>Ga0315268_10003666_pt1 | contig 16806 bp, 10 predicted proteins | sample C1_top_MG_FD_204535 | JGI IMG/M metagenome (GOLD analysis project Ga0315268, IMG submission 204535) | Sediment microbial communities from Yellowstone Lake, YNP, Wyoming, USA - C1_top | ecosystem: Environmental > Aquatic > Freshwater > Lake > Sediment | place: USA: Wyoming | collected 2017-08-01
CAATGTTTAGGTTTTCAGCAAACCCATTATAGCATTGATTGGCTGGTATGGGGCTGTTTTACTTGCTACTTCAAGTAATTTCTACCGGACAGCAGTGAATACGAATTATACCGAGATGCCATCAGACAAGTAATTTTTTCCGAAGTATTTCGCAACAGTCTCATCTCAGGCTACTTTGATAGCTTGTGGTGAAATGTCTCTACGATTACGGAAGATCTTGAGGGGGGATCGCCATCTCACCAAGATTCTCTCTTTCTGAATAGTCCCGTTTCGGGAGGCCGACCAGGAGTTGCTTATGCAACAGTCGCCATTTACGCTGAAGAAATAACCCCCCAATACGGTGGTGAGACGGAAGTCTGGCAGATTAACCCCAAGCGGGGCTAAGCTAATGATCAATTTATTTTACTTTTATTAAAATATTCAATAAGTTTCTCCCCAATAATTCGATCCCCCAATTCATTTAAATGCGCTCTATCATGTGACTTGGTAATATAGCGCCTCTCATTCTCAAATTTAGTTAAACCCTTAGGCACGCCGTCAATAAAATGAATACCTACAGACTGACATATGTTATTTATAGTATCGTAAAAAGGCTGTGTCTCTGTTATACAAAATAGATAAACGGGGATCTGTCCGGCCCTCCGTTTGACCATAGACATTATTAGTTTCGTTATTTCTGTCGAATGCCTAAATTCTTGGTGGGCCTCCCCTAATTGGGTAATTTTATCATAAATGGTCCGGTTCATAATAATATTAGCCAACAAGCCTAGTTGCTGGTTAATAATTTTTAATAATCTTAGATTTTCCGCTACTGGTGAAGGCAAGGCAAGAAATAAATTATCACATTTCGGATAACGATAACTTATTCTACCTTCCAAATCTAAAAACGGCCTTGCCATTCCCGTATTGTAGAAAGCCTTCATCCTATCTAATTTATCATCATTTCTAAAGAAGTTGTCCTCATAAAATTGCAGAACGATAATATTGGGTTTGATTAAATCTAGAAACTCATCCAAGATCATGAATTCTTGTAGGCTGCTATATCCTCCTACGCCATAAGCAAAAACTTCAATATCTTTTACCTTCTGTTTCACAAAGGCATAATAGGTTTTATCATTAGAAACCTGGAAAGCCTCAGTAAATGAATCACCCACAAAAAAGATTTTTAACTTATTTGATTGAGGATTGCCAAACATTTTAAATCCATATTTATTTGTTTCGAAATGAACATTATAGGGATTACCCAAACCATCTTGTGCTTTTATATCAAACGATAAGTTCTTAGCCAATTTCCACCCCAATCTATCATCTTTGACCGTCAGCACGTGGTTTGCGCCATTTAATATATTAATTCCATATTTATGATAGTGATAGAACCTAAGTGATATTTCTCCACATATAAAAATAAATACTATAGTTGAAAAAATAATCAGTAGATTTGCCACGAATTTCTTCAACTTGATTCTTATCTGGGCCATTGATAACTCTTGGAACCACCCAGACTTCTTCTAATACCCTGCTAAATAAGAAACCTGGATCAATTAGGGGGAATTTTTACAGTGATAAGCGACGCATCAATGGTGCGGAATATAGACTTGAAAGGTCGAAGGTAACGTGCCACAATATGTAAGGCCATTGTCCAAATAATGTTTCCTTGGGCACGAATAAAAGCTACATTTGTCCCATTCACCGGCGGGCTGGCGTGACATATTGATTAGTCTGGTGTTGAAAAGCCGCTTCCTTCGCCTTCTATACCCAGGTACGGAATCCTATCGAAAAAATAACCAACTTTAAATCCTTCAGCCGGACCAAGCTCAGTATGGACATTTTTTAATACAATCCTGCCAGCAGAAGGCGCAATATCTGAAGTTTTGCTAAGAGGGTCCTTGACTACCGCCAAATGTCGGCCTGGTCCCAATAAGCCCCCCACACCGCCTGGCTGGCGGCCGCCTTGGCGGCGGCATAATAGAAAGCAGCAGAGGTATTGGCCGGGTCCCCCATTTCCTGGGGCTGAGAATAAGGATAGCTGCCTGTTTGATAGAAAAAGGCCTGAGTGGTGCCGAAGGAAGTCTCTGCATCTCCCACCATCTGGCTCTTATTATTAATGGCCAATGCCTCACTATTCCAGCCGCCCAGGGTGCCCAAGTCAGTCATGACGCCCGCGGTGTAAAGAAAGGCATGCTTGCCTGCGCTGTCCGTCCAGGCATCTCCGACGATCTGGCCGCTGTCGTTTATGTCGCGGGCATAGCTATCAGTGCCGCCCAAGGTGCCTAAGTCGGTCATGACGCCGCCGGCATAGAGAAAGGCGTGAGTAGTCCCGGAGGCTGTTCGGGAAAATCCCACGATCTGGCCGCTGTTATTTATGTTGCGGGCAAGGCTAGTAGCGCCGCCCAAGGTGCCCAGGTCGGTCATGACGCCGTCGTCATAGAGAAAGCCGTGAGTAGTCCCGGAGGCTGTCTGGGAAAATCCCACGATTTGCCCGCTGTCGTTAATAGCGCAGACGTAACTTTCAGCGCCGCCCAAGGTGCCCAAGTCGGTTGTGACGCCGTCTGAATAAAGATAGGCATGATTAACACCGGAGGCGGTGCGGTAATTTCCCGCGATCTGGCCGCTGGCGTTGATTTCTCTAGCGTCGCTGTAGGTGCTACCCATGATGCCCAGGTCGATCATGACGCCGCCAGAATAGAGAAAGGATTCGTAAGTACCTGAGGCTGTTTCGGAGCATCCGACGATCTGACCGAGGTCGTTAATGCCGTAGGCCCGGCTATAACTGCCGCCTAGGGTGCCTAGATCGGTCATGACGCCCCCCTCAAAGAGAAAGCCATGAAAATTACCCGAGTCCGTGAGTGAATCTCCCACGATCTGGCCGCTGCTGTTAATGCCCCAGGCCTCGCTGAAGTTGCCGCCCAGGGTGCCCAGGTCGGTTAGGGCGCCGGCCGCCGGGCCGGGCAGCCCCAGGGTCAGCAGAGCCATTAAGAGGACGGCGAGCCACCCCAGGCCCCCCCTGGTCCAAATCCTCCGTAACCTTATTTTTGCAGGCATAGACTTCCCCTCCAGCATACTTAAAGGACTGGAGCGGGACCCGTATTACCGCAACAGGGTTCCCTGGAAGAGCGCCGAAGAGCAACCGGACAACGATCCCACCACCAATTGTTCTTCAGTTCCGTCATGTTGGTCTATTAGTTAGATTGAGAAGCTTGCAATCGAACCTTAAACCTAAGCTTAATATAATGCCACATTTTTTTAAAATGTCTATCATTTTTTAAAGGTCCTTAGCAGGGTAAACAGCCCCATCAGTTTAATCTTCAGATCGATGCGGAGATGAGAAATGAAGGAACTCCAAGAGATCCTTTGGCAAAAAGGGCTCCTCGGCGGCGGCCCGACGGTGCGCCGCAAAAAGTATGGCACCCGGTGACGCATTATGGAGAAACGGGAGGTCTGGCAAACCATCGAAGACAACCCCCCAACCAGGGAGCCCAGGATCGTCCCGGCCATTAATCTGATTTTTTGGCGAATCCGGGAAGGGGTGCAGCCCGGGGTGGGTACTATGATGGGCTATTTATACACCCTTTATGACAACACCTTTGAAATTGATTGGGAAATTGTTTCCTGAGTTTAAATACTTGCCGCTCTCCGTGGAAAACCCGGGTGCCGGGGGTTATGAAGTTGCCCTTGTCCCTGGGTTTTCTGTTATAATGCCGGTGTCGAAAATCCCGATACCGGCAGGCAGGAACCGGCGACCCAGGATATTTTAATTAATCTTTCTAATTTACTGGATAAACCCCGCCAAGGCAGGTGTCCCTCCTGACTCACCCCAATACAGCCCGATGCCCAACAACAACGAAGGGTGAAAACCCTTGACCAATTTCCATAGGCTAAGCGATATTAAGAGGAACAAAAATAAAGGTAATCTGGGTAGAGATAGCGGTACATATGAAAAACGAATCGTCTTTAATTCTGGGGGACAGCCCAGTTGCCGAAAATTTATGGAGGACCGTTTGGCGGGATCCCCGGGTCCGGGCAGTCCTGGCACTGGCCTTGATCATCCGCTTAGCGATCGTGGGTTACCTGGCTGTTTATCCCGGCGGCATCTTTGCCAAGGGGGATAGCCGGGATTACCTGCAACTGGCCCAGAATCTTTATTATTACCACGCCTTCGCCCAGGCGGACAGGCGGCCCGAGATGATCCGCAAGCTGGTGGTCCCGCAGGGGGTGGAAGGGAAAAAAGTCGCCTTAGCCCCCGAAATTTATCGGACACCGGGCTATCCCCTATTTTTGGCCTTTTTCTATAGTCTCAGCGCCAATCCCCTGCTTGCGGTCGCCGCGCAAAGTTTGCTCAGCCTGTTGGCGGTTTGGCTCACTGTTTTGCTTATGGCCCGGCTGTTTCGGCCTGAGTCGGCCTGGATGGCTGGCCTGCTGGCGGCCATAGAACCCTTAAGCTTGATCTACAGCCACGAATTGATGTCTGACTCGCTCTTTACCCTGCTGATCCTGGCAACGGTCTTTCTGTTCTTCCGACTCTTGGATGGGGGCCCCAGACCGCTGGTCGCTGCCATACTGGGCGGCCTGTTCCTGGGACTGGCCATGTTGACCCGCCCGGTGGGAGTCTATTTTCCCGGGTTGCTCATCTTGTGGTGGGCTGTGACTAGGTGGCTCCAGGGGCGACCACCGGCAGCCGCCCCCCCAGTTTTGCCCCGGTCTCCTCAACCCCGGGTCCTGGCGGCCGGCCGGGCCCCCTTGCAACATCGCTACTTGGCGATCTTCATGGGGGTGATGCTGGTTACTTCCTCTGCCTGGGTGGTGCGAAATTATCGCCTATTTCACCGTCCCATCATCTCAACTTCAGCAGACCACAACGTTCTAATCCAAATCACCTCCATGGTGGAGGCCACCCTGCGTTCTTCCGGCGGCGGGTTGCCCTACTGGCAATTACGCCATGAATTGGAAAAGGAATTGACCGCCAAAATGATCCGTGAAGGTCGGAACGGTGCTTCCGAGGCAGAGCGGGCCGCCTACTTCCGCGACTGGAGCCTGGGCGTCCTCAAGGCCCACCCGGGGCTGACGCTGCGGTATCTCGTGGAGGGGGCGTTCACCCTTTTCCTTACCGATGTTCCGAGTTTTTATGAATTGCTGGGGTTTTCCCGGGAGGCGCGAAATGCCTGGGGCCTGGTTTTTCAGAAAGGCCTCCGACCGGCCTTGGCGATGTATTTTGGGAAAAACTGGGCCTTGTGGGTATGGGGCGTGGCGCCATTAATTTTATACGATCTGCTGGTATATATCCTGGCTTGCCGCGGGATAATTGCCCTCTGTCGCGGCCGACAATTTTACCTGTTGTTTTTACTGCTAACCATTATCGGGTACTGGGTGGCCATATCGGCAATGGGAGGGCTGCCGCGCTACCGACTCCCGCTAATGCCCTATTTGATTTTTCTGGCCGCCTGGGGTTTATTCAATTTGCCTGTCTGGTCACCGGTCGGTGGCCAGAACTTGGCCGATGCCCAAGCGTGAGTTCAGAGGGCAAAATCCAGGTGCCCCTCGTTAAGCCAAAAAGGATGGCGGGTATAAGAAAAAAATCACCCCAGAGAAAATCTCAGCATCGGCTAGCTAGAAAATATTGGACAAATATTCAATCTCCCGTTAATATTTCCTGGCCTTACGAAAAAGATGGCCTAATCAATCTAAATAAACGAGGCAAGGTCGTTGCTGTTCAAACAGGAAAAGGAGGAGCGGTGAAACGCAGAAGAAGAAAAACCGCCAGGGCAATCCTGGCGTGTGCAGGCCTAATAATGATCCTGCCACTATTTGGCTGCGGGGCAAATACTACTCAGAAAACCCTCGACCAACTCCCCCCCAGTCAGTCTAACACGGAGGTCCGGACCCTCCCGCCCTATATCGTCGATGTCGGTGATGACGTGAGCATCAAGGTTTGGGGCTTTGACGATCTAGCCAAAACCTCGGCTGTGAATAATTCTGGCGAGATAAACTTACCTATGGTGGGTAACTTGAAAGTAGCCGGCAAGAGTATCCCCCAGGTCCAACAACTGATTACTGCCAGATTAAAGAAATATATTGTAGATCCGCAAGTGGACGTCACTAGCACTACCGGCCGCCAGCAAGTACTTGTCTTCGGCGAAGTCAACAATGCCGGGGTCATTACGTTCACCCGACCCCTGTTAGTGGTGGAAGCCCTGGCCAAGGCGGGCTGGTTCGGTCGGGACGCTAACCAAAAGAGCGTATTGCTGGTACGGCGGGCCAGTGGCCAATATAATGTTTGCCGCGTCGATGTTGGCCAAATCTTCCAGAATGGCAGTAAGGCCCAGGATTCTTATTTGCAGTCGGGTGATTTGCTATACGTGGCCCCCAAGGGGATTGTCAAGCTCGAAAGATTCCTGCAACACATCCAAATCCTGGCGCAACCCTTTTTGACCGTGGAACAGGCTGTGGTGCTGTGGCCCCAGTTTGTCGATGCCTTGCAAGGCAAGACAGTCACAACCGGGCTGGCTATCAGCACACCGACCACGTCAACGACTTCCACCACGTCGACGACTTCCACCACGTCGACGACTTCCACAAAATAGCTTTGTCAGGATTCATACAAAAAATGATGCCGCCTCTTCTGCTGAAAGCATTTCCCATCCTATAATCCCAATGTCAAAGGTAGCCAAGGAATGGAATTAAGACGTTATTGGCAAATCATCCTAAAAAGACGTTACACGCTTATCTGGATTATCGCCATAATTGTTGGCACCACTATGATTGCTAGTTTAATACCCAGACCGGTTTACATGTTCTATAGCAACGTGTGGATTAAAACCTCGGACCCCAAGGCGAGTTTAGTGGGCAGCCTGCCCACTGAATTGACAGGGCTGGGCATTATCAGCACCGATACGGTTATGTACCACCAGCAAGCCATGGCCCGGAATCTTTCCATGATCCAAGGCGTTATCAACGAAATGGGCCTGAAAAATCCCAAAGGAGAGCCTCTTTCCGCCAAGGGATTTCTCGATCCCGGCACCTTGGCTTTAGTAACCCAAAAGGTCGGGGTAAGGGTGAATGTATTACAAACCACTCAATTTCTTCAATTCCAAGGTTTCTCCAGTTCTCCGGAACAGGCTGCCGAAATTGCCAATCGGGTGGCCGCAGGCTTTGTCAGGTTTTACAATAATAACATCCAAAATACCGGCAAACAGGCTTCCCGATTTATCCTGGAAAACATCCCCCAGATTTCGGCCCAACTCCGCGAGGCCGAACAAGATCTGGTGCAATATAAGGTGGCTAATCACGTCAATAATATCAGCTACTTCCGTGAGAAGTTGCTCAGCAGCCTTGCCAGCCTCAAAGATGAAGCTGATACTAATAGGAGGGAACTGGCGGATGCGGAAAAACGGAATGCCCAACTTCAGGAAAAAATGAAGAAAATTCCTGAATTTCAGAAAGCTTCTCAAGAATATCGGACCAATCCGACCCTGCTTTATCTGCGGGAAAAACTGCTAGACATGGAATCCTCCCTGGCCAGCAGCCGGGTCAAGGTTACTGCGGAGCATATGACGGCCCGTCAGTCCAAGGCATCCCTGAATAAGTTAAGGGAAGAGTATAAACAACAAGTCAGCAGGATCCTTTACACTGAAAACACCGCTCGCAACTCGAATTATGATTCCCTGGTTAAAAGTTTGGTGGAAAATGAGGTTAATCTCGTCATCCGGACCTCCCGGCAGGAATTGTTAAACAAACAAATTGCCAATCGACAGGCGGACCTGGACGATCTGACTCGTACGGAAGTGGCAATGGACCCCCTCACGCGGAAAGTGACCGCGTTAACAACGGCTCTCAATAATCTTCTGGCCCAAGAGCAGATTGCCCGGCTGGCCAGTGAATTGAACCTGTCCAATGCCTCGATTTTGGAAAGAGCCGCGGTCCCCATAGACAAACAGTACCTCAATCAGTACCGATGGTTTCCTAAGCGCCAATTACTGGCTATGTTTTCCCTGGTTTTGGCTTTATTGGGGGGAATGGCTACGATATTAGTCCTGGAATATCTGGATGATACCCTTTCTGACCCAAGCGAACCCGAAGACTATTTAAAATTTCCGGTTCTGGGCAGCTTGCCAGAGTTATCACCATCTGAGACTGGCGATCTGCGGCAGGCCATGGCAAACGTTGCGTGGGCCCAAGCCCTTTGGGCGCTGCCCGATATGCTCAAACTCGGTGGCAAGGCCTCACAACCAGCGGTCTGGAGTGTTACCAGTACCGCCGCCGGGGAAGGCAAATCCCTGGTGGTTGGCAGTTTAGGGTGGGTTATGGCCTTAAGAGGCCTGAGGGTGTTATTGGTTGATCTGAATTTCTTCCATCCCAGCCTCCATTCTCTGTGGCATCTACCCCCTGGCAACGGGGTGAGCGAACTTTTGCAGGGAACTGCCGTCATGACCCAGTGCGTCAGGCAGGTGGGTCCGAAGGAGTTATATCTCCTCCCCAATGGCATGGCTGCGGCGGCGATGGGGCCACATCTGGATCCCAAACTGCTGGCCCATTGGCTGACCAATGTGAAAACCGGCTTTGATGTCCTTTTATTGGATTTGCCGGCCGTGGGAGCCGGAGAAGGCGCACCTCTGGCCGCTTTAGGAGAGCAAACCCTGCTGGTGGTGGCGGCAGATCATAGTCCCAGAACCCAGATAGCCCGGGCCGCAGAGCAGATTCAGCGCTGTCATGGACGGATCGCCGGGCTTGTGCTCAACCGCTTTAAAACCTATGAACTTGGGCCTTTAGTCTCTGCAACCCTCTCAGCCTTTACTTCCTGGCCGCCTCTCCAACGTCTGTTAACTTTAATGTCAGAGCGGATTAAAATTATATTGGCCAGGAAGAAATAATCCAAGAATGGAGTATCTCAACATGAAATTAACTAGAAGGACTTCGCGCATTGGCAAGACTTGCTTCGGCAGGTGCGCCCCGGTCTTGGTTGCACTCCTAATGATCAGCCTCATTTTCATTTGTGGTTTCAATAATCGTTCCCCATCCTCTGACACAGCTTTGATGGCGGAAATCAATATTCAGAAACTAGTGAATGGGTTTGACAAAAACATAATAAAGCAAAATAATGCTGTATATGATCCCTCCAGAAATAAGATATATGTCTCCGGCGGATTGACCGAATCTACTTTTGCGGTAATAAATCCGCAAACCGATACTATTGAAGATTTATTCGATATTGGCCTGCCGGGGGGAATAATGGCCTTAAGCGACGATGGCTCCGGGATGCTCTATATTATGAACACCGGGGCCCGTAGTTGCGTTAAATATAATCCCGATACCAAAACCGCAGTCGGAATTCCAGATCAGCGTGAGTGTCAAAATGCAGTTGATAGCCCCAGAACCGGCATAGGCCGTCAACGGGTTTGGGGCGACATTACCATGATTGCCGAAAATACCTGGAATTTTCCAAGATATAAGGGCTATGCTCCAACATCGACACAAAACCTCAATGCGTTATATAACAAGATAAAATTGATTCGTAATCACTCCGAAATAGGCGAGATAATTCATGGTCCCGATACGATGTTTTTTGATGTCGATACGAAAGACGGAAAAATATACGCCTCCAATACCGGCGATTCATCCATTTCGGTTTTTGATTTAAAGAAACTTGCCAGCACCAATCGCTGCGCAAAAGATTCCTGCTGGATCAAAGACATTCGCCTGGGAACTACCATCGATGAAATACTGCTCGACTCCTCCGGCAATATCTACGTTAGAAACCGACTCGGCGGCAGCACCATCTATAAATACAACCAGTCAACCAAAAGCATATCGCTCTTTGCCGACAATGAAAACAATCTTTCCAGAAAACAAGCAATCTGGAACTCCAGCAACTGGCACGGCGGCGGCATCAGCATGTGGCCCACCGGGTTTGCCATTCGCAACAATGGCAAAGAAATGTATGTCTTGAGCCATTATAATGCCTGCGTTGACGTCATTGACACCGCCACGGGAAATTTTTTGAGCAAGATACTCTTTCCGGTTCCATGGAAACCCCGGACGGATTCTCTGTCGGAAATAGCCATGGACTATGCCAGCAATAGAATGTTTGCCGTATGGCCGGAACTCGGCTTAATTGGAGTGGCGGATCTCACCAACCGGCGCGTTGTCAAGATGATCGATCTGGCCCAATACGGGTTTGACAGAAACAGGTCGGCTAACCGGGGGCTTGGATTGGTTAAGCTGGCCTACAATGCCCGGGGCAACAAACTGTATATTTTCCTAACGGATAATAAGAACCTGATAATGCTTGATGGGAAAACCTTCGTCAAACAGAAGGAAACAAGGATTACCACACCGGTGGCTCAGGTCGATAGCCACCTAATCAGCAATGATGATAAAGGCGAACTTTATTTGGGAGAGCATATTTTCGACGCCCTGGGGCTTACACCAAAAGGCGACTTGGCGCCGCATCAGGTAAATATTGTCGGCTTCAACAACTCTGATAATTCTATTTATGCCGACGAAATTATCACGGACAGAGCCTCTCCAGGCCGCTACAGCAATATATTGCGCAAATACGTGGGCGGCAAACCGGCGAAGGATCTTGTGATCCGGGTAAAAGCGGTTCTTCCGGCAAAATATTATTTTGATACGGCCAATAACAAGGTTTATGTATATTTTTTGGCCGATGCGATAATCATGAAGTATGATCTGCAGAAAATGTGAGGTTATTGAGGTTGGAGTTTGCAGCTCTGCGGGTTCAATAATCTCGTTTGGCTGCTCCCGAACTTCCTGGAAGAATCTAATCAGCAACTCAATTAAGTAAAAATAACGGACACTTTTGGATGGCAGTCCCCCTTTCCGGGCAAAATCGGACTCATTTCTGGTCCAACTGGGAGTGGCCTCAGTGGCTAGGCGTTACCGGTCTGATTTTTCTGGGTTGTTTAAATCTCATCTGGCCTCTGCCTGTCCTGATTCTGTCAGCCGCCTTACTGGTGCTGCTCTGTTGTTTGATCCGCCCCTATGCTGCATTAGTTTTGACTATATTCTTATTTGCCTTTGAAGGTTTTTCGCTTGTATATGCCACCGGTACATATGTTTTAGCCCTCGGGCCAGGCTATTATATGGGTTTATTAGCCTTCTTCTGTTGGTGCGCAGCCCGCCTGGCCGGCTTAACCGCGGCTTTCGAAACCACCACACTTGATCTACCCCTGATCATCTTATACATTACCTGTATTATTGCCTTGCTGTGGACTCCTTACCTGCGAGAAGGGCTGCCTATTGTTGTCTTGCTGACCTTTTGTTACGCACTATATATCGTAATATGTGGCCTGAACAGTACCGCGCGGGATTTAGAGAAGCTTTTCTGGTTATGGTATGGCCTGGGAATCTTCGTAGTTATAGCTTCAATTTCAACTTTCTTCTTCGGTTGGTCTAACTATTTTCCTCTTTCCGACCATTTTTACTTTGGCGTAAGTATTACACAATTCAAGGGCACCAGAGAGAGCTTCAAGGGATTCATGGGTGTTCCCAAGGCTACGGCCACTCTGCTTAATATCTCCATATTCTGTGGTCTGTCGCTGCTCTGCACCCGGGTGCGCCGCAGTTCGAAAATACTCATATTTGCTGGCATTCTTAGTATGTTATTTATTCACTTCCTGGCCATTTCCAGAATAGAGGCCATCGGGCTCTTTTTGGGCTGGCTGACCTTTGCCACCCTCAACCCCCAGTGGCACAACCTCAGGATACGTCGACAGCTCACCATGGCGGTCACCGTCCTGGCCGTTTTTCTGGTCGTTATGGTTTTCCTCAGCGCCTTTTACGCCGTCGGGGTTACCGAGCTTTTCGCCCGGGCTATTGGCCAAGAACAGACGGCGGGCACCGGTTACAGGTTTTCCGGGGTCCAATCGCGTTGGGATCATTATGCCTATGCGTTATCGGCCACCTGGGAAACCGCCGGCATAGGTGCGGGAACGGGCGGAATCATGCGGGGGATGGATCCCAGTATTTCGGTTGACTCACCCTCCTTTTACTTCTCATTTCTAACTGATCACGGCTACGGCATTCTGAGCCTTATCCTGGCTGGCTGGCTCATTGTTAATCTGGTTCTGGAACTGCGCTGGGCTTTGCAGAACTGCCCGGATCCACGATTTAAGATCTTTATCATCGGTGTCTGTAGTGCGCTGGTGATGTATGGTTCCCCGATCGCGGATGTGTTTTTCTATAATTTTGAAATGTGGGCATTGCTAGGTTTTGCTGCGGTTGCGGTAAAAGCAGTGCGCCGGTTGCTCCGATCCTCACCACCAACCCTCTCTCAGGACCTGGTTTGACCCATTGAAATGGTCGCTGCCTGATGTACCTTGCCAGATAAAGAATTAAGGGGCAGTTAAAGGTGCGGTGCGGCGTCTCACTGAGACCCTGGCCTTCAGGGTGCGTAGCCGTTCCAGCAACCTGAGCAGCGTCGGCCGGTTAAAAAATTGCAGCAGCCAGGGGTGGGCCAAAAGGCGCAAGAGGGGCAGGGGGAAAGGGCTGCCGGCCAGGTTCAGCAGCAGTTTGAAGTAGATATTGCCGGCCACATGAAACTGCTTGCGATAAATCTGCCGTTGTTCGTCGAGGATAAGGCCGTCTTGCACGGCCCTGTTGTAGAGATCCGTCCCGGGGATAAAAACCAGGGAGAAGGGCTGCACCTGATACGGCGGTGGAATGCGCATTAATAGGTGGATGGTCTCTTGAAGATCCTCCAGGTTTTCGTAAGGATTGTCCAGGATGATGTCATATTTGGGGGGGTCCAGGGGCGGGATGAAGCGGGCCAGGATCTCTCCGGCCCTGATCACGGCCTCGGCCGAACCCTCCCGTTGATAGAGGCGCCGGGTGCGCGCACTGCCGCTCTGGATGCCGATTTGCAATCCTCGCAGGCCCACCCTGGTGAGGAGGGTCAGCTTTTCCGCGGTGATAGACAGGGGGCTGGCCAGACAGCGGAACGGCAACCCCACCTCCTCGCCATACCGTCGGGCGAACTCCCTGAGCCAGCTCATGGGGGCGGAAAAAAATGAATCATCGGAAAGCAGTACCGTATTCAGGAAAGGGTACCTGGCTTTGATGTCCTTGAGTTCGGCAATCACCGTTTCCACTTTCAGGAAGCGCACGTACTTCTGCCGGGCATAAAGCTGCCGGAGGAAGTTGTTACAGCAATAAGCGCAGTGGTAAGGACAGCCGCGGCTGGCCATGGTCTGGTAGACGATCTCCCCCCGGGCCGGATCAGACAGAGGATTCATGGCCATGAGGGCTTCAAACCCCGCCTGGTCCATGCGTCTCAGGGGGGGTCGGTACAACAGGCAGTAAAGATGGCCTTCCAGCGTATAATCCGGGCGGGGAAAGGCGTCGAGATTCTGTACCAGGGGGGCCACGGGATTAAGGACCACCCGGCCACCCTGTCGGAAGGCGAGGTTGGGGATATCGGTTACCGGCTGCCCCATCTCCAGGGCGGCCACCAGTCTGGCCAGACACTCTTCACCTTCACCCCGGCAGGCGAAGTCGGCATGATTCAGACATTCCTCAGGCCGGATGGTGGCATGAATCCCGCCCCAAATGACCGGCACGTGTAACTGGGCCCGCAGGTAATCGCTGAGCTGAGCCACTCGCTCAAAACAATAAGTCATCAGGGAGATGCCGATGAGGCCGCTGTCCTGACAGTGTCGGGCAATTTCGGCCAAGAGTTCCGGTGGGTAGCGGTCGTCGGCCTCCCGCCGGTCCTCTACCTCCTCCCGGTAATCGGGCAGGAAGATAATCTTCACCTGGTGCCCCAGACTTTTCAAGTAAGACGACAGACAACGCAGGCCGTAAGCGGTAATATCAGAATAGGGGGAGATCAACCCTACTTTCACTGGTTCTTTTCCCTATAAGTTATTCGCATTACCGAGTTGCGTTCATAAAGGTAATAAAAATCTAGCCGCTCCTTACCAAAAACCTGCGCCCGGGCATGGCACCAGGCGCCCCTATAGAAAAATCACCCTTATGACGATATACGGACTCGAGGCCTGATGGCTTCTCCAGACCGAGCCTGGGTTAATGTAAACTGATCAATAAAAGAATCGCTCGATAAGGTGCTGAAGTTTATAGGGGATCCGATAAAAGCTAGCCAAGAATTTGCGATTCAGCAGGCGGACTATTCCGGGCCGGCGAAGAAATTTTATCAGACCCTTAGGAATCCGAAAAAACCCATATAAAACTATCAAGAAATTAGCAAGGGTGCCTTTTAATTTAAGAAATTCCCCGCTATAAATCTGGCTCGTCTCAAGGCTTATCAAGCCCTGCTTCTTTGCCTCTTCATATAAAACGGAGCCGGGAAAATATCTAAAGGAGGCCAGGGCCAGTTGATAAGGTCTGGGGAGCTCTAAAATAAGATCAAGTGTTTCAAGTTCGTCTTCCACCGTTTCCCATGGGTTGTCAAGGATAAAGTCGTAGTAAGGCAGCCGGATATCCTGGCTAAATTTATTGATTACCTTGCAATTCTCAATGATTTGCTCCGAGGAAAATGAGCGATTGAACACCTGCTTGGTTTTAGTACTCCCGGTCTGAATGCCATATTCAAAGTAGCGCAAACCGCCGTTAATAAGATATTCCAGCTTCTTCTCACTGATTGAGGCGGGGCTGCCAAGACAGAAAAAGGGCAAGCCGATCTTTTCCTTATATAATTCACTGAATTCTTGTAATTTTTTACTGCTATCGGCCATGAAGTCATCGTCCGAAAACCATATACCCCCATGGAAATCATAGGTATTGATGAAATTGGCCAGTTCCTGGATGACATTCGCCGCGCTTCTTCTTCTAATATAGCGCTGCCGGGGATACATGTCTTTATAAATGCTATGGAAACAGAAGGCACAGCAATTGGGGCAACCGCGCGAAGCCATGGTAAAATAGAAAGGGCTATTGCCGGTATCGGCCCGACGCCATTTAGGAGTAAGAAACTCTAACAACAAGGATCTATCAAGTGGGTAAAATTCTTCCTTTTTCTCAATGAAGGCGAAATGTTCTCCAGATAAGTCGTAATCTAAGAAAGGTAATTCATCTAAATCCTGTATCAGGGGGCGGACCGGATTTTTAATGATCCGGCCATCCTTTTTGAACCAAAAGTTAAGAGTACCGTAATATTCCTGACCTGCGGCCATCCGTTGGACAAGTTCCAACAGCGCCGCTTCCCCTTCCCCCATGCAGACCATATCCGCGTAATTAAGACATTGTTCCGGTTCCACCGTGGCATGGAGTCCCCCCCATATTACCGGCATGTCCATTTCCTTTTTCAATCTTTCAGTAATTTGCACGGCCCGGTGAAAGCCGGAAGTCAGAAAAGAGACACCCACCAGATCTGAATTCTTGCAGAGATTAACAATTTTTTGTACTACAGGATCAGGGTATATAAAGATATCAGATTCATCCTTTTTGCCGCTATTGGCCAAAAAGAGTAATTGAACCTGATAGCCTGCTCTTTTTAAGACGGCAGAAAGACTGCGGACACCGATGGCGCTGGTATTGAACACACTTAACTCAATGAGAGATATTTTCATATTGATGACAATCCTTCAAGGAGTTGGCGACGCCGGAATTCTTTTATTTTCCTGACATGTTCCCGGGCGGACAATAGCTTTCGGCCGGGGCGCCTGCCGCCCGTCTTAGAATCTTGACCTGGAACCGTTTTTTCAGCCGCTGTAAGATCTTCTGAAAGAAAAACATGGGGTCCTTTCTCAAAAGGAACCAGGCCAGGTAGCCCTGTTTCTTCCACAGATTGAGTAAACGATTATTGTGGGCATAGATCCAGGCAGCCATTTCATAGGCCTGGCGGTTAAACTCCTCCGGGCTCACATATTTCATAAAATGATTATCGGGCCAGAAAAGAAAAGTGCTCCAATCCGGGTCAGGGGGCACCAACGCCAACCTCTGGCAGGTGTCGAGGAGTTCGCTGCCCGGCATAGGGTCAAAGATATTAAAGGCGATCTCCAGACAGGGGATAGACTTCATCAGGGCAAAGGTTTGCTGCAAATCCTCCATGGTCTCTTCGGGAAAGCCCGCCATAAAGAAGGCCCCAGCCGGGAGATGCTCCCTTTGGAGCAATTTAAAGGCCCGCACCACGTCGGCATTGTCAATATCTTTGTGAATCAAGCGCTGCATGCGGGGACTGCCGGTTTCGACGCCGATTTCCAACTTGGTGCACCCGGCCCGCTTCATCCAAGGCAGCAGCTCGTCGGTCACCAGGTCCGCTCGGGTAGCGGTCCGCCACATGATCTCGATGCCGTTATGAACTATCGCCTGGCAATACCGCAGCACAATATCCCGATTGATGCTGAAGGAATCATCCCAGAGCATGACATAGCGCATGCCGTAAGAGTCCTGCAACTGGCGCAGTTCGGCCACGATGTTCTCAGGGGAGCGGAACCGCACTTTTCTCTCCCAGAAATTCCGGGATGAGCAAAAGGCGCAACGCCAGGGGCAGCCCCGGGTAATAATCATGCAGCCCAGGTTTTTGTGGTCAAAGCGGTCGTAAAACAGCAGCCGATGCCGGGCAGGAAAAGGCAGATCATCCAGGTTCTCAATCAGGGCGCGGTCGGCCTGATGGCGAATCTCCCCTTGGTATTTAAAAGAAAGGCCGTCAATGCCCTGCAAATCCCTTGCGCCCTTGGACAGCCTTTGGCAAATCTCCAGCAGCGTATATTCCCCTTCCCCCCGCACGACGATGTCCACCTCGGGATAGGCCAAGGATTCAGCGGGGAGAAAGGTAGGGTGATTACCCCCCCAGATGGTCCAGCAGCGCGGTTGCCAGGCCTTGACCACCTGGCA
>Ga0315268_10003667_pt1 | contig 16803 bp, 18 predicted proteins | sample C1_top_MG_FD_204535 | JGI IMG/M metagenome (GOLD analysis project Ga0315268, IMG submission 204535) | Sediment microbial communities from Yellowstone Lake, YNP, Wyoming, USA - C1_top | ecosystem: Environmental > Aquatic > Freshwater > Lake > Sediment | place: USA: Wyoming | collected 2017-08-01
CTACTGCCTCTGAATGAGTCACCTCCAGTTCATGGACAAGACCATGATGCCAACCATTCTCCACTTGCACTTTGATCGCTTCCATAACGGTGGGATGTGCATGCCCTAGGATTAGGGCCATGTGTGTGCACCAGTAGTCAGTGTACACGTTGCCGTCTAGGTCGATGACATTCGCGCCTCTGGACTTCTTCACGAAAAAGGGGTAAGGCTCAAAATGCCGGTTTTTGTAGGAGACGCCTGCCGGCTCAACCTTCTTAGCTCGTTCTAACATCGCCCGCGATGACTGTGTCCGCTCTTCGTATGAACTCTTATCCAAAACCAACTCGCCCAACTTCCAACTGTGTAGGTCGACATGAATCTCATATTTGTTCCCCTCCTTCCTCACATTTGGAAAACGCCAACCGCGTAGAATGCCAGTCCCATCTCACATTCCGTCGTCGTATACCTTGGTGCGACCGTTTGAAATCGAACTATTGGTTGGGTCAAGACAGAAGTGTATATGCACTTGGAGGAGGATCGGATAGGGCAAGAGATGAGGAAGACTAAGGCAGATCTCAATATCTTTCCAGAGTTGTACGGACCGCGCCCAATCTGCCTTGTGTCTTAGGCAGCTTACAGCCTATAGCTTAATGCACGCGTATTACATCATCGGGAATGGATATTTTCAGAAGTTGAGGTATAGACTCTGTTGTCAGTCATTTCTCTGGGCGTGGTTTCATTCGTCCTCCCAAGATGATTCCCGCCAAAGCCAAAAGCAGGAGGATCGCGATCTGGAGCATACTCATTTTAGTGATCAGCCAAATACATGTACCAAGGCCTAGCACTGGTTGGAGGAATTCGAGTAGCCTTCTGAGTGACCACTGGTTTCCTACTTCCTTAAACAAGATCACGGTCAAGCTAAGATTGACCAGACTGAACGAGGCTAGGTACATAAGGTTGGCAATTCTTGCGGCAAAGCCGAGATCGCCTGCAATCGCAAAGAGGCTAACTATACCCCAGATGGTCAATGTACTTACGCTAGGCGTGTTCCTAACACCGATCCGTGCGAGTACGTTAGGAAGAGCTCCAGCCCTAGCCATTCCGTAGAGCGAACGCGAAGTTGCGACAGTAAGAAGAAGCGCCGTCCCAAGAATAGAAGCCATTGCGATTAGTGATAGAGCTACTTTACCATGTGAACCCAAAACATCTTTCACAGCGTCGGCCAGAGGAGCAGGAGAAGCAGCTATGGTTTGCCAGCCTGCCAAACTGATCGCAGAGACAGACACAAGAAGATATACTACAGTGCTTACAGCAATTGCTATACCGAGAGCCTTTGGGAGGTCTCTTGACGGATTCTTCATCTCCTCAGAAAGATTTCCAAGCATATTGAATCCTATGTAGGCGAAGTATACCAGTGCAACGGCACTTAAGACTCCGTCAATGCCACCCGGCGCCTCTGTTAACGGATGCTCTCCAAAATGAGGAAGCCCTAACGCTACGACCAACGCGAGGCCGGCAAACTCCAGTATCCCGAGCAGTACAGCAAATAAGATCGACTCTCTAATGCCGATCAATGACACAACCGAAACAATCGAGACAGCCACCAATGCGGAAATGGCAACAGGAACTCCTGTCAGTGAATAGAAGTAGGATCCGAAACCAAGCGCCAAAGTTGCAAGTGCCAAAGTCACCCCACACAACCCACCAGCCAGCCAAGAAACCTGCACGAAAACCGATGCCCGCTAGGGTGTAGCTAAACTCGGGAGAGTCCTTGGTAACACGCCTTCCCATTCTAATGAATGAAATTCCAGTTAACGAGGCCACACATGCGGCGAGAAGAAAAGAGGCCCACACCATCCCTCCAGCCAGACCTGTTGCGTCACCAATGATAGCGTAGATTCCTGCCCCCACGATCAAGTGGACGCCAAACAAACTAGCCAGCGGAAGGCCAACCCTTCGCTTAAGCGCGCTTACCTCTCGTACCATTTCATCCGCCACAAATAGGGTCCCGTCAAAGTTCAAGAGAACGTGCTATGATGTGTCAATTCAGGTGAGTCGCAAAGAGTAGTTAGAGCTTCATATGATAAGTCTAATGCTTTCCCGGCCTATCGCTCCCCACTAACTTATTGATTAGGCCAAATTAGAATTGTGTGTATGATGAAAAAGTCCTTCTATCCTCACTCTCGATCTCTTTCTTCATCGCGGTGACAGACTTCACGTGAGCGAGTCGAAGCAAACGACTGGTCAAGCGTCTTCAGCTTATCGAGCTTCCCAGTCATTCCTTCATCTTCTTACACTTCTTACAGTAGCCTCTTGGATGCGGGCCGGCCTGCACGATTTCGGCGCATTCATCCATCGGCTTATTCGTCCCGCACTTGATACATTGAAAAGTTCCAGACGTGCCGACCTTACCGGCATAGCGGTCGACGGCTTTTTCCATCTTTGGCTGATCATCCTCATCTTTTCTAGTCAATTCGCGTCATCTCCTTTTATTGAAATATTCAGTCATACATTCTTCACTGCAAAACAACAAATCATCAACATGAATGCCACATCCAACCGCTAAACGGTCGCAGGTCAAGCAATGTCCCCCATCTGATTTGCGTTCGGTTGTCTTAAGTCTCTCCTTAGCCCCTCCGCTCAGAGGCAGGTTCTTGGTCCAGAACGCTTGGAATAGTGGTCACGAGCTCCATAACATCATTGGATCTGTCGGTTTTCCATGTAGCCTGATCTGTCAAAACGGTATGACCCTGTGATCTTTCTGAAAGATGATTTTTGCGATGTGGATCCACTTGAGTGACGTTTCCCGTGAAGCTTTATAACTTTGCTGTGATTTGATGTGCCGTCTCCCAGTAGAGGCACGCGCAGTGATTAAGCTTCTCAGAAGACTATTCTTTGCCTACCTTGTTTTGCTCATCATACTTCCGTTTTTCGGAAAACATTTAGCGACGCAAGGACCGCCCCCTATTCTAGGGGACTCGTCAACAGTGTTATTCTATCATAACCATTCAGAGATATATCGCAATGAGAACGGGTCGATAACTGTCTATGATGGTGCTGACGGAGATCCTCCATTAGCCACTGAAGCGACCACGACCGTCTTGAAGTGTAACATCATGCAACAGATACCCTACTCTTTCTATACAGTCACTGGTTACGTCGGAATGGTATCATGGATTACCCCATCATTATCTGAGGATTATGTGGTCGATGGCACAGTAACCATCTATATCTGGTTGAGCAGCAGCGATGTGAATGTGCAAGGCTCAGGATATGCAGTAGCCATTACTGATCTAGACGAGAAAGGAAACGTTGTCGGCGACCCCTTTTACAAATACTTTTACAATGCTGGAAAGGTTCTTTCGGAACAGCCGACTGAGTACAGCCTCAGCGTAAACATTAATCATGTCTTCGCGAAAGATCATAAACTCGCCTTTCAAGCCATTGTTGGATCAACAACCCAAGGATGGACAGCAAACGTATACTTCGACAGCCCCGACAGAAACTCTAGGGCAGTCCTTCCAGGTAGCCTCGTGGTTGTGCCAGAGTTCGAGAAAGAAGCTCTAACTCTATTGTTAACCATCACGGTATCTGCAGCATTCATTGTTGTACGACGCAAGAGAAGACAAAGCGCGCAGCGAATATTGAAGATCGTCTAGTAAGCGATACCTCATCGCTTCTATATCTTGTATGGATCCAAACCTTCTAGAACGAGTCGCCTGAACTTCCAGACGCCTCTCGTTTCAATCTTCACTGACTTACCTTCACGATTTGCCAGCTCGAAAAGAGGACCCGCAATATACACAGGTATTCCCGAATCTGAGGCAACCCTCACGTAAGCTTCATTGACAGAATCCTCTTCAGCGACGCTTACCGATATGTAAGGTCGCTTTCTACAGAAGGAAGATGTGCACACGGGTGGCTTGTAATCTAAACTTACTTTGACACAGGGCTTTTCCAGTCGACTCTCTCGAACGAGCCTAGTAGCTTCGACTGACAATCTCATGTCCAAACGACTACGTTCTCCTATCATTCGCCGTCAGATTGTCGAGGTGGCGATTAGAGGAGAGCCTGATTGTCGTTTCAATCTGCAGTGTTCAGTTTCTAAAGTAAGGGTTGCAGTCTTGAGACTATGTAATCTTTGGGGACTGCGCCTACTATCGTATCGATGACGGTTCCATTCTTCATTATGAGGAGTGTCGGAATGCTCATTATTCTGAAACGTGCCGCCGTTGTGGGATTCTGGTCCACATTCAACTTTCCAAAAGCTACTTTACCAACAAATTCTTTGGCAAGTTGTTCAATAACGGGCCCGATCATTCGGCATGGACCACACCATTCTGCCCAACAGTCCACCACCGCTAAGGGATTCTTCTTAGCGAAATCATCGAACGTTGCATCACTAAGAGTCGTAGGCGAATCAGAAACGTTCTCGGGAGAATTTACCTTATCCATTAGATCACGCATCTTCCGGAGTCTGATAAGTTCAAGCTCATCCAACTCTTTATCCTCAACGCCATACCCGTTACAAGCATAACCGCATTAATCTTGTCCGGTTCCATCTGCGGTTGTTTCATTCAATATCTATCTGTGCTCTTTGAAGTTTTCCAAAGTAGTCTATGTAGACGGTTTTCGTCTCGCTGAACTCGTTGATGCCTTCGATTCCCGCCTCGCGAGAGCCGGTGCCTGAACTTTTGATTCCTCCGAAGGGAAGATGAACCTCAGCTCCAATTGTGCTCGAATTCACGTAAGTGATTCCTGCTTCAATCTTCTCGATCGCTTTGAAGGCTTTCCGTATGTCGTTTGTGTATATGGCTGAACTGAGGCCGTATTCCACCGAGTTCATTGCGTGGATGGTTTCATCAAAGTCCTCTACCTGAATGAGAGAAACTACGGGACCGAAGATTTCGTCTTGGGCTATCTTCATGTCTGTTGTTACGTTGGTGAAGAGCGTTGGCTCGTAGAAGTATCCTTTCATATTGGGTCTCTTCCCTCCACAAGAAAGGTTGGCGCCTTCATCTCTTCCGATCTTAACATACGTCTCGGTCTTGTCCAAAGCAGCAGAGTTGACAAGCGGTCCTACGTCGGTTTCAGGGTCGAGACCGTTTCCCAGTCTAAGTTCTCGTATTCTACCAATCAACAGTTTCTCAAATTCATTGCGAATCTTCTTGTGAACGATAACTCTTGAAGCTGCAGTGCAGCGTTGGCCGGTTGTACCATAGCCGCCCCATGTGACGCCGTCCGCTGCGAGCTCAAGGTCTGCGTCATCCATGATTACTATCCCATTCTTGCCACCCATCTCGAGACCAACCTTCTTCAATCCAGCCATTTTCAAGACCGCTTTTCCCGTGTCTCTGTTGCCTGTGAAAGAAACTCCTCTGACTTTGTTATGCTTGACCAAGGCTTCTCCAGTGTTGCTTCCAGGACCCGTTACGAGGTTGACCACCCCTTTAGGTATCCCCGCCTCCACCAACACTTCAATTAGACGGATAGCACAGAGCGGTGTGTCACTACTCGGTTTGAAAATAAGCGTGTTACCGCAGACTAGTGCAGGCATAATTTTCCACGCTGGAATCGCTATCGGAAAGTTCCACGGTGTTATCAGCCCAACAACGCCGAGGGGTCTCCTTACGGTCATGCAAAACTTGTCTCTAAGTTCACTGGTGGTGGTGTGACCGTACAGCCTTCTTCCTTCGCCTGCCATGTACTCTGCTATGTCGATAGCTTCTTGTACGTCCCCGCGAGCTTCGACAAGCACTTTACCCATTTCACGAGTCATAGTCTTGGCAAGCTCTTCTTTACGCGCTTCGAGGATCTGCGCAGCTTTGAGGAGAATTCTTCCTCTCTTGGGGGGAGGAGTACTACTCCACTTTTCCAAAGCGTCTTCGGCAGCATCAACCGCTTTGTTTACATCTTCAGAGTTGCCCTTCTGAAATTCGCCTATTACTTCATCTGGATTTGCGGGGTTAACCTTGGAAAAAGTCTCCCCTGACTCGGAATCTATCCACTCTCCCGACACGAACAACTTGTAATTCAAACAACCACCTTCAGTCCTTGATCGAGTCGCTATGTAATTGACTTCAATTGGAGAAATATGGACTTTCCTCATTCCTCTTGTCGCTTGCATGTCACCGCAGTGATAGTGACTACCTATGTTTCTCGAACCAGCTGGTTGTATCCCCTGTCGAGAGATTGTGTATCAAGAATATTATGTCAGAATGGTCTTGAGTATCATGATCTTATGCTTGCAATATGCTTTGAGCACTCCTCCAAAGATAATGATTCGTGGTCTCGAGATTAGTCTAACAAATATGTCTGAAATACTGGGGAACAAATCGGCCTAGAAAAGGCAAATTGAAGATGTCATTTGGCATTCACCACGTGTTCTCAAAGGCAGATTTGGCCATTATCATGAATCGGGTGCCAACGTTAGAGAATCTTCCCAAAAGAATCTTATTGATCAGTTGATGCTATTCTATAGGAACGCCGGAATTTCCGAAGATGAATGTGAGTGCTTTGGCAGCTTATAGACTGCCTTTGATTCCGCTGAGGTTTAGGAATTGACAGGTAAGAAACTAACATTAGTTGACACTGACCTATGTGTTGGCTGCCAGTGCTGCATGTTTGCCTGTGGACGCCGGTTTGGAAACGGGGGACTTGAAAGATCCGCGATCAGAATAAGGTCAGCTGGTGGTATGGAACGAGGATTCGTAGTGGTAGCGTGCAGAGCATGCCCTGATCCACCATGCATAAAGGCCTGTCCGACAAGAGCTCTTAGTCTAAGAGGCGGAGGAGGCGTCATACTTGATCAAACGAAATGCATTGGATGCGGAAGCTGTGCCAAAGCGTGCACTATAGGTGCCGTTTTCTGGGATGATTCAATTAACAAGCCGATAATCTGCGTTCACTGTGGCTTCTGTACAGATTTCTGCCACTACGGAGTCATAGAGACCAGACCAAGCGAGGAGTGGGAACGTGATAGATAAAGATCCACTGGCCAAAGTTCTTTGCGTTGACCTTTCGTCACGAAGATACTGGGTTGAGGAGCACCGTGAACTTTTCGAACGATATCTTGGGGGTGCCGGCGTTGCCATCCAATTACTTAAGGAAAAATGTGTTCAAGGAGCAGATCCATATGGATCGGAAAATCCAATAGTGTTCGCTGTAGGACCTCTAAACGGCGTTTTTCCGATAGCTTCGAAAACGGTAGCCATGTTCAAGTCTCCCCTAACTGGAAACCTTGGGGAAAGCCACGCAGGCGGACGAAGCGCTGTCTCAATTAGGTTGGCGGGTTACGGTGCAATCGTCATCTCAGGATCAAGTGATATACCGATCTATCTTGCGATCAATGATGATAAGGTAAACTTCAGGGACGCCTCCGTCCTCTGGGGTATGGGAAACAGCTACTCTGTCGGACGCGTCATCAGGGAACGTGAACCAGGCGCGGGCGTTCGAACGATCATGCGTATAGGCAGAGCGGGTGAGCGCTTAATTCCATACGCTAGCGTGATTACCGAGACTTACAGGCACTTCGGGAGGCTGGGGCTTGGTGCAGTTTTCGGAAGTAAGAAACTGAAGGCATTACTCGTCTCTGGAAATCGTACTATAAGGGTCCGTGACTCCAAGATCTACAGACAGGTCTACAACGAGATCTTCACGGCTCTCACAACATCGCCGCTGATGAAGAAGTATCATGATCTGGGTACGCCTATGAACGTGAACCCACTAAACGAGATGAAAGCTCTCCCTACAAGGAATCTTCAGGAGAACCATTTCGAAGGTGCAGAATCAATTTCGGGAGAGAGCTTCGCCAAGAATCATCTGGGGCGACGCATCGCCTGTGCACACTGTCCCGTTTCCTGCATCCATCTTGGAGCCCTTCGAGAAGAGTACGAACGTGACCCCTACTTCTACAAGACGAAGATGATTTCATACGATTATGAATTGATCTACGCCTTGGGATCGATGCTTGGCATCTGCTCAACCACAGAACTTCTTAGACTTTTCGAAGAGGTTGAGATTCACGGCCTCGACGCTATGAGCACAGGAGTCGTGTTGGCTTGGGCGACTGAGGCTCAAACAAAAGGCCTGATCTCAGAGAAAGAGACTTTAGGGATCGTCTTGAAGTGGGGAAAATCTCAAGGCTACATTGGAGCGATCCGATTCATCGTCAACAGAAGCAACGAGCTCTATAGAGATCTCGGACAAGGCGTCGAATACGTCTCAAAGAAGTATGGCGGATCAGAGTTCGCATTGAGTTTTGGAGGAAATGAGATGCCTGGATACCATACCGGACCAGCTGCAATATTGGGACATTTGACCGGTTCAAGGCATAGTCACCTTGATTCGGCTGGTTACAGCATTGATCAGAAGGCATTTGCGAAGGGAGATCGGCTCAGTCCCGAGAGGACAGCTACGCTGTTGATCGAGGAAGAGAGATGGAGACAGATACTCTCGAGCCTCGTTATCTGCTTCTTTGCAAGAGCTATATACACACCAGAAATAGTGACCAAAGCTCTCGGCGTAATGGAATGGGAATTGACGCATGACGACTTGAACAAGATTGGTGCTGAGATACTCAAAGCCAAGTACGAGTTCAAGGTCCGTGAAGGATACGATTCTAGAAAGATCAGAATACCAAAGCGGGCACTTGAGACTCTAACGCCATTCGGGCTCGTGACCGAAGAGTATCTTAGAGAAGGCGTGGAAGCCTACATGAATCAACTCGGACTATCTTCGGAAGCTGTTGAAGTGTATTCCAAGACAAGCTCCTGATAATCAAAGAAATTCAAAAAGCCTCAAAATGCGGCGATGACATGTTTGATCAAGATGCTAGAAGCGCGTTGAGTACGTTGCATCCAATGGAGTGCGTACGCATGAATCTGCCCCGGAGACTCCGAATTCTGAAGCAAAGACAAGTTCAATAGCAGCAAATTTTGTGACCAATTCGAGCAGCAAAAATGCCGTGAATCCGACGGCTTTAACCAAGAGCTTGATTGCGATCAAGTTAGGACCATGTTCTCTCTTCTGATGACACTCTCATGGTTCTTGTATCCCAGGATCTTCTCTATCTGATCGGTATGTTCACCTTTTATCTTCTTCAATTCTTCCGATGAATACTCCACAATGCCTTTAGCGATCTCTCGATTGTCGTGGGTTACAGAAACGACGACGCCTGCGTCGAATTCTCCATCCACTCCAAGAACCCCTGAGGGCAATAGGCTTCCACAATGGAGGAGCGCATCGCTTGCACCTTTGTCGACCTTTATGATGCCATGGTTCCTTGAGAATCTAATCCATCTCTCCTTGTTGGTGTAACGAGATTTCGAAGCTTTGAAAAGTGTCCCAAGCATTTCACCTTTGACGATTCTGCCGATAACGTTCTTCTCCCGAGCGTTGGCGATGACCATGTTACAACCTGACTTCATCGTTATCTTAGCCGCTTCAATCTTTGTTTTCATGCCGCCCTTACTCCTCCATGAACCAGGGTCACCGCCGACCTGTTCGATAAGGGAAGTTATCCTCTCCACTTCATGTATCAGTCGGGCGTCTTTGTGCCGCGGGTTCTTGTCGTAGAGGCCGTTGACGTCTGTAAGGAGGATAAGTAGTTCAGCGTCAACTTTTGACGCAACCAACGCTGAAAGCTTGTCGTTATCGCCGAAGGTTTCTTCAATCTCATGGACCGAGATTGGGTCGTTCTCGTTGATTATAGGGATGGTTCTATGTTTTGTCAAAATCTCCATCGAGTTTCTCAGGTTGAGATATGTTCTTCTGTTTGAAAAATTCTCGTAGGTTAAGAGTATCTGCGCAACCCTCAATCCAAATTTCTTTAGTACTTTTCGCCATGTTTCAATCAATATACTTTGGCCAACAGCGGCCGCTCCCTGTTTGGTAGGTACGTCTCGGGGTATAGTCTTCAACCCTAGCTCCTTTACGCCTGAACCTACCGCGCCAGAACTTACGATAATGACTTCGAGTCCCCGTCGTGTTAGGCCGTAGACTTGCCGCGCTATCTGCCGCATGTACCTTTCGTCAAGAGAGCCGTCGGGCTTTGTGAGAATCGATGTGCCGACTTTAACCACGACTCGTTTGACTTGGCAAAAGTCTCGCATAGTGTTATCATTCTTGCGATTAATGTCTAAGGTTGAAAGATTTCTCTAGTCTTCTATGTGTGAAAGGCTTTGCATTCTCTCCCACGTATGAGGATACTATGTGGCCATTCCCCATCACGAGATATTTGTACGTTACGAGACCGTCTAGACCCACAGGTCCTCTCGCATGGATCTTCTCAGTACTGATTCCCACCTCGGCGCCGAAGCCAAATCTATAACCGTCACTGAACCTTGTTGAGGCGTTATGTAGAACAACTGCAGAATCAACTTCGTTCAGGAATCTATGAGCGTTTCTCTTGTTCTGGGTTATTATCCCATCTGTATGGTGTGAGCCGTATCGGTTTATGTGGTCTATGGCCTCTTCAAGTGAATTGACAACTCGTATGGAGAGAATTAGGTCGAGGTATTCTTTTCCCCAATCTTCTTCAGTTGCCTCCTCTAAGTCTGGAAGTATCGTTCTGGCTTTCTGGTCACCTCTCAATTCTACGTGGGCTTGCCTGTATCGTTCCGCCATTTGAGGAAGGAACTTTTCAGCGATGTCTTTGTGTACGAGAAGCGTTTCCATCGCGTTGCATACGGCTGGGTATTGAACCTTGGCGTCGTAACAGATCTCCACAGCCATGGCCACATCTGCGTCTGCATCAACGTATTCGTGGCAGATGCCCTCTGTGTGGCCGAGAACGGGAATCTTGGTGTTATCCTTGATGTATTTTACTAGTGAGCTTGAACCTCGAGGAACAAGCAAATTCACATATTCATTCAACTTCAGGAGTTTTTCGACTGCGTCTCTTGTCTGAATGAGTTGTACCGCATCTTCAGGAATCTCTTTGAACCTTTGAATCGTTTTCCTTATGAGTTCCACGAGGAATTGGTTGGTTTGTGCAGCTTCTGAACCGCCTTTAAGTATTACTGCGTTGCCCGATTTTAGACATAACATAGCTATCTGAACTAACGCGTCAGGTCTAGATTCGAAGATAGCTCCAATCACTCCTATCGAACATGTTACTTTATACAGTTCAAGTCCTCGATCCATCTCCGTGGCGAGCAGAATCTTTCCAACGGGATCTTCAAGCTGGACAAGTGACCTCAACCCCTTAGTCATCTCACTGATCTTTGCACCATCAAGTTTGAGGCGTTTAACAAGGGGAGATGCAAGACCCGCCTTCAGAGCCTCAGCCACATCCATCGCGCTCACCTGTTCAAGCTGCAGCTTCTGATTGTCTATTTCTTCTGCGACAGCTAGTATAGCCCTGTTCTTGGTTTCACTGTCAACGTTACCTGTTTTCAGTGCCGCAGCTCGCGCACGCTCGGCAACCTCAACCACATCCAATCTGAAGCACCCGATACATGTGGCACCTGTCTGGTTAACTTGTCAAATTAAATCTATTGATTTGAGTGTCCAAGTGCCATCAATACTTGGTTTTCGTTCGTATTATCCAAGTATGATTCCAATTCTGTAGGAATAAGTGGGTGTAAGCCATTCGCCGCCGCATCGTTCCTTCCACAATTTCTTCAACAATACTGGAAATTCGTCATATCCAGCTTACATGAGTAGTCACAGGGTTTCACTAATCCCAAACAGATTCCGAACCGCGATCAGCAACGCACAAGAATAGCTCGCATTAATGGTGTATAAATGGCATCGGATTTATAGGCATGGAACGAAGAAAGTTTCAGAATTACCCCTTGATGTTAACGGTAGGATGAATGGTTTTGACAAAACCAGCGAAAATTGCCGTTGTTGGAGCGGGCAATATGGGTGAAGCCATAATCATAGGGCTTTTGAAATCAGGTGTCTATAGCCCACAAGATCTCCGTGTTGTTGAAGCCATTGAAAGTCGAAGAAAGTACATTACTGAAACTTATCACATAGAATGTGTAGACCTAAAGGATGCCGTGACTTTTGCCAATGCCTCAATCATCGCAGTTGAACCGCGGCACCTTGAGGAAGTACTTGAACAGATAAAACCCGCATTGACTAACGTAAAGGTATTGATCTCGATCGTTGCAGGCGTTATGCTGGACACTTACCGGAAGCATCTGCCAAAGGATATTGCGGTTGTGAGGGTTATTCCCAACGTTACGTGTATGGTCAGGGAAGCAATGATCGGGATCTGCCCTTCTGCGAACACCACCAAGGAACAGTTGGAGACGGTTAAGTCGATACTCGGTCAGTTGGGGCAAGTGTTACTTCTTGACGAGAAGCAATTGAATTCTATCACAGGCTTCGTTGGCAGTGGCCCAGCGTATGTTTCAGTGATGATAGAAGCGATGGCTGACGCTGGTGTCAGACTTGGGATATCGAAGGACAAGTCTTTGTTGATGGCGGCTCAGACCATGCTCGGCACCGCGAAACTGGTTGTGGAGACGAAGGAGCATCCCGCCAAGATCAAGGATAGAGTCACAACCCCTGGAGGAATCACAGCTGAGGGTCTTCTGGAGCTTGAGAAGGGTGGACTAAGAGCGACCATAATATCTGCAATCAGTAAGGCTGCGGAGAAAACGGAGGCTGTAGGGAAACAGTCACGCTAGACGCGCAACAAATAGATTAGACTCTAGTCTTTGCAGCGTTCGCTCTCCAATTTCTTCCACCAATCTGGAACTCGAATCTTCTCCAGTCGATCCCAGTAATCGTAAGGCTTTAGATCCAAAACCGGTGTCCCGTCATAAGCGTCTAGACCCTTCACAACTAGCTTGTCACCAGTTTTCTTCAACAGCTTAACTATGGTAAGCCCAATCGGGTTTGGACGAAACCGTGACCTAGTTGCGAAGATGCCTTGCTTGGGAATATTCATGTGATGTCGTGGGTGAACCGTCAAGACGTTTCTTTCGGTTTCCGATGTTTTATTCATCCAATACAGTACGAAGATATGCGAGAATCCGCTTATCCCTTCAAGGCCCTTATCGTATCTTTTGTTGACTACGATTTCTGATCTTGCCACTCGATGCTTCAATTCCTCTAGGCTGGCTTTTGTTCGAACAAACCCTATAGGCTTCAGCCGAATCGACTTCAAGGAAGCCATAGCGCGTCAAGGAAATGTTTCAAAGGTCAAACATAAAGCGAGCTCTCAAGAATCTTACGCGACGTCTTCAATCGACGTCAACCTAGAGCTCTTTCCATTTGTTAATGACCTCTAAGATATCTGACAAAGACCTAACCGTGGCGTCGGGTTCAACAGGCCTCTGATTTGGAATTTCACGTTCCAAATGTAACACTTTGGTCTTCAGTCTCTTAGCCCCTATCACGTCAGTATCCAAGCTATTTCCAACCATAACACTGGACCCTGTGTCCGAACCAAGATCTTGCATAGCCTTCAAGTATATCTCGGCCCTAGGTTTTCTTAGACCGAACTTGGCTGAAGTCACCGTTGTACCAAAGAACCCCTCGATACCAAGTTTTCTCATTATCTCAATCACAGCCCAGTGGCTTCTAGCATTAGAAACTATCCCAAGACTGAAACCCTGGCTCCTCAAGGACGACAGGATAGTAAGAGTGTCGTTGTAGAGGATCCAAGATCTGATCTCTGGGTCAAAAAAATTCTGAACTAGATCTTCCATCGCCCAGTGTCTAAGACCTAGGATGCCAAGTCTCGCAAGAACTTCTTCTAGGATTCTGTTCGTAGTTGTCTCTATCCCAGTTTGTTCCGAGAATTGTGATAGTTCCGAATGAACAGCTTGATAGACCTCGCTTAATCTGCTGTAGCCGACATCAAGTCCTCCAGTCAGAAACGTCTCATTTAGAGCCTGCAGTCTGGCTTTCACAACATCTGCCGTAGGCTTGTCTAGGTGAATGAGTGTATCACCTAGATCGAAAAGGATACTGGTGATCAATCTCCGGTTCGGAAGTCTGGAACACGACGCATAAGATAACGATATCGCTATCCCATGATAGCATGATTCATCCATCAATAGATCCTAGATAAGTTATTCAGATTGGTCTAACAGTCACAAAAGCACTTAAGAACCATATCAAGATGAATCGTTGGCGACTATGCCACATATGTTGATTGGGCGAAGATTTGATTTGAGCGCTCATTTGAAGACGAAGGCTTCCAGTTGTCTTCTCCTACTTCTCACCGTTACCTTGTTTGTCAGTCAATTCTCAGCTGTTTTTGAAATAAAGGGTAGCTCTCTCCAATTTTTCGACTCTTCATCCGTGCGAGCCGATAACTCCGATTTTCATATGGCATCCTACAAGAGTAAAGGAGGTGTAAGCTCAGTATCAATGTCTAATGACGGGAAGCGTGTCGCCGTTTCAGGCGTCGGATTCGTCTCATTACTGAATGACAACGCATCCGCATTATGGACGTTTGAAACCAATGATATTGTAAATTCTGTGTCTGTCTCTGAAGATGCTGCGTATGTGGTGGCTGGCACCGAAGGATCCAGAATATACCTGTTCGATGGACATGACGGACGAATTCTCTGGACGTTCCGAACGGAGGGACCCGTTCTCACTATAAAGCTCTCAAGCGACGGACGCTACGTATCCGCAGGGATCTTTGAAGGAAACGTATACCTTCTAGAAAGAGATGGAGGAAAGCTTCTGTGGAGTTACAGGGCTGGGAATATCACAGCAATACTCTCAGTAGCGATCTCAGATGATGGAAGCCGAATCGTCGCTGGAAGCTCCAACAACAAGATAGTTCTGCTCTCCTCTCAAAGTTCAACTCCTATCTGGACATATCAAACTGGAGACTTTATACGATCTGTCGCTATATCGCCCAATGGAGGATTCGTAGCGGCGGGAACGAACGATTCCTATATTCACTTCTTCTCTTCAGACGAATCTGGGCCGCTTTGGAGCTATAGGACCGAGGGACCGGTTCGATCCGTGTCGATCTCTTCAACTGGTGACCAAGTTGCATGTGGTAGTTATGATGGCGGGATATACTATTTTGAAAAGTCAAACAGCACGCCAAGATGGACATACGATACTGGCGATAAGGTGCTCTCAGTCTCCCTCTCTAAGGATGGCAAGCTTCTACTTGCAGGAGGCGCAAGCATGAAAGCATATCTTCTGAACGTTAAGGATGGAAGCCTAGAACTCTCGTACAAGACTGATTTTCTCATAAATTCCACATCGATGTCTGAAAATGGATTGATGATGGTTATCGGAGGAGATTCAGCTGCTAGAATAATTGGAAGAGTTGAACGAAAAGAAGAGTCTCCTTTAGGCTGGAATAGCACGATCAGCATGGGCATATTTATTATTGTTCTCTCACTCACTGTCGTCATCTTGTTTTTGGCTATGAGAAGATTGAAGCGAACTCAGTAGAATTGATTGCAGAAGTCGAATAAGGACGAAATCAAATTGACATTAAAGCTGAACAGATCACATTATGAAGAGATCATCACGCACTCCAAAGAGGCTCACCCAATAGAAGCCTGCGGCCTTCTTCTAGGTCTAAAACGGTCGGGAAAAAAGATTGTTTCAGAAGTTCGAAGAGCACCCAATGTTTTGAATTCGTCATCGAGGTATGAGATCGATCCTGAGATTGAACTTCAGGTGTTCATGGAGGCAGAGAGGAAATCACTTGAAGTGGTTGGAATTTACCACAGTCACCCTTACTGGGCTGCGGCACCCTCAGGTATTGACGCGAACCTCGCCTTCTTTCAAGATGTCTCTTATGTGATCTATTCGGTTTCAGAGGGTTCTTTTGCCTCCTACACTTGGAATGGAGCCACCTTCGAAAGAGAGGAGATTGAGATACAGTAACCAGAGGGTCTGGTATTGACAGAAACAGGCTTCTGACTGGGGGGCTATCGCAAAACAGAAATCTTGTCCAGTTAATCTGTTAAGTGGTATGTTGAATGTCCGAAGACTCAAGGGAACTGATGAAGAAACTCGGGTTCTCAGATGGCGAATGTAACATCTACCTTGCCCTGCTTTCGAGTTCTAGACCGATTCCCATCGACAAGATGCTTATGGATTCTGGCATGTCAACATCTCTAGCGGAGGAGGCTATTAGAACGCTCGCCGAGAGAGGAGCCGTAAGAACGGTTAGCAATGCTCTCGAAGCGGTCGACCCTAACGTGATGCTATCTCGCGTCTTGGAAGAGAAGCAGAGAGAGATAGAACGGACGCTAGAGGCTTCCGAGGATGCTGCATCAACACTAAGAAAGCTGCTTGTACCGAAGTATTCGGAAAGTAAGCTGGGAATAAAACCTGAAGACATAGTGGAACCTCTTGAGAGCCTGGAGAAAATGGAGCTTCAGACTGTGAAGATCATTTCAAATGCTCAGAAGGAGATTAAGATCTTCGCGGAGACTTTTGGATGGTATGAGAAGGTTAGAGAGGAACTGTTCAAAGCTCATGATAGAGGCGTCAAAACAAATGTTCTCATGCTCGTAATCGATGAACACACTCAGAAACGCGCCCGTGAACTTGGATCATTGGGAGTTGAGGTAAGATATTGCGCCGAGGAATGGTGCCCTGTTCGAGGAACCCTTGTCGATGAAACTGAACTTGTATTCCTGATATGGGCTACAAAGAAGAAGGGGACCATGAATCCAGCTTTCTACCGACCCCACTACACAAGAAATCCCGGCCTGATAAGAATCTTCTCAGACGCCTATAGAACATGGTGGAATGAATGCAAACTAAGACCCGTCGCCTAGACATAAGTCGTTGATCAAATCTTGTAGAACTCTACAGCAGGCGACACCCGCTTCTATCGGTCCGACATCACATTCGGAGATAACCCAACGT
>Ga0315268_10003668_pt1 | contig 16800 bp, 16 predicted proteins | sample C1_top_MG_FD_204535 | JGI IMG/M metagenome (GOLD analysis project Ga0315268, IMG submission 204535) | Sediment microbial communities from Yellowstone Lake, YNP, Wyoming, USA - C1_top | ecosystem: Environmental > Aquatic > Freshwater > Lake > Sediment | place: USA: Wyoming | collected 2017-08-01
TTGATGAGCATGGTACAATCGTCAATTTTCTTGTACTCGTTCTTGTCGAGATTGATGCTGTCGGGAGAAAAACACTCAATCTGTTTCACTGTTTTTCGGCCGTTGCGGGTGCAACCCAGCGTCAATTATGAATCGTTGGTCCGGAGAAGTCTTCGTGCGATATCCCGCAACTGGGTCGGGTAATTTGACGCCGGGGTGAAGGGCAACCTTTCCGTGACCATCTCGTCAACAGGTTTGCCATTGATAGTCTCGATCACATCTCCGATCTCGAGCCCTGATTTTTCGAATAACGCCTGGTCGTAATAACCGGTGACAACAGCCTTGCTTTCCACGAAAGAAATTATCGCCGCCGATGAATTAGTGCCATGATAATTGTTCAGTGCCTCATCTTTGCTCCAAATTTGGGCGTGAGTGTCGTGAACCCGCGCCAGCAGGGCCAGGACTGCTTTCTTGTATTCCAGCTCGTTCGAAGCGTCCAAGAATGTGGGGATGAAATCCCTCAGGACGTCGTTCCAGTCCTCTCCGATCAGATACTTGTATGGGAAAAAATATTGGACGATGTTCCAATAGCGATAGAGGCTCAACAGGCGGAATCCCGCATCCGGAAATTTCATGGCCGAGTAGGGATTTTCATGTTGGGGTATCGCGCTGCCGTAGGTGGATATTCCAATATAATAATTGCCGTCCAGCCGTCGCGCGTTTTTGATATTCATCAATTGCGCAGCCACATCAACGCCCAGCGATGAGCTGTCAATCCAGGTCAGATCGGGGTATATCTTTATCTTTTCGCTGGTATTTGCTTTCGCTTCACTCGTGTCAAACGTACCTAGGATATTTATCCAGACACGCAGTATATCGTTTCTTTCTTTTTGATCTTTCGCGTCGATTATTTTGGGTAGGACCCTAAATAATTCATAGTCCCAGTTGAGATCGCCTTTTGCGATGGCCGGGTGATAGTATTTAAGATAGCCCCAAATTTTACCAAGGACAACCAAATCCTCCTTTTTTGTCTCGGAATAATTTATCGACGCGATCTTTGAACCAGCATCGAACTTCTTATCCTTATCCGCTGCGTAGACGATTGGTTTTAGCCCCCGAATATCCTTCTCATCAATAGACAGGTGCAGGTCACCCAGCCACATTTTGCCTTTGCCGACCAACAAACCGCCGATCACTATTTGTGATGTTTTCAACGGGCTCAAGTCCAATGTAACTTCATATTTTTCCCAATCCGTGGTGCCTTTCACCCCCCTGGATTCCATATTGGCATACGCCACAGAGGGATCAATACGCATCCAAAGACCGGCCCACCCCTCGGTCACATTCTCAGTTTTAATATATCCGGTAAGCGTTATCTTTTTCCCTTGATAGCTTGCGGGGATGGTGTATGACAATGCTTTATATCCAATAGTGGTTCCGCTAAATTCAATGACAGCAGAATGCTTGCCATGTTTTAGAGCTGTCGAATCTGTGGATATAGTGTAATCCCCGCTCCCGAAATTCTCCCAAAGTGGTGAAAGTTGATTTCCGTTTTGTCCGAAATCAAAATTATAAGCGGTGGACGCGTTTCCTATTTGGGAAAACGCCATCGCCGGCGCGATCAGAGCCAATAATTTCTGTAAGGTTTTTCTCATAGTCGTGATCCTAAATATTTGTTGTATAATATTGGGGTGAGGTCCCGGAACATAAGCGTAGGCGCGGGTTGACGCAACCTCGTCATTTGATTCAACTTAATAATTACTCTTTTGGTCACTGAACAGTTTGACGGACAGAATTGAGCAATTAATAATACAATATTGCTCTGTGCCCGTCAATGTAAATATTACCAAGTAAATATTGACCTTAGCATTCACGGATTATTCCTTAAAAAAAAGAAAAAAGAGCAGTCGTTACTGCTCTTAAAAAAAACATGGAGCGGGCGAAGGGATTTAAACCCTCGACGTCCACCTTGGCAAGGTGGCACTCTATCACTGAGCTACGCCCGCATTATTGGTAATTATACCCAAAGAAACAAAATATGTCAAGATTATAAAATAATTTTTTAACGGACCAGGCGGTACTGCAGCCGCACTCCGCTGTCATCCAGGTTGGATATCTCATCCACTCCTTTGATCAGCAGGTCAAACAGGGTGGGTTTCTTTTTCCGCTCCCGGAAGATCTTGGGTTTCTCTTTCAGTCCGGCCATGGAAGCGGCCAGTTTTATGGCGTCCTCTAGCGTCCCCATTTTGTCCACCAGCCGCAGGGCCAGGGCCTGGCGCCCGCTGAAAACACGGCCGTCTGCGAACAGCCGGACCGAATCAGGGGAAAGCTTCCGGCCTTCGGCCACGGCTTCAATGAACTGACCGTGGACATCGTCTATCATCCCCTGCAGCAGGGCCCGCTCCTCTGGCGTCATTTGGCGGAAAGGCGAACCCAGGTCCTTATTCTGCCCGGCCTTCAGCACTTCAAACTTCAGCCCCACTTTTTTTATCAGCTCCTCGGCCACCATGAACTCCATTATCACCCCGATGGAACCGGTCAGCGACCCGGGATTGGCCACGATGGTGTCGCAGGCGCAGGCTATGTAGTAGCCGCCCGAGGCCGCCACCTCGCCCATGGAACAGACCACCGGCTTGGATTCTCTGGCGTTCTTTATGGCCTGGTATATCTCCTGGGAGGCCGCCACCCCGCCGCCCGGGCTTTGAACCCGGAGCACGATGGCCTTGATGGCATTGTTGTCCCGGTATCTTTTTATCAGGTTGACGGTCTCATCCGGGGAAACTATGGCCCCGTTCACTTCCACTATCCCCACGTACTTCCCATAGCTGACCTCCATCCCGCTGTTCTGGGAGAATGAGGACCAGACGATGGCCGCCATGGTCAGCCCGAACAGCAGCACCCCGGCCGCTATCAGGACTATGAAGAATACTTTTTTACCCGAGGCCATGTTCCCTCCTTAATTTGCAGGAGTTTTTTATTTCAGGGACATTTTATAGATCTCAGCCAGCAGTCTTTCCACCATGTTTTTTTCATCCACCATCTCCACCACCTTACCCTTTTTGAACAGCAGTCCCCGGCCCTGGTGGCCTCCGGCGATGCCGATATCGGCCTGGCGGGCCTCGCCCGGCCCGTTCACGGCGCATCCCATTACCGCGATCTTCAAGGGGACCTTTATGTTCCTGACGGATCTTTCCACCTGCCCGGCGATGCCAGCCACGTCTATCTTGGCCCGGCCGCAGGTGGGGCAGGCCAGCACTACCGGCCCGAAAGACCCCAGGTCCAGGGATTGCAGTATAATCCGGGCCGCCTCCACTTCCTTCACCGGATCGCCGGAGAGGGATACCCGGATGGTGTCCCCTATGCCCTGGGCCAGCAGTGCCCCGATGCCCACCGCCGAACGGATGGCTCCGGCATAGGCCGTGCCGGCTTCGGTGATCCCCAGATGCAGGGGGTATCCTGATCTCCGGGACATCAGACGGTAAGCCTCAATTGTCATGGGAACTTCCGAACCTTTGAGCGAGATCACGATATCGGTAAACCCCAGATCTTCAAGTATCTTGACATGTCTTAAGGCGCTTTCCACCAGACCCCGGGCCGTGGGGCGGCCGTGCCTGGACAGGATGTCCTTTTCCAACGATCCGGCATTGACCCCGATCCTGATGGGAACGCCTCTCTGGGCGGCGGCCTTGACCACCTGTTTTATTTTGTCCTTGGAACCGATATTGCCGGGATTTATCCGCAGTTTGTCCACCCCGGCCTCCAGGGCCAGCAGGGCTAGGCGATGGTCAAAATGGATGTCGGCCACCAGCGGCATTTTGGTTCCCTGCCGGATCTGTTTTAAAGACCGGGCCGCGGCCTGATCAGGCACAGCCAGACGCACGATCTGGCAGCCGGCCTTCTCCAGTTTTTTGATCTGGGCCAGCGTTGAAACCGCATCGGCCGTGTCGGTGTTCGTCATCGACTGAATGGCCATGGGATTTGATCCGCCGATGCATAGCCCGCCGATCTTTACCGTTTTGGTTTTGGCCCGGGACCGGCATCTGTGGTTGGTGTTCATGGATTGATAAAACGTGTTTGTTGACCCGGTTTAAATTGAAACAAAATACTGAACAGCCCTTTGAAAAAAAGATGGCAGCCTCAATAAGCTGCCATCTTTGGTGGACAAATTTACCGACTATTTCTTTTCCAGCGCTTTTGCCTTCTTGGCGGCTTCCTCGGCCTCGGCCTTGCGCCCCATCTTGCCGTATACCTGGGCGAGGCTTCCCCAGTATTCGGCCGATTCGGGTTTTAGGGTCACCAGCGTATTGTACGCTTCCATGGCTTTCTGATAATCCTTGACTTTTTCCGAAAGATACCCCACGAAAACCCAGGCCTCCAGGTCCTTGTTGTCGATCTTGACCACTTTGTCGAAATTCTCGGCTGCCTTCGGATAATCCTTGGCGCTGTAATATGCCTGCCCCAGATTATACCAAGCGTTCTTGTTGTTCGGGTCGATTACCGAAGAGGTGGTAAACGCCTGAATGGCTTCTTGGTATTTCCCGATCTGAAGATAAGCGCTGCCCAAGAAATAAAAGCTTAAAAAATCATCCTTTTTCAGGGCGGTGGCTTGGGCCAACACCTCGGCTGCCTCGGCGTACATTTTTTTCTGCAGGTATATCTTCCCCAGATCTAAATACCCTTCGAAGTCGTCTTTTTTCAGTTCCGTATATTTTTTATTATAAATAAGGGCTTCATCAAGATTGCCGGCCTGGGCTGCGTTCTTTCCGATGATCGAATATAATTTAACGTTGTTGGGATCCATTTTTATGGCTTTTTCGAACATCTTCTTGGCTTCTTCGGTCTTGCCGCTGATGCTGTAATATGACCCGAAAACTGCGTAATTGTCAGCTTTGTCGGGGGCAAAATCCACGGCCTGATTCAGGTATTTCAATGCATTGTCTGAATAGGCTTTCACAGATTCCGGGGCTACCGTGGACATCTGCTTCATGTTCTTCTGGGCGCTGCCGACCAGTAATCCCCATTCGTTATCCCGGGCCTTGATCAGTGAATCTTTCTTGTCGGGCCAGTTCTTGATGGCCATTTCATAGGCCGGTCCAGCTTCCTTGAACTGTCTTTTCTGGACGTAACATTGGGCCAGCAGGGCATAATATTGGCCGTTCCCAGGGTTTTGGGACAGTCCGTCATTCAATACCCTGATGGCTCCGTCATAATCGTCCTGCTGGATATGAACCAATGCTCCGCTGATAACGGCATCGCAGCCCATCAGAAAAAAACTTGTCCCGATGATCGCTACGATCATGATAGCCAGTGATAACCACTGTTTCCTCATTGTCAGATTCCTTTTAATTTTATAGAATAAATGTTGTATTTCAAGGTTAAGAACTTTAATTTTAACTCCAAAAAACCCCAATGTCAAGCAAAAGATTGGTTCCTGATCATTTTGTTTATCCGGGCCAGATCTTCAGGCGTGTCCACCGCCAGGGGACGGTAGCCGGTCTTCAGCAGTTTAATCCTGATCCCCTGACCCAGTGCCCTCAACTGCTCCAGCTTTTCGATCCTTTCCAGGGCAGACGGGGGGCACTTGATAAGCCGTAACAGGGTCTCCCGGCGGTAGGCATAAATGCCGATATGTTTGAGGTAATCAAAAAGCCGGAAGCTGTCCCCCCGTCTGCCGGGTATCACGGACCGGGAAAAGTACAGCGCATAATCCTCTTCATCAGCAGCCACCTTGGCGGTATTGGGGCTGAACAGGTCCTTTTCATCCATGAAGCTTCCGACCAGGGTGGCCATCTCCAGGCTTCTGTCTTCCGCCATGGCCCTGGCCAGAAGGTCTATGGCCCTAGGATCTATCAGCGGCTCATCGCCCTGGATGTTTATTATGGTTCCGAACTTCGAGCTTCCAGTTTCGATTTTAGTCAAGGCCTCGGCTATCCGGTCAGTGCCTGACCGGTGCTTTTTAGATGTCATTACCGCCCGGCCGCCGAAGGCTGAAACGCATTGGCAGATCCTCTTGTCGTCGGTGGCCACCAACAGCTGGTCCAGGAGTTTTGCCTTAAGGCAGCGCTGGTATACATGCCAGATCATGGGCCTTCCCCGGATCTCGGCCAGCGGCTTGCCGGGAAACCTGGTGGAACCGTATCTGGCTGGTATTATGCCGATGATGCTCATTCTTCCTGCTTAAACATATCTGATCCTAGCTTTCGCCGTGGATGTAGAAAGTGGGAAGACGGAGAACCGTTCTTCCGCCTTCCCGGCTTGATCATCTTATCATCAGGCCCTGGGGCCGGCCTCCTGAATTTCCCTGGAGGCATAGTTCTTGTATTGTTCAAAGTTCTTATTGAACATGGCGGCCAGTTCCTTGGCTTTTTTGTCGTAGGAGGCTTTGTCCGACCAGGTGTTCCGGGGCGTCAACACCTGGGACGGCACGCCTTCGCAGTCATCGGGCACCAGTATGTTGAACACCTGATCCGGGGTGAATTTTGACCTCTCCAGTTTTCCTTCCAGGGCCGCGGTCAGCAGGGCCCGGGTGATGGCAATCTTCATCCGGCTGCCCACGCCGGCCGGCCCGCCCGACCACCCGGTGTTCACCAGCCAGCAATTTGTCTTGTATTGCGAAAGTTTTTCGGCCAGCATGGCGGCGTATTTGGTCGGCTGCAAAGGCATGAACGGCGCGCCGAAACAGGTGGAGAAGGTCGGCTGGGGCTCGTTGATCCCGGTCTCGGTCCCGGCCAGTTTGGAGGTGAAGCCCGACAGGAAGTGGTAACTGGCCATGGCTGGGGTCAGTTTGGCTATCGGCGGCAGCACCCCGAAGGCATCGCAGGTCAAAAAGAACACGTTTTTGGGATGCCCGCCCACTCCCGGGATCACGCAGTTGGGGATATGTTCCACCGGATAGGTGGCCCGGGTATTCTCGGTAATGGCGTCTGAATTGTAATCTATCGACCTGGTCTCCGGGTCCACCACCACGTTCTCCAGCAGGGAGCCGAACCTGATGGCATTGTATATCTGGGGTTCGGCCTCGGCCGACAGCTTGATGACCTTGGCGTAACAGCCGCCCTCAAAGTTGAAGATGCCGGCGTCCGACCAGCCATGCTCGTCGTCTCCGATCAGCCGGCGTTTGGGATCGGCCGACAGGGTGGTCTTGCCGGTGCCGGAGAGTCCGAAGAACAATGCGGTTTCCCCGTCCTTTCCCACGTTGGCCGAGCAGTGCATGGGAAATACGTTCTGCTGGGGCATCAGATAGTTCATGATGGTAAAGATGCTCTTTTTGATCTCGCCGCCATACATCGATCCGATCACCAGATTGATCTTCTTCTCGAAACTGATCCCCACGAAAACATTTGATTTGGTCCCGTCAGTTTGAGGATCGGCCTTAAGGCTGCCGCAGCCCATCACGGTGAAACCGGGCGCAAAGTTTTCCAGCTCCCCTGCGGTGGGGCGGATGAACAGGGTGTTGGCGAACAGGGCGTGCCAGATGGTGTCGGTGATCACCCTGACCGCCAGCCGGTGTTTGGGATCTCCCCCGGCAAATCCGTCAAAAACGTATATATCCCTGTTATTCAGGTGATCGTAGGATTTTTTCAAAAGTTTTTCAAACTGTTCCGGCGGGCATTTGACATTGACCTTGCCCCAGGCTATCTGGTCCTTGATGGAAGGTTCCTCAGCTATGAACTTGTCGTTGGGCGAGCGCCCGGTCCGTTCCCCGGTCTTGACCACCAGGGCGCCGTTGTCGGCCAGTATTCCGTCGCCGGCGGCCAGGGACTTCTCGATCAAGACCGAGGCCGGTAAATTACGGTAAATGTTTTTGGAGGTTCTTATGCCCGCCGCCTCCAGCTCTTTTCTGATATCCATAATGCCTGAAACTCCTTTTGATTTATTGAATATTGATTTTACTGCTCAATATAACGCCCCGCCGCCCGGCCAAAACCATGAAATTTTATTATAAATCTTTTACTGTTTTTTTGCAATAGCAAAATCAGTTTGCAGACCCGGCTATACGATCCCTGGGATCTGCCCGAAGCTTTGGACCACTGCGTCTGCCTCGGCCAGCATTTCACTGCCATAGGTGGTGGCCAGGCCGATGCACTTCATTCCGGCCCTTTTGGCGGCCGTGATGCCGTAGGGCGAGTCTTCTATCACCAGACACTGCTCCGGCCTGGAGCCTACTTGTTGAGCGGCATATAGAAAAATGGCCGGATCTGGTTTCCCCTTGTGCCCCACCTGGGCGATGGTAAATATGTTCGGCCCGAAGAACCCGGAAAGACCAAGACGCCGGTCGGCTATAGACAGAAGTTCTTGGTCCAGAGAAGTGGCGATGCAGGTCTTGTAGGTGCTTTTAATGGAATTGAAAAAATCAAGAAAACCTGGCATCAGGCTCAGTTCTGTCTCAAACAAGCCCCTCACTATCTCGATCCTTTCCCGGGCCAGGAGGCCTGGATCCCCGGTAAAACCATAGTGTTTCTGCATCACCAGCACACCCTCGGCAGGAGAGGTGGAGGTCATCAGGTGCTTCAGCTTATCTCTGTCGTAACGGAACCCCCTCCTTTTTAAGAATTCCTCCTGTCCCTTGTCCCACAGTTTTTCGCTGTCCAGTATCACGCCGTCGGCGTCAAAGATGATGGCTTCTATCATAGTCCTGTGATTTCTGACAAAAAAAAGGCGAGCTATTTGCTCGCCGGAAGTTTTAGTTCGGGATGGACGCTGATCTTCTTATGCTGTCTTCCTTTGGGCTCAAAGTGGACGAAACCGTCGGCCACTGCGAACAGGGTGTCGTCGGTGCCCCGCATCACGTTGGTGCCGGGATAGAACTTGGTGCCCCGCTGCCGGACCAGCACTGCTCCGGATAAGACCTTCTGGTTGCCGAAGACCTTGATGCCCAACCGCTGGGAATTGCTGTCCCGGCCGTTTTTGGAAGAGCCTAAGCCTTTTTTATGTGCCATTATTTCTTTCCTCCCTTGACCGCTGCCGGCTTGGCCGGTTCGGCCTTGGCTGACTTGGTTTCTATTTTTTCTGCCGCTGCCTTTTTAGGCTGGGCTTTTTTTACGACCTGCTTTTTTGCCGTGCCGGGCCGGGCCAGTTTTTCCAGGGGCTTGACCGCGGGATGGCTGACCTTCTCGATGAACAGTTCGGTAAAATGGGTCCGGGCGCCCCAGTGGCGGCGGTAATCCTTTTTGGGCTTGTAGATCATGCCGACGATCTTGGCCGAACGGGGATGGCCGACCACGGTGGCTTCCACCACTGCGTCCTTGACGGTGGGCGAGCCGACCACGATTTCCTGTCCGTTGGAGACCAGCAGAATTTTTTCGATCTTATATTTTTCGCCTTCTTTGGCGTCGATCCTGGGGATCCTGACCTTGGCGTTCTGGAAGACCCGGACCTGGGTTCCGCCGCATTCAATTACAGCATACATGATGTTTTAGTTTCTCCTAATGCTTCTTTATGATGGCCTGAATTATTGTTATTTGGTGCCGCCCGGCAGCTGCGGGGCAGGTTGTTCCTGCTGTTGGGCCGGGACCGGCTGTCCCTGCTGCAGGGATTTTTCGATGGCGGAGCGGGCCTTGGCCTGGCGTCCGGACATGAATGACAGCGACAGCGAGGTCAGCATGAACAGCACTGCCAGGAAAGTGGTGGCCTTGGTCAGGAAAGGAGCCGCCCCCCGGCCGCCGAACATCTGCTCGGTGTCTCCGCCCAGAGCCGAACCCAGGCCTCCCTTGCCGGTCTGCATCAATACGATGCCTATCAGCAGCAGGCAGCCTATCACGTGGATTATGAGTAGCAGGGTATACACTTGGTTTGCCTTTCAAAATGAAGAATGCTTTATCGCTTGAACCTTATTATCCTGGCGAAAGAATCCGGCTCCAAACTGGCTCCGCCCACCAGCGCCCCGTCAATGTCGGGCTGGGCCATCAGCTCGGAAATGTTCTCCGGCTTGACACTGCCGCCGTACTGGATCCTAACCTGCCCGGCGGTATCCTTGCCCCATATCTCGGCTAAAAGTCCGCGAAGGTATTGGTGGACCTCCTGGGCCTGCTCCTTGGTGGCGGTGACCCCGGTGCCGATGGCCCAGACCGGTTCATAGGCCAGCACCATTTTAAGCGGGTCGGACAGGCTGATGCCCTCCAAACCATTCAATACCTGGCCCCGCAAGACATCGAAGGTCTGTTTCTGATTGCGTTGATCCAGGGTTTCGCCAATACAGAAAATCGGATACAACCCAAAGCCCATGGCGGCTTTGAGCTTCCTATTAACAAGAGCGTCGTCTTCACCGAAATATTGACGGCGCTCAGAATGGCCAATTATAACATATTTGCACCCAAAGTCAAGCAAAAACTTGGGGGAAACCTCGCCGGTAAAAGCCCCCTTTTCCTGGAAATGGCAGTTCTGGGCGCCCAGTTCTATGCCGGTATTCTTGACGATTTCCGACACCGCCGCCAGGCCCGTGAACGGTGGACAAAGTATTATTTGGACATCTTTAACATCTTTAACATTTTCAACTATACCAGCGGACAGCTCCCTGGCTTCTGACAAGGTCTTGTACATCTTCCAGTTGCCGGCTATTATAGGTATTCGCATTTTTACCATCCTTTCTTATCTGCTGGTTAATGAAAGCAGCTCTGTAATTAACGAATTGCAGGCACTCATCCCCCGTCCTCCATATCATCAAACAAATGCCCCTTGCGCCACAGGTGGAAAACCAGCCGAATGACCCCGTAGCCCAGCACCAGACCGGCCAGGGGCCAGAACTTATCCCCGAAAGGATTCTTGTGGAGCAGGTAGCGCATGGCCAGTAAGGCCAGGCCGAAAAACAGGACCACCGCGCTGGAAGCCACGTTGAACCACCAGCGGATCACCCGTCTTTTTATCTCAACTTCATTTATCATGGTTTATCTGGATTTGTAAATTTGAAAATTAACCCCGTAAATCATGTTAATCCTGTCTCCCTCAGCAATGAATCATGCTTCATTTCCCCAGCGACTTCAGGAACGGGGCTATTACCAGCGCCACCACGCTCATCAGTTTAATCAGAATGTTCAGCGACGGGCCGGCCGTGTCCTTGAAGGGATCGCCCACCGTGTCGCCCACCACCGCGGCCATGTGGGCGCTGGATCCCTTGCCGCCATGGGCCCCGCCCTCGATGTGCTTCTTGGCGTTGTCCCAGGCCCCGCCGGAGTTGGACATGAATATGGCCAGCAGCACCCCGCTGACCGTGACCCCGGCCAGCAGCCCGCCCAAGGCCTCTATGTTCCAAAGGCCGAAGACCACCGGCGAGACCACCGCCAGCAGGCCGGGCAGGACCATTTTTTTAATGGCCGCCGCAGTGGAGATGTCCACGCACTTGGCGTAATCGGCCTCCGCGCCTTCCTTGCCTTCCAGCAGCCCGGGGATCTCTTTGAACTGACGGCGGACCTCGGCCACCATGTCGAAGGCGGCCGCCCCCACGGCCTTTAGGGCCATGGAACTGAACAGGAACGGCAGCATGGCGCCCATCAGCAGGCCGGCGATGACCTCGGGCCGGGAGATATCTATGCTTTCAATCCCGGCCGCGGCCTGAAAGGCCGAGAACAAAGCCAGGGCGGTCAGGGCGGCCGAGCCAATGGCAAAGCCCTTGCCAATGGCGGCGGTGGTGTTGCCCACCGCGTCCAGTTTATCGGTACGTTCACGGACCTCAGGCCCCTGGCGGCTCATCTGGGCTATGCCCCCGGCGTTGTCGGCGATGGGCCCGTAGGCGTCCACCGCCAGCTGGATGCCGGTGGTGGAAAGCATACCCAGGGCGGCGATGGCAATCCCGTATAATCCGGCGAACTTGTAGGCCGCCACGATGGCGATGGCCAGGCAGGTCACTGGCAGGGCGGTGGACATCATTCCCAGCGACAGACCGCCGATGATGGCGGTGGCCGGCCCGGTCAGGGCGTGCTTGGCTATGCTGCGGGCCGGATATTTTGATTCAGAGGTGTAGTGTTCGGTCAACAGGCCGATGGCGATGCCGGCCAGCAAGCCCACCACCACTGCGCCGAAGATGCCGCCGGCGGTAACAACGGTCAGGGTTCCGGTGGGGTTGCTGCTGAAATTGACGGCCTGCGGCACCAGCCATTTGGTGACCGGATACATCAGAAGGATGGCCAGCCCCCCGGCCCCGAAGGTCCCCAGGTTCAGGGCTTTTTGGGCATCGCCGTCATCCTTCATCCGGACCGCAAAGGTTCCCAGGATGGAAACGATGACCCCCAGGGCGGCCAGCACCAAAGGCAGCATCACCAGGTTGATGCCGTAGAAAACCCCCAGCACCATGGCCCCCACGATGGCCCCCACATAGGACTCGAACAGGTCGGCCCCCATCCCGGCCACGTCACCCACGTTATCGCCCACGTTGTCGGCGATCACCGCCGGGTTGCGGGGATCGTCCTCGGGTATCCCGGCTTCGATCTTGCCCACCAGGTCGGCCCCCACGTCGGCGGCCTTGGTGTAGATGCCACCGCCCACCCGGGCGAACAGGGCGATGGAAGAAGCGCCAAGGGAGAAGCCGGAGATCACCGACAGCAGGCGGGACATCTGGAACTCATCCCCGGTTCCGAAATTGAATACTTTGGTATACAGCAGGAACAACAGGGCCAGCCCGGCCAGCCCCAAACCGACCACCGACATTCCCATCACCGTACCGCCGGAAAAGGCTATCCCTAGCGCTTTAGACAGGCCGGTCTTGGCGGCCTGGGTGGTGCGGACATTGGCCTTGGTGGCCACCTTCATCCCGAAATAACCGGACAGCCCGCTGCAGAAGGCGCCGAAGGCAAAGGAAAGCGCCACCAGCGAACTTGATCCTTCCTGACCGGCGTTCATCCATCCCAACAAGGCTGCCACCACGATCACAAAAAGGACCAGCACCTTGTATTCCCGCTTCAGGAAGGCCATGGCCCCGTCCCGGATGTGCCAGGCGATGACGTTCATTTTGGCGTCGCCCGGATCCTGCCGGCCGACCCAGGAAGCCTTGAAATAGGCGAAAGCCAGGGCGGCGGCGCCGCCAGCCAATGCGATGATCAGGTAGTTTTCCATATTCCGAAATTATTTTTTAACTCAATTTAATCTTTTATTTTACCAAAGAAGGCGTTCCATTTCAATGCTTTTATCATTTTTTAATTTTATATTTATTCTTTGCGGATAATAAAAAAGCGGCCCTTTAGCAAGCCGCCTTTTCATGGGACCATTGGATCCCCGTCCCCCGATTTCCCTTTATCCATTTCCCATTTATTTTGTGTCCAGTATCACTGGCAGGCCGTCCTTGCCCGAGCCGATTATCACTATCTTGGAATTGTTGGACGAAGCCAGTTTCTCGGTGGCCTCTATCCCCTTCCAACGCAGCAGCGGCTCGGAGATGCCCTGGGCCACTATGTTCTGGAAGTCGGAGATGCCCTTGGCCTCGATCCTTTTGCGCTCGGCCTCCTGCTTCTCCTTGGTCAGGATGAACTCCATCCTCTGGCTCTCCTGCTCGGCCTTGAGCTTGTCCTCGATGGCGTCGGTCACCTTGCGGGGCAGGTCGATGTTGCGCAGCGGCGTGCTTTCCACGATCACCCCCCGGGCCGCTACTAATTTCACCAGGTCCTCATAGATGGTCTTGGCCAGCACCTCGCGCTGGGAAGTGTAGAGCGCCTTGGCCTCGTAGCCGGCGGTCACCCCCCGGCAGACCGAACGGAACTGGGGCCTCAGGATCACTTCCTCGTAATTGGGACCGACCGTTTTGTAGACCTCGGCCGCCTTTTCCGGATCCAGGTGATACAGGCAGCTGATGGAGATCTTGATGGTCAGGCCTTCCTTGGACGGCACCTCCATGTCCTCGTAGGCCTGCTGGGTCTTGATGGACATCTTGGTTATCCGGGCGAATGGATTGCGAAAATTGATCCCGGATCTCAGGGTCTTATCCGAGACGCTGCCGAAGAAATCCACCACACCGACATTCCCGGCTGGAACCACTGTCAGAAACCTGGTGAAGGCTATTAGCCCGAAGACCACCGCCAGTAACAGGGAAATGGTACGGCCTTGCCGGAAGGTCTCGTTGTATTGCTTTAGCTTGCTATTGGCCGAGACCAGGGAATACAGGGCGAGTCCGAACACCGCCAGCGAAAAGATGAACAGCATGGCTTTTCCTCCTTAAAGATTGTTTCGCCACAGAGACACCGAGACACAGAGAATACAAAATGTTTTACTGGATAGTGTATACTGATTACCTGATACCAGTTTAAAAACATCCTCTGCGTCTCCGAGCCTCTGTGGCATTGTACCCAGTTATCTGATGATATTCCCGTCCAGCACCGTCATCACGGTTTTGCCGGTCAGCTCAAAACCCTTGAACGGAGTGTTGCGGCTCTTGGAGAAGAACTCCTCAGGCTCCACCGTCCACTTGGTTTTGGGGTCGAAGATGGTCAGGTCGGCCGGTTTCCCGATTTCCAATTTGCTGTTTCCGATTTTTAAGATCTTCCGGGGGTTGAGCGACATCTTTTCCACCAGCTGCGACGGGGTCAGGACGCCGGTCTCCACCAGGTGCGTCCAGCAAAGCCCCAGAGACGTTTCCAGCCCTATCATCCCGGTGGGGGCCTGATCGAACTCCACCTCCTTTTCCTCGTGGGAGTGGGGAGCGTGGTCAGTGACTATGCAGTCAATGGTGCCGTCCTTCAGACCCTCTAATATTGCCTGGACATCGGCCTTGCCCCGCAGCGGCGGGTTGACACGGGTCATCTCGCTGTAGCCCTTTACCGCCTGCTCGGTCAGGGTGAAATAGTGGGGACAGGTCTCGGCCGTGATCTTGATGCCCCGGCGCTTGGCCTGGCGCACCACGTCCACCGTCTCGGCGCATGAGACATGGGCTATGTGCAGCCGACCTCCGGTCAGGGCCGCCAGCTGGGCATCCCGGTAGGCCATGGAGCTCTCGGCGGCGTTGGGTATGCCCCGCAGGCCCAGCCGGGTGGCCAAAGCCCCTTCGTTCATGGCCCCGTCGGCCGAGAGGAAAGTGTCCTCGCAGTGGGAGATCACCGGAATGTCGAACATCCGGCAGTAATCCAGGGCCCGGCGCATCAGGTTGGAGTTGGTGACCGGCTTGCCGTCGTCCGAGACCGCCACCGCTCCGGCGTGGAACATGTCGCCCATCTCGGCCAGCTCCTGGCACTCCAGCCCCTTGGTGACCGCGCCGACGGGATAGATGCCGCAGTAGGCGGTCTGGCGCGACTTGACCAGCTGGACTATGCCCTGGTTCTCCACCACCGGTGTGGTGTTGGGCATGCAGGCCACCCCGGTGAAGCCTCCGGCGGCCGCGGCCAGCGACCCGGTCTCGATGGTCTCCTCGTCCTCCCGGCCCGGTTCCCGGAAATGGACATGCATGTCGAACAGCCCAGGAGTGATGATCAGCCCAGCGGCGTCTATGACCTGGGTTTTGGGATCGGGTTCGCCAGCTTTGCCGATGCTCTCGATCTTCCCGTCTTTGATCACCAGGTCCGTAACTTCGTCCCGCTTGTTGGCCGGATCTATAACCCGCCCGTTCTTAATGATTATTCTGCCTTCTGCCTTCTGGATTTTAAGTTCTTTCATCTTATGCCTCCTTCTTGATAGCTTCGGAGAGCGATCCCTCGCCCCCGGTCAGTAAGTAGAGCACCGCCATCCGCACCGCCACTCCGTTGGTCACCTGGTCCAGGATCACCGAGCTCTGGCCGTCGGCCACCGCCGGCTCGATCTCAACTCCCCGGTTCATGGGACCGGGATGCATCACCGTGATGCCGGGCTTGGCCTTTTTCAATCGTTCTTCGGTCACGCAGAATAACTGGGAGTATTCACGCAAAGATGGCAGCAGCCCCTTTCTCTGGCGTTCCAGCTGCAGGCGCAGGACGTTGACCACGTCGGCCTCGGCCAAAGCCTGGTCCAGGTCGTAGTAGACCTTGACGCCCAGTTCCTGGATTCCGATGGGGATCAGGGTGGACGGCCCGCAGACCGAGACCCTGGCCCCCATCTTGATCAGCCCATGGATGTTGGAGCGGGCCACCCGGGAGTGGGTGACATCGCCCACGATCAGGACGTTCAAGCCCTCCAGCCGGCCCCTCTTCTCCCGCATGGTGAACATGTCCAGCAACCCCTGGGTGGGATGGGCGTGCTGTCCGTCGCCAGCGTTGATCACCCCGGATTTGATCCGGCTGGCCAAAAAGTGCGGCGCCCCGGAGGACATGTGGCGGATCACCACCAGATCTATCTTCATGGCTTCCAGGTTGCGGGCGGTGTCCAGCAGGGTTTCGCCTTTCTGGACGGCCGAGGTCTTGGGGGAGATGTTGACGGTATCGGCCATCAGGCGCTTGGCGGCCATGTCGAAGCTGGCCGAGGTCCGGGTGGAGGGCTCGAAGAACATGTTGACCACGGTCTTGCCCCTTAAGATCGGGACTTTTTTCACCGGCCGGTCCAGGATCTCCCTGAAACTGCGGGCGGTATCTAAGACCATGGAGATCTCTTCCCGGTTCAATGATTCCAGGTCCAAAAGGTCCTTTTTACTCCACTTCATTGTCCATCTCCTTTATTATCACCTGCTGCTGTCCGTCCTCCTCCACCGTGCGGACCCCGATGATCTCGGTGTGCGAGGTGGGCACGTTCTTGCCTACGTAATCGGCTTTGATCGGCAGTTCCCGGTGCCCCCGGTCTATCAGCACCGCCAGTTCTATCCGCTTGGGCCGCCCGAAATCAAGCAGTTCGTCGATGGCCGCCCGCACCGTGCGCCCGGTGTACAGCACGTCGTCCACCAGCACCACCACCTTGTTGGTCAGGTCAAAGCTGATCTCGGTCTGGTTGACCACCGGCTGGTGA
>Ga0315268_10003669_pt1 | contig 16799 bp, 16 predicted proteins | sample C1_top_MG_FD_204535 | JGI IMG/M metagenome (GOLD analysis project Ga0315268, IMG submission 204535) | Sediment microbial communities from Yellowstone Lake, YNP, Wyoming, USA - C1_top | ecosystem: Environmental > Aquatic > Freshwater > Lake > Sediment | place: USA: Wyoming | collected 2017-08-01
GGTTTGTTGCTTTCAAGAGAATAAAAATCGCCTCCGGACAAAATATCTTTGGATATTATTTTATGGATGTCCGGATGGCTGGATTCAAGATTATGAAAAAATGCAGAGAGCCTTTGCGGATCGGTGATCGTCGAGCTGAATTGGTTGAATCTTTGCCTGGCAAAAGACCGCTTTCCCGCAATCAACCATTCGATTGGCTGGCCGGGGCTTTTTTTGCGCTGAGGCAGAAGCGGGTCTTCGGGTGGCAAATTGAAAATGGCGTTGTCACCAAAAGTAAGCTCCCGGCACATTTTTATCAAAAGCGCTGGAGAAGCCTGCCCGAGCTGGGCTGCGCGCCGGACATAAATGGGATCTGTCGCGGGCAATCCTTCCGGAATCCGCGCCGGCACAGTCGGAAGGCCAATCCCGTTGGCGGAAAGATATGTTTCTACGGCCTGCTGCGTGCCAGGGTTCAGTCGCGCAAGCACGCGATGCCCGGCCAACGTAAAAGCCGAATCCAAATCGCCGGAAGTCCCGAAATTGTCTTCAAAGCGCATTTCAACCTCATCTTTTGTCTGCCGCTTCAAGAAATGCCTGAGCGTACTGAAAATCCCCTTTGGCACATCATACCGGTGGCGGGCGCCCTCGCGATGTTCCTGCTTTATGGCCTCGGGAATCATTGTTTTGGTCATATCCTCCCTGAACCGGCGAAACAGGATGTCGGGGATTACCTTTTGCAGATCCTTATGGACCCCCAGCCTGTTAGCATCAATCAGCTGGTCACCGGAAAGTTGCAGTCCGGCCGCCTCCAGTTCGTCGGAAATCAATGACTCCGCTCTGGCGGCCGTGCCGGTCATTTGCCACTCCGGAACAGACAAGGGAGAGGAATTTTTCCCCTGCTTGAATACAAATGCTTTTGCCGCTGTTACTGGTTGGTGACTCCGGGTAAAAATCATGGGTTCATTTAATCTGATTATTATACCACAAAAGCGGGTTGAAAAAAAGCCCGGGAGGAGCTAAGATACCTTGGCATATTTAAATCCAAAAATCATGAATATTACCGTTAAAACCCTGCCCAAATCCGAAGTCAAACTGACGGTTGAGGTTACGCCGGAGAAACTTAAAAAATATTATGAAAAAGCGGCGCATCAGATATCGGAAATGGTCAAAATCCCGGGTTTCAGGCCCGGCCACGTCCCTTTGGACGTACTCAAACAGCATGTGAAAGAGGAAAACATCGAAAGCCACATGCTCGATATCGCCATGCCGGAACTATACGCCGAGGCCATCATGAAAGAGAAGATCCAACCCATCTCCAGGCCGAAAGTCGAAATCCTGTCCGCGAAACCGCTTAAATTCGAGGCGACCGTCGCCGTTTATCCGGACGTGGCAATAAGCGGTTACGACAAAGTGGACATCAAAAAAGCGGAAGTGAAAGTCACGGAAAAGGATGTTGATGACGTTTTGGCCGACATCAGAAAACGGAATGCCGAATTCAAGGAAGTTGAGAGGACCGCGAAAGAAGGGGATAAGGTGGAAATAGATTTTGAAGGTTTCGACGAGGGCGGGGCGCCGCTTGAAAACACCAAAAGCGCCAACCACCCGCTGGTGATCGGGGAGCAGTCACTGGTTAAAGGGTTTGAAGAGGAGCTGGTCGGTATGAAAAAAGATGAAAAAAAGGCCTTCAAGGTCACTTTCCCGAAAGACTATTTCCACAAGCCTTTCCAGGGAAAGAAGGTTGAGTTCAAGGTGGAGATGAAGCGCGTACTGGAAGTGACTTTACCCGAGCTCAACGCCGAATTCCTGAAAAAGATCGCCGGCACGGAAAAGACCATCGAAGAGGTAAAAAAGATAATCGAACACAATCTGGAGCATGACAAGGAACACCAGGAAAAGGTACGCCGCGAAAACGAATTCCTTGAAAAAATCATCAATCTGGCCAAGGTTGAAATCCCCGAAACGCTGATTGAGGAGGAAATTGACGGCATGATGGACGAATTCAAGAGCGAACTGGAAAACAGGGGTATCCCAATGGACAAATACCTGGAACAGACCAAAAAAAAGGTGGAAGACTTGCGCAAGGACCGCAGGAAGGAAGCCGAAAAAAGGCTGACCCTCCGTTTCGGCCTGCAGAAAATATTTGAACAGGAAAAAATGGACGTTTCGCAGAGCGAGCTGAAGAAAGAAATAGAGCATGTCATCGGTCTTTATCCGAAAAACGAGCAATACAAGCTGCAAAAGGAATATAAAGAAGGTTCATACCTGGTTCGCCGCCTTGAAAACAAAATGAAGATGGAGAAACTGTTTGAGAAATTCCTTGGAAAGTGATATAATAATACAAAGAATTGCACGCTGGATATAGCCATAAAAGGACATTATGAAAGCATTCTTTCTTACAGGATCGATCTTGCTCACGGCGCTGATACTGATCATCGCCTTTGAAAATATCGGCACCAACATGACCGGATTCCTGTTTCTGTTTACCGGCATGGATTCGGCATTTTTCATCATCATGGGGCTGGCGATACTCGGAATAATCGCCGGAATTTTCTATACGGGCCTGGTGACGTCGTTGCTGCGAAGTGGCAAGGACGAAGAGGAAGCACCGGGCAACGAATGGTAGGACCGGTCTTGATTATGCTTGCGGATGGTCTTTTTCCTGCTGCTCAAAAATTTTGAACATAAACTTGCAATTGCCTGAAAACTGATTTAGAGTGGGGCCGCATCTGTATAAATAACTTATACAGAATTTAGGATTTTAGGCCATCATTATAATGCTTAAGCGCCTCTTCACCTCAAATACGCGCATAAAGCTGCTGACACTGTTTCTCACGAATCCCGAGAGCGAATTTTTTATACGGGAACTGACGAGAAAACTGGAAGAGCAGATAAATTCGGTCAGGCGCGAGCTGGATAACCTGAAGAAACTCGGTTTGCTGAAGACGAAATCGCGCAACCGGAAAAAATATTATGTCGTGAACAAAAATTTTATCGCCTTCCACGAGCTCAGGGGGATCATCCTGAAAGCGGCGAGCGACAGGGATAATATCGCCAGGAAGCTGGCGGAATTCGGCGAACTGGACGTGATAATCCTGTCCGGCATCTTCATCGACAGGGAGACCCCGGTTGATCTTTTGCTGGTGGGCAATATCGACCGCGCCCGCCTTGAGAACTATTTCACCAACGAGCTTGAAACCAAGCGGCCGGTGCGTTTCAGCATCATGGGGCGCGAGGAGTTTTTATACCGCCGCAAATGCCAGGATAAATTTTTAAGCGACATTATTGACGACAGCAGTAATGTTGTTGCGTTAAACAAGTTGACCTGAAAGGTCGGGCGATCCTTCAGGTGATTTAAGCTTGCTTTTTTGCCGCACTGTTCTTAAGATTACATCGCGTATTTTTCTGTTTAATAAAGACTAATTATATGACACATCTGGCTATACAAGCTCTTGAAAGGAAGTTTGCAAAAAAGAAACTGGCGGTTCTGAGACCGGGTTACAGGGTTAAGGTCCATCAGAAGATCAAGGAAGGTGAAAAAGAGCGCATCCAGATTTTCGAGGGTATGGTTATCGCGCTCAACTCGGGGCACGGCGCCAGCAAGACCTTCACGGTCCGCAAAGTGGTTGAAGGTATCGGCGTGGAAAAGATTTTCCCGCTGGCATCGCCGAATGTCGCCAAAGTTGAGGTAATCAAGACTTTCGGGGTACGCAGGGCAAAACTTTATTATTTGCGCGATGAAAAAGGCCTTTCCACAAGGTTGAAGGCCAAACTGGGTCTGGTTGAAAGGGATGTGAAACACGGGGATAAGCACGACAAGGGAGAAGAAGTGGCTAAGAAAGCCGAAAAAGCCGACGCATCGGAAAACAAGGCGGAAGAGGCAAAAACAGTTGAGGTTGCCGCGAAAGAAGAACCGGCAACAAAATAAAGTAATTTCAATCCGGGCGCATTGTAAAAACGGTAAAAACGGCCATATAGTAAATATATGGTCTTTTCGCCCTTAAAAAAATATTTACGGAAAGGTTTGAAAGAAAACGCGGTCATTTGCGGACTGGATGAAGTCGGACGCGGTCCCTGGGCTGGCCCGCTTGTTGCCTGTGCTCTGGTCCTGAAAAAAGACATCAGGTTCAAGGGATTGAAAGACTCAAAAAAGATGTCACCGGCGGCCCGTGAAAAAATATGCGCCATGCTGAAAAAAAATGCGGTTTACGGCCTGGGTGTTTCAATCGTGGAAGAAGTTGACGCTCTCGGATTGATACCGGCGACAAATCTGGCTTTCACAAGGGCGCTTGATGAAATGCTCTCAAAGGAGGGTAGCAGAAAGCCGGCATTTCTGGTTGTGGACGGGCGGGATAAGTTGAAACTGCCTATTCCGCATAGGACAATCATCAAAGGGGACGAGAAGATTAAGATTATTGCCTGCGCTTCAATCATGGCCAAAGTCACGCGCGACCGGCTAATGTGCGAACTGGCGTTAAAATGGCCCAAATATGGCTTTGATCGACACAAAGGATATGGAACCGGCGAGCACATGAGGGCGCTCGTGAAAAACGGACCGTGCGAACTGCACCGCCGCACTTTCAGACCGGTCAGGGAAATGCTGCATTCTATATAGACCTCTTTTTTGCCGCGTTAAAAAAAGTCCGGAGCAATTCCTCATGTTGATGAGCCTTTGCTCTCATCAAGAGGTTTTTTTCACCCAGATTCAGCGCCGACCGGTCATAATCTTGCATCAAGCGTTTGAAACCCGCTTTAAGCTCATCCAGGTTGGTTTTTCCCCAGTCAAAGGCATAACCGTCCATTTCAAGGTCCGAAGTAAGGTTTCGCACTTTATCGCTGTATGAGAGGGCCATAAACGGGGTCTGCGTCATCGTGGCAAAAATCAGGCTGTGAAGCCGCATTCCGATTACCGCCTTGCAGAGCTTCATAAGCTCAATCACCTTTCTGTAATCGCCTGAATATTCAAGTACCTCGGCGGCATCGGGATTTGCGACCTGAGCAAAAATATTATTCAAGATAACCGTGTCATTTTCAGGAAACTCTGAAAAGGGCACTAACACAGTCTTAAAGCCATATTCAGTCCATATCCAGTTAATCAGTTGAGCAATATATTTGTACATGGCTTCGTTCTCTTTTACACGCCAACCGCGTAACGAAAAAAAGAACAGATTTTCGCGTTTTGAATCCAGCGGGCCGGCAACATGAACGCAAAACGCCGGATCGGCCAAAACCGGCGGCATCGAAACCCCCAGGTTATGGAGAACCTGTTGTGATTTGGTGTCCCTGACAGTCGCGGAAAGAACCTTCTTAAATACATTGCGGGCCATCATGCGGCCAAAAAACGTCTGCAGAGGGCCAACGCTCTGCCCCAGACAGAATATCGGCTTCTTATATAGCCGCGCGAAGGCGGCCTGAAGAGGCCAGATGACCATAGCCATCATCTTTTCGTCGCTAAGCAACCCGCCACCGCCCAATATAAAGGCATCGCAATCCTGTATGGCCTTGAATGTCCTGCCGATATGGCCTCCCAGTAAGCCTTTAATGAAAGACCGGGGTCCGCATGGCAATAAATATTCGCTTTTGACCTCATGCCTTACCATCGTGTCATCCGGGTTTGCGCTTAAAACCGTGATATCCGCGCCGTGGTCGACATTCCCGATCAGGCTCAAAATGCCATCAAGAATGGCTTCATCGCCCAGGTTGGTGGCACCGTAATTTCCGCAAATTACTACTTTCATAATCGGCCTTGACAAATTGCAAAATAGGATTATATTTACTACCTTTTGTAATATTTACACATTCCGCACATTTAAACAATCAGCAAAATAATTATACTTATTAATTAATTTACATATATGAACGAAGGACAATCACTCAAACCTCGTGAACAATCACTTTCCCGGGACCGCGGCACCTTAAAGAGCGCCGCATCCGGCCTGGCGGGGAAATTTCGTATTTTATCAATGGCCGTACTGGGTATGACTGCGGTAGCGGCTCAAGCATGTGACAGCGATAAACTGAATGCTGCGGAAGACCAATGTTATCTTGATAATGATCCGACCAAGCCGTGTCCTCTGGGATCAGGGGCAAACGGGACAGGCGGTACTAACGAAGGAGGAGCCGGAACGGCCGGAAACGGCAACGGCGGAACAGGAGCAAATGAAGGAGGTTCGGCCGGAAACGGCAATGGCGGAAACGGCGGCAGCGGTCTTGACGGCGGCGCAGGTCAAGGCGGGACAGCCGGACAAGGAGGAGGAATTGATGGCGGCGCAGGGCAAGGAGGAACAGCCGGACAAGGAGGAGGAATTGATGGTGGCGCAGGCCAGGGTGGAACAGCGGGCCAGGGAGGAGGAATTGATGGCGGCGCAGGCCAGGGCGGAACAGCGGGCCAGGGTGGAGGAATCGACGGTGGCGCCGGACAAGGCGGTACAGCCGGCCAAGGAGGCGGAATCGATGGAGGCGCGGGAGCCGGCGGCGACGGAGGCGGCCATGTCGGAGACAATTGCGTAAACCATTACAGCTGTGAAGGAGACCTTTTATGCTGCAATCAAGTATGCGTTAATCAGACAACCCAAAATTGCGGCGAATGCGGAACGGTATGTAACGGAGGGACGCCATTTTGCATCGAGTCAGTCGGGCAATGCACTGCCGGATGCGCAGGACAATATCTGGATTGCGGCGACCATATCTGCCGCGACTCCTATGCGGATAACATGAACTGCGGCGGATGCGGAAACGTCTGCGTGGGGTCGAAAACATGCCAGACCGGTTATTGTAAAAATTAATCTACTTTAATAACTATATATATATGTCAAAACTGGAAACCAATCTGCAATCTGCTCCTGTTTCTGGGGTAAACTCTCAGCCGATTCAGGCGGAGCTCGCGGAAACAAGGAACGGAACATCTACACAGGCAAAAAAAATCATCGCGGCTGCCGCGGCTGTTCTTGGAACGCTTGGCGCCGTGAATAATGCCGAAGCACAGCAATCGCAAGTACCATGCTACTTTTCATTGCAAGGTACGGACCAGACAAATGTGACAGTTAAACCCAAAGAAACTGTTCGCGTTTCATTTGTTACGGGAGCACAAGGCCAGATGAAACTTCCCGTTGCGACGGGAGAATGGGTCAATGATGGTTTCACACCGGGAGCATGCGTTGGATTTCCGAATCCGAAGACCTGCGGACGCCACAGCGCCCACATGGTGGCTCCGGATTTGGCCGGTGTATACTCGGCGCCAATCAGTGTTGAGGGAGCACAATGTTCCCCTGCAAGCCGTGTAATAACGGTTACGGTGGAGGAACCGCCAAAGGAAGCCGCTCCAAAAGATCCGAATGAAGCATCCTGGACCAAAGACGAAAAACAGGAAGTTCAGGATCATATGAAAAACGCTCCGGACGGACGCTGGTTTGATTTGGGTGTGGGCATGGCCTGGCATCCTAATATGGAAGGCACCTCGACCCGCGTCGGCATGGGTCTGGAAACACAATTTAATGCGCGTCCCGGTACAAAGCATGCTACTATCGGAGGAGCCCTCAGGTGGATGACAACAGGACAGCCGATCTGGGATGAACTGAGACCTTCCACACAGGAAACGACTCGCAACAGCTATACCGCAATGTTAAGAGCGGCGGGCGTTATCACGGCTCCGACGGGCGACGGCTGGGATTGGTTGCAGCTCTCTCTCGGAGGTGAATTCGGAGCAACGGCTCATCACCACGGACAGGAAGATATCGGCAACAACAGACAAATTTCTTCGGATACAAGCTTCACGCCCGTTGTTGGACCTTGGGTTAAACTCGGTCTGGCACCTCACCAGAACTTTATGTTCTATGGTTCTGCTGATTTGCCTATCGAACTTCGTCCTTTGCCTACCAACGCGGGTACGGTCGGACAGGACACGGCTCCGAATGACAAAATACACGCAACTCCGGTCTTCAATGTCGGCGTTGAAGCCACATTCTAATAGACCCAAGTGCTGCGAAGACGCTAAAATGCTTATAAATTAACTTAAATAGTATGAAACAATCATCAAGTTTATCGGAAGGCATTCTTGCGGCTGCAGCTATCGGTACCGCTGTTATGAGCGGATCAGCCTGCGCGGAAGACCGCAGATTTGATATCCAGGACATGGTAATCGACGGCGGGACCGACTCTGATGCCGGAAACGGCGGTCAGGGGGGAACAGATACCGGAATCGATGCCGGAAACGGCGGCGCCGGTGGAACAGCGGCATGTCTTGATACCGAGACGAAATGCGGCAGCAAGTGCGTCGATGTATATACGGATCCGGACAATTGCGGCGGATGCGGAACAATCTGCGACGGCGTCAAAAACGCCTGCGCCAACGCGGTTTGCAGTTGCGAAGTCGGTCTGACCGATTGCGGCGACGGCAAATGCACCAATACCGCAACCGACAATAAAAACTGTGGAGGATGCGGCAATACCTGCGGCAGCGGTAAGCAGTGCTCGGACGGCTTCTGTAAACAATAAAACAAACTTTTTACAAGAGAGAAAAGCACCTGCGGAGACGTGGGTGTTTTTTTTTAACGTTGGGGCTTGACAGAAGTTAAGAAAGTTGATACTATGCTCCTCCTATCTTAATTATTACTAATCATTCAAGTATGAATAAATTAGCAACAAAGCGCGAGACGCTCGCGAAAAGCACATCAGGTGTGGAGTATGTATCCAAAAAAGGCGCAGCCATTGCGGCCATCGCGGCTGCAATCGGTATGGCGGCTTTGGCGGGATGCGATAATGATCGCCAAATGGGTATCCATGACAGCACGAACGGTGACGGCGGAACGACCGACACCGGAACAACCACGGATACCGGAACAACCACGGACAGCGGCACGACGACAGATACCGGAACAACGACGGATACGGGCACAGGCACAGATACAGGTACCGACACGGGGACCAACGGACTTCCGGGAGCCGGAATGAAAGACGTCTGGCAGGTATTCAGCTTCAATCTCTCCGAATCCGACCCTTATGACCAGTATTGGTTTTATGCCCAGAAAGCACAAGAACTCATTGACTGCGCGAATTCCACGGCATGTATGCAAGCCGCCAAAGATGATGCTCCGGGAAGGCCGTTCCAGAAGATCATAAACGGATCTTACGGCGAAACCTTTCAAAACCTGGCCAAAGCTTTCTGTACCTACAGGACAGGCGCTAACTGCGGAAACGACGTGTCTTACCAGGCAGGATATAACTGCTCAAACAATGGCGTTAACACGGATTGTCTGGTTTCAGGAGAAATTCTGTTATCCGACACTTCATCCGGAGCCACTTCATTCGATCTGGGACCGGCCCACACGGTTGGAGTTGATTTCCAGGGCGGAGACGAATGCAAACCGACCGCTGCCTGCGTAATCGCTGAGCACGGCTTCACATTCGATTCTTCTTCCGGCAGTCAGCCGATGGCATGGCATCCTTCGGCTACGAATACTTCCAAGGGCCTGAAGTTGTAATCGGGCAGACATTTCTATAAAAAAAACGTGGGGCGGCCAGGCTGAAAAGCAAGCTGCTCCATTTTTTTTGCCCGGAACCCGCATGTACATTAGGATCCTTGCGCGGATCTATGAGCAGCAGCACCCTTTGGTCTCACCGCTCTTGTTGCGGCTTATCCTGATGGCGATAAACAGTCCCATAATACCCAGGATCAGGAACTGCTGAATCAGGCAGAATATGCAGTAGGTATGCAAAACAAAGGTCTCGATGTAGGTCAGGTATAAGGCGAAAAGCACGCCGAAATACGTAATCCATCGAAGCAGCCAAAGGACTTTTTGCGTCGTGAAAATTTTATGGATCGCGTTGAATCGCCACTTCTTCAAGAGTCCGATGCAGGCGATCAACACCCCGAGATAATACAAAAAGCCCATGATGGACACGGGGATTTCGACCGACCCGATTGTAAAGTATGACCACTGGCTTTTGTTGACGATATCGCAGTTGAACTGCGAGTTGAAATTGCAGAATTCCGCCGCCGACGGCTCGTAATGGAGATAAATCAAGTATGCGGTCACACCCATTGCCAGAATGGCAAGAACTATGATGGCGGTGAGCATTTTTCTTACGGAAGGTTTCAAGTCCATAACCATTTGAAGATTAAAAAATATTTACACCGAAATTTTGCCTGTATCTTTTATTAAATTGTTTGCGCGTAAACCGGTGGTTCTGCGTGCCCGGTTTTTCCAGCTTATATGTTGCCACCAGTGCGCCTGCCTGCACAGCTTTTTTAATGGACAGTTTATGCTTTAATGCCGTCAATAATCCGGCCCGGAAGGCGTCGCCGCATCCGGTCGGATCAAGGATTCGGGCTGGTTTTACGGCAGGAACCGTAAAAGATCCTTCCCTAAAAGTTCCGTCGCCGCGGATTTTGACCAGACTGCCTTTGTCCCCGAGCGTTTCGATATAGACCGGCATCATGCCGGAAAGGGCCTGTTTTGAAACTTTTAATGTCTTGCTGAGAAGGCCCGCCTCGTAGTCGTTCAGGACCAGGACCGTGCAGTTATTTACGGCCCATTTCAGGTCAGAAACCTTGTAAAAGGGGATTTGCTGGCCGGGATCGAAAACAAACGGGATATCGAGCTTTTTGCATGCCCGGGCCGCGTTGATCATCCGGGTCGCATTGTCGGGGGAGATGATGGCCCAAGCGATACCGACGCGTTTCAGCGTTTTAAGTCCCGGCGTCTCGGACACAGCGCCCATCGCACCCGCGTCAAAAAATGTGACCTGGTTTTCCTTGCTATCGGTGCAAATGAACGCCGATGCCGTCAGGTGTTTTTTTGAAACCGTCAAATGTCCGGTCGAGATGCCGAGAGTGCCGAACCGCGCCCCGTAATCCCCAAAATCCCTGCCGACCGAAGACATCAGCATAGGCATCTCTCCGAGCAGATTGAGGCTATAGGCGATATTCCCGCCGCACCCTCCGTAAGAGATGTCCCTGCCGGAAACTGTCACCGCGAAACTGTGCTTCCCGTTGACCATGACATTCTTGAACTCGCCGTCGAATCTCATCAGGTTGTCGTAAGCGACCGAGCCTACCACTAAAATTTTGTTTTTTGCGGGCATGCAGTATGTGGGGAAAAATATTTCGTTCAGTTCTCAGATCGATCAGACGGCCGTTTTGCTGCCCTTGGAAAGTTCGATGTTCCTCGCAATTGAGTTCGCCCGGAATAGGCTTTCGAAAGTTCCGGCGTCGGTCCATTCGCCCTTGACCGTATGCGCCTTCATCAAGCCATCGCGGATGTAATGGTTATTGACGTCGGTTATCTCCATCTCCCCGCGCCCGGACGGTTTCAGGGTCCTGATGATCTCGAAAACATTCGAGTCGTAAAGGTACAGCCCGGTGACGGCAAGATTAGACTTGGGCGCGGCAGGTTTTTCTTCGATTTCGACTACTTTATCATCCCGAAGCGTCGCCACTCCGAAGCGGCTTGCGTCCGATACCTCTTTCAAAAAAATCCGCGCGCCGCCGGAAAAACCCCTCACGTCCTCTGCAAAATTATCCTCAAAAATATTGTCTCCCAAAATCACTGCGCAATTATCGTCTCCGACAAATTCTTCCGCCAGCCCCAGTGCCTGTGCGATTCCGCCCGCTTCTTCTTGAACTTCATACCTGAAACTGCAGCCGAAATCCTTGCCGGATCCGAGCAGTCTCAAAAAACCGCCGGCGTGGTCTTTGCCGGAAATAATCAAAATTTCCTTGATGCCCGCGCCGGTCAAAGTCTGCAAAGGATAATAAATCATCGGCTTGTTATAGACCGCCAGCAGGTGCTTGTTGGTGACGGTGGTGATTGGCTCCAGCCTTCTGCCGTTCCCACCCGCCAAAATAATTCCCTTCATATTTATTGCTTATGATTTATTGTTCCAGCCCCGTGACATATTCGTTCAAAGCCTCTTTCCACGTCCGCAGCGGCGGTAATTTATTGTTTATCAGAGCCGAATATTTCGGTCTCGCCGCATCGCGCGGGTAGTCCGCGGATGCGCATGCTACCACGTTGGCGCTAATTCCCGCCAATCGGAAGATCTCCCTCGCGAATTCGTGCCAGGAAGTTACGCCCTCATTGGTGATATGGTAAATGCCGGATGGATATTCCTTGCTTTCAATAAGCCATTTAACCTGCCTGCACAAATCCATGCTCCAGGTCGGTTTGCCGTACTGGTCGGCCACCACCTGCAAAGTCTTATTCTTCTTTGCCGTTTCAATCATCGTATTTACGAAATTCTTGCCGTGGTGGCCGTAAAGCCAGGAAGTCCTGATCAGAAAATATTTGCCTTCTTTCGGCATGACCTCGTTTATGTGATCCATTTCGTCCGCGAGCAGTTTTTCCCCGAGTGCTTTTGACTTGCCATAGGCGTTAATCGGATTCGTCGCGTCTTCTTCGGTATATCCCGACTTTTTGTCACCGTTGAAAACATAATCCGTGCTGAAATGCACCAGCGTCGCGTCGACTTCCCGGCAGGCTTTTGCCAGCAAACCCACCGCATAGCCGTTGATTTTCTCGGCGGCGACTCCCTCCTTTTCCGCCAAATCAACATTGGTATATCCGGTTGCGTTTATCACCACGTCCGGCTGGACCGTCATCAGTTTCTCCATGATCTTGTTGTAGTCGGTGATGTCCAAATCCGCTTTGCCGTACGCGATAAAGTCGTCGTTGCCGAAAACGCTTTCCAAATCGTGCCCCAGCATTCCGTCTTTTCCCAGAATCAGAAAACGCATGGCTTTGATTATGAATTCGCAAAATCTTTTACCTCTTTCGGAACATCCGCCAAAGGCACTTTTTTGCCGTCCTTTTCGGAGCGCAGTTTGACTTCGGCGCATCCCTCCTTCAAATTCCTGTCGCTCATGACGATGCGGAGAGGGATGCCGATGAGGTCTGCGTCGTTGAATTTCTTGCCGGCGCTTTCGTCGCGGTCGTCAAAAAGCACTTCAAATCCGGCTTTTTCAAGTTTCTTATACATGTCTTCCGCCTCCTTCCTGACGGTCTCGTCCATGCCGATCGAGAGCAGGTGGACAAGATACGGAGCAACCGACTTTGGCCAGATCAAGCCCTTATCGTCATGGCTGGCCTCGGCGATCGTACCGACCAGCCGCGTGTTGCCGATTCCATAGCATCCCATAATCACCAGCTTCCTCTTTCCGTCCGAATCCGTGAAATAAAGTTCGCAGTCTTTTGAATATCTTGTCCCCAGTTTGAAGATGTTTCCCGCTTCAATCGCTTTTTCCTCATGCAGCTCGCTGCCGCATTTGGCGCATTTGAAGCCTTTTTCCACCGCGACCAAATCGGTGAAGTCGGAAATGGTAAAGTCCCTTCCAAGATTTACATTCACCAAGTCGGTATCTTTTTTATTTGCTCCCGTCACGAAGTTTTTCACGCCCCTGATTGAGTGGTCCGCAATAAATGGCAGTGCAATCAAACCAGAACCAGCTTTAATTTCCGCGGCGTGTTTCAGACCTCCAGCGACTTTCGGTTCGCCGACGGGGGATATGAATCCGATCACAAGTCCCAGTGTCTCAAGCTCCGCCGGACTGCAGGCGCGAGCCTGTTTCCCGAGATAGCGGGTCAGCTTGTTTTCGTTTATCTGCAGGTCTCCGCGGATGGCGACGCCCAAAAATCCGTCATCGACTTTATAAACAACGGTCTTCAAAATCTTCCATTCCGGAACATTGTGCGCCTGCGCGTTAGCAACGACCGTTGCCCCACGTGTGATTTGCACTTCTTTCATCGGCAATTCCTTTTCTTCGGCTTGAGCCGGGTCGTGAACTTTGCCTTCCGCGATCTCCAGGTTCTGGGCTATGTCGCACTTTTTGCAGATGATGATTGTATCTTCGCCAGCGGGTGTCACGATTGAAAACTCATGTGAAAGGTTGTTGGTGAACGCGCCTCCCGAGGCTTCAACAACGTAAGAAGTCATCCCGCAGCGCGTGTAAACATTCGTATAAACCTGTTTCACTTCTTCGTAATATGAATCCAAATCGGCATCATCCTTATGGAAGCTGTACATGTCTTTCATTCCGAATTCGCGGCCGCGCAGTATGCCTGATTTCGCGCGAGCCTCGTTGCGGAACTTGGTCTGGATCTGATAAACCGCAAACGGCAGGTCCTTGTGCGACTGGACGAATTTGGCCGCCAGGGGAGTGACGGTTTCCTCATGGGAAGGCCCGAAAACGAAGTCTTTCCCGCCCGCGCCCTTGGTGCGGTAGAGGATCTCATCCATGGACTTGTTCCTGCCGGTAGTGTTCCAGATCTCAATCGGATGGAGTGAGGGCATGGCGATTTCCTGCCCGCCTACCTTATTCATCTCGTCGCGAATAATGGCATTAACTTTCTGCAAAACCCGTAGTCCAAGCGGGAGGAAGTTATAAATTCCCGCCGCAAGTTTATCCACGAAACCGGCCTGGGTAAGAAGCCTGGCGTTCACGGATTCCGCATCGTGCGGAGCTGTCAGTTTGGTCTTGCCGAAAAGTTGGGAATAACGCATAGGATAGGTAAAAGAGCGCAACAAGTTTAGCATACTATCGACGCAACGATAAAGCGACAATAATGTGACCGTCTGAAACTGCCCAAAAAACGGCACCGTTGACAAACAAGTAACTATGGCATACCTTTTTTCCCATCTCATATTTCATCCCTATTCCATACCATATGAAGACACCACAAGAAATCGGCACGGAACACACCGGCGGCGAACCCGGCCATGAACTGCCAAACGGCGGACCCATACAAGGGGAAGGCAACGCTTTGGACACAATCCTCGACAAGGCCAAAGACAAGGTCAATACCGTTACGGAAGCGGCATCTCCCGCGGAACAGGAACGGCTGTTACGGGAAATGGAGAGTCTATTTGTAAGAGCCAGGAGAGTATTGCCCGATAAGTATGAGATTTATATTGACTGTATGCCCAGCTGGGAAGACGTGAAAAGCGGATTGACTCCCGATGTGATTGCTTCCGCCCTGAAACTAAAAAAGCCAAAGCGAAAGCTGTTATTGGTACCTCCCGCAGATCCTGCCTCATTGATATTCATGTTTGACAACCACAAGTCCGGCAGACACATAAACGATACTTTTAGTCCCCAATATCGCTTTGCCACGGAAGAATCCCTCAAGCAGTTGTGGTTGGGGGGAAAAGATCTTCCCCGAAAATGGAGGGCGTCCATAGTTGAAGGGGTTGAAGAGGTTGATCCAATTGCAGGCATCACACGCAGGGACGACTGGAACCGTGAGTTGATAGCAGAACACGTTGATAATATCCGCAAGGAAGGTTTGGATGTCGTCAATGACCTCGCGGAATACACAGTGCTTGAAATGATGGCGATTGAAGACGGGACTCATTTGGATGAGAAGGGAAAGACAATCCTGAACGGTGCAAACATTAGAGGCGGTGGTTCTGTGGCGTATGCCGATTGGTTGATTGATGGACGCATGAGGTATTTTACTTCACATCTGGAACCGATGATGGGCTTGAGACGTAAGGTATCAATACCGCTTCCTGATGCAAAGGAACAAGAGGCATTTATCATAGCCGAAGGGGATGAGAAGCTTTACATGCGTGCGCAAAAACCCAAGGAAACAAAACCTGGTCCGGAAGAGAATCCCGAAGAGCGTCTTATGCTACAGCTTGAGTCACAATATGAAAGACAGGTAAACGACCTTCGCGAAACCGGTCTCGACAATGACCGCATGCCAGCCTGGTCGGATATTTCCAGAGCATTGACGCCTGAAATAGTACGTAAGGCTTTGGAAATGGAAAACGTATTGAAGGGGGTACCGAAAGGCGTACTTTCTGCCAAATGCGACAAAAGGCTCAAGGTTAAGGCCTATGACAGTCACGCGGTTCCCGGGCAAAAGCTGAATACGGAAGGTATATACGTAAATGACGAGGACATGGGGAAAATTGAAAAGGACAAGTCATACAAATGGAAATATGCGATCATTGACGGCCGCAAAAAACCACAGAGACCGCCTGAAATCAAAATTAGCGAATGCCTTGTTTGTCCTCTGTGTCATGCATTCGTCAATCATTTGAGGAAAATGGGTTTTGACGTTCTTGAAGACGAAGGCCAATATCTGTCTTTTCTCAGGCAGTCCCTTGTTGAGGGGAATCCGATAGACTCTGACAGCATGACATTTCTGGGCGCATCAAAGGCTGCAAAATCCGATAACGTCAGGCGGGCCGGCTGGTTTGGCGACCATATATTCTTTGGCTCAAAGCATGGAATGACATATGTTGATGACACTTTCGTCAGGGCTATGATCAAAGTGAAACTATAACCTGGGAAATAATTTCCGAGCGCGTCGCGGAAAGGGGATCACTGCCTACTGTCTTTCAGCAATTGCCTTGACCCACTCGGCGTTCACCTGATACCACTCAAAGGTTCGGGCTATGCCCTGTTCAAAGTTCACGGTCGGCGCCCAGCCCAGTTCCCGCTCAATCTTGGTCGGATCCATCGCGTACCTGCGGTCGTGCGCCTTGCGGTCGGGAACATAAGTAATCAAATCCTCGCTTTTGCCTAAAAATCTCAAGATATTGCGAGTTATTTCCAGGTTCGTGTATTCGTTATGCCCGCCGATGTTATAGACCTCCCCGTATTTCGTGCTCTGCACGATCAGGTCAATCGCGCGGCAGTGGTCAATCACATACAGCCAGTCGCGCACATTCAGCCCGTCCCCGTAAACCGGCAGCGGCTTGCCCTCCGACGCCAGCCGGAAGAAGAAGGGAATCAGCTTTTCCGGAAACTGGTATGGCCCGTAATTGTTTGAACAGCGGCTGATGGTTATCGGCATCCCGTAAGTGACGAAATAAGACAT
>Ga0315268_10003670_pt1 | contig 16797 bp, 10 predicted proteins | sample C1_top_MG_FD_204535 | JGI IMG/M metagenome (GOLD analysis project Ga0315268, IMG submission 204535) | Sediment microbial communities from Yellowstone Lake, YNP, Wyoming, USA - C1_top | ecosystem: Environmental > Aquatic > Freshwater > Lake > Sediment | place: USA: Wyoming | collected 2017-08-01
GGCCAGGCTGCCCAGGTTGGTTTCGGTGAAGGCGAACGGCGGCTGGAACGCCAGGTTCTGCGCCATGCCGGCGTACTGGGTGGTGTTGTAATTGATGCCGTAGCCGGCGCGGACCACCATCCTGGCGATCGGCTTCCAGGCGACGCCGAGGCGCGGCGCAAAATTGTTGCGGTCGGGATTGACCAGCGTGGCGGGGTACAGGCCGCTGTAGGGACCCGCCGGGGAGCAGGCCGCGCCGGTGGCAAGGGTAACGGCAGTGGCGCACACCGGGGCGACCGCCGTGAACCCGGACGCCGCATCCAGGTTCACGATCCGGTGGTTCTCCTCGGTGTAGGGCGAGACGTATTCGTATCGCAATCCGATATTCAGCGTCAGGTTGCCGCGCACCTGCCAGTTGTCCTGCACGAACAGGTCCCAGGAATTGGCGGCGAAGTGGTAGCTGGTGGCGCCGTACTGCACCGAGGCCTGCTGCGGCAAGCCGAGCAGGAAATCGGCCAGATCGAAGCCGGCGCCGGGCAGCCCGCCCGAGGTGTACAGCCCGGTGAAGATGAAGCTGCCGCGCGCGTTCTTGTCGGTGCGGGTATCCAGGTGGATGCGCCGGAAATCGCCCCCGAAACGCACCGTGTGCTGGCCGTGGTTCCAGATCACCGAGTCGGAGAGCGACCACGTCTGGTTTGTGCGCGCCAGCGGCGTGGTGTCGTTCAAGCCGGCAAAGTTGGTGAACGACAGCCCGGGCAGGCCCCAGTCGAAGGGATTCTGCGACACGCCCACTATGCCGAGTGGCCCCACGATGTTCTCGGCGTAGGCGTACAGGTTCGTGGCGGTCGTATGACTGCGGTTGAAGTCGAAGCGCAGGTTGTTGGTGAGCTTGCCGCGGCCGAACACCCAGCCGGCGGGCACGTCCCAGTTGGCCGCCTTGGAGACGCCGCCCACGCTGGGCATGGGGTTGGTCTGCACGGTATTGGAGCGCTGCCAGTGGATGCCGAAATTGAGGTTGTTGCGCGGACGCCCACCGCCGCGCCGCCCGAAGCCGCCCATGCCGAACGGCCCGGCCATGGACTCCCCGAAATTGTGCATCAGGCGCAGGTTGAGGTTGTCGTTGCGGTTGTCGGCCGAGGTCGCGTAGTGAAAGTTCTGCGCGTTGCCGGGCAGGTTGGGCGTGGGAATGAACGCCAGCAGGCCCTGCGCCGCCGGGTTGATCATCGCCTGCGGGATCTGGTTATTGGCGAACGGCAGGTGCGTGTAGGGATCGATGATCTGCACCGGCTGTCCGCGGACCAGGGTTTGCGAGAAGTCGCCCGCGCGCTCGGCCGGCGTGGGCACGGTGGAGAACACGTCGTAGGGGTTCTGCGCGCGGTTGCCGAAGTAGGTGAGGAAAAAGAAAGTCTTGCTGCCGCGGTCGTAAATGTGCGGGATTTTCAGCGGGCCCCCGATCATGCCGCCGAAGCGTTGTTGCATGTAGTCGGGCTTGACGGTGGGCTGGCCGGCCAGTGAGTAGGGCGCGGCATCGAGCCCGGAATTGGCGGCGGAGTAGAACAAGGCGCCATGCGGGCGGTTGATGTTGAAGCGCCCGCGCCCGCCCATCATGATCATCGGGCCGCCACCGCCCGGGCCGCCGGGGCCTCCCGGTCCCGGCCCGCCGTGATAGCCGCCGGGGCCGCCATTTTGGCGCGCCCGCTCGCGCATGTCGTCCATGCGCTGGCGCGCCTCCTCGTTATTGCCGCCGAAAAGCATATCGTTGGTCTGCCCGGCGTTGCCGGACACGGCGACGGTCTCGGTGGCGGAGGCAGGGTTGATGCCGGCGGCCAGGGCGGCGCTGGGATCGGCATTATCTCCCGCGGAATTTTCAGCGCCGGTCGGTTCTCCGCCCATCTGGTTCATCACCGTCGCTAGCGCCAGGTTCTGGAATCCGCGGGCGGCAGCGGCATTGCCGCGCTGCGGCGGACGCGGTGGCCGGCGCTCGGCCGCCTGCGCCCGCGAGAGCAGGGTCATGGCCAGTTCGGCGCGCCCGTGGCAGTTCTCGGCAGTGACCCCCACTTCCCTGGTGGCGGGCGCGAAGCCGGAAAGCTCCGCATGAACCATGTACTGCCCGGGCACGGCCACCGCCACGGTGTAGGCGCCGTCAACATCGGTCGAGGTCCCGGTCTTGCTGCCGGTCTGCGCGTCCGACACGGAAACCGCCACGCCGGGCAGCGGAACACCTCCGGAGACGATGCGGCCGCTCACCTCGCAGGAGGAGGTTTGCGCCCAGCCGATGACAGCGCCGCCGATCACCGTAAGCAGCAGGGCGGCACGGCCCCAGCTTGGAAAATCCGGAACTGAGCACGAAAACTTCATTTCCCGGCGTACACGTGAGTAGAACACGAGCGTAAGCCGGGTGACGCTCTCGGGCAGATAAAATCCACGTAAAGTTTTGTCAATTTCATGGGTGCTGCGTACTGCAGCTAGGTACTGGGTACCGCCTGATATATGCTTACAAGTTTGTTCCCGCATATACATGGGACGTTTTTTCGCACTCATAACGGGAGTTCTGGTATTCGTCCTGCTCCCTGCCACGGCCGCCGCGCAGCAGACGTCGGCCAGCCAGGGGTATCGCGTCCACATCCGCAAAATTGAGGCCGGCATCCACGTTGACGGCAGGCTCGACGAGCCGGTGTGGAAGGAAATCGAGCCGCTTACCGGCTTCACCCAGACCCAGCCCAATGAGGGCGCGCCCGTCAGCGAGCGCAGCGAAGCCCGAATGTTTTACGACGGCAACAACATCTATTTCGGCTTCACTTTCTACGACTCGGGTAAGCCGACCTACCGCCTGGTGACCCGCGACACCGCCAGCGGTTCCGACAGCGTTGACATCCTGATCGATACCTTCCACGACCGGCGCACCGCCTACATGTTCAGCCTCACCGCCGCCGGGGTGCAGTGGGACGGCATGGTGGACGAGGCGCGCGGCGGCGGTTTCCGCGCCACGGACTGGAGCTGGGACGGCATCTGGTACAGCGCCACCTCGGTCCAGGAATGGGGCTGGTCGGCCGAGATCGTGATTCCGTTCAAGTCGCTCCGCATCTCGCCGGCGGCTTCGCAGGAGTGGGGCATCAACCTGGGGCGCGAAATCATGCGCAAGAACGAGTTTTCCTACTGGGTTCCGGTGCCGCGCTTCGAGGAAGGCATGAAGCCCTCGCGCACCGGCGTGCTCACTCTGGAGGACGTCAAGGTGGGGCGCAACCTGGAGTTGATTCCCTTCCTGCGCACCGCCAATCGCAGCGGCGGCGCGCAACCGGAGCTCAACCAGTTCACCGGCAGCGGCGGCCTGGACGCGCGTTATGGCCTGCGGGCCAACCTGACCGCTAATCTCGCCCTCAATGCCGACTTCGGCGAAACCGAAGCCGACGAGTTCACTTCCGAAATTTCGCGCTTTGAAATCTTCTTCCCCGAGAAGCGCAAGTTCTTCACCGAAGGCGCCAGTTACTTCAACACCCCCCTGGACCTGTTTTTCACCCGGCGCATCGGGGCGCCGCTGCCCGACGGCGAGCCGCAGCGCATCCTGCAAGGCGGCAAGATCACCGGCAAGGCCGGGCCCTGGACCATCGGCGCGCTGGAAGCGCTCACCCAGGCCGCCGATTATCTCGACCCCTCCACCCGCGCCTGGCAGCGAGCGCCGGGAGCCTTCTTCGGCGTGCTGCGCGTGCAGCATGACCTGTGGCAGAAGTCGGCCGTCGGATTCATGTCGGTGAATCGGCGCCAGGGCCCCGGCGAAGTGGGTCAGAACGAGAGCACGCACGCCGTGGACCTGAGCATCCTGTCCGGGCCGCACCTGCGCTGGAATTCGCAGGCCATGGTCAACCTGAACGATGCCTACCCGGGCGTGAACGGTCAGCACCTGGGCTGGCAGTCGGAATTCGTCTACGATTCCAACCAGTTCATGTTCGAGGTCGCCGGCAAGTTCCTGGGGCGGGAGGTTGACCTGAGCCACACCGGATATGAGCCGCAGACGGACCGCTGGTCGGGCCAGATGAAAGTCCAGTACAAGCCGTTCATTAATCGCTGGGGCATGCGGCAACTGTTTTTCCAGGCGGTTTACGGGGAGAGCAACGGCACCCGCGGCGAATTGGAGGAGGTCCCCGCCGGCGGCCAGTTCCGCGTCCAGTTCAAGAATTTCTGGAACGCGCAGGTGGACTGCTGGTTCGACCGCGCGCGCTTTTATGAATTTACTCCCCATCTCCAGCGGCTCGCCGGCACCCGCGTGTACCCGATACCGGGCTACCAGTTGCAGATGTCGACCAACGACTGGCGCAATTTGGCCTTTTCGCTGATCTACGCCACCGGCAAGATGATCCAGTACAACGAGAACTTCTACGGCTTCAACAAGACCCTGCAGGTGAAAGCCACGGCGCGTCTCGGCCGCCACCTGCGCTCGGAATTGAGCGCGGTTCACATCGACGAGTCGCTGAGCAACCGCGTGCACTACCAGTACCGGCGATTCCTGATCTCGCGCTGGACCTACCAGTTCAATCACAAGCTGCGCGCCCGCATCCTGGCGCAGTACGGCAGCGACCGCCACGCCCACAACCTGAGCGTGAATTCCCTGGTGGCCTACGATTTCACCGCCCGCAGTGCGCTCTACGTCGGCTACAACCGCCAGCGGCAATCGCCGCTCAATCCCGTCGACCTGGGCAACCAGGTGTTCGTGAAGCTCTCCTACCTGTTCGCCTTCTAACCGCTGTTATTCTTGATCGCATGCCAAACGGCGCGCTGAGCGAGGCGCAAGTCCTGGCCGGGTACATGATCTTTCTGGCCAGCTACCTGGTGTTTGCCATCGGCAAGTTTCCCGGTTACAAGATCGACCGGCCGGGAGCGGCCATCATCGGCGCGGTGCTGATGTTCGCCTTCCGCATCCTGCGCGCCGGCGATTCCGTGCGCTACCTGGACTTCGCCACCCTGGTGCTGCTGTTCTCCATGATGCTGATCGTCGGCAACCTGCGCCTGGCGGGGTTTTTCGACCGCGTGGCCGGGTTCGCCGTTGGCCGGATAGGAGAGCGCCACCTGCTGCCGGCCGTCATCTTCACCAGCGGCGTGCTGTCGGCGTTTTTCGTCAACGACATCATCTGCCTGGTCATGGTGCCCTTCGTGCTCACCCTGACGCGGCGCATGCGCGTGCCCCCGTTGCGTTACCTGCTGGCCGTCGCGACGGCTTCGAACATCGGCAGCGTGGCCACCATCACCGGCAATCCGCAGAACATGCTCATCGGCTCGTTCTCCGGGATTTCCTACCGCTCGTTCCTGGCGCATTTGGGGCCGGTGGCCGTTTTCGGCCTGCTGCTGGACTGGCTGGTGCTGCACCTTATGGGGCGCGACGTTCCCGCACGCGAGGTCCCCAACGGCGTGGCGGAGGAGGTGAAGCTGACTCCGGCGCGTTCCCTGGGAAAACCGGTGCTGGTGACCGCCGGGGTGCTGATCGGGTTCATTGCCGGCGCCCCGCCCGCGCTGGTAGCGGCCGTGGGCGCGGCGCTGCTGCTGATCACCCGCTCGCTGGAACCGCGCCTGGTTTACGACGAGGTTGATTGGGGGCTGCTGGTCTTCTTTATCGGGCTGTTCCTCATTGTGGGCGGCGCCGAGCAGGTGGGGCTCACTTCCCTGCTGCTAGACGCGGCCCGCAGTTGGAACCTGCACAGTCCCGGCCTGCTGACGCTGGTGACCGCCGCGTTCTCCAATATCGTGAGCAACGTGCCGGCGGTGATGCTGCTGAAGTCGCTGGCGCCGGGCTTTGCCGACCCGCGTCATGCCTGGCTGATCCTGGCCATGGCCAGCACCTTTGCCGGCAACCTGACCATTACGGGTTCGATCGCCAACATCATCGTGGTGGAGCGCGCGCGCCCACAGGTGCACATCGGGCTCTGGGAATACTTCCGCGTGGGTTTGCCCATCACCGTGACGACGCTGCTGGTCGGCTGGGCGTGGCTGAGCTTCATCGGGTGATCGGGTCCTCGGGTCATCGGGTCAGCAAACAGGTGATAAGGGCTGTGATCAACAGTTACGTCGGCGCCGGTGCCCAGTCTGCCAATAGCGGCTGCTGCCGTTTGAGACCACAATCAAGTGATGAGCTACAGGCGTGTCATGGAAATGCGAAAACGCCCCCGCCTGCCACTTTCATTTCCGCTCTTTGCGCGCGGCGTAGATGCTCACGGGAAGCCGTTCAAGGAGCTCCTGACCGCTCTTAACGTGAGCGCAGGTGGAATGCTTGTCCTGACCTCCTCCAGGTTCATTCCTGTTCGTCATCTGCAAATCGAGCTGCCCGTAGGGGTCGTTGGTCAGGAACCTCGGGCGACAAGCCGTGATGTCAACGCTGAAGTCGTTCGCATGGAGCACCGGGCCCGCTCTAATCTCGTGGGCTTGAAGTTCGATCGGCCGTTCGCCTGACTTACTCGGGTGGGCCTGACGAGTCGGCGAACCATCGTATGGAGCCGGCACTGGCCATCACCCAGCAGCTCGGCAACTCAGGCTGATCACTGATTGCTAATTGCTAATTGCTAATCGCTAATTGCTAATCGCTGATTTTCAGCACCCCCGCCCCGTCTATCCGGCTGTGCTTCAGTTTTTGCAGGGCTTCATTCGCCTGCTCCAGCCGGAACAGCTCGACCTCGGTGTGGACGGGCACCTCGGCGGCCAGGCGCAGGCAGTCGCGCACATCGTCGCGGCTGCTGTTGGCGGCGCTGCGCAGCACGTGCTCGTGGTAGAGCACATCGTAGTCCATGGCTGGGATCTGGCTCATGGTGATGCCCGCAAGTGAAACCGTCCCGCCCTTGCGCAGCATGGCCAGAGCTTCCGGGACCAGCGCGCCGGCGGGGGCAAAGATGATCGAGGCGTCCATCTTCTCCGGCGGGCGCTCCGGCGACGTTCCCACCCACGCCGCGCCCAGGCTCTTCGCCAGCTCACGATGCGCGGCGGCGCGCGTGAATACGTAAACCTCGCAGCCCAGGTGCCGCGCCATCTGGAGCACGATGTGCGCCGAGCCGCCAAAGCCGTACATGCCCAGCCGTTCGCCCGGGCGCACGCCGCTCAGCCGGAAGGCGCGGAACCCGATCACCCCGGCGCACAGCAGCGGCGCCGCGTGCTCGTCGGAGAATTGCGGGGGGATGACGTGGGCGAACTCCTCGGGAACCACTACCGCCTCGGTGTACCCGCCGTCCACGTGATAACCGGTGAAGCGCCCGTTGTCGCACAGGTTCTCCTGCCCGCGCGCGCAGTAGGGGCAGGTTCCGTCCGTGGAGTGCAGCCAGGGAACGCCGGCGCGGTCGCCTTCGCGGAAGCCAGTGACGCCGGCGCCGGCCGCGTCCACCACACCGACGATCTGGTGCCCGGGTATGACCGGCAGCTTGGGTAGCCTCAGGTCGCCTTCCACGATGTGGAGATCGGTGCGGCACACGCCGCAAACGCCCACGCGCAACCGAATCTCGCCCGCACGCGGCGCGGGCGTAGGGACCTCGCGCAATTGCAGCGGGTTCTGCTCCGCCGCCCGTGGCGCATCCAAGACCATGGCACGCATGGCGGGAGTGTAACAAAGTCGCCAGTCTTCAGTCGTCAGCCGTCAGGTAGGGCATTGGATTCGGCTGGAACACCTCAAATCTGTTCTTCCTGACGACTGAAGACCGGCGACCGACGACTACGGTAGACGTATTTCCAGGGATTGATAGCTCGTCATAAATCGCCTCACCGGACGCACAACCCGGCGGTGGGCACGGGCTCAGCCCGTTCGGAGGCAATCCGGCGATACCGCCCGCGGTAATACAGCAGCGGGCTGCCTTCGGCGGTGCGAAGGTTCTCCACTTCGCCGATGAAGATGGTGTGGTCGCCGGAATCGTGCGCGGCCACCAGCCGGCACTCCAGCGTGGCCAGGCAGCCTTCCAGCAGGGGCGTACCGCTGGCGGTGAAGCTGAAGCGCGCCCCGGCGCGCTCCGCCGAGGCGCGGTCCTTTTCCACCCGCGCGAAAAACTCCGATAATTCCTGCTGCTGCTCGGAAAGGATATTAATGCCGAACTTGGACGCGCCCGCCAGCAGCGGATGCGTGTGCGAGGCGCGCTCCACGCATACCAGCACTTGCAACGGTTCCAGCGACACCGATGAGAAGGCGTTGGCCGTCATCCCGTGCACGTCGTCTTGCGGCGTGCGCAGCGTGATCACCGTCACTCCGGTGGCGAACCGCCCCAGCCCGGCGCGGAACTGATCGGCCGTTACACTCATTCACCGCAATAGATGAGCTGTGCTGGCGCTTGGATGCAGGCGGGTTCCGGTGGCGCAGCGCTTCCGCCCTGCGAGAGAGCTCTGACACTCTCACTCGAACCACGCTAATCGCTAATAGCTAATTGCTAAAAGCTGCTCTTACCGCGCTGCCCCCGGCGAACCCACCGCCGCCAGCGCCTGGTCGAGCATGCGGAGGGCCTCGTCCACGTCGGCCTTGCCGATGTTCAGCGGCGGCGACATGCGGATCACGCTCCCCCATAGCCCGCCCTTGCCGACGATCAGCCCCGCCCGCCGTGCCTCGTCCAGCAGACGGTTGGTCTCCTGCGGCGCCGGTTCTTTGGTCTGGCGGTTCTTCACCAGCTCCAGGCCCTGCATCAGGCCCATGCCGCGCACATCGCCGATCAGCGCGTACTTCTCTTTCAGCCCTTCCAGCCCTTGCCGGAAGTAATTGCCGACCGTGTGCGCGTTCTCCAGCAGGTTGTCCTCCTCGATCAGGTCGATAGTCGCCTTAGCTGCGATCGAGGTCACGGGGTTCCCGCCGAAGGTGGAAATTTGCAGCCCCTTAAAGCTGTTGGCGATCTCCGGGCGCGTCATGGTGACGCCCACCGGCACGCCGTTGGCCAGTCCCTTGGCCGCGGTGATGATATCGGGCGTGACCTCCCAGTGCTCGATGCCGAACCACTTCCGGCCGGTGCGGCCCCAGGCGGTCTGCACTTCGTCGCTGATGAAGTCCCCGCCGTACTTCTTCACGATGTTGAACACGATCTTGAAATACTCCGGCGGCGGCGTAATGAACCCGCCCAGGCCCTGGATCGGCTCCGCCAGGAAGCCGGCAATGGCGCCCGAGGTGGTGGTCTGGATCACGTTCTCCAGGTCGCGCGCGCAGCGCACGTCGCACTCGGGATAGCTCAGCCCGAAGGGACAGCGGTAGCAGTAGGGGTTCATGGCGTGCACCACGCCGAAGGCGCCGGGCAGCGACGCGCGCCAGGTATTCATGGCGGTCAGCGACTGCGCCAACTGCGAGCGCCCGCTGTATCCATGCCGCAGGGCCACAATCTCGAAATGCCCGCTGTGCACGCGCGCCAACTGCACCGCCATCTCGTTGGCCTCCGTGCCGCTGTTGGTGAAGTACGTCTTGCTGATTTCCCCGGGCGTGAGGCGGGCCAACGTTTCGGCCAGGGCCACGATGTTCTCGTTGGGCAGCACCGTGGAGGCATGCTGCAGCCGGTCAACTTGCGCCTTGATCTTCGAGGTAATGCGCGGGTTCGAGTGCCCGGCGGAGATGGTCACGATGCCGCCGAAGAAATCCAGGTACTTCCTGCCCTCCGTGTCCCACAGGTACTGCATGCTGGCGTGGTCGGTGACCAGCGCCTCGGTGAAGTAGGTGGTGACGGAAGGAAACAGGTACTGCTTATATTTGGCGATGATTTCGTCTCTGGTCATGATTGCCTCGCGTGGCGCAGGCGCCCTCGCTGTGGGCGTGCCGAAACCCGCAACTATAACACCGCCGATGCGAGGCTCGTGAGCAAGCAAACCTTAACCATCATCATCCCGGCCGCCCTACGGCCTGCGGCGCACCCATGGTGATGAAAATAGCTTGAGGCGTCATCCTGAGCGTCGCCCGGCGGAGCCTGCCGTGGGCGAAGTCGAAGGGGCGACGCTCAGGATCTATGCTTTTGTTATCACCAGGGTACAATCGCAAGAAACGGACAGATGAGTGGGAGGATCGCCGCCGGTGTCGTATTCTGTTTAAACCCGACCGCGGAAGGCCCCGGGCCCGAGCATCCAAACGCTTCCATGCCGCCAGCCGATCCCACTCCTGAAGCCGCCACTGCGCGGCCCCGCAGCCGCCTGGCGCAGGTGGGCCGTTCCCTGCGTCACCGCAATTTTCAACTCTTCTTCGGCGGGCAACTGATCTCGCTTACCGGCACCTGGATGCAGTCGGTGGCCCAAGCTTGGCTGGTCTACCGGCTGACCGGATCTTCCCTGCTGCTCGGGGCGGTAAGCTTCGCCTCGCAGATTCCGGTCTTCCTGTTCGCGCCCCTGGGCGGCACCTTCGCCGACCGCCACAATCGGCACCGCATCGTCATCACCACCCAGACCACCTCGATGCTGCTGGCTTTCATCCTGGCTTGGCTGACGCTGTCCCACCGGGTACAGGTGTGGCACATCTTCGTGCTGGCGGCGCTGCTGGGGGTGGTCAACGGCTTCGATATTCCCGCGCGGCAGGCCTTCATCGTCGACATGGTGGGCAAAGAAGACCTGATGAACGCGATTGCCCTGAACTCTTCTATGTTCAACGGGGCGCGCATCATCGGTCCCGCCATTGCCGGCGTGCTGGTGGCCAAAATCGGCGAGGGCTGGTGTTTCTTCGCCAACGCGGCCAGCTACATCGCTGTGATCGTCGGCCTGGTGCTCATGCGCCTGCGGGCGCCGGAAGCGCTGGCCCGGGCCGCCTCTACCCTGGAGAACATCATCGAGGGCTTTCAGTGGGTGCGCCACACCGCGCCCATCAAAGCTCTTCTCTGGCTGCTCGGACTTGTCAGCCTGGTGGGCATGCCGTACGCCGTGCTGATGCCCATCTTCGCCGACCAGATCCTCCACTCCGGCGCCCGCGGGCTGGGTTTGCTGATGGGCGCCACCGGCATCGGCGCGCTGCTCGGCGCCCTTACGCTGGCCTTGAAGGAAGGACTCAGGGGGCTGGGTAAGTGGGTGGCGGTGTGTTCCGCCGGATTCGGGGCCAGCCTGATCCTGTTTGCCGCCTCGCGCCACTTCTGGCTGTCGGCCGCATTTCTGGTGCCCGTCGGCTTCACCTTCATGGTGCAGATGGCTGCCTCCAACACCCTGATCCAGTCCATGGTGCCGGACCAGTTGCGCGGCCGCGTCATGGCCGTCTATTCCATGATGTTCATGGGCATGGCCCCGGTTGGTGCGTTTCTGGCCGGCGCCCTGGCCCAGCACCTGGGCGCCCCCTTGACCCTCGCCCTCGGCGGCGCCGCCTCCATCGCGGGCGCCAGCCTCTTCGCCGCCAGGCTCCCCGGCCTCCGCCATGAAGCCCGCGAGTTGATCATCGCCCAGGCGGTCGCCGGCGGCGATCCCTCCGAGGAAATGACCGTGCGCGGAATCTCCCAGAGGTAGGCTCTCGGCTCCAGGCGTTAGGCTTTACGCTTTAGGCAACCTAAAGCCTAAAGGCCTGGACTGGACCCATCGCCTGAGACAGCCAGGGCGTAGCGACGGATGCGGAGAGCACGAGGGCGTCATGCTGAGCCGCGGCCCCGGTTTTGGGCCGCGGCTCAGCATCTATGCTTTTCGCCGAAGTAGCCAATAATTCGCTTTTGCCACAGCCGAGAAAAGCATAGATCCTGAGCGCGCTAGAATCAGCGCGCTCAGCATGACGCTCTCAGAAAAACAAGAGAAGCGCGGCAGGCCGCGCTCTCTTTCTATCTGTCTGCCGGAGCTTTGCGCCTTGAGGCCTCTTACGCGCTCTTGCGAGCCACCGTGAGTACCGGCTCTGCCGGCTTCTCCAGCGGACCCACCGGCAGCACCGTGCGCCCGAAGGTCTCGTTGATCAGGATGGCCGCCATCAGGTACCAGGCCGTCAGGGCGCAGAGGATTCCTTCCCATCCGGCGATATGCTGCAGCCGCACGCTCCCCGTCCACACCTGCACGTCCAGCAGTCCGAACAGGATCAACAGCGTGGTGAACACCCATACCAGCGCCTGGCTGTGCCGGAAGGTGCAAATCCACAGCGCGAAGGTGAAAATCGTCCACGCGCCGAGGGTCGCCAGCAGCCAGCCCTGCATGGTCGCCACCGAGATCCACTTGTTCATCTCCATCAGCACCATGCTGGCCAGCGAAATCCAGAACGCCCCGTAGGAGGCGAACGCCGTCATGCCGAAGGTGTTGCCGGTGCGGAATTCCAGGAAGCCGGCGACCAATTGCGCCAGTCCGCCGTAGAACAGTCCCAACGGCAAGGCCGCGCCGATGCCGATCAGCCCGGCGTTGTGCAGATTGAGAATAAAGGTGGTCATCGCGAAGCCGGCAAGCCCCAGCGGCGCGGGATTCGCGAACTTGGGTGGCATAAAATAGAGTTTCTCTCGCTCCTCAGCCATAGGTTCCCCTCATGCCCTCGCCTGTGGCAAAGGCATATTTAATCAGACATCAATTGCAGCTTGGCTGTTGCCCGGCCATTTTGGTTTTATATCGTTCGACGAGACACTCTCGCTTCTCTCGCACATGCCTCGGAAATGGCGCCGCTGATCGGCTATCTGTGGCTGGAACCACCGATCGCCGACGCCCAACGAATTTCATCCCGGCCGAGGATGCGCCCCGAGGCCCTTTTCGCGCCTCGGAATTGCGGCCAAATCACGCACTTTGCGTTAACATGCAGCCCACGCGAGTTCGGTCATGCACTCCAACTCCATCTGTGGAACTCCCGGCCCCGCGCCGGAACGCCTTCCAACTCCACGACGTGGACCAGTTGGCCATCGCCCGCCCCGTCACCAAAGCGCAGTTCCAGGTGGACGACGCCAAAGATGTCTACGCCATCATTCGCCGCGCCTGCCAGCTCGCCCGTTCCGCCCCCGCCGGCCCCGTGATCGTCGAAGTCCCGGTGGACCACTACATATCGCGCCACGATGTTGTGCTGAACCCGAGTAATGAGGGTGCCCCACATCTGCCCGCCTTTGGCAGATGTGGGAAAGACGAGGGTGCCCCACATCTGCCCGCCTTTGGCAGATGTGGGAAAGACAATGATGCGGTTGCCCCACCCTTGTCTCGCTCCCTGGCCCCGAGCGCCAGCGAGGGGGAAGGGGCGGGACAGGGTGGGGATTTCCCCGATGCCGTACTGACCCTTCTCACTTCCGCCCGCCGCCCGCTGCTCTACCTCGGCGCCGGCGCCGCCGCCGCAGACCTGGTCGCTCTCGCCGAGAAATTACAATCCCCCGTCTCCACCACCTTCAGCGGCAAAGGCGTATTCCCCGAAAGCCATCCCCTGTGGTTGTGGTGCGGCTTCGGCCAGTGCGCGCCGCCCTGGGTCCGCAAAATCGCCGATCGCTGCGACCTCACCCTGGCCATCGGCTGCCGCTTCTCCGAGGTCGGCACCGGAAGCTGGGGCCTCCAGCCGCCGGGCAAGCTCATTCACGTGGACGCCGATCCCGCCGCGCTGAACCGCAACTTCCCGGCGGAAGTGCCGATCGTGTCCGACGCGGCGGCGTTCGTCTCCGCCTTGCTTCCCGCCTTGCCCGCGCGCCAGCCCGATCCCGCTCTGCGGCAGGCGATCGCCGACGGCCACGCCCAGGTCTGGAAGGAATGGTGTAGCGGCGGAATTCATTCCGCCGCCGCCGGCCGCGTCTCTCCTCCGCGGCTCTTCCGCGCCCTGCAAGCTGCGCTCGGGCCCGGCGCCGTCTACACCACCGACAGCGGCAATGGCACGTTCCTGGCCATGGAATGCCTGCGCCTGGATCACCCCGCGTCATTCCTGGCGCCGGTGGACTATTCCTGCATGGGCTATGCGGTGCCCGCCGCGCTGGGTGCGGCGCTGGCCTGTCCCGAGCGTCCGGTCGCGGCGCTGGCCGGCGACGGCGCCTTCCTCATGACCGGCCTGGAACTGCTCACTGCCGCGCAACTCGCGCTCCCGGTCATGGTGCTGGTGCTGCGTGACCGCGAGCTCGGCCAGATTGCGCAATTCCAGCAAACCGTGTTCGCCCGCAAGACTTGCAGCCGGTTACCCGACTACGATCTGCCCGCGCTGTGCCGCGGCGTCGGCGTCGAGCATCTCGCGCTCAACCGCAACGCCGACCTTGAACCCGTGTTGCAACAGGCGCGTTCCGTCACCCAACAACGCCGCCCCGTGGTGGTGGAAGTTGCAATCGATTATTCGCAGCCCACCTGGTTCACCCGCGGCGTGGTGCGCACTAACTTCTCCCGCCTCCCCTGGCGCGACCGCCTCCGCTTCCTCGCCCGCGCCCTCCAGCGCCGCGTCCTTCCGACATGAAACGCCCTGCCAGTTACGGGGCTATTTCACCACAAACCTCGCCACCTTCCGCACCACGCTCTCCGGCGCCTGCACTTCCAGCTCGACCATGCCGTCGCGATAATGCCGCGCATAGACGCGCGCGCCGGCCTCCAGCAGCGCCAGCGCCTTACCTTCCGACTGCGGCACCCGCAGGCGCACGCGCCGCAGCGGGTCTTCCGCGAGCACCTGGTCGATGCGATCCAGCAGCGCGCCCAGTCCCTGCCCGCGCAGCGCTGAAACGTGCACCGTGTGGTCGTCGTCGCGCAGGTGGTCGCGCTCTTTGGCCGGCAGCAGGTCCACCTTATTAACCACGCGCAGGCGCGGCTTCTTGTCCGCCTCCAGTTCGCGCAGCACCTTCTCCACCTGCGCCTCCTGTTCCTGCCGGAGATGGCTGGTAGCGTCGGAAACCTGCAGCACCAGGGCGGCGCGCTGCACTTCTTCCAAAGTGGCGCGGAAGGCGGAAACCAGCGTGTGCGGCAGGTTGCGGAGGAATCCCACCGTATCGGACAGCAGCACCCTGCGCCGTGAGGGCAGCGTCACCCCGCGGATGGTCGGGTCCAGGGTAGCGAACATCTTCGACGAAGCCAGCACCCCGGCCCGGGTCAGCGCATTAAATAAGGTGGATTTGCCCGCGTTGGTGTAGCCCACCAGCGCCACCGTGGCTACCGGAACCGATTCCCGGCGCTGCCGCTGCTGCGCCCGGATGCGGCGCACGTTCTCCAGTTGCTGCTGCACGTGCCGGATGCGCCGGTAAATCTTGCGGCGGTCCGTCTCCAACTGGGTTTCGCCGGGACCGCGGGTGCCGATGCCGCCGCCCAACTGCGACATCTCCACGCCGCGCCCCGCCAGCCGCGGCAACAGGTACTGCAGTTGCGCCAGCTCCACCTGCAACTGGCCTTCGCGGGTGCGCGCGTGCCGGGCAAAGATGTCCAGGATGAGCTGGGTGCGGTCCACCACGCGCCTCCCCAGCGCGTGTTCCAGGTTGCGCTGCTGCGAAGGCGACAGGTCGTGATCGAAGATGATCAGCTCGGCGCCGGCGGAGGCGGCCGCGCCCGCGATTTCCTCCAGCTTGCCGCGCCCGATCAGGGTGGCCGGATCGGGGCGGTCGCGGTGCTGGAGAAATTCACCGGCCACCTCGCCGCCCGCGCTGGTCGCCAGCTCCCGCAGTTCCGCCAAAGATTCCTCGGCGCTGAATTGCGGCTCGCGCGAGGGCCGCGATGGCGCCGGTGCGGCGGCGTCCCGGGCGGCCCGCGCCGCCGCCGAGACCGGTTCCGAGCGCCGGCCTGCCCGCTGCTCATACTCCAGCCCCACCAGGAACACGCGTTCCGCGCCGCCCTCCTGGCGCACACCGGCGCGCCGGGGCCGTCTGCGACTGCGTTGAGGACCGGAACCGCGCAAGCGGAGCTGCTACCCTTCTGTGCCCGAGGGCGTACCCACCGGCTGAACCGGCGGCTGCGGTGCTGCCGGAGCCGCCGCCGGCCGCACCTCGTGCGGCCGTCCTTCCGCCGGATGCGCTCCCTTGGCCATCACCACCGTGGAAATGGCGTGCTTGAAGATGAGCTGTTCCTGGTTGTTGGTTTCCAGCACCACCGAGTACTTGTCGAAGGAACGGATGCGGCCCGTCAGCTTCACCCCGCTCAGCAGGTAGATGGTGATCGTGGTTTTGTCTTTGCGCGCGGTGTTAAGGAACGAGTCCTGGATGTTCTGCGCCGGCTTTTCCATCTGCCGATCTCCTTGTTGTGGAACGCCCATCCTACCGCCACCCGGCCACTGGGTGCCCCACATCTGCCCGCTTTTGGCAGATGTGGGTCCGGAAACTACCGGGACCTTGCGCCCGGAATAAAATACCGTCCCAGCAGCACTTGTACGATACGGCGTCCGCCCGCGCTTTTCAACCCGCCAGCGTGGAATTGCGCTCTGCCGCAATCGATGGATTTACGAACTGACGAATTCTGTCCACCGGCAAATTCGTCAATCCGTAAATTCGTCAATTCTTAAATCCGCGTTCATCCGCGTTAATCCGCGGCCACTTCCCGCCCGCCGGCCACCGGCCACTGACCGCTGACCACGTTGGGGGGTTTAATTTCCGCCTCCACACGCGCCCGGTAGCGCCGCCAGGCGCGGCGCAGGCGCGGTTCTTCCTCCGATCCGCGCAGGGCGAAGGCGGCCATGGCGCAGTAAGCCATGCGGAAGGTGCTGTAGGCCAGAAGATAGGCGGGCAGCCGCCGCCGCGGGTCGTCGCCGCTGCGGGCGCGGTAGCGTTCCACAAAGTACTGCGCCGCGTCGCGCGTCATCTCCCATTCCACCATGGCGCCGGCCAGGTCCCAGGCGATGTCGGTCACGCCGGGAAAGAAGTGATCGTCGCCGTGGCTGACGCCGTCGCTCTTGAAAAATCCCTCGGCCGTCGCCAGCCATTCCTGCGGCAGCATGCGGCCGTCGGCGATGATGGGCCGCTCCACTTCCAGCGCGCTCGCCGCCTCGTCCGGTGGCGCGCCGAATTCTTCGCCCAGGTTGAAGCGCAGCATCTGCTCCAGTTGCGGTCCCGG
>Ga0315268_10003671_pt1 | contig 16797 bp, 15 predicted proteins | sample C1_top_MG_FD_204535 | JGI IMG/M metagenome (GOLD analysis project Ga0315268, IMG submission 204535) | Sediment microbial communities from Yellowstone Lake, YNP, Wyoming, USA - C1_top | ecosystem: Environmental > Aquatic > Freshwater > Lake > Sediment | place: USA: Wyoming | collected 2017-08-01
TCTCCTCCGCGGGATCCTGCCCGTTCAGATACCGCTCGATGCATCTCGCTGCCTTGTTCCCCGCGGCGAACGCCTCGACCGCGGATGCAGGGCCGGAAATCGCATCGCCGCCTGCGAAAACCCCGGGCAGGCTCGTCAACATGCTCTTCTGATCGACTTGTATGGTCTTCCAATCGGTCAGCCTTATCCCGTCCCCGAGGACGTCCGCCTCTGGCGCCTGGCTGACCGCAGGGATTATCATATCGAACGGTAGAACGAACTCCGAGCCCTCGATGGGTATCGGTACCGGTCTACCTGTGTCGTCCTTTTCTCCCGGTCTCATCCGGATGCATTCGATCGCCTCGACCCTGCCATCCCTTCCGATGATCCTGATTGGGCTGACGTAGAACTGGAATTCGACCCCTTCCTCTTTCGCCGCCTGCACTTCGTAAGGCATGGCGACCATATCTTCTATTCCTCGGCGGTAAAGCACAGTGACCTTTGCGCCCATCCTCACGGCGGTCCTCGCCGCGTCTATCGCCGTGATGCCGCCGCCTACGATCGCCACGTTCCTGCCGATCTCCACGTTTTCCCCGCTGACTATCATCTTGAGGAAATCTATCCCGTGCATCACGCCCTTCAGGTCCTCGCCCTCGATGCCTATCTTCAGCCTCCGATGGGCGCCTATCGCCAGGAAGATCGCCTGGTATTCCTTCTGCAGCTGTTCGAGAGCGATGTCCTTCCCGATGGTCGTGTTGTACTCGATTTCGATCCCGAATCTCAGCAGGCTCTCGATTTCGGACTCTAGTATGTCCTTGGGGAGCCTGAAGTCAGGAATCCCCCACCACAGCATCCCGCCGGGTTTCGAGGTCTTCTCGAACACCTTGACTGTGAATCCTCGCAGCGCGAGCCTGAACGCCGCGGTCAACCCAGCAGGTCCGGCTCCCACTATGGCAACCTTCTCTTTCCTCTTCGGCGCGGTCCTCAGCTTGGGCACGAGCTTGTTCTGGAGCGCGTAGTCCCCGATGAACGACTTCAGGGCTGCGATCGCGAGCGGCGAGTCGATCTTGCCTCTTGTGCAATAATCCTCACATGGATGATGACATATGCGGCCGCACGACGACGGCAGGGGGATGGTCCTCATTATCAGGTTGTATGCTTCCTTGAACATCCCTTCCCTGATGAGGTTCACGTATCCCATCGCGCTAAGGCCCGCCGGGCACGCGCTCCTGCACGGAGCCGCACCTCGACGCTCGACGACAGCCACGCGTGGTACGGCTTGAGGGAACGGTATGTACGCCGCCGTCCTCAGCTTGAGCCCGAGGTCGAACTCGCTCGGCACGCGTACCGGACAGACCTTAGAACAATCGTTGCACCCTGTGCATTTCGTTTCGTCCACGAACCGCGCTTTCTTCAGGATTCTCGCCGTGAGGTTGCCCGGCTGCCCGGAGAGCCCGGTGACCTCTGCCAGTGTGAGGATCTTGATGTTCGGATGGCTCGCCACCGCAACTAGCTTCGGCGATAGGATGCACATCGAGCAATCGTTTGTAGGGAAGGTCTTGTCCAGCTGCGCCATATGCCCGCCGATGCTCGGCTCGCTCTCGACGAGATATACGCGGAAGCCCGAATCGGCGAGGTCGAGGGCCGCCTGCGACCCTGCGATCCCCCCGCCGATCACCAGAACCGATCCCTGGATATCTTCGGAATTCTCCTTGCGCTCCGTATCCGGGGGTTCTTCCATCGATTCGGACTCTCCCTTCTGAAGGATTTTCGAGAATATCGATGCCAGATATTCTCCTCAGGTCGGAATGATGCACTGGACGGCCAAGATCCTACAACATTCTGAATACGAATGGAAGTATTTGGACATATTTTCAAGCATTTATTACGAAAAACGCAAGAATTATGAGTAGAAGATACGGTTTTCAATCGAGTCGACACGAGCGAGATCCTCAGTGTGACGCATGCCAGGGATGGCCGAGGTTGTTTCCGGCGTGTGCGAAGCATCAAATTCGAAAAAGATTCGCAGCTGTTTCAAGATAATGTGCTTCATATCGAAAATATGCTTCGAAATCAGATATGCATTTCGAAAGTGTCAGCGCATATCAAGGATGCATGATTATCTCAAAGAATTTCAAATCAGAACGATTTAAATAGGTAGCTGTATTCCGTGATGAGTGAGAGCGATGATCCGGTGCCAGTCGGCGAATCGGACGGAGCATTGTTCTCGAAAGATGGATAATTCATCTTGCCCGGGCGATTATCTGATTGAAATTGCCCAAGGATGGGACGAGTCGGGATAAAAATAGCGCAAATGAAAGGAGAGGAACGAGTTGAGAATTCTGAAGCTTGCCAAGAAGGATTTGAGGAAGTTTCTCGATAGCATCTCGGCGTTCGGCGAACTTTGGGGGCCCGTGAAGAAGGGCGAGAGGTATGTCTTCGAAAAGACCGACCCTGACAATCTCGACCTGGAGGGCAAACGCACGATATTGCCGTTGAAGAAGTTCTTCATCCCCCCTAGGTTCCGCATGTTCACTTACGACAAGGACGGCTACAAGGAGGATCTCCAGAACATCCCCAACAGGGTCGTCATAGGCGTTCATTCGTGCGACCTTGCGGGTTTCACGATCCTGAACAAGCTTTTTACCGAGCGGTTCCCGGACCCGTACTGGGTCGAGCGGAGGAAGAGGACCGCGATCATCGGCGTCTCCTGCATCCCGGACGAGTTCTGTTTCTGCAACGAGACGGGCACGGACAGCGTGGATGAGGGGTTCGACATCTTCCTGAGCGAGACCGGGGCCGACTTCTATCTCGTATGGATCGGCTCATCCCTCGGGGATGATCTGATGAGGATGGCCGAGCCGCTGTTCAGCGAGGACATATCTCCTGAGGACATGCAGAAGTTCATCGATTGGAAGAAGGCCCGGCAGAAGGAGTTCAAGCTGGACATCGACCTCATGGCGATGCCGAGCATCAACGAGCTTAGCACGCCCAGCAAGATCTGGGACAAGATAGGAGAGAGATGCCTCGGATGCGGCAGCTGCTCGATGGTCTGCCCGACGTGCAATTGCTACGACGTCAGGGACGTCGTCGACCTGAAGGAATGCAAGGGTGACAGGAACCGCTGCTGGGACTCGTGCACGCTGTACGAGTACTCGCTCGTCGCGGGCGGGCACAACTTCAGGGCTTCCAAGGCGGACAGGCTGAGGCTCTGGTACACTCACAAGCTGGAAGCCTTCATCGGGGCCTACGGGAAACCGAGCTGCGTCGGATGCGGCAGATGCCTCGTGACATGTCCGGTCGACATCAACGTGTACACGGTATCTAAGGCTCTCCGCGGAGAAGGGGGGTATTTCAAATGAGCAACGCCAATCAGTGCATCGGCAATCCGTCCAACCCGTTCCAGCCTGAGATGATGAGGATAGTGAGACGGTACGACCTGACGGACGACGTGAGGTTCTTCCAGGTGAGGCCCTCCGATGCGTCGAAGGCCATGTCGCTGTTCTACAGGCCCGGTGCGTTCATGATGGTCTCGAACCCGGGAGTCGGAGAAGCGCCCTTCTGCATCTCGTCGACCCCGTCGAGACCGGGGCTGCTCGAGTTCTGCATACGCCGCATGGGACAGGTGACGAACTCGCTGTTCAGGTTGAAGGAGAACGACCAGATAGGGGTCAGAGGCCCGTACGGGAACGGGTTCCCGATCGAGACCCTGAGAGGCCATGACCTGATCATCGTGATGGGCGGCATGGGGGTAGCCCCGCTGAGGTCGCTCCTGCTCTACGCGCTCGACAATAGAGACGACTTCGGAGAGATATACCTGCTCCACGGCGCGAAGACCCCGAAGGACATGCTCTTCAGGAGGGAGTTCCTCGACATGATGGAACGAGAGGACATGCACTGCCTCCTGTCGGTCGACAAGGACGATACCGGCAAGTGGCCCGCGAAGGTCGGGCTCGTGACGACCCTGTTCAAGGATCTGAAGAAGATAGATCCCAAGGACACATACGCCGCCATCTGTGGTCCGCCAGTCATGTACAAGTTCGTGCTCCAGGAGCTGCTGAAGCTCAAGATACCGAAGCACCAGATACTGATGACCCTCGAGCGGCGCATGAAGTGCGGGATAGGCAAGTGCGGACACTGCGTCGTTAAGCACGTGTATACCTGTATCGACGGACCAGTGTTCTCGTACTGGGACGTCCTCAACATGAAGGAGTTGATATATTGAGCCCGGACGCGCAGAAGCAGACGAAGCAGCTGCCGAAGGTCGGCATATACGGTCTCACGGGATGCGCCGGGGACCAGCTCACGATAGTCAACTGCGAGGACCAGATATTGGACATATTCGGCGCCGCGGACATCCGGTCCTTCCTGATGGCGATGAGCAACAACGTCGAGGGCGAGCTCGACGTCGCGCTGGTCGAGGGTTCAGTCTCTAGCCAGGGCGACAAGGCGATGCTTGAGGATATCCGGAAGCGCTCGAAGGTCCTGATAGCGATTGGTAACTGCGCCTGCAATGGCGGTCCCCAGGCCGCGTGCGCACTCGAGAATAATTTCAAGGAGAGGTTCAAGCAGGTCTACGGGGACGTCAAGCTCTCCATACCTGAGCCGATCGACGCCAAGCCGCTGAGCGCATTCGTGAAGGTCGACCTGATGATATCCGGGTGCCCGATTGACAAATGGGAGTTCCTGAGGGCCCTCGGGCGGCTCGTCAAGGGGGACGGACCCCTGGCGATAAGATATCCTGTATGCGTCGAGTGCAAGTACAACGAGAACGAGTGCCTGCTGTTCAAGAACGAGATCTGCCTCGGGCCCGTGACCGTCGCGGGATGCAACTCCGTCTGCATAAACCACAATATCCCCTGCTACGGTTGCAGAGGGCCAGTCACTGAGGCCAACGTCGCCGGAGAAGCGGAAATGCTCGTGAGCATGAAGCACCCGCACTTCCCGAAGCGTGCCAATTTCGATTTCAATGACGTGAAGAACCGTGCGATGATGTACGGCGGGAGCACGATGGCCGAGCTCCTCGACAAGGTGAAGCTGAAGGGGGCGAAGAAATGAGGGAGATCAAGGTGGAACACCTCGCGAGGGTCGAGGGGCACGGGGCGATATCCGTCGAGATAGAGGGCAAGAAGGTCACGAACGTCAAGTTCGAGGTGCTCGAAGGCCCGAGGTTGTTCGAGACGATAACGCTCGGGAAGACCCCGCTGGAGAACCTGAGCGTCGTGCCGAGGATCTGCGCGATCTGCACGCTCTCGCACAAGTACGCCTCTCTCCGAGGGCTAGAGAAATGCCTCGGGGTCGAGATACCTGAGAAGGCGCATTGGATGCGCGAGCTGATGATGGCCGGGGAGGCGGTCGAGAGCCATGCGCTGCACGTATACCTGCTCGCGCTCCCGGACCTGCTGGGCTATCCGAACGCAGTCGCGATGGTCGGCAAGTACGCGGAAGCGGTCATCCAGGGGCTCACGCTGAAGAAGTTCGGGAACTCCGTAATGGAGCTCTGCTCAGGCAGGGCGACGCACGGGGAGAACCCGACGATAGGCGGCTTCGGCAAGTACCCGACGAACGAGCAGCTGTATGCCATCAAGGACCAGGTCGATACGCTGATCCCGTACGCGAAGGACGTGGTGGACATCCTCGGAAGCATGAAGTATCCCGAGTTCTACGAGAAGGAGACGGTGTTCGCCTGCTGCAACCCGCCGGATAACGAGTACGGCCTGGTGGCAGACGAGATAATCCTATCGGACGGCCAGAAATTCGACTGTGAGGATTACAGGAAGATAACGAACGAGCGGGTCGTCCCGCACAGCTACGCGAAGCGGTCGCTGTACAAGGGCGCACCGTTCACAGTGGGCTCCCTGGCAAGGGTCAACAACCTCGGCAGCAGGCTGAAGGGAGAAGCAGGGGAGATGTACGAGAAGTACAAGAGCCCGCGCTGGAAGAAGAACCCGATGTTCAACAACCTCGCGCAGGCGATCGAGCTCCTGTACGCGCTCGAGAAGATCCCGGAGCTCGTCGATAGGCTCGTCGAGCTCAAGGACCCGCCACTGGCCAAGCCCACAAAGTCCTCAGGGAAGGGTACCGGAGCGGTCGAGGCCCCGAGAGGAACCCTGTATCATAGCTACGAGGTCAAGGACGGCAGGATGGCGAAAGTGGACATCATCACGCCCACGGCCCAGAACTACGAGGACATCGAGAAATATTTCTGCCTGGCCGCGGAACGCATGGTGGCCGAGGGCCAGAAGGATGACGAGATCAGGTTCCAGCTCGAGATGATCGCAAGGGCGTACGACCCGTGCATAAGCTGCTCCGCGCACCTCGTCAAGGTCGTAAGGAAGTAGATGTCAGCTGAAGACGCTATCGGGGAGCTGTCACAGAGGATAGACGACCGGACGGCATTCGTAGGACTGGGGAACCGGGACAGGGGAGACGATGCGTTCGGGTTGAGGTTCGTGGACGACCTCGAGCATCTGGACCCGGGCAGATTCCTTTCCGAGGAGGACGGCCTGGAGTCGGTGATCCTACAGCTGGTGAACGACAAGGAGGTAAGGAAAGTCATATTCATCGACTCATGTGACCTCGGGTCGAGACCGGGGGATTCCGCTCTCCTGCGACTCGACAGCATCGATGAGACGATCTCCACCCACAAGATCCCGCTTTCGATGTTAATGGCGCTGCTCCAGAACGTCGGCAAGGAGACCTGGTTGTTCGGCGTGCAGCCGAAGTCGCTCGAGTTCGGGAGCGACATGTCGTCCGAAGCGAAGCGATCGCTCGAGCAGCTGGAAGCGACGGTCAAATCGAGGTTGAAGGGTCTGTAGATATCAGCAGATACGGGGCACAGGGTCGCCGACCGGAGGCTCGACTATCCTCGTGCCGCCGACCGAGGTCTTCATCGCGACCCCGCGGTATTTCGAACTCGCCTCACCTATGATCCTCGCTTCCTTTCCCTCCTCGGTGCTCCTGAGCGCCTTGAGGACATCGTCCGCCAGGTCTGGCACGACGGCTATCAGCGCCTTTCCTTCGTTCCCGACCTCCAGCGGGTCTATCCCGAGCATCTCACAGGCGGAAATCACCGCCTCGTTGATAGGTATCTGGTCCTCCTCTATGATTATGCCTATCTTCGACTTCTCGGCCCACTCGTTGAGCGCGCTCGCGACCCCGCCGCGGGTCGGGTCTTTCATCGCCGTTATCCCGCCGACCTGCAGAGCCTTCTCTATCATCTTGCTCAGCGGCTGCGCGTCGCTCTTTATCTTCGTCTCGAACCCGTAACCCTCACGGAAGGACAACAGCGCGACCCCGTGATCCCCCACCGTGCCGCTCACGATTATCTTGTCGCCATCGGCGATGGCGCTGTCGTTCGGCCAGTTGAACTCGAACCTCCTGCTCCTCCTGACGAGCTCGATGTTCCGATCCAGGTATTTCGAGCGTCTCGCGATTCCCGCGGTGTTTATGAAAACGCCGTCGAGCGCGGATTTCTCGACGACCTTCGTGTCGCCGGTGACTATCGGCACTCCTGCCTTGTCGGAATACTCCTTCATGGACTTCAATATCTCATCGAGATCGTCGAGCGAGAAGCCGTCCGAGATTATCATCGCGCACGAGAGCGCGATCGGGTCTCCGCCCATCACGGACAGGTCGTTTACAGTTCCCGATACGGCGAGCGAGCCTATGTTCCCTCCGGGGAAGAAGAGCGGCTTGACGACGTAGCTGTCCGTGGTGAAAACTATCCCGTCGATGACCGCGCTGTCATCCAGCATCCCGAGCGGAATCTCGCCGATGGGCTTCTCGAGGTTCTTGAGAACAAACTGTCTTATGAACGCCAGCATCTTCTCGCCGCCGGCGCCCTCCGCGAGAGTGATCTTTCTGTCCTTTCCCATCGGCCGTCAAGACTCAGATGCCACTATTTCTATTTTATCGACCGGAATCAACAATGAGCAAGCATTAAATTATCTTGATGAGGGCATTCTATCTGGTGTCAACTATCAACCTTGGCCAGAACCTGCAATCGTTTGCTCGATTTTATCACCCGATAATCGACAGAAGTCTGAACGCGATTCCCCCTGCGAGTAGTGCCAGACCGATCTCCAGCGCGGTGATCATCGCCGCCTTCCTCACACCTATCTCCCTTATCAGCGCCGCTATGGTCGCCGCGCACGGGATATAGAGCATGACGACGAGCGTGAAGACTATCATCTGATCTGGTGTCATCACAGAGGCGAAATCGAGCGTCCCAGCAACGCTTCCGAGCATGACCAGCGTGAGCTCCTTCCGCAGTATGCCGAACACGAGCAGTATCCCGGCGAACGCCGGCAGGCCGAGCCAGCCGACGGTGAGCGGGCTCATCGCATCGGATATCTCATCCAGCCAGTCGAAATACTGGACCGCACCGAGTATCACCCCGATGACGATGAGCAGCGGTATCGCGATGTACACGAAGTCCTTGGCTCTGAACCAGCTCTGCCTGAGCACGACCTTCAGAGAGGGGCGCCTCAGGGGAGGCATCTCCATAATCAGGCCGGTGGATTTCTCCGGCATCAGTTTGCTTGCAGCTCTCACAAGGAGCGCGAGGAGGAGAATGTCGAAGGCGTACAGTGCGACCACCCATTCTATCCCCACGAAGGTCCCGACGAGCCCCAGGATCACGACGGTCGTCGCCGCGCACGGTATGAGCGTGACCGCGAATATGGAAAGTATCCTATCGCGATCGGTCTCCATTATCCTGCAGCCGATGCACGCAGGGACGTTGCAGGAATACCCGAGGAGGATGGGGATGAACGCCTTGCCGTGCAGGCCTATCTTGTGCAGCGCGCCGTCCATGACGAACGCGACCCTGGCGAGGTAGCCGCTGTCCTCCATTATCGCCAGTATTATGAACAGTGGTACGAGGAACGGCAACGCGATCGATATCACCGAGAATATGCCGCCCAGGAGGCTGTTCCAGAGGAACTCTCCGAGCTTCACATCTGAGAACAAGCCGATGAAACCCGGCTGCAGGGAGCTGAACCACGCGCTGAGGTTTGATGCGACGAAGTCCCCGAGCAGGAATATCCCGAGGAACGACGAGCCTGCAATGACGACTATCGAGAGCAGGCCGTACACCCTGTGTGTCAGCAGGTTATGGATCCTATCCTCGATCGGGATCTCCGTCTCCCGAGCCCTCGTGACTGTCTTGGAGACCATGCTTGATGCCACGGCGAACCTGTCGGATGCCAGTATCGAGTAGATATCGTCCCCGAACTTCTCCTCCAATGCCGCCCGTTGCTCCTCTACGACCCTCGACAGGCTCGGGTCCATCGCCTCCAACATTCCCATGAGCTTCTCATCCCTTGCGAGCAGGCGCTCGGCAAGCCAGATGGTGGGAGAATCGGGGAAGTACCGCTCGATGGCCGACCTTACTTTCTCGATAGCCTCCGCGATCACGGGAGTGTGGAACGGCTTCTCGATCCTGCTGATCTCCTTCCCGGCGATCCTCCGTATCTCCCTGAGCATCTCCGGTATACCTCTGCCGCTCCGCCCGGCGGTCGGGATCACGGGCACCCCGAGCAGGTCGCGCAATCCCTCGAAGTCTATGGAAATGCCATTCTTCTCCGCCTGGTCCATGAGGTTCACTGCTACTATCATCGGGACTCGCATCGTGATGAGTTCGAGCGTGAGCGCGAGGTTCCTCTCGAGGAAGTTCGCGTCGACGATATTCACGACCACGTCCGGCCGTGCCCTGTCGATGTACTCCCTGACCTCCCTCTCCTCCGCCATCTCGGACGATATCGAGTAGGTCCCAGGAAGGTCGGCGATGTCATACTCGACATCCTCGAACTTCAGCTGCCCCCTGGCGACCCCGGTCGTCTTGCCAGGCCAGTTACCGATTATCTGATGCGCCCCTGTGAGCTGGTTGAAGATGACGCTCTTCCCGACGTTCGGGTTGCCGACGAGCGCCACGTATAAGGTCCCCTTCTTCCGCTCCTGAGCTTCGAGCTCGCATTTTCCCGATTGTCGGAGCAGGTTGCATTCCTGGCAGGCCAGAGACATCACCTCAGCTCTCGACGAAAATATTGCTCGCGATCTCCCGGCCGATGCAGAGCTTGCAGCCCCTGACGGATATCTCGATGGGCCCTCGGAGAGGTGCGGACCTCAGGACCTCCACCTTCGCGTTCTTCGTCAGCCCGATATTGTTCAATCTCTCGAGCCTCGCCCTTCCGCCACGGATGAAATGTATCTTGCCAGTCTCCCCCGGTCGAAGCTGGGTGAGCGGTCTGAGGCCGCTGTGGTCGTCCCAGTTCTTGCGCTCGTCGAGCGCTATCTTCTTGCACTCGAGGCAGTTCTCGACGTCGAGGTCGCACGGCGGTATCGCCTTGCCGTCGTCCGGGCATGTGTCCGGGTGGTTCAGCATCCTGCAAAGCGCAACTTCCGCTTCGTCGGAAAGCGAGTGCTCCATCGCGCAGGCCTCCTTGTGCACCTTCTCGGGCTCGATCTTAAGTACGTCGGAGAAGAACCTCTCGAGCAGCCTGTGCTTCCTGCTGACCTTCTTCGCCAGCGCTCTCCCCTTGTCGGTCAGGGACGCCCCATGATACGGCTGGTATTCGATGTACCTTTCCTCCGCCAGCTTCTGGAGGCTCTCGGTCACGGACGCGGGGGCGAGGTTGAGCGCGTTCGCTATATCCTTCGTCTTCGCCGGCTTGTCCGGCTCCTCCAGCGATTGGATCGTCTTCAGATATTGCTCCCTGACTTCTTTCTCCACGATTGTGAAGAAGGACTGCCGCCTAATCAATCTTTCGGTCTACCTAAAAATCGCAGGGCTGATGTCCGGGGTGGTCCCGAGCCCATCTCTTGGCCTACATCCTGTAGATGTCCCGGGACGGGTCCGGGATGAAGGGCTTTTCGGGCTGAGGTATCTGCTCGGGCGGAACGCTCCTCGACACTCCTCCCCTGACGGAGGCGAGCCCTATCCTTATGAGCTCCTCGACCGCGGCCTGGAACGAGTGGAACATGCCCGAGGATACCAGTCTGTCTATCTCTTCTTCCATGTCCGACGGCAAGCTGATCGTTCTCATCGGGAATCAATCATCATATCTGCAGATAAACCTGACTGAGCTCCGTCGAGCGCGGAAACAGAATATTAATCAGGAGAGACGATTACTTCATCGGAAGCGATACGGATGAAAGAGGCGATGTTCTATACGCCCTTAGAAGACAACAAGGTCCAGTGCCGCCTCTGCAGGCACAATTGCAAGATATCCGAAGGCAGGCGGGGCGTCTGCGAGGTGCGCGAGAACAGGAGCGGGAAGCTGTACAGCCTCGTCTACAGGAAGGCCATCTCGATCGCCATCGATCCGATAGAGAAGAAGCCCCTATTCCATTTCCATCCCGGGTCGGTCAGCCTTTCGATGGCCACCGCGGGATGCAACTTCCGGTGCCTGCATTGCCAGAACTACTCGATATCGCAGCTTGTCAGGGACCACGGCGAGATCCCCGGAAAAGACATCGCTCCCGAGGAGATCGTGAGGATGGCCAAGGAGGAAGGGTGCGACAGCATATCGTACACCTACAACGAGCCGACGATATTCTTCGAATACGCGTACGAGGTGGCGAAGCTGGCCAAGAAGGAGGGGATCGCCAACAACTTCGTCACGAACGGATACATCGGCGAGGACGCGTTGCGCGAGATCCAGCCATATCTCGACGCGGCGAACATCGACCTGAAGGGTTTCACCGATGATTTCTACAGGAAGATATGCGGCGCGCGATTACAGCCCGTCCTGGACAGCATAAGACTGCATCACGAGCTCGGGATATGGATCGAGGTCACGACGCTCCTGATACCGGGGCATAACGATTCGAAGGAGGAGCTGGAGGGTGTCGCGGGATTCATCGCATCCATAGACCCCGGGATACCCTGGCACGTCTCAAGGTTCCATCCCGATTACAGGCTGCGCGACGTGCCTGCAACGCCTATCTCCACGCTCAGGCTCGCCAGGGAGATCGGCCTGAAAGCAGGGCTGAAATACGTCTATGAGGGGAACGTCCCCGGCGAGGAGCGGGAGGACACGTTCTGCCCGTCCTGCGGAGAGCTTCTCATTAAAAGATATGGATTTTCTGTCATGAAGAACGTGATAAGAGACAGCAAATGCCCGAAATGCGGGACGAAAATCGAAGGAAGATTTCAATAACGCAGGGATTATAGTTTTCCTATTTTTCAACGCAGCCAATCTGGATAACTTCGTTTATTCGCATAATTTTATTAGATAGATGCGCATTTTCGAACCATCCAATCCCCGGGATGATGTCCATGAAAATGAAGCCGCAATGCGAGGCGCTCGCCAAGCATATCGTCCCCGTCCTGCGGGCGAGAGTTGCCCGTGTGCTCGCTATGGAATATGGAATGCAGCAGTATCGGATATCGAGGAAACTGGGGGTGACCCAGGCCGCGGTGAGTTTCTATCTCTCACAGTCAAGAGGCGCGGACGCCTCCATGCTCAGGAAGTTCCCCGATATAGACAGGGCCGCGAAGAAGATGGCCAGGGCGATAGTCGCGCAGGCCGATGAGGACAAGATATCCGAAATCCTGTGCGAGCTGTGCGTCAAGCTGAGGAAGAAGAAGGGCTTCAAGAGCCTCATGAGATGAGCTCATTTTCTTATACCCCCTATTTGTAGGGTCCACCGCTCTCCATCGACTCCTGGCATCGGGGATATCCGCCCGACGGAATCCCGGATCGATATTTTCATTCCCGTGAAAAATCGGGTTGCGAAAAGGTCAATTACCCCCTGTGAAAAAGGCTGATATATCCCCTTCATCAATGGGATTCCGGACAACGGGAGATGCGGAAGATCACAAGTGCCAGTTTTTCGATGGAAGGTTTTCTATCGACCGTTGCCTGGTGAAATCATGAAAGTTGTGCAGATCGGATGCGGAGCCGTAGGCCTCGTCACTGCGAGGCATCTCATGAATAGCGAGAAGATCGACGAGCTCGTGCTCGCGGACATATCGACCGAGAAGGCGACCGAGCTCGTGAAGAATCTCAAAGCGGAGAGAAAGACGACTGTCAAGAAGGCCGATGCGGGCGACAGGGCCGGTCTCAAGAAGCTCTTCAAGGGAGCCGACCTTGTCATAAATGGCACGATACCGAGGTTCAACGAGAACGTAATGCGTGCCTGTCTCGACGCCGGGACGAACTATCTCGACTTCGCCATGGGCGACGAGTTCAACCAGTTCTCGCTCGATAAGGAGTTCAGGGATGCGGGCCTGGGGGCTCTCCTCTCGATGGGCGAGGACCCTGGCATCACCGACGTCATGGCTGTGAGCGCATCGAAGAAGCTGGACGAGGTCGACAAGATATTCGTCAGGGACGGCGACAACGCCTCGGTCCCCGGCTACAAGTATGTCGCGCTGTTCTCGCCGGACACCTTGATAGACGAGACCCTGTGCAAGCCGTTGATATACAGGGACGGCAAGTGGGACAGGCTGGAGCCGTTCAGCGGCGAGGAGGATTACGAGTTCCCCGCGCCGATCGGCAAGCTGAAGATATACTTCTGCGACCACGAGGAGCCGGCCTTGATGCCGAGATACATCAAGACGAACTACTGCGACTTCAAGATAGCCCTGGACCCAGACTTCGTCAGGTTCACGAAGACGCTACACGAGCTCGGCCTGACCAGCTCGAAGCCGGTCGAGATCAAGGGCTGCAAGGTCGCGCCGAGGGACGTCGTGACGCACTTCATGCCGAAGCCTGCGGACCTCGCGGGCAAGGTGAAGGGGTACGGATGCGTGCTCGTCGAGCTGCACGGGAAGAAAGCGGGGAAGAAGAAGCGGGTCAAGATGTGGACCGTGATGTCCCACGAGGACGCGTACAGGCTCAGCGGGATGCATGCCACAGGTTACCTGGTCGGTACCCCCGGTGCGGTTGCGGCTATCATGTGGGCAGACGGGAAGGTCACGGAGAAAGGCGTGTTCCCGCCAGAGAAGCTGGACTCGGAGGAGTTCCTGAGAAGGCTCCCGCAGTATTCGATAACGATAGGCCAGTCGATCGAGGACCTGTGAAAACCGACGGCGGACCCCCCGGCTAAGGCCGAGGGCTCGCTGCTTCGATTTCTGATTAATATCCGGAGTTGCATTCTCCTTCGTGATCATGAGCACGGTATATGTCCTCCCGAAGGAGAAGTTCGGCAAGTTCAAGGAACATCTCGAGAAGCTCGGGTTCAGGTTCGAGAAGCGCCCACACCAGGTATTCCTTGCGAGATACGACAAGTTCACGGTGAACCTGTACGAGTCCGGCAAGGTCACGTTCGGCGGTTCGGACAGGATCTCGAACGAGGTGGAATGGTTCCTGAAGAGCAAGCTCGGGGGAGAGCCGGCCAGGCCTGCACAGGGCATCGGCCTCGAGGGCAAGATGCGGATAGGCACCGACGAGGCCGGGAAGGGCGATTTCTTCGGACCGCTGGTGGTCGCAGGGGCGCTCGTAACCCCGGATACGGAATCCCGTCTGCCGGAGCTGGGCGTCAGGGACTCGAAGCTCATCCGAAGCGAGCAGAGCATCTCGAAGATCGCGTGGTCGATAAAGAAGCTCCTCGGCAAGGATAGGTTCGACATCGTGTCGATTAACCCCGTGAGGTACAACGAGCTCTACGACAAGCTGGGGAACCTCAACTCCATCCTCGGCTGGGCTCATGCAAGGGCGATAGAGAACCTGCTTCGGGAGAACGACGGGTGCGCGCTCGCGGTCGCCGACCAGTTCGGGAACCGCGCTTACATCGAGGAGGCGCTCCTGTCCAAGGGAAAAAAGATAGAGCTCGTCCAGGTACCGAAGGGCGAGAGGGATCCCGCCGTCGCTGCCGCATCCATCCTCGCTCGGGACCGGTTCCTGTTCGCGATGAGGAGGATGAGCAAGGAGTTCGGTCTCGAGTTCCCGCGCGGCTCGGGCGATGATGCGAGGTACGCCGCGGGGCACTTCATCGAGGAATTCGGGATAGAGGAGCTCAGGAAGGTCGCGAAGCTGCATTTCTCACTGTTCGACGAGCTGTCATGAGAAGCGCTGAGGGGGAGATTCGAACTCCCGAGGCGTTTCCGCCACGAGCTACCCGGTCTCCGTCGAGAGCTCCAGGCTCGCGCCTTACCGGGCTGGGCCACCTCAGCATCGCAGAAGCCAACAAATGGGGGCGTATTTAATTGTTATTTACTCGGTCCTGGCGCGCATCAGGCCGGCGGGCATGGACGACCCCGTGATAGCCCTCATCTTCGATTCGACCGTGGCCTCCTTGTCCGTCCTCTCGTCTATCTTCAAGGTCGTGATGACCCTCGCGGGGCCCGCGGATAGGACGGCCCTGTGAGCTATCTTGACAGCCTTGAAAAGGAGATCGATGTCCTTGCATTCCAGGACGGTCGACATCGGGCCGGGTATGACCCTTACGCCCCTGCCCTCCAGGGCCCTTATCGCGACCCTCACGTACTTGCTCACGCTGGTATCCGAGCCTATCGGGACTATGCTCAGCTCGGCGATTATCATTTCTCCCAACTCCCTATCGCAATATGCTAGCACCTGATAATATTCTTGTTGGCGTTCCTGAGGTCTTGAGAGAATCGCTTTATCTATCCGTCGGCATAATCAGGAGTCATGACGAAGCGGAGCGACCTCGGGAAAATCGATCACATGTCCAAGCGCGGGAAGATCGTGCTGTCCCCCGTAGGGATCGTCCACTCGCCCCTCACCGAGGGCTCTGAGGAGCTTCCCTTCCAATCGTTCGCATCCGATATCGAAGGCGAGATAGAGGTGTTCGAGGAGTTCGAGGAGGGCCTGGACGGGATAGAGGGGTTCAGCCATCTCTTCATCGTTTTCTACATGCACAAGTGGAAGAAGACGAAGCTCAGGACGGTCCCGCTGATGGAAGAGGAGGAACGCGGGATATTCGGCACGCGCTCGCCGTCAAGGCCGAACCATATCGGCTGCTCGACCGTGCGCCTGCTTTCGCGAGAGGGCAGGTTCCTGAAGGTCAAGGGGCTCGACATTTTCGACGGCACGCCTGTCCTGGACATCAAGCCGTACGTTCCCCGGGTGGACCTCGTCAAGGGCGTCGACAACGACTGGCTGGTCAAGAAGCTCGAGAAGGTACGCGCGAAGGGCAAGACTACGGTGAGAGATATCCAGAGGCACCTGAGGAACGACTGAGTCGATGAGGGGTCATTCGAATTTCTTGAGGTCCAGTATCGCCTCGAACACCTCTCTCCGGCAATCCCTCAAGGTCGGCCGCATCCTTCTGGCGAGCTCGAGCTTCGAGAGGTCTACGTCGCAATACACGAGCTCTTCTTCCAGAGGCCTCGCCTCCGCGAGAAGCTCCCCTCTCGGGTCGACCACCCTGCTCTCGCCGCCGAATACCAGGTCGAGGTACCCTCCGACCAGGTTCACGTACGCGAGATAAGTCGCGTTCTCGATTGCCCTTGCAGGAATCATCCTCTTGAAGTTGATCACGGTCGCGGTCGGGGAGGCGGAGATGCAGGCTATCATGTCCGCTCCCTGAAGCGCGAGCAGTCTTGTTAGCTCCGGGAAGAAGAGGTCGTAGCATATCACGACGCCTATCTTGATGCCCGAGATGTCCATCAGTAGCTTCGAGCCGCCAGGGGTGAAGTACAGGTTCTCCTCGAACGGGCCGAAGGTCGGTAGGTACGACTTGTCGTACCTGCCTATCTTGCCGTGCTTGTCGATCGCGATTGCGGAGTTCGTTATCTGCCCGGTCACGCTCGGGTGGCGCAGCGGTATGCCAGTGATCAACGCCTTCCCTGAGTCCTTGCACAGGTCGACGAGCCTTGAGACCGTCGGGCCGTCGATCGGCTCG
>Ga0315268_10003673_pt1 | contig 16795 bp, 14 predicted proteins | sample C1_top_MG_FD_204535 | JGI IMG/M metagenome (GOLD analysis project Ga0315268, IMG submission 204535) | Sediment microbial communities from Yellowstone Lake, YNP, Wyoming, USA - C1_top | ecosystem: Environmental > Aquatic > Freshwater > Lake > Sediment | place: USA: Wyoming | collected 2017-08-01
GGGTGAGGAAGCGTGGGGCGGTGACCTGGGCGTCACCAAGGGCCTGGTTCAAGAGTTTGGCCGGAGCCGCGTCCGCGACACACCCATCAGCGAGTCGGCCTTTATCGGCGCGGCGGTCGGCGCGGCGTCTACCGGCCTGCGTCCCATCGCCGAGCTAATGTTCATAGACTTTTTCGGCGTGTGCATGGATCAGATTTACAACCAGGGCGGCAAGATGCGCTACATGTTCGGCGGCAAGGCCAAGGTGCCGCTAGTCATCCGCACGCTGTACGGCGCTGGCTTTCGCGCCGCCGCCCAGCACTCGGCCACGCTGTATTCAGTCTTTGTACACATGCCGGGCCTCAAGGTGGTCGCGCCGTCCACGCCGGCCAACGCCAAAGGGCTGCTCACGGCGGCCATCCGCGACGATGACCCGGTGATTTACCTGGAGCATCTCGTGCTGCTTGACTCGTCCGGGCCGGTGCCAGAGGGCGAGTATGTTGTCCCGCTGGGCAAGGCCGAGATCGCCCGACCGGGCAAGGACGCCACCGTGGTCGCCATCGGCCGCATGAGACTGTTTGCCATGCAAGCGGCAGAAGAGCTGGCCAAAGATGGCGTGGACGTCGAAGTGGTTGACCCGCAGAGCCTCTCGCCGCTGGACGAGAGCACCATCCTCGAATCGGTCAAAAAGACTCACCGGCTGGTCGTGGTGGACGAGGACAATCCGCGCTGCAGCGTCGCCAATGACATCGTCACGCTGGCCGCGCAGCAGGCATTTGCTTACCTGGATGCCGCGCCGCGCACCGTCACCGCGCCGCATACGCCGGTGCCGTTCAGCCCGCCGCTGGAGGATGCCTACATCCCCGGCCCGGCTCAGATCGTCGCCGCTGTGAAGAATGTGGTGAGCTAGTTCGGAAGAGGAGGAATCCAATGCGTACCGTCCAAGAGATCTTTGGCCACCACGCCAAGGCCCTGGATGAAGCCAACCTGGACGAGGTGGCCTACGACTACGCAGAACAAGCCTTCGTTATCACCAAAGACGACGGCGTAGTTCGGGGGCGCGAAGCGATCAAAAAGTGGTTTGGGGCCGTGCTGTCGGGTCCTCTGGTGGGCGCCCGGTTCGAAGCCACTACTCTGATCATCGAAGGCGACGTTCTCTACCTGGAGTGGAAAGGCGACGGCACCAAGAATGTCGCCTCTGGCTTGGATACGTTCGTGATCCGCGACGACCAGATCCATGCCCAGACAGTGAAACTGCTCAGCCTCACGCCCAAGTAGCAACCTTGTCCCCTGGGTGGTAGACAGCCACGTCCGCTGCCCTGGGCTCGGTCTTCCGTGATTTGATGAAGCTGAGTCGTCGCATAACATAGTCTGCGATCAGCTATCAGCTATCAGCTTTCAGCCGAAGACGGATCATACGCCTAAGCCGATCGCTGACTGCCGATAGCTGATTGCTATTTGAGAGGCAATCCATGTCGAGTGTGGGGATCATCGCCAACCCGGCTTCCGGCAAGGACATCCGCCGCCTGGTTGCCCATGCATCCGTGTTTGATAACAACGAAAAGGTCAACATCCTGCAACGGGTGTTGCTGGCCCTGGACGCCGCTGGCGTCGAGCGGGTGAGCATCATGCCCGATTACTATGGCCTGGGCGAGCGGGCGCTGGACGGGCTCAAGCTGGCTTCCCTGCGCACCGACATCCTGGATATGCCGATGACGTCTTCCGACCAGGATTCGACCGAGGCCGCCGCGCGCTTTTGCGAGATGAACGTCGGTTGCCTGGTCGTGCTGGGCGGCGATGGCACCAACCGCGTCGTGGCGAAAGGCTGCGGCGACGTGCCCATCATCTCAATTTCGACCGGCACCAACAATGTCTTTCCGGCCATGGTCGAGAGCACCGTCGCGGGACTGGTCGCGGGCTTGGTGGCGCTGAACGCAGTGGACGTGGAGGCAGTGACCTATCGGGCCAAGCGGCTAGAAGTGTATATTGACGGCGAGCTGGCGGACATCGCGCTGGTGGATGTGGTGACCAGTTGCGATCTGTGGATCGGCACGCGGGCGATCTGGGATCCTAGCCACATTCAGGAAATTGTCCTGGCACGAGCCGAGCCGGGCAGCATCGGCTTGTCGGCGGTCGGCAGTTGCTTGCAAGCCTTGAGCACACGGGAAGGACACGGGATGTACCTGGCGCTCGGCCCTGGCGGCACACAGGTGCTTGCGCCGATGGGACCGGGCCTGGTCACGCGCGTCCCCATCCGAGAGCATCGCTTGATTCCCGTAGGGAGCGAGGTGACGTTGAGTTCCGATCCCTGCACCATCGCCCTCGACGGCGAACGCACCATCGAAGTGTACGGCACGCGAACCATCACCGTGAGGCTGACCAATGACGGCCCTCGCGTTGTGGACATTGCCCGCTGCATGGAAGAGGCTACTCGCAGCGGAGTGTTTCAACGGCTTGGCAATTCGAACGGCTAGTCCTCTTTGAAGGAGAGGGACTGATCTATGGCAATCAAAATCATCATGCCCAAGTTAGGTATGGCGATGAGCGAGGGCATCGTCGCCAAATGGAACAAGCGCGACGGCGACCCGGTGAACAAGGGTGAAGAGATCGCCGTCATCATGAGCAAAAAGATCACCTACAAATTGACAGCCCCCGAAGTGGGCATCCTGCGGATTTTGGTTCGGGAAAAGGAAACGCGCCCCATCAACACTGCCCTTGCCTTTATCACTGCGCCGGGTGAGGCCATCCCGGCCGTCGAACAGGTTGCCGTGTCGGCTGCGCCATCTGCCGGCGCGGCAGCGGCCGCCGCACCTGTTCCGGCTGCGCCCGCCCCGACGACCGTCAAGCCTCGTTTCGTGCCAGCTTCCCCGGCGGCTCGCCGGTTAGCGAAAGAAAAAGGCATTGACCTTGCACTGATCAAAGGCACTGGGGCCGATGGTATGGTGACTGAATCTGATGTGACGCGCTTTATCGAAGAGAGCGCCAAGGCCGCTGCGCCTGTTGAGGTTCTGGCGACCTCGGCCGCCCGCAAGCTCGCCGGGCAGCGCGGATTGAAACTGGCAGACATCCCTGGCACGGGCATCGGCGGTCGAATCACCGAAGAGGATATATTGGCTTTTGAAGCGCGGGCCATAGCTCCGGCAGCGCCGACTGCTGCCCGCATTACGCCGTTCGTCGGGATGCGCCAGGCCATTGCCGAGCACATGGTCGAGAGCCTGCACAGCATGGCCCAACTGACTATGATGATGGAAGTGGACGTCACCGAACTGGTCAAGCTGCGCGAGCAGGTCAAGGCCGACTTTGAAGTGACATACACGGACTTGTTGGTCAAGGCCGTCGCCAAGACGCTCAAGCGTCACCCGATCTTGAACGCAACGCTCATTGGCGACGAGATTCACCAGCTCGAATCCATCCACATCGGCGTCGCCGTCGCGCTTCAAGAGGGTCTGATCGTCCCCGTCGTGCAGGATGCTGACAAGCGGACGGTGCAGGAAATCGCCCAAGAAGTGAGACGGCTGGCTCAGGGAGCGCGGGACGGCACACTTTCGGTGGATGAAGTGACGGGCAGCACTTTCACCATCACCAACCTGGGCACTTATGGCATTGACGGCTTTACGCCCATCATCAACGCGCCCGAAGCTGCCATCTTGGGTGTGGGTCGCATCGTTGAGCGAGTGGTCGTCCACGATGATCAGATCGCTCGGCGTCAGATGATGATGCTCAGCCTGACGATAGATCATCGCCTGGTTGACGGTGCGCCGGGCGGCGAGTTCATGCGGTCGCTCAAAGAATTGCTTGAGAATCCGTACAGGCTGCTCGTGTGAGGATTGCCATGCGCAAAAGGTTTGTCGTAGAGATCGGGATGGGCACAGACCTTCACGGGCAGGACGTGACCAAAGCGAGCCGCCGGGCGGTGCGAGACGCGATCTCGCGCAGTTGCCTATGCGGCCTGCAGGAAATCGTGGCCTTGCCGCACCTGGATGATATGATCGTCGAGGTCAAGATTGCCACGCCGCTGCCCGATCTGGTGGATCAAGCTGCTGTCCTGTCTGAGGTTCCCTTTGGACGCAAAAGCATTGAGGTCGTCGAGGGCGGACTGGCCGTTCCGACGCTCCTGATCGAACAACTGGGGGACAAGAACGCGGACGCCGTCGTGGCGCTGGCAGCCGTCACCGTATCCGTGGATGTGTGATCAGATACGATGAATGCCATTCGCCTACTTGACCTGGGATTGGTTCCACCTCTTCGCTCGCAAACGATCTACCACGCCGTCGCCTACGCTCTTGACGACGCATCGCGCACGCCCGATACGATCATCCTCGTCGCGCCGACTGTGCCATACGTCTGCATCGGCTTTCACCAGGAACTTGAAAAGGAAGTGGACGTCGAGTACTGCCGCGCGCATGGCTTGCCGATGGTGCGACGCGAGGTGGGCGGCGGCGCAGTGTATCTTGACAAGAACCAGGTCTTTATGCAGTGGATTTTCCACCGTGACGCGCTACCGCCTGATGTCGGCGACCGCTTTGCGCTGTACGTCAAGCCGCTCGTCGAGACGTATCACGCCCTTGGCATCCCCGCGAACTATCGTCCCTTCAACGACGTGCATGTGCAGGGCAAGAAAATCGGCGGCACAGGCGCGGCGCAGATGGGTCTGGCGCAAGTCGTCGTCGGCTCGCTGATGTTCGGCTTTAATTTCGAGACGATGTCGCAAGTGCTCAAAGTCTCGTCGGAAAAGATGCGCGACAAAATTTTCCACTCGCTCAACGAGTACATGACAACGATGACGCGTCAGCTTGGATACACGCCCGACCGCGATGCCGTCGTCAAGATTTACCTGGAGCAGGTGCAAGCCACACTCGGTCGCAGCATCGTACGCGGTGAGCTGACCGCCAAAGAACTTGCGCTGGCGCAGGAACTCGACCGGCAATTCGTGACGGACGAGTGGCTGTATCAAAAGGGTGGCTTGCGGCACGTGGGAATCAAGATTCACGAGGATGTGCGCGTGCTGGAAGCGGCCCATAAAGCGCCGGGCGGCCTCGTCCGTGTGACTGCGCGAGTGCGCGATGGGTGGATTGACGATGTGACGCTTTCGGGCGATTTCACAATGCTGCCCAAGTTCGCGCCGGGCGCACTCGAACTGGCACTGCGCGGCACGGCGTTGGAATCCAGCGCCGTTCAGTCGCGCATTGAAGATGTGTATCATAGCATTGCTGTTCAATCGCCGGGCTTGACCCCCGGCGATTTGACGAACGCCATCTTGCTTCTCGCGCAGTAGAACGAAAGTCAGACTCGCTCTCTCCTACCCCCTTGCCCCTCCCTCTCCCAAACTTGGGAGAGGGAGAGGCAAGGGGGAGGGCGAGGGCCATTTCTTGCTGGAGGTTTTCATGCCAGACATCATCGTCATCGGAGGAGGGCCAGGCGGGACTGCTGCCGCGACGCGCGCCGCGCAACTCGGCGCGCAAGTGACCCTGATCGAGCGTGCGGACCTGGGGGGCAATTGTGTCAATCGCAACTGCATCCCGTTGACCAGTCTGCTGGCGAGCGTCGAGTTGTGTCGGCGCATTGGGCAGGCTGGTGAGATGGGTGTCCAGGTGGGGCCAGCCTCGCTTAATCTTCCTGGAATGATCGCACGCAAAGATCGCATCGTGCAAGAATTGCGTGAAGGGATGGCCGGCCTATTGCCGACTTTTGGCATCGAAATCGTGCAGGGTGAGGCCAGACTCGTGGATGCCAGGACCGTCGAGGTGGGCGGGCAACACCTTCAGGCGACCCGTGCCATCATCTTGGCGACCGGCGCGCAGTGGGCGCCGCTGCCGCCGGGCGTGCAAGATGTCCTGCGGCCCGACGAAGCCGTCAAGCTTGACTCAGCGCCGGGCCGGCTGCTTATCTGGGACAGCGGCGCGGCTGAGATCGAGTTTGCTACGCTGTATGCCGCGCTGGGCAGCCAGGTGACGCTGGTTGTGGATGGAGCATACCCCTTGCCCCAGGAAGATTATGAAATCGGCCAGCGGCTCCAGGGCCTCTTGCAAAATCAAGGCATCCAGGTGATGTGCAACATCCGCGTCCAGTCCGTCACGCGCACGAGCGAAGGGTTGCAGGTTGTCCTATCCGGTTCAAAGGGTGAGACGCAACTCACAGTGGATAAATTGCTGTGGACAGGCCGCGTCCCTTCGACTGAAGGTCTGGGGCTGGAACAGACCGGCGTCAGGCTGAATGAGGGCGCGGTGGTTGTGGACGACCGGATGCAGACGAATGTGCCGGGCATTTATGCCATCGGCGACATCACGGGTGCGCCGTTCTACTCATCGCTGGCGACTGCCGGGGGGTTGGTCGCTGCTGAAAATGCGGTGGGGCACAACCGCCGTCTGGATCAGCGCGTAGTGCCGCGCTATGCGTTCTCGATCCCCGAAGTCGCTACAGTCGGCTTGACCGAAGACGAGGCGACAGACAAAGGCTATGACATCGAGATCGCCAACATTGCCTACAACTCTAGTTCGCGCGCGATGGGCCTGGGCGAGATCGAAGGCGGCATCAAGCTCATCGCTGACCGCAAGCTGGGCAAGATTTTGGGTGTTCACATCGTCGGCTACCGCGCCACCGAGTTGATCGCCGAAGCGGCGCTGGGCATCCAGCTCGAAGCCCTTGCCGAAGATTTTGCATGGGCGGTCCGGATTCACCCGACATTGAGCGAGAGCATGGTAGAGGCCGGGCGAGCGATCCTGGGCCAGGCGCTCTACGTGCCCAAGTTCTAGCGCATGACGAATTAGGAACGCGCGTGTCCATCAGTGAACCCATTCATCTGATCCGCATGGGGCGAGTCCCTTATCGCCATGCGCTGCGCCTGATGCAGCGCATGGCAGACGCTCGTCGCCGGGACGATATGGGAGATGCTCTGCTTCTCGTCGAGCACGCGCCCGTCTTCACTCTGGGTTGTGCGGGCGGAACTGAGGATTTGCGTGTACCCTCTGACCATTTGCGTCAACTCAGCATCGAGGTTATCCAGACCGAGCGTGGCGGACGCATGACGTATCACGGCCCTCGCCAACTGGTGGCTTATCCTATTCTCAAGCTCCCTGGCAATGACTTGCATGATTACTTGTGGCGGCTTGAGCAAGTCGCGCTCGACGTGCTGGCCGAGTGGGGCATCGTCGCCGAACGCGTCGAACGTCACCCTGGCGTCTGGATCGGGCGAGACAAGATCGCAGCGGTCGGTGTGGCAGTCCAGGATCACGTGACGACGCATGGGCTGGCGCTCAACGTTGATCCAGACTTGACCCACTTTCAGTTGATAGTGCCGTGTGGTCTGGTCAACCGAGGCGTCACATCTATGCGCGCCGCGCTGAATCGCCCGGTGGCGCTGGAAGAGGTCGAGCGCAGCTTCGCGGCCGCTTTTGGCCGCGTGTTCGATCGTGAGGTCGCGCCGCGCGGGATGCCGGGGCCATGGCTGGTTGCTTCTGCGCCCCAAGAGCAGACGGCGGATGTCGAGCGACTGGTCACCGATTTGAGTTTGCACACCGTCTGCCAAGAGGCCGCCTGTCCGAACCTTGGCGAATGTTGGGCGCGCGGCACAGCCACGTTCATGCTGCTCGGCGCTGTGTGTACCCGCCACTGTCGCTTTTGCAATGTGACGCCGGGCCGTCCTCTCCCGCCCGATCCAAATGAGCCTTTCCATGTCGCCGAGGCGGCGGCGAGATTGGGCTTGCATCACGTCGTCCTCACCTCGGTCACGCGCGATGACCTGCCCGATGGCGGTGCTGGACAATTCGCCCTGACCATTCGAGCCATTCGCAACCGCTTGCCCGGCGCGACGGTCGAGGTATTGGTTCCAGATTTCAATGGATCGCTCGCGGCGCTGGGCACGGTGGCCGATGCCCAACCTGATGTGTTCGACCACAACGTCGAAACTGTTGAGCGGCTGTCGGGCAGGGTGCGCGCCAAGGCCGAGTATCGCCGCTCGCTGGCCGTGCTGGCCTGGGCCAAACAGCGCGGACTGACCACCAAATCAGGTTTGATGGTCGGCCTGGGCGAGACCTGCGGTGAAGTGATCGAAACGATGCGCGACCTGCGCCGTGCCGGTTGCGATATTCTGACCATCGGCCAATATCTTCAGCCGACGAGCCATCAGCTTGAGGTGGCCGATCACGTTCACCCGGTCGTATTCGCGTGGTATCGTGAGGTGGGTCAAGCCCTCGGCTTTCAAACGGTCTTGGCTGACCCATTAGTGCGCAGCTCGTATCATGCAGAACAAGTTTGGGCAGAGAACGAGAAACTATGTCACTGATACCCTTACAGATTTAATCTAGCCTTCCCGAATGACCGGTTCGAGTCGTATGGGTGTTAAACGAGCTTGGAAAGCTGGCAATCGTTGAATCGCAGTCGCGATGCAACGTTTGAGCCAACGGAGTCCCAGTTGAAAGATGCTCAATTCACGTTCTGGGCCAGGGTCAATCTCGCGGCGAGTGGCTTCACCTTCAGCCACGACTTGTTCACCCAATTCGTGGCACCACAGCGTGGCGAGCGCGACCGCCAAGAGCAAGCGCTCCAAGCGTTCCGGGTGTTGCAGTTTCGTATGTGCCATATCAAAGCCACCCGATTTGTCATCGCGGAAACTCTGCTCAATGCACATCCGCGCCGCATATTCACGCAAGCGGGCGCGGCAGGCAGGTTGGTCGGACATGACGGCCAGCACCTCCGGGGCGTGCTTATCGTCGCCCTCGGTCCACGTCACCGACAAATGAGTACACAGTTTGGATTCCAGGGTCAGTCGAACGTTTTGGTAATAGCGACGTTGCCCCGGTTGCACGCCCAACTCATCAATGCGTCCTTGCCAACCATCTTCCAAGGTCACGGTCGTGTTGCACTGAATACGGATGTCATAGTGCCAGTCCAATTTCAAGCACAATTCGGCCCAATCACAGTCGCGGAAGCCACGATCGGCCAAGAAACGCACCCGTTTGACCCGTGGGCGGAGAAAATCAGCCGCTCGTGTCAACATGGCTTCCAGGACTTCGGCTTGGGTCAATCCCTTGCCAGGAATGACTTTCCAAACCAAGGGGATGGCGCGATGTCCATGCGCCAGCGACAGGCGGAAGATTTGCAGCCGGTCTCCAAACACCGCGACACCATCCAAGACCACCACCGCTTCGACTGCACGCCAACCTTCCAGCACATGTTCCAAGATCGGCTGGTAAAACGCCCACACGTCAACTCGCAAGTTTTTCAACCAGCGTCGAATCGTCGTCACCCGCGACTCGGCTTCCGCTGTACCGGGAATGAACGTCGCTATCTTGCTCAGAGCGATCGAGTTCGCTTGCAGGATGCCAACGACAATCCACATCCAGTTCGTCATTTGCTTGATGTGCGACACTTCCACCAGCGGATAGACAGTTTTTATCAATCGGTTGTACAATTCTTGACTGCTGCTCATGTTCGTGGCTCCTTTGGCCTTCAGACAACCAAAGTATGCCGCAATATGAGCAGCAGTACCATTTCCTTAAAACTGTAAGGGTATCAGAATCGTTATTACTGTTGTCAAGATTGCTGAATAAAAACCTACTAGGTTCGAAGCCGTTTTCGTATTTTGCCCCTGTGGGGCTCCTTTTACGCAAAAGGTTTCGCCTTTTTACTCCCCACAGGAGCAATTTGTGTCTATTTCATGTTTTTTGACGTTTTTGAGAGAGGTATCCGGTTAGGTACATCAGCGCGAGTATCAGGGCAACGAAGGCCACACCCATAGGGCTGATAGCGTATGCGCTTTCGGGAACGTTGTAGTAAGCACGCCAATCCCAGGTGGCCCAGTTGATTCCGCCGATTAGCATCAAAGCCATCAAGCCGGTGACCAGTGACAAAACCCGCTGAATGGCAGCGGTTTGCCGGAAGTAGAACCATGCCCCGGCGCACACCGCGAGTGTGGACGCAATGATAAAAACCAGCAGGTAGGGATGGTGGTTTTCATCATACATCACACCTAGCCATGCAAAAAAGGAGTACATTCCAAACGAGAACAGAGTCCAATCGCTCCATAAGCCAGCTAGCAGGGCGTGCAACGGCGCCATAGAGCGCCGCACAAGCAAGGCTAGGACAAAGACGCCCAAGGGCAGTAACCACATGCGGTTATCGAGTCTGTACACCCCGTACATGCCCATATCAGACAGCCACCAAGCTAAAATCAACGCTCAGCTCAGATAAGAATAGGCCCAGCGGGGGAAGCCTGCCAGGACACCTGCCCCCAACCCAATCAGCACTAGTACATCGAAAAGCAGGAAAGGATGAAGCCAGATAGGCGGCCTGGGTAAAGAGTTTCCAAAATGGATCGATATGCTAACCAAACCATAAGCCATAAAGGGTAGTGCGCCCACCAGGGCCTGGAAGGCCGATGGATGCTGCTATACGCCCAACGGCCTCGAGCTGAGCGGCCCGGCCAAACCATCATCAGTTTGAATCCGCGCGCTGGCCGGGTCCGCTCCAGCAAGTTGTTACTCGGCGCTCTGTCCCGAATCTAGCAGTCCACTTTGCATTAGAGCTTTTGCTTAGCAAAGTCGTGCTGGCTTATATGGCAGCTTCGGGTTGCCTAGCCGGCTAGTCCGTGCTCGTCCATAGCTTGACACCAGCCCCGACTAAGCCAGTTCCTTGGATCACACCGCCAATTACGACGAGGATTTCTTGAACTGCAAACCCCGGAACGATAAGCGCCCCGCCGATGACCCACAGTACCGCTGTCCAGCGCGGAAGCTTGTTGGCTTTCCATGAGCCGATTCCCAGTGAGATGAAGCCGAGGAGCATGGTAATCCCGACCAGCGGACCGAGCACAACCGCTACACCTGTCGGCTCCCCATTTTGCAGCCAGCACTCCCCCAGAGCAACGCAATTGCTGATGGTGATCAGGAGAAAGCCGAGAAAGCCGAGAACTCCAGTCTCCTCATTCTGGGAACCATACACACCCATGAATCCAAACACGAGTAGAATGGTAGCAACGAACTCCACGGTCCCACTGAGTGGGCGCTGGACACCGACGACAAAGCGCAGTATCCAGCTCATGGGTAACAGCACGCCACCCAAGATAGTAGCCAGCCCACTCCAACGAAACAGGTTTGATGACGACATCTGCAATTTCCTCCTCTCGCTCTTAGACATATGTTAGTACGATGTGATGTTCGTTTGAAAGGCGTGTTCACGTTTCACATAGAACACCTACCTTCCTTTGTATGCGCCGAAGCTTACCTAGCCACAGACCCAAGCCAATAGCCAAGCTCCACGCCGCAACGTGAAATACCAACTGGCACCGGTGGTCTCCACGCAGGATCAAGAACAGTGTGCTGAAAAAGGGCAGTACGAGCAGGAGTACAAGCAAACTGAGTGAGAACTCGCGGACCCGATCTGTAAAAACCGTTGTTCCTGTGACCAGCCCTGCGACCATATTGACGAGCCCGCCGGTCGTCGCCGAAAGAATCCATACACGCTTGTGCTCATTCATCCACGACATGCTTGGCCTCCTTCATGTCACCCCCTCGTTTCCTAGCCCCACTTTAGATTTTCCTACGTCTCAATCTGCCTAAGAAGTAGGCTGATTCGGTGTACCGAATCTGTCCAAATGCCCTTCACCGCTGCGGCATCGGGTACCAGGTCTGCTGTCAACAGGTGAGTTTTGGTAATGGCAATGCTTGGCATATCCAAGATTGTATGTCACGCGGGGGGAAAAGTCAAAAAGACCTTCGAGGTCTCGCTCACGAGGAGGCAGCCGGCCGGAGCATCTTGCGCACCTTGAGCGCGAGATGGACGGCCAGGCGTGTGTCGGGGTTGTTCAGATCGAGGCCGGTCAATTGAGAGATGCGCTCGATCCGGTAGAGCAAGGAATTGCGATGGATAAAGAGCTTTTCTGCCGTCTGGCTCAGGTTGCCCAGCCGGTCGCAAAAGGCTTCGAGCGTTTCGAGCAAATCGCCGCCGCCCTCATAGTCCAACAGCGGCCCTAGTGTCTCGCGACAAAAGGCGGCCAGCTCCGGGTTGCCTTCAAGCTGAAACAGCAGCCGATAAACGGACAGGTCGCCGAAATAGAGCGGCGTGTGCTCGTTCAGGCGCTCGGCCATGGACATGGCTTGCGAGGCTTCGCGGTACGAGTCCTTCCAATCCGCCAACTCGGCGGCCGGGCGGCCAACGCCTCCGTACACCGGGTGCTGGGGGTATTCTTCTTTGGCGGCGGTGTAAATGGTGCTCACCAGCGACAGAGTCGCTTCTGGACGCACCGCGCCCGACACGGCGCAGAACGCAAGGACTTCGGAGCCGCGCGTGCGCACCAATGCGCTCACGCCCTGCTGGGCCACCGACTGGTGAACGATGGTCTCCAATCGCCGCAGGCTGGGCGCGGCTTGATCGCCATCCGGGCGTGCCCATCGCCAGACCAACGCAACGTGCGGCGGTTCCACATCGTATTTGATGCGCTGCGCCCAGCGCACCAATTCTTCCGGCGGCAGAGTCCCCGTGAGGACAGCGTCAACGAAATCGCCGTGCGCGCGCTTTTCGGCCTCGCTCACGGCTTTGGCTTTTGCCATTTCCAACGTACAGGCCGCTGCGCCGTGTTCCACCACCAGTTGATCGAGCGCGTCCAGTTCGCCGAGGTCCCCCACAATCGAAAGGTAGCCGCGCGCCATGCCTTTGGCGACGATAGGGCACACCAATCGCATCAGCCCGCCCGGCAAGGGCTGGTCGCGCCAATCGCCCACCGCCGTTTTTCTGCGGTCGCGTAACCCTTCCGGCAATTGGCTCCGTGCACTCAGCACGTTGAGCAGTCCGGGCCAAACCGGACTCAGGCCCGGCGCAATAGCTTGCGCCAATGGCTTGAGTCGCTTGTCTTGCACGAGGATCGTCTTGCCGGTCAGGTCGAACATCGCCCGCGCCATCGCCTCCAGTCCCCCGCCTTCCACGGCATAGCGCGCCAGGTCTTGATAGACGCGCGTTCCGCGCTCCATCAGGTACGACTGGCGATTGACGATCAACTGGAGAGCGGCTTGTTGAATGTCACGCAGAGAGGCATCCTTTGGGAGCAAGATGACGGGCAGGTTGACGTCGCCCGGTAAAGTTGCCCCAGAGGGCAGAGCCACGCCCGCCACGCCTTGCCGGGCCCACGCGGCCCATTCTGGATCAGAGACTTGATACCCGCACAGGACCACGTCGCCGGCTTCTGGCGTCACTCTGGCGCCGGCCATCACCACCCACTTGACGGCGCGGTCCCGAAAAAGAGGGGCAGGCAGCAGGCTGGTGGGTGGAAAGGCCAGGCGCACCAATTCACCGAGTGAGACCTCTGTCGCCAGAAAAGTCATGCTTTCACCTGTCGTTCACTGCTCGCCAAAGCAGTCGGCAATCAGCGTCTGCAAACGGCGCTCGAGCGTCGCAAAAGAGTAATGCCGGCGCGCCAACCGGTAGTTGTGCTCGGCCATCTCTTGCGCCAGGTTGGGTTCCTGCAAGACCTGCAGCGCCTGGTGGACCGTGTCGTCGGTGATATAGCCGTCGAACTCGATCACGCGAAAGCCTTTAGGCTTGATGTCCATATCGAAAATCGAGTAATTGTTGACGACGATGGGCCGCCGGTAATAAATGGCTTCGAGGAAAGCGTTGCCGAACCCCTCAATGTCCGAAGGATAAGTCACCAGGTCGGCGTGAGGATAGACATCGCCCAGCGTATAGATTTTCCGTCCGTCGCGAGTCGTGCCGCGCTGTTCCTTGATGATGTCGGCTTCAAAGTTGGTTCGCACGTCCAGCAGATCGGCAAACTCGCGCACGCGCTGCTCATACGCGTCGCCCTCGTCGCCCGAGGCGTGCGAGATCACCAGGCGGGCCTTGACTCCAAGCCGGTTGACCAACTCGATGGCATGTTCGATGCCCTTGCGCTGCACGACGCGCGTCGGCTGGAGAAGGAAAAACTCGTCGGGCGCCAGCCCCAGCGCAGCTCGAACATCCTGCGCGTACTCGTCGGGCGGGGGCGGCGCGTTATCAAAATCCATGACGTTGGGGACCAGCAAGCTGGAAATGCCGGTGCGCAGGCTCAATTGGTTCGCCGCCGACGAGTTGATCACGACGTGGCGGATCGAAGGCAAGTGCGGCGGGAAAGCCATGTTGAGGTAATCCCACACGCAGTTGACCAGGAATCGCTTGCGTTCCCAGAACAAGTCATGGTGATGGGCGATGGTCGGAAAGCCGGTCTCGGCGATGAATTCGTTGAGCGCCAGACCGAGCGGTATGTTCATCGGAATCGCCAGGGCGTTTTGAGAGATGAGCAGCTCGACGCCCCAGTCGCGGACAAAGCTATAGATCTGCTCTTTAAGATAGTTCTTTAGTCGGTGGATGAGCCAGGTGATCTCGGAAGGGCGCGTGCGCTGGGAAAAAGCCACGGTGTAAATCTTGTGAATGTCGGGATGGGTAAAGAGCGCCTCTGGCACGGTGCGGCTTTTGTTGGGCGGCCGGTCGGATGCGCCCGCCAGGTAGAAGCAAGTGTGGCCCAGGCGTTCCAACACCTCGGCCCATTTGGCGGTCTCGAGCGACACGCCATCGGTTCCGGCAAAGCGGGTGGACACAAAGCCAATGCGCCGGCCGGTCAACTTGGCTGGGTCATTCATGGGAGTCCTCCTCGTTCGTCAATCCGCGCAGGCGGCGATACTCTGGCACCGAGAGCATGGGCGGGCGCTCGTGTTCGCGGATGTCTTCAATGTCCAGGTAGAAACGGTCTTGCTCGTGTTGAATAAGCTTCATCGTCTTGTTCACCTCGGCCAGCATCGGCCCGTGGCGCGATTCGAGCCGCCGGATGAACACCTGGAGAATCTGGAACGACATCTTGCCGAGCGCCTGCAGTTCCTGGTTCTTGTGGATGCGTTCTTCCAGGTCACATTGAGCGATCGCTTGCAGACCGAACTTTTCCAACACGTCAATCATCAAGCCAGTCTCGACGCCGTAGCCGGTGAAGAATCGCAGGCCTTCCAGCGCCGCACGCCTTCCCGCGTATTCGCCCGAAAGCGGTTGAACCACGCCGGAAAGCTCAGGGTAGAACAGATTGAGCATCGGGCGGGCGACGAGTTCCGTCACGCGCCCGCCGCCGCCCGCTTGCAGCTTGTCCCCCACGCGGAGCGGGCGGCGATAAAAGCCCTTGACGTACTGGATGTCCGGCTCGCGCAGCAGCGGCCCCAGGATGCCGTACACAAAGCGCGGATGGATGTTGATGATGTCCGTGTCTATCCAGGCGATAATGTCGCCGCGCAGGACGTACAGGCTCTTCCACAATGCTTCGCCTTTGCCTTGGTACGCGCCGCGCTGCGGCAAAATTTCCTGGTGAATGTACACGGGCACGCCCAGCCGCTCGGCGATGCGGCGCGTCCGGTCCGTCGAGTTGGAATCAATCAGCACGATCTCGTCCAGCAACGGGTAGCGCTCCATTAACGCGCGCTTGAAAGTGGCAATGACGTGCCCCACCGTCTTTTCTTCGTTCAGCGCGGGCAGCCCCAGGCTGATCGTCACCCCTCGCTTTTGTTTAAGCTCGACCAGCCGTTGCAGGTCTTCAAACTCGTGACTGTGAAAGGTGTTTTCTGCAAACCACTTGTCCACCAGGATCGAGATGGCTTCGTCGCCGGCGGGGGCTGCCACCGGTTCTGGCTTGGTCTGATCGGGCAGCACCATTTCACGGCGGGTCTTGACGGCAATCGCCATCATGCGCGTGTGGCGGAACACGCGCGCGGCCATCTCGCCAATCGCCACCGGCTCGGCTCTGGGACGGATCGTCGCGCCCATCACGACGAGATCGTGCTGCCGAGCTTCGGACAGAATCGCCGCCTGAATGTGATGTTGAAGTGTGACGATGCGCGTGACCGGCTGCAATTGCTGCAAGACGGGCATCAGGTTGTTGAACGGCGCGTCTTGTCCCGATTGCGGCGCAGGCGGCGCGATGTGCAGCGCCGTGATTTCGGCCTGATGCGCCTGAGCCAGCGCCAGACTGATGCGCAGGGCAAGCTCCGCGTGCGGCCCGCCGCGTATGGGCAAAAGGATACGCTGGATGGAATCCATCTCGCCGGGCCGGACGATTGCCACGTCGCACGGCGGTTGAACCAGCACATCGTGCAGGTCTGCTCCAAAGACCTTCTGATCCTCCTGCCAACGCAGCAGGAGCAGATCATAGTCGGCCCGGCCCACTTGCTGCGCGATCTCGTCCCACGGCTCATGCGTGACTTTGGCCGTCGGCAGCATGTCCACCAGTGAACCCGCCGCCGCCAGCCGCTCCAGCTCCTGGCGCAACGTCTGGGCGGCCAATGCGCCCTCGCTCAACGACTTGCCGTCTGGAACGTGGACGATGCCAAACAACAGCACGCGACCATCGGCGCCGCGCGCCAGATCGCACGCTATGGGCAGGAGCGCCTGGGCATCGGCGATGTCACACGCCGGCAGCAAGATATGACGGATGAGATTCATGTCGCGATTTCCTTTCTAGTGATTTGGATGCAGCAAGGGGATCACTCTCTCCTCGACGATGCGCCGCCACGTGAAGCGCGCGAGCACTTGCCGGCGCAGACGGTGAGCGGCATCGCGCTCCAGCACTTCCGCCATGTCACCTGCAATGGCGGCGGGGTCGCTGTGCAGATCGAAAAAGTGAGCAGCGCCCTGGCCGGTTTCGCGCAGAGGCGGGATGTCGGCGCAAAAGATCGGCAAGCGAGCCAACCCCGCTTCGAGGATCGGGATGCCAAAGCCTTCTTGGGCGCTGGGAAACAGCAGGGCATCGGCCAGTTGATACAGATCGGCCATCGTGTCGTCGTCGGGAGTCACATGCTGCTCGTAGAGCAAGTGA
>Ga0315268_10003674_pt1 | contig 16792 bp, 13 predicted proteins | sample C1_top_MG_FD_204535 | JGI IMG/M metagenome (GOLD analysis project Ga0315268, IMG submission 204535) | Sediment microbial communities from Yellowstone Lake, YNP, Wyoming, USA - C1_top | ecosystem: Environmental > Aquatic > Freshwater > Lake > Sediment | place: USA: Wyoming | collected 2017-08-01
ATATTGAAAAAAGGTTTGATAGGAAGATTAACTGCACAACAATTGATGAGGATGAATACAGAGTTAAGAAGAAAAAGGGTGATGCTAATCTGAAAAGACTCTTGTCAGGAAAGAGGATTACCCTTATAGGTAGATTGTGAGCTCAGAGTTCCCCGCGTTTGCCTGCCCCGTAGGTGGATAAATGCGGGAGTGAAAGGGGGTGAACAGCTGATGGCAATAAAAAAAGCAGCGAAGAAGGCAGCGAAGAAGAAGACCGCAAAGAAGAAATAGTTCTGTTTCACATGCGCACACACGATTTAAGGCTGGAGGAGAAATTCTCCAGCCTCTCTTTTTGCGGTCTCCTTCTTAATAATGAAACCTAATTTTCGGAAAAATTCAAGTAGAATTTACAACTTATTGAAAACAAAGGACTTTTCGGGATAGGATAGGGATGGACTGGGTATTTCAGAGACTATTTTCCAGCAGTCCATGTATGAAAGGAGCTTTTTTAGGAATTTAAGGTTTGTTGTATGGCCTGATTTGTTGGCGACAATATGGCCGTAAATAGGAAATCCGATTAAGGAAAAATCACCTATCAGATCAAGTATTTTGTGACGCACGAACTCGTCTTTAAACCTGAGGCCTGAGGAATTTAAAACACCGTCTCTGCCGAGTATGACAGCGTTTTCAAAGGAACCGCCCTGTGCAAATCCATTTGACCTAAGATGTTCGACGTCCTTGAGAAAACCAAAGGTTCTTGCAGGAGCTATTTCTTTGACAAAACTTCCCTCTGTAATTTCTAAACTCAATTTCTGCTCTCCTAACAGGTTATGATTAAAATGAATTCTATATGTAATTCGTCTTCCATTGTAAGGGAGAGCTGCGATCTCAGCATGGCCATCGGAAAAGACCACGGGATTTGTTATCATGATATAGGGCATTTTCTTGCCCTGTTTTGCGATTCCACTACTGAGAATTAGGCTTATTAATTCAATTGAGCTTCCGTCAAGGATTGGTATCTCGGGTCCGTTAATTTCTACGATCAGGTTATCTATTCCAAGACCAGATAAAGCAGCAAGGATATGTTCAACAGTCCTGATCTTAACCCCATCGTATCCGAGGTTGGTCGAAAAAGCTGTATCTATAACCGAGTCTACAGAGGCTTTTATTGCTACGTTCTTATCGGTTCTTGCAAATAATATTCCCGTATCCCTTTGGGCTGGTTTAAGGCTTACCTTTGAGTACCGCCCTGTATGGAGCCCGATGCCTTCGAAAACTATCTCTTTTTTTAAGGTCCTTTGCAGTCGCATGAACATCGGTGTTTAAGCAAATATAATGCCAGCAGTCTTTCAAACTCAGAAGACCACAAAACCTGAGTGGAAATGGCTTTTCAAGAGGTTTCTTAAAGGAGGCTTGCGTCATTCCCGATAACTTATTAAGGAATGGGTTAGACAGGGTGTTGTTTATCGTCCTGTGGTTTGAGGAGTATTTGACACAGTTATTATACTTTGCCACCGACTACCATCTCTGGTATCCTGACCGTAGGCATTGCATCAGAGACTGGGACGCCTTGGGAGTCTTTACCACATGTTCCGATAGCAAACCCTAAATCAGAACCAACCATATCTATGGATTTCAAGACCTCTGGACCGTTTCCTGCGAGCGTTGCACCTCTTACAGGTTCTTCTGCCTTACCTTTGTTGATAAGATAACCTTCCTGCACTTCAAAAACAAAATCACCTGTGATGGTATTTACCTGTCCTCCTCCCATTTTTTTTACAAGTAGTCCGTACTCAACTGAATTAATTATCTCCGCAGGGGAGGTCTCACCTGGAACAATAAGCGTATTGGTCATCCTTGGTATGGGTCTGTGCTGGTACGATTCCCGCCTGCCATTTCCTGTTGGTTCTACCCCATCTTTTATTGCTGTTAACTTGTCATACATGTAACTTTTCAAAATTCCTTTTTCTACAAGGACATTCTGCCGTGAAGGAATACCTTCATCATCAAACCTGAAAGAACCTCTTTTCTTGTGAAGAGTTGGATCGTCTATTACAGTTATGAGAGGTGATGCAACCTGCTGACCCATTTTTTTTGAGTAGACGGATAATCCCTGCTGTGCCAAATCAGCCTCGAGTCCATGGCCTATTGCCTCATGTATCATAGTGCCGCCGGCCTCAGATGAGATAACAACAGGCATCCTCCCCCCAGGCGCCCTTCTGGCAGTAAGCATCATTATTGCCCGTTTAGCTGTCTTCAAGCTTAACTCATCTATATTTATTTCGTTAAAAAGCTCAAAGCCGATAAAGCCGCCTATGGATTCATACCCCGTCTGGATAATACCGTTATCTGCGGCGATTACTTGAATTACCATCAGTGTATGCACCCTCTCGTCCTCAGCAATTGTTCCATCATCAGTAGTTGCAATCTGGACCTTCTGGATAAAGTCGCCGTATCTGATGCTGACTTGCCTAATTCTCTGGTCATAGCCCTTGGCAACGGTATCTGCTTTTCTGACAATGGATATCTTTTTCTCTATGGGTATGTTTTCTGGGAAGAGTTTTATGTCAAAGGAAACAGAAGGAGTTTTGGTCCTTAGGTCAATTATAGAATCGGTGACTTTACCAGAGGCAGCCCTGCTTACTTCGGATGCAGCCTGTAACAGAGATTCTTCAGACAGGTTGTTACTGTAAGCATAAGCAGTTCTGCTATTATAAATCAGGCGTATGCCAAGTCCATAATCAACACCTGTTATTACCTTTTCAATCTTTCTGTCCTCGAGATGAATGGAGAGAGGCTTTTTATATTCGACAAATATTTCTGCATATTCTCCGCCGTATGATATGGTTTTTTTCAATATCTTTAAAAGAAGTTCCTTATCGAGCATGTCTGAATTATATCAGATGTAGTCTAAGTTTATGAGGAAAAACTTATGCTTTTGCTGTTACTATTTCCAATAATCTGCTATTATTATGTATCTATAAAGAGGGTAATGTGCTGAAGATAGGTGTTATCGGTGGAAGTGGTCTTTATGATATACCAGGTCTAAGCATCAAAGAATATAAAAAGATCATAACTCCTTTTGGAAACCCGTCAGATAGCTATATGGTAGGCGAGTTACCTGGTAGAGAAGTTGTATTTCTTCCAAGACATGGCCTGAAACATCATATCCCCCCCCACAAGATAAACTATAGAGCAAATATATGGGGATTCAAGGAACTCAGTGTGGAAAGGATTATATCTATAGGTGCTGTCGGAGGCATAGGGCCTGGAGTAAAACCAGGAATGATCGTAATCCCAGATCAAATTGTAGATATGACAAAAGGTAGGGGCTCTACATTCTATAATGGTAATGAGGTTGTACATATAGACTTTACAGAACCCTATTGCCCTGAGTTAAGGGATTCTATTTTAAAAGCAGGCGAAAGGACAAAGATAGAGTTAAATAAGTCAGGAACCTATATATGTATGGATGGACCGAGGCTTGAGACCAGTGCAGAGATAAAAATTTTTTTAAACTTAGGTATTGATATTGTTGGTATGACAGCGATGCCTGAGGCAACCTTAGCAAGGGAAGCAGAACTTTGCTTTGCGGGTGTTGCTGTTGTTACAAATTATGCTGCAGGGATTGCTCAAAGCAGTCTTACAACAACAGAAGTTATAGAAACTATGAAGATAGCTACCAAATTGGTAGGGAATCTTCTCAAGGAGACTTTTAATCTTATCCCTGGTGAGAGACGGTGTACCTGTAAGGATGCCCTCAAAGAAGCGAGGATGTAAGTATGGAGACAATTCTCATTGTAGAAGATAAAGAATCAATGGTAAAGATGCTAAAGGATGCCCTTGAAGCTGAAGGCTATTCCGTTATATCTGCCAGAGATGGCATGGATGGTATAAGACACCTCAAAGAGAGCAGGATAGACCTTGTCCTTACTGACCTTAAACTTCCTGGAAAAAATGGGATAGACGTTCTCAAGGCATCGAAAGAAGAAAATCAGTTTATGCCTGTTATTGTCATGACAGCCTATGGTTCAGTCGAGACAGCTGTTACAGCAATGAAAGAAGGTGCTTTTGACTTTATTACTAAACCTTTTGATGTAGACCACCTCCTTATGTTGATAAAGAGAGCGATCGAGACGCAAAGACTTCTAACGGAAAACATACTTTTAAAAGAGGAGTTTGCATCAAAACTTGGGCTCCCAAGAATTATAGGTAAAAGCGAGAAAATAACAGAAGTTGCACAGATGGTGCAAAAGGTTGCTCCTACGAAAACAACAGTGCTCCTCCTTGGTGGAAGTGGTACAGGGAAAGAACTCTTTGCAAGGGCGATACATAATCTGAGTCACAGGCGGAATTATCCTTTTGTGCCGATTAATTGTGCAGCCATACCTAAAGACCTTCTTGAATCCGAGCTCTTCGGTCATGAAAAAGGTTCCTTTACTGGGGCGGATGCTAAGAAGCTCGGTAAGTTTGAGCTTGCTGATGGAGGGACTATATTCCTTGACGAAGTTGGTGACATGGATCTCGCGCTTCAATCAAAGCTTCTAAGAGCGATTGAGGAGAATGAGATAGAGAGGGTGGGTGGTATAAAAGCCATTAAGATTGATGTACGGATCGTTGCGGCAAGCAATAAAGATCTTGAAAAGGCAGTTGAGGATAAAGCTTTCAGGGAGGACCTTTATTACAGACTTAATGTATTCCCCGTACAGATTCCACCCCTGAAGGAAAGAAGAGAAGATATACCGTTGCTCGTCGAATATTTCATAAGCAGATACTGCCTCGAAATAAAGACATCTCTTAAAGGTATTTCAAAATATGCCCTTGATATCCTTATGAACTATCACTGGAAAGGTAATGTGAGAGAACTCGAGAACACAATAGAGAGAGCAATTATCCTATGTGATGGAGATACGATTACTCCTGAGCATATTGTTCTTACCCAGCGATTTGCTGACAATATTATGACAAAGTCTCTACCACTGGAAGGGACCCTCGAAGATGTAGCAAAGAAGGCATTGAGGATTGCAGAAACCAAGCGCATTGCTGAAGCCCTAAGGGAAACAAAGGGCAATAAAAGTAAGGCAGCAGAAATCCTCCGTGTTAGCTATAAAACACTTCTCACAAAGATTAAGGAATACGGTATCGAAGCTTGACACTGTAATTCCTTTAGAATTATCATAAAAATAAGCATTAATTTAAAAGTTTTAACTTGCAAATGAGGTTAAATACTCATTAACCATTTCAATTATCAATAATCAGACATAGTGAAGAGGATTTGGATATCTGGTTAGGGCAGGTTTGTTTATTTAATCTTATAGACTTTTCAATCAAGGTATAATTTATTTGGGGGAGCTTTGTGTCGGGACATTCAAAGTGGGCACAGGTAAAACATAAAAAGGCTGTTGTTGATGCGAAGAAAGGAAAGATTTTTTCCAAGCTTGCGAAGGAGATTTCTATTGCTGCGAGGCTTGGAGGTGGAGACCCTGACGGAAATTCGAGGCTGAGGGCTGCGATGGAAAAGGCAAAAGAGATGAATATGCCCCATGACAACATCAAGAGAGCAATTATGAAGGGGACAGGTGAGTTACCTGGTGTAGCCTATGAGGAGTCGATATATGAAGGATATGGTCATGGTGGTACGGCCTTACTTTTAGAAGTGCTTACAGACAATAAAAATAGGACGGTTTCTGAGATAAGACACATTATGGCCAAATATGGTGGGAACTTAGGGGAGGCGGGTTGTGTTGCCTGGATGTTTGAAAAGAAGGGATACATCCTTGTTGAAAAGATAAAAATAGATGAAGATTCTTTGATGTCAGTCGCTCTTGAGGCAGGTGCTGAGGATATAAAGAATGATCCGGGAGAAGATAATTATGAGATTATTACAGCCCCTGAGGATATGAATAAGGTGAAGGCTTACCTCGAAACAGCCGGTATTCCTCTATCCCTTGTGGAGGTAACGATGTTACCAAAGAGTTATATTGCCCTCGATGAGAAGTCTACAGTGCAGATGATTAAATTGATAGATGCCCTTGAGGACCATGATGATGTACAGGGTGTTTACACTAACCTTGATATTTCTGATGAGGTGATGGCTAAGGTTGGCAAGTGATAGAGTGATTTCTATAAGGGCTACTTTTAAAAGAAGGTTCCTCGCAGGCCTCTTGGTATTGATCCCTGTTATCATTACCTTTCTTATCATCAGTTGGCTTTTTAAGTTTGTTGATGGTCTTCTTGGGCCTCTGTACGATAGTTTCCTTGGTTATCATGTAGTGGGTTTCGGTTTTATCTCGACATTAGCCCTTATATTTATTGTGGGTGTTATCTCGACAAATGTCTTTGGTAGAAAGGTCATTAAATCTTTTGAGAAAATTATGCTCAAAATACCTGTATTCAAAGGCATTTATACAGCGATTAAACAACTCGTTGATGCTTTTTCCCCTGAAAGTAAGGGTTCATCTTTCAAAAGATTCGTTATAGTTGAATATCCACGACCTGGTGTCTATGCTTTCGGTTTCCTTACAAAAGAGAGCACTATTAAGACAGAGAAAGATGGTCGTGAGTCTTCCCTGAGAGCTGTTTATATTCCTACAAACAATCTTTACCTCGGTGAGATAGCTCTATTCAAAAATGAGGATGTGTTCTACACTGACATTCACGTGGATGAAGGAATTAAAATTATCCTTTCAGGTGGTATCGCAACACCTGGGAGGATTTCTGAGGCAACGAAATAATGAAGTTAGCTGGAGTTATTCTGGCTGCGGGTCTTGGTAAGAGAATGGACTCATCTTTACCAAAAGTTCTTCACAGGATTCATGGTATTCCAATGCTTCAGTATGTTTTAAATACCCTTTATGAAGTAAAGCCCAAGAAAATTATTATAGTCTTAGGGAAACATTTTAAAGAAATAAAAGAATCTATAAAGCCCGAAAGGTTAATCTATTTTACCCAGCAGAAAGAAGCAAAGGGTACAGGAGATGCGCTCCTCAAGGCATGGCAGGCTCTTAAGGGGTTTAAAGGAACAGTCATTGTTACCAATGGAGATACCCCCCTCATCTTTAATAAGACCCTCAAGAAATTTTTAAATCTCCATAAGAAGAGAAGGAATACTATATCTATAATCTCTTTTAAGGCTCAAGAGCCGAGTTCATATGGCAGGATTATAAGAGATGACTCAGATAAAGTCATATCTATTGTTGAAGATAGGGATGCTACTGAGTCCCAAAAAAATATAAAAGAAGTTAACAGTGGGATATATGCTATCGATTCTGAGGCCTGTCACATTTTAAAAGAAATAAAGCTGAATGAATCAAAAGGCGAATATTATCTGACCGACATAGTCAGGATTGCGCGTGATAAAGGGATAAAAGTAGATGCTTTTTGCATAGGATCCGAGGATGAGTTGTTAGGTGTAAATACTCAGGAGGAACTCGATAGGGCTCGGCAGTTAATGAAAGACAGAGTCATTAAGAGATGGAAGGGTAGAGGGGTGAGCTTTTTGGATGCCGCCTCAGTGTTTATATCTCCAGAAGTTACAATAGGGAAAGGTACACAAATCTATCCAAATGTTTATCTTGAAGGTAACACAAAAGTAGGAAGGGGATGTACATTATATCCAAATGTCCGGATTCAAAGCAGTATCATAGGCGATGGGGCAATTGTTAAAGATTCAACGCTAATCGAAGAGTCTATTGTAAGGAATAGGGCATCTGTTGGACCTTTCGCTCACATCAGACCTGGTTCGCAGATTGGGGAAGAGGCTAAGATAGGTAACTTTGTAGAAGTTAAAAAATCAGTAATCGGATCAGGTACAAAGGCGCAGCATCTTACTTATCTTGGTGATTCAAAAATAGGGAAAAATGTCAATATAGGTGCTGGTACGATAACCTGTAACTACGATGGATATAAAAAATGTATGACCGTTGTCGAGGATAACGTCTTTGTAGGAAGTGATTCCCAGTTTATTGCGCCTGTAAGAGTATGTAGAGGCGCATATATAGGTGCAGGTTCAACAATTACAAGAGATGTTCCTTCAATGGCACTTGCCTTAAGCAGGATAAAACAGACGAATATTAAAGATTGGGTGATTAAGAGACAGTTAAAAGTTAAAAGTGACAAGTTGAAAGTAAAAAAGAAAGAGAAAAGATAACATGGTATTTTTATTAAACTCGTCACTATATAGTGTTGTGATATGTGCGGGATAATTGGATACATTGGTAAAAAAGATGCTGTTCCAGTTGTAATTGAAGGCTTAAAGCGCCTTGAATACAGGGGGTATGATTCTGCAGGGATTGCCTTTTTCTCTGATAAGGGGATCGAGATTAGAAGGTGCACGGGTAAGATCCGAGAGTTAGCTTCAATGCTTGAGTCTGAAAAACCATCCAGTAATACCGCTATTGGGCATACGAGATGGGCTACTCACGGAAGACCTTCGGATGAAAATGCTCACCCTCACAGGTCAAATAGTATTGTCCTGGTACATAACGGGATAATAGAGAATTACCTTGATCTTAAAGAGAAGATGATTGAAAAGGGATATGAGTTTAAGTCAGAGACGGACACGGAAGTCCTCTGCCATCTCATCGAAGAATATGCAAAGAGATATCCTTTCGAGGAGGCTGTAAGAGAGGCATTAAAGGAAGTAAAAGGTTCTTATGCCCTTGTTATTGTAAAGGAGGACAAGCCTGATAAGATCATAGGCGTGAGGAAAGATAGCCCCCTTGTTGTCGGGTTAGGTGAGGGGGAGTTCTTCCTTGCATCAGATGTGCCAGCATTCCTGAGTCATTCAAAGGATGTCATATTTCTTGATGATGGAGAAATGGCTGTACTTACAGGTCAAAGTCTTGCTATCACAGGACCTGATAGTACACCTATTCAGAAGGAAGTGAGATCTGTACCATGGAGCCTTTCGATGGCAGAGAAAGGTGGTTACAAGCACTTTATGCTAAAAGAGATATATGAACAGCCGAGATCGATAAGTGATACATTGAAAGGCAGACTTTACCTTGAAGAGTGCAGTGTAAATTTAGATGAATTCGGCCTTGGCATTGATGATTTGAAGAAAACTGAGAAGATATTTATTGTTGCCTGTGGTACTTCCTACCATGCAGCTCTTGTGGGTAAGTACTTGATAGAAGAGCTTGCAAAGGTTCCTACAGAGGTTGATATTGCATCAGAGTTTCGCTATAGGAAACCTTTAGTCAAGCATGATGACCTCATGATATCTGTTACACAATCTGGGGAAACAGCTGATACCCTTGCTGCCCAAAGGGAATCAAAGAAGCTTGGTGCAAAGACATTGAGCATTTGTAATGTCGTAGGAAGTACGTCTTCAAGGGAGGCAGATGCTGTATTTTACACACATTCCGGTCCTGAGATAGGAGTCGCCTCAACAAAAGCATTTACAGCTCAACTCGTGGCGCTTTATCTATTTGCAGTTGCCTTAGGAAAAGCAAAGGATGTGATCTCAGATAACCTCTCAATGGATTTATTGAAAGAGCTTCTAATGCTTCCCGGAAAGGTAGAGATGGTATTGGCTGTAGATGAGGATATAAAGAGAATAGCGAAGCGGTTTTTTAAGGCGAAAGGATTTCTTTACTTGGGAAGGGGTATTAACTACCCCGTTGCCCTTGAAGGTGCGTTGAAACTTAAGGAAATATCGTATATTCATGCCGAGGGATATCCTGCTGGTGAAATGAAGCACGGCCCGATAGCGCTCATAGACGAGGAGCTTCCAGTTATTATCCTTGCACCAGTGGATAATCTCTATGAGAAGATTATTTCGAACATACAGGAGGTGAAGAGTAGAGGGGGGAGGGTAATATCAATCACGAATGATCCTGATAGTGCTGTCTTCGGGATTTCAGATCAATGTATTCTTGTTCCAGATACGAATCTATATCTCACACCTGTTTTAATGGCTATTCCTATACAGCTTCTTGCTTATCATGTTGGGGTATTAAGAGGGTGCGATGTTGACCAGCCGAGGAATCTTGCTAAGAGTGTTACAGTAGAGTAAGGTTTATTAGGTTTTCTTTGGTTTATTGGTTTTGGACTCAATAAACATCTAAACTCGGAAAAGGGTGAAGATTTAAATAGATTTAAAGGGTAAATATTTGTTAATTTAAATATAAAGGGAAAATGTTGAAAGAGAATATTATGCGTGGTTTAAACACCCACCAGAAAGAAGCTGTCCTCTATACTGAAGGGCCGTTACTCATATTGGCTGGTGCAGGTAGTGGTAAGACTAAGGTTGTTGGTCATAAATTCTCCTATCTTGTAAAGGCGAAGGGGCTTTCTCCAAATTCGATATTCACTGTTACATTTACTAACAAAGCATCTGATGGAATGAAGGAGATGATACGGGGTCTCCTTGGGAAAGAGATCAATGCCCCGTGGGTTGGTACATTTTATTCACAGTGTAATAGGATATTGCGGAAGGAGATAAAGGTTCTTGGCCGTTACAATAGTTTTTCCATCTATGATGAAGATGATCAGTGTAACCTTGTGAGGCATATATTAAGGGAATTTAAGATTCACGAGGCCCTCTATAAAGGCATTGCATCCCGAATAAGCTTTCTCAAGTCTTCCCTCATAGGTCCCGAAGAGTTTATTTCCTCAGGCGATGGTTTTGGCTTTGATGAAAAGCTCGCAAAGGTTTATGTAAGGTATCAGGATGAACTCAGGAGGAGCCATGCCCTTGATCTTGATGATCTCATCATGTTAACGGTGAAGCTACTCGAGAAGAATCGGAAGCTTCTCTTGAAATATCAGAAGATGTTTGCTTATGTACTTGTTGATGATTTCCAGGGCACTAATTATGCACAGTATTATCTACTTAAATTACTTATATCTTCCCACAAAAAAATATGTGTTGTATGTGATGATGATCAGAGTATTTATAGGTTTAAGGGGGCTGATGTAAATAACATCTCAAGTTTTGAAAATGATTTTCCCAAAGTGAAGGTTATTAAATTAGAACAGAACTACCGTTCTACCCGGAATATACTAAGTGTTTCAAGTAATGTAATCTCACAGAATTCAGGGCGGAAATATAAGGACTTATGGACAGACAAAGACTTCGGCGAGAAGGTATGCTACTGCTGGTTTCTTACATATGAAGAAGAGGCAAAGTATATTGCAAAAGCTATAAAAGAACTCTATCTAAAAGGAAGGTATAATTACAAGGATTTTGCAATATTCTATCGTATAAATCTCCAGTCAAGGGCTTTAGAAAATGCTCTGCGTGATGAAGGTCTCCCTTATCGTATTCTTGGGAATATCAGCTTTTATCATAGGAAGGAGGTCAAAGATATAGCAGCCTATATGCGTTTGTCCCTAAATCATGGGGATAATGTAAGCCTCCGACGGATTATAAACTGCCCACTGCGTGGAATAAGCTCTTCGATTCTTGCCAGAATCGAACAAGAAGCAAAGAAAAGATCTATATCTACCTTTGATGCTATAAAGGTTACCCTCCGTTCTGACAATTTCCCCTCAACCATAAAGGAGAAGCTTACGGAGTTTATAAGGCTTATTGAGAATTTCTCCACTGTTAAGTACAGGAATGCAGCAGAGATTTTAAAAGGCCTGTTTGAAAAGTCGGGTTATTCAAAAACTTTGGACGAGGAAAGGATTAGGAACATTGAAGAACTCATTTCCTCTGCAGAGGATGTGGAGATAAAGGATTTTCTTGATAGGATATCATTATTTTCCAGTATGGACGAAACGGTAGGAGGGAATTATATTTCTCTCATGACACTGCACAATGCAACGGGATTTGAATTCCCTGTTGTATTTGTTATAGGGCTTGAGGAAGGTGTGTTGCCATATTGTAAGGCCATAGAAGGTAGAGATGACATTACTGAAGAACGTAGGCTTTTTTATGTTGGGATAACAAGGGCAAAGGATGTTCTTTGGCTAACAGGTGCCAGTAAGAGGAAACTGTACGCAAAGGTACAGGACCAGGAACCCTCGAGATTCCTTAAGGATATTCTCAAGAACTGCTGTCAATGGGTAGAAAAGATAACAGTTCATCCTACAATGAAACTTGAATCTCCAAAGAAAAAGGTTATTCCAAAGCGTGCTTTGACTCTATACACTTCAGGATGTAGAGTAAAACACCCAACTTGGGGAGTAGGTGTAGTGCGCGACTGTTACGGTGACGGAGACGAACAGAAGATAACTGTCAACTTTTCAAATATTGGATTGAAGAGACTCGCAGTAAAGTTTGCAAATCTAGAAAAGATATAGTCCGACCTTAAGAAATGAGAATATCCAAGAAAAAGATTGAACATATAGCATCATTGGCAAGGTTACATCTTTCCGAAGAAGAAAAGGAATTATTCAGTTCACAGCTAAGCAGTATCCTCGAGTATATGGAAAAGCTAAATGAGCTTGATACAAATGACATTGAACCAACATCACATGTCCTTCCGTTGAGTAATGTAATGAAGGATGATATGTTAAAGCCTTCTATTCCGAGGGAGAAAGCATTAATGAACGCGCCAGACCATACAGATAAATTCTTCAGGGTGCCCAAGATAATAGAATAATTAAAAGTTATAAATTGTAAAACAGTTAAAGCGAAATGACTTTTGAAAAGTTTTCACTTTTCATTTTTAACTACAAACTGATAGCCTTATTAGGGACAGCATGCTGAGGTGCATACTTAGAGCAAAGATACATATCGCAACGGTCACAGAGTCTAACCTTTCGTATGAGGGTAGCATAACTATAGATGAAAAGATACTGGAAAAGGCAGAGATATTACCTTACGAACAGGTTATGATCAGCAATCTCAACAATGGAGAAAGATTTGAGACTTATGTGATACCGGGAAAAAGAGAGTCAGGCGAGATCTGCCTTAATGGCCCTACAGCACGGAAGGGTATTATTGGAGATAAAATTGTAATCTTCTGTTATGGTTTTATTGAAGAAAAGAAAATGAAAAGATTCAAGCCAGAGATAGTCCTTCTCAATGAGGAAAATAAAATCCTCAAGGTCAAATAAACCTCCTCTAAAAAGTAGTTTTTACAGAGAATTACCAGAGATATAAGATTTTTGTTGACATTAGATTTATGTCCATTTTATACTGAACATAAGTTCACATGAACAAACGTTCAGGCATAGAATCAAGAAAAAGAATTCTTACTGCAGCCATAAAGATCTTTTCCGAGTACGGCTACAAGGGGACAAGTATGAGGATGATCGCGAGAAGGGCTCATATCAGCGTAGGAGGGCTCTATCTATATTTCAAGGGCAAAGATGACCTTTATCTGACCCTCATGAAAAACAGGCTGGATGACCTCATGGGGAAAACGAGAGAAGCCTTGAAAGACGTCAGAGACCCGGCCGAGGCTATAGAAACCTTTCTCAAGGTACGCTTCAATTATGCGAAGAAACATAGAGAACTAATCCTTGCCCTGGGCAGGGATCACGGGTTGGGTTTCGGAATCGATATAAAAAGAAAATTTTTCAGGCAGCAGAGGGAGGTCATTGAAGGGATTCTTAAGAGGGGAATAGCATCAGGCAAGTTCAGAAAATATAATACTAAGGAGGTCGCAAAGGTCATATTCTCCCTGGTGAGAGGATTCATCGCCTCCCTCGTCATCGAACCGGATGCCCTCTTTTCTCCCGGGGAATGCTGCGACCTTATCCTAAGAGGATTGCTGAAGAAGGGTTGATAATCGACAGCGTAAATGAAAATAGGTACGCATATATGGTATGGGAGATGGAAACAAACATAGGAAATAAGAATAAAGATGGGAGATCAAATGTCAATTAATAGATATGTGACACCGGAGAGAAGTGCACTGGTTTTCTATGTCGTAATCTCAATTGTCATGACAGTTTTTCTTTTTTCATGTTCGAAAAAATCCGGACTTCCTCCGAGGATGGAAAAAGTGCCGGTCACATCCGCCACGGTGATTCAGAAAGCCGTACCCGTTCAACTTCGTGCGATCGGCAATGTTGAAGCCTATTCCACGATATCGGTTAAATCTCAGATAGAAGGGTTACTCACCCGTGTCTATTTCAAGGAAGGCCAGGACGTGAAAAAAGGTGATCTTCTCTTTACGATCGATCCTCGTCCCTATGAAGCTGCTCTAAAACAGGCGGAAGCTAACCTCGCAAAAGATACTGCACAACTCGAAAATGCCCGTGTGGAAGTGAGCCGCTATGCTGAACTTGTCAAGAAAGGTTATGTAGCGCAGGAGCAGTATGACCAGATCGGCACCAACGCCATTGCCCTCGAGGCGACAGTGAATGCCAATAAAGCTTTGGTTGAAAATGCCCGTCTTCAGTTTAAGTATTGTTTTATTTATTCTCCTATCACAGGAAGAACGGGGAATCTCATGGCCAACCAGGGAAATCTGATTAAAGCCAATGCCGACAATCCTATGGTTACTATCAATCAGATTCAACCTATTTATGTGACCTTTTCGGTTCCTGAACAGTATCTCTCTGAGATAAAGAAATACATGGCGGGCAGGAAGGTGAAGGTCGAGGCTTACATAGCAAAAGATGAAAATCATCCCGAGGAAGGAGTGCTCACTTTCGTAGACAACACTGTGGATACGACGACAGGAACAATCAAGCTCAAAGGAACTTTCGCTAACCAAAAGAAGAGTCTCTGGCCGGGGCAGTTCGTGAATGCGGTCATTACACTCACCACACAGCCTGAAGCGGTGGTAGTTCCTTCACAGGCGATTCAGACAGGGCAGAGCGGGGAGTATGTCTTTGTCATAAAAAACGATTTCACTGTCGAATCCCGCCCTGTCGTTATTTCCAGAACACTCGATGGAGAAACGGTTATTGAAAAGGGACTTCAGCCAGGAGACAAGGTCGTTACAGACGGCCAGCTTCGGCTCGTTCCTGGTACAAAAGTAGAAGTGAAGACTTCCGCTGAAAGCATTAAATAATGAATATCTCGGAGCTATTCATACGCAGGCCGATCACGACCACGCTGGTCATGCTGTCCATCCTGGTCTTCGGGATATCTGCGTACAGACTTCTGCCGGTGAGCGACCTTCCCAATGTGGACTTTCCCACTATCCAGGTGAGCGCCAGCCTGCCGGGCGCAAGCCCGGAAACTATGGCATCGGCCGTAGCGACTCCTTTGGAGCGACAGTTCTCAACTATTGCTGGGCTCGATTCCATGACCTCTACAAGCGCACTCGGGAATACCCTGATTACGCTCCAGTTCAATCTCAGCAGAAATATTGATGCCGCGGGCCAGGATGTACAGGCAATGATTGCGAAGGCGGCAAAACAACTCCCTCAGAATATGCCGACTCCTCCCACTTATACCAAGGTAAATCCTGCGGACCAGCCCGTTATTTACCTCGCCCTGAGTTCTCCGACACTGCCTCTTTCTACTGTTGATGATTATGCCGAGACATTTATTGCCCAGCGCATTTCCATGATAAGCGGCGTGGCCCAGGTGCAGGTTTTCGGTTCGCAGAAGTACGCTGTTCGTGCACAGGTCAACCCGATGGCTCTTGCGGCCAAAAAGATCGGCATTGACGAAGTTGGAAACGTACTTGCTCTGGGAAATGTGAACCTCCCCACCGGCACCCTCGATGGCACGAAACAGGCGTTCACCGTTCAGGCGACGGGGCAGCTTTATAACGCTGATTCGTACCGTCCCCTGATCGTGGCTTACCGCAACGGTTCGCCCATACGTCTTGAACAACTGGGGAGGGTCATTGACAGCGTCGAAAACAACAAGGTGGCGAACTGGTACAACAATACCCGATCGATTGTTCTGGCAGTACAGCGCCAGCCAGGCACCAACACGGTTGAAGTAGTGGACAGCATCAAGAAACTCCTCCCGGTCTTCCAGGAACAGATACCCCCTTCGGTACATCTGAATATCCTTTACGACCGTTCCGTATCCATCCGCGGCTCGGTGAGGGACGTAAAGTTTACCCTTTTCCTCGCCTTGTGCCTCGTGGTGATGGTCATATTTCTCTTCCTTCGCAACGTCTCCGCCACCCTCATCCCGAGCCTTGCGCTGCCTTTCTCGATCATCGGAACCTTCGCGGCCATGTATATGATGGGGTTCAGCGTTGACAACATCTCTCTTATGGCTCTGACGCTGTCGGTCGGGTTTGTGGTGGACGATGCGATCGTCATGCTCGAAAATATTGTTCGACACGTGGAAAAAGGAGAGGGCGTTCTCCATGCGGCACTTAACGGTTCAAGGGAAATCGGCTTTACCATTTTATCCATGACCCTTTCCCTTGTAGCGGTATTCATACCCGTGCTCTTCATGGGCGGTATTCTCGGGCGGATTCTTCACGAATTTGCGGTGACCATAAGCATGGCGATCCTGATATCAGGATTTGTCTCCCTGACTCTTACGCCAATGCTCTGCAGCCGGTTTATTCGTCCGGCCGGTACGGAGCGGCACGGCCGCCTTTATATTCTTATGGAACGCTTCTTCGATAAGATGCTGCACACTTATGAAAGGACTCTGAAAATCGTCTTAAACTACCGCTTGATCACTCTGATTATTACTATTCTTCTCACGATCGCAACAGGCTTTTTGTTCACAAAAATCCCGATGGGATTCCTTCCGTCAGAGGATACCGGCCAGATATTTGCCTTTACCGAGGCAGCCCAGGGCATTTCCTTTGAAGATATGGTGAAGCACCAGAAGGAACTTGCCGCAATAGTTGCCAAGGATCCAAATATTGATGCCTTCATGTCCGCTGTCGGCGCAAGCGGAATAAGTGTTGCAAATAATACCGGCCGAATTTTCATGCGCCTGAAACCTCGCAGCGAACGGAAATTAAGCGCAGATGAAATT
>Ga0315268_10003675_pt1 | contig 16791 bp, 24 predicted proteins | sample C1_top_MG_FD_204535 | JGI IMG/M metagenome (GOLD analysis project Ga0315268, IMG submission 204535) | Sediment microbial communities from Yellowstone Lake, YNP, Wyoming, USA - C1_top | ecosystem: Environmental > Aquatic > Freshwater > Lake > Sediment | place: USA: Wyoming | collected 2017-08-01
TGTCCGGCCCTTCGATGGTCAGCTTGGTGTTTTCCTCAACGGTCACTTTGATCTGGTCAGGGATCGAGTAATTGATCGGGTGCGAATAGCCGAGGATGAGATTGACGACCTTGCCCTGCACGGCGGCTTTGAAACCGACGCCCTGAATTTCAAGTTTCTTGATGAAGCCGTCGGTCACACCCTTGACCATGTTATTGACCAGCGCGCGGCTCAAGCCGTGCAGCGCCTTGGCCTGCGCGTCTTCGCCTTCACGGCTGACGACGATTTTCCCGTCCTGCACTTTCAGGCTCGTGCGCTTGGGCAACTCCCAGTTGAGCTTGCCTTTCGGACCTTCGACCAGCACGCGCTGCCCCTTCGCCTCCACTTTCACTTTCGGCGGGATGACAATCGGTTGTTTTCCAATTCGCGACATAAATTCGTCCTCACCACACGTAACAAAGCACTTCGCCGCCCAGGTTTTTCTTGCGCGCCTGGACGCCAGTCATCACGCCTTCCGGGGTGGAAATCACGGCCACGCCCATGCCGCCGAGCACGCGGGGGATATCCGTCGCGCCGACGTAACGGCGCAGGCCGGGCGTACTAACACGCTTCAATCCTTCAATCACGCTTTTCTTGCCCTGATATTTGAGACGAAGCGTGACGGTCTTGAACGGCTTGCCCTCGACCACCACGTCCGCGACGTAGCCTTCCTTTTTCAGGATGTGCGCGACGCTTTCCTTCAGGCGTGAGTGGGGAATTTCCACCGTGGGCAGCAGCGCGCGACCGGCGTTGCGGATGCGGGTCAACATGTCAGAAATCGGATCAGTCATAAAATTACCAACTGGCTTTCACCACGCCGGGAATCAAACCGTTGAGCGCGGCCTCGCGAAACGTCAGGCGCGACGCGCCAAACTTCCGCAGGTAACCGCGCCGGCGACCGGTCATCGAACACCGGTTCACCAACCGCGATGGGCTGGCGTCGCGCGGCAACTTGGCCAGACCAGCGTAGTCGCGTTTCGCTTTCAGCTCCGCGCGGATCGCGGCGTATTTTTTTACCGTCGCGGCTTTGCGCTTGTTGCGCTCAACCCATGCAATCTTGGCCATAAATTTATCTGCCTTCGGCGAACGGCATGCCCATCAGCTTGAGAAACTCCAGCGCCGCGGCGTTGGTGTGCGCGCTAGTCACAATCGTGATGTCCATGCCCTGCTGCCGTTTAATTTTATCCAGTTCAATCTCCGGGAAAATCGTCTGGTCGCCGACGCCCAGCGTGTAATTGCCGCGCCCGTCAAACGAACGCTCCGAAAGCCCGCGAAAATCGCGAATGCGCGGCAACGCCGTCGCAATCAGCCGGTCAAAAAATTCATACATCGCGTCACGGCGCAGCGTGACGCGGCAGCCAATGGGCTGGCCCGCGCGCAATTTGAAGTTCGCGATGTCGTGGCGCGACTTGCTGATCGCGGCCTTGCGGCCCGTGATGAGAGCGAGGTCCTTGGCGGCGTCTTCCACCGCGTTTTTTTCCAACGACGCGCTCACGCCCATGTTGACGACGATCTTGACCATGCGCGGCACCTGGTGCGCGTTGCCGTACTTGTGCTTTTCCTTGAGCACCGGCACCACTTCGTTCGCGTATTTCTGATATAATCTGGCTTTCATTTCTTCACGTCACGGATTTGGCCGTGACTTAAAATCTTAATCATGCCTGGGCCGGTTCAACCGCTCCGCCGCCCCGCTTCGCCACCCGCGCGTCGAAGGCCTCGGCGCTCATCACGTTGGAAACGTGCACCGAGCCTTCGCGCTCGACAATGGCGCCCTGCGGATGCTGCTGGCTCTTGCGCATGTGCCGCTTGATCATCGCCACGCCTTCCACAATGACACGATGCTTCTTCGCGAGGACGGCGATGATGCGACCGCGTTTGCCTTTGTTCGCGCCGGAGATCACCACGACCTCCGCGCCTTTTTTCACATGTGCAGAATTGGCCATAACTTCAAATCACTTCCGGTGCGAGCGAGATGATCTTCATGAATTTCTTCTCGCGCAACTCACGCGCTACCGGGCCGAAGATGCGCGTGCCCTTCGGATTCAATTCCGGGTCAATGATCACACACGCGTTGCTGTCAAAGCGCAGATACGAACCGTCGCTGCGGTGAATCGCTTTGCGCGTGCGGACCACCACTGCATTGTGCACCTCGCCCTTTTTCACCTGGCCGTCCGGCGCGGCGACCTTGATGTGCACCTTGATGACGTCGCCCACGTGCGCGTAGCGCTGGTTGCGACCGAGCACGCCAATGGCCCAAGCCACCTTCGCGCCGGTGTTGTCGGCCACGTCGAGATGAGAACGTATCTGCAACATAAAGCTTTAATTAGACGGCCACGCGCTCCACACCACTGCCGCGTTCGACCACAGCCACCAACCGCCAACGTTTGATCCTGGACAGCGGCCGCGTCTCCACGATGCGCACCTGGTCGCCGACTTTGGCCTCGGCCTTTTCGTCGTGCGCGTAAAGTTTCTTGTAGGCGGTCACGACTTTCTTGTAGCGCCCATGCGCAAAGCGCCGTTGCACCCGCACCACGATGGTCTTGGCCATCTTGTTGGAAATGACCTCGCCCACGCGCTCCTTGCGGTGGCCGCGCGCGACTTCCGATTGATTCACAGTTTCAGACATACAAAAAATTCTTAGGCCGCTTTGTTGCGAAGTTGCGACGCACGCGTTTCAAGGCGCGCGATGTCGCGGCGCAATGTGTGCAGGCGCGCGGGCTTCTCCAGTTGCGCGCTGGCCTGCTGCAAACGCAGGTTGAACATCTCCTGCCGCAAATCGCGGCTCTTGGCCGACAACTCGACGAGCGTCATGTCTTTGATTTCTGAAAATTTCATGGCCGTGCTTGCGCTTCAATCCGCGTGCCGATGCCGCGAAATAAATTTGGTTTTGATCGGCAATTTCGTCGCCGCCAGGCGCAACGATTCCCGCGCAACGGCTTCCGTCACGCCGTCCACCTCGAACAGCACGTTGGCCGGGCGGATGACCGCGACCCACGATTCGAGCGGACCTTTGCCCTTGCCCATGCGTGTTTCCAGTGGTTTCTTCGTGAACGACTTTTGCGGGAAGATGCGAACCCACATTTTCCCATGCCGCTTCATGTTGCGGGAGATGGCCACGCGGCAGGCCTCGATCTGCTTCGTGTCCAGCCAGCACCGCTCCAGCGACATCAATCCGTACTCGCCAAACGCCACTGTGTGGCCGCGACGGGCCATGCCCGCGCGGTTGCCGCGGTGCATCTTGCGATACTTTACTTTTGCCGGCTGTAACGCCATATCAAGTTCCTATTCCTAAATTCAGTTCGCCGCGGTTTCGGTCGTTGCCACAACCTTCTTCGGCTTGTTTTCACCAGTGCAAATCCAGCACTTGATGCCGAGCTTGCCGTAAACCGTCAGGGCCTCGGCGAATCCATAATCAATGTTCGCGCGCAGCGTATGCAACGGCACGCGACCCCAGTGGTAGGTTTCCACCCGCGCCAATTCCGCGCCGCCGAGGCGGCCGGCGCAACGGATCTTGATTCCGTCCGCGCCGAAATCCTTGGCTGTGGAAACCGCCTTCTTCATTGCACGCCGGAACGACACGCGGCGTTCCAACTGCAACGCCACGTTCTCGGCCACAAGTTGCGCGTCGAGTTCGGGGGTCTTGATCTCGATGATGTCCACGTAAATTTCCTTGCCGGTCATCTTGCTCAACTCTTCCTTGAGCTTGTCAATCTCCGCGCCCTTGCGACCAATCACGACGCCGGGCCGCGCGGTGAGAATTGTGATGCGGCAACGGCTGGCCGCGCGCTCAATCAAAATTTTTGGCACGGACGCTGACTCCAGTTTTTTCTTCAGGAGCTCGCGGATTTCGCGGTCTTCGGTGAGGAGCCTGCCGAATTCCTTTTTGTTGGCATACCACTTGGAGCGCCAGTCTTTATTGACGCCGACGCGCAGGCCGATTGGATTGGTTTTTTGTCCCATACTGATTATTCGTCCGACAAAGTGATTTTGATGTGGCAGCGGCGCTTGATGATCGGCCCGGCCGAGCCACGCGCCTTCGGAGTGAAACGCCTGAGGGAAGTCGCCGTGCCCGCCACCGCTTCCTTCACCCGCAACGTCTCCGGCTTGACCTTGTTGTTGTTCTCGGCGTTGGCAATCGCCGAATCCAGCGTCTTGGCCACCAGCCGCGCCGATTTGCGGGGCACGAACTTCAGCACCGCCTGCGCCTGCAACGCGGGCAAGCCCTGAATCTGCCGCACCATCTCGCGCATTTTCTGCGCGGACATCGGCACGTTTTTCAAAATTGCGTGGACTTGCATAGTGCTATTTCGCTTCCGCCTTGGCCGTGTGCGCGCCGTGTTTCTTGAACACGCGCGTGGGCGAAAATTCGCCGAGCCGGTGGCCCACCATGTTTTCCGTCACGAAGACCGGATTGAAAATTTTTCCGTTGTGCACGGTGAAGGTCAGGCCCACGAAATCCGGCGTGATCATTGAACGCCGCGACCACGTCTTGATCGGCGTTTTTTGATTCGTGCTCTTCGCCTTCTGGATTTTTTCCTGAAGGTGGAAATCTATGAACGGACCTTTTTTTATCGAACGTCCCATAACTTACTTTTGCTTCATAATCCGGCCATTGCGTTGAACCACGATGAAGCGGTTCGACGACTTGTGTTTTTCGCGCGTTTTGCCGCCCTTAGCGACAAAGCCCCACGGCGAAGTCAGTTGCTGCCAGCCGCCGCCGCCCTTGCTCTTGCCCTGGCCGCCGCCATTCGGATGGTCCACCGGATTGCGCGCCACTCCACGCGTGATCGGACGGATGCCACGATGCCGCGAGCGACCCGCCTTGCCGAGAATTACATTTTCATGCTCCGGATTGCCGACCTGACCGATGGTGGCGTAACAATCCTCGTTGAATCGGCGAATTTCTCCGGAGGGCAAACGGATCTGCGCGTAACCCTCATCGCGCGACATCAACGTCGCCGAGCCGCCCGCCGTGCGCACCATCTGACCGCCGCGACCGGGCGTGATTTCGATATTATGAATCGCCGAGGAAACCGGAATGGTCTTCAGCGGGAGGCAATTCCCGATTTCCGGCGGAGCGGACGGTCCACTCATGACTTTGCCGCCCACCTTGATCCCGACGGGCGCAATGATGTAACGCTTCTCGCCGTCCGTGTATTGGAGTAGGGCCAGCCGCGCCGAACGCATCGGGTCGTATTCAATCGCCGATACCGTCGCCTCCATGCCGTGCTTGTTGCGCTTGAAATCCACGAGGCGGATTTTCTGCTTGTGGCCACCGCCGATGCCGCGCGCGGTGGCGCGACCAAAATGATTGCGACCGCCGGTCTTCTTGCGAATCTCGACCAGGCTCTTCTCCGGCTTGGACTTCGTGATGTCGCTGAAATCAGCGAACGTCACGTAGCGTAGAGACGGCGTTAGCGGTCTAAAGGTTTTAACTGGCATAAAATAATTCCAAGTCAGCAACTCTTGGAGCAGTCGGACCATCAATCCTGGCCCCGCAGGGGCTTCAGTTATCGGCCCGCGAACATGCTGTCCGTCGCCACCGGGCGAAACGGAGCGGAGAGACTAGCAAAGCAAAGCCGTTGTGCAACAAGTTTTTTGAGAAAAGTTGGTGTTCCAAATTCACGCTTCAAACCCACGAAAAAGGCGCGTAGCCGGATGGCTGCCGCGCCTTTGGAAATTCAAATTGGCCCTACGTCAAAACAATCTTGTCGCCTGCCTTCAGCTTCACGATGGCTTTCTTCCAATCCATCGTCTGGCCGGCTTGACTCGTGCGCTGGCGACGCGGCTTGCCGCGCACGTTCAGCGTATTGATACGGATGACCTTGACTTTGAAAAGCTCCTGCACCGCCTGGCGAATCTGGGTTTTGTTCGCGCGGCGGTCGGCAACCACCGTGTATTGGTTGTATTTCTCACCCTGGCGTGTGCCCTTTTCCGTGAGCCGCACGGTTTTAACAATTTCAAAAGCGTTCATGTTTATTCCTTGCCGAGGCGGGCTTCCACTTTTTCAAACGCGCTGCGCGTGAACAGTAATTTGTCCGGACGCAACACGTCGTAGGTGTTGAGCGCGTCGCTCGTCGTCAGCGCAAGATCAGCGACGTTGCGCGAAGCGAGCATGAGGTTTTTGTCCGCCGTGGACGCGACGATCAGCGTCGTGCCTTTCAATTCCAGCGCGGCAACCACGCCCAAGACTTCCTTCGTCTTCGGCGAGCCAAGCTTCAAATCGTCCACGACCACCACGTCGCCGGCCTTGAGCCGTTCGCTGAGTGCCTTGCGCAACGAGAGCTGCCGGGTTTTCGCGTTGACCTTCTTGCCGAAATCGCGGGGCTTTGGGCCGAACACCACGCCGCCCCCGCGCCACAACGGTGATCGGAACGAACCAGCCCGCGCGCGGCCCGTGCCTTTTTGCCGCCACGGTTTCTTGTTCGTGCCGGCGACATCGCCAACGTTCTTGGTGCAAGCGGTGCCCATGCGCTGACTGGCCTGATACGCCACCACCGTGTCATGCACCGCCTGTGTGCCCTTGCCGTTCTCAACCAGCGCGAACTTCACTTCGAGTTCGCCCTGATTTTGGCCTTGAATGTTTTTGACTGAAAGTTTCATGTTCGGTCTTTCACGTTTTACCCCGACATCCGATGTCGGGGTTCACGCATCACTTCTTTGCCTCCACCTTTTTGGGTTCGTCCTTCTTGACGGCGCCCTTCTTGGTGGTCGCAATCGAAACTGGCGGTTTCCAGCCTTTCGGGCGTTTCTTGGATTCGCGGATGATGACGTAATCGCCGTTCGCGCCCGGAACGGCACCTCTGATGAGCAACAGATTGTCCGCCTCGCGGACCTGGATTATTTCGAGGTTCTGAACTGTGCGACGAACCTGCCCCATGTGGCCGGGCATCTTCATGCCACGCATGACCGTGCCGGGAAACAAACGCTGGCCAATCGCACCACTCCGCCGATGCCAACCCTTTGCGCCGTGCGTCGCATCGCCGCCGGCAAAATGATGGCGTTTCACAACGCCTTCAAAACCGCGGCCTTTCGTCACACCGATGGCGTCCACGAAATCGCCGGGCGCAAACAACGTCGCGCCAACGGTGTCGCCAGGCTTCACTTCCTTGGTGAAATCGCGGAACTCGCGGACGCGCTTGACGGGCTTCCCGTTGAATTTCTTGATGTGGCCGAGCAACGGCTTGGCGAGGCGTTGTTCCTTCTGCTCGTCAAAGCCAAGCTGAACGGCGTTGTAGCCGTCCGACTGCTGGGTCTTGCACTGGAGCACATGATTGGGGCCGGCGAGCACGATGGTCACCGACGCCGACACGCCGCTGGCGTCATAGACGCGGGTCTGGCCGAGTTTTTTTCCAAGAAGTCCGAGTGGCATAGAAATCAAATTTTGATGGTGATGTCCACGCCCGCCGGGAGGTTGAGCTTTTTCAATTCGTCCACGGTCTTGGCGGTCGGGTCGAGTATGTCAATCAACCGCTTGTGGGTGCGTTGCTCGAAGGTTTCCTGGGACTTTTTGTCCGCGTGCGGCGAGCGTTGCACGGTGAAGCGCTCGATGCGGGTGGGAAGTGGGATCGGCCCGGCCACGCGCGCGCCGGTGCGCTTCACGGTGTCGGCGATCTCGCGGGCGGATTGGTCAATGACCCGGTGGTCAAAGGCCTTCAGTCGGATGCGAATGCGTTGTCCTGCCATACAAAGAACAATTGTCTATTACAGTCGTTTTCGGTTTCAATCCGCTCTTTCCAAGAAACGGGGCGCGTAATGTAACAAACAACGACCGCCCCGCAACAGGTTTTTTTGAGAAAGTTATTCTCTGCTTCTACAAAGTAATCAGCTTCGCGCCGCCGGTTTGGATTTCGCGCTGTCGAGAATCTTTTCCAAGATACTGTTTGGCACCTGCTCAAACGTCAGCGGTTCCATCGAATACGAGGCGCGGCCCTTGGACAGCGAACGGATTGCCGTGGCGTAACCGAACATTTCCGAGAGCGGCACGTTCGCGTTCACAATCGTTTGGCCCAACTTGGCTTCGATGCTGATGATCATGCCGCGACGGCGGGTGACGTCGCCGATCAGATCGCCTTGGTACTCGTCGGGTGTCGTCAGTTCGACCTTCATGATCGGCTCAAGCAGAATCATGGCCGCCTTCTTGGCCGCGTCCTTGAAGGCGAAAATGCCGGCCATCTTGAACGCCAGTTCGTTCGAGTCCACCTCGTGGAACGTGCCGTCCACGACCTGCGCCTTCACGTCAATCATCTGGTATCCCGCCAGTACGCCACCCTTGATGGCTTCCTCAATGCCGTGAATGACCGCCGGAATGTATTCCTTGGGAATCGCGCCGCCGACGATCTTATTTTCGATCTCGACGCCCTTGCCCTTTTCGTTGGGCTGAATGGTGACGAGCGCGTGGCCATATTGACCGCGACCGCCGGATTGACGGATGAATTTTCCTTCGCCTTCCGCCGCTTTCGTGATGGTTTCGCGATACGCAATCTGCGGCGCACCGGCGGTGGCTCCCACTTTGAACTCGCGAAACAGCCGGTCGCGAATAATTTCCAGATGCAATTCGCCCATGCCCGCGATGATGAGCTGGCCGGTTTCCTCGTTCGTGAAACAGCGAAACGTCGGGTCTTCCTCGGCGAGGCGTTGCAAGCCTTCGGACATTTTGTCGCGGTCTTGCTTCGTCTTCGGCTCGACGGCCATGCTGATGACCGGCTCGGGGAACGTCGGCGGCTCAAGCGTCACTTCAAAATCTTCATCACACAGCGTGTCGCCGGTGGTAATGTTGCGCAAGCCGACCAGCGCGGCGATGTCGCCGGCGAAAACCTCGTTGATGTCCTTGCGCTCGCTGCCCTGAATGACCATCAGCCGACTGACGCGCTCGCGCCGGCGCGTGCGCGGATTGTAAATCGAGTCGCCCTTCTTGAGCTGGCCGGAATAAACGCGGAAGAAAACCAGTTTGCCCGCGTAAGTGTCGGTCCACAACTTGAACGCGAGCGAACAAAATTTAACGGCGTCGCTGGTTTCGACCTTGACCACGTTTTCCGTGCCTGGTTCCAAGCCTTCCGCGCCGGGAACGTCCAGCGGACTGGGCAAATAATCCACGACCGCGTCAATCAACGGCTGCACCGACTTTTTCTTAAATGCGGAACCGCAAAGAACGGGAATCAATTCGATCTTGCACGTCAACCGCCGGATGGCCGCCTTGAGCGTCAGCGGGTCAATCGGTTTTTCCTCAATCACCATTTCGGCAATGGTGTCGTCCTTGTTCGAAACCGCGTCAATGAGTTCGGCGAGCGCGGTCTTGGCCGACTCCTTGAGGTGATCGGGAATCTCCTTCACCTCATACTTCAGGCCTTCGTTGACGACGTCGCCCGGCCCCCAAACGATGGCCTTCTGGTTGACCAAGTCAATGACGCCCTCGAATTTGTCCTCGGCGCCAATCGGCAGTTGAATCGGATAGGCATACGCGCCGAGTTTCTTGCGCATGTCGTTCAGCGCGTTTGCAAAATTGGCACCCGTGCGGTCCATCTTGTTGACGAACGCGATGCGCGGGACTTTGTATTTGGTGGCCTGCCGCCAGACCGTTTCGGATTGGGGCTGCACGCCCGCTACGCCGCAGAACACCGCGACCGCGCCATCGAGCACGCGCATTGAGCGTTCTACTTCCGCCGTGAAATCCACATGGCCCGGCGTGTCAATGATGTTCACGCGATGCGGCACGCCGGTGAATGCCTTTTGCAGCCCTTCTTCCTTTTTCTGCGTCCAGAAGCACGTCACGGCTGCCGAGGTGATGGTAATGCCGCGCTCGCGCTCCTGCTCCATCCAGTCCGTCACCGTGTTGCCGTCGTCCACGTCGCCAATGCGGTGAATGAGGCCGGTGTAAAAGAGAATGCGCTCGGTCGTCGTCGTCTTGCCGGCGTCGATGTGCGCGGCGATGCCGATATTGCGCGTATGCTCAAGGGTGTACTCGCGCTTGGGCGAATTCGGCCCGCTTGAACTTTTCGGTTTTTCTGCGACTACGTGCATTTTGATCCTGACAACAAAAACGCCCCGAGCATCACTCAGCCTCCGGGGCGCTTAAACTGCAATTTCCTACCAGCGGAAGTGGGCAAAGGCCTTGTTCGCCTGCGCCATTTTGTGCACTTCATCGCGCTTGCGAATGGCGTTGCCCTGTCCCTGATACGCTTCCAAAATTTCCGCGGCCAAAGCTCCTTTCATCGGCATGCCCTTGCGCGCGTCCGCAAAGTCCACCATCCAGCGCATCGCCAGCGAAACCTGCCGGTCGCTTGTCACTTCCAACGGCACCTGATACGTCGCGCCGCCCACGCGGCGGGCTTTGGTCTCGATGCGTGGCTTGGCGTTGTCCACCGCACGCTGTAGAACCTCGACTGGATTGGCTCCGGGGGTTTTTTCTATTAGCTGATCAAAGGCGCCATAAACAATCCGTTGCGCCGTGCTTTTCTTGCCGCCGCGCATGATGGTGTTGACCAGGCGCGACACGAGCGCGCTCTGGAATTTCGCGTCGCGGTTGACTGGTCGTCGGGTGGCTTGTCGTCTTCGGGACATGAGTTCGTTAAATCGTTAAAAAGGGTTAAGCGTTGAATCTTGGAAGCGTTACGCGGCGGCCGGGGCGTTCGCGGCGGCGGCGGCGGCGGCAATCTTGCCTTCCTTCGGCCGCTTCACGCCGTACTTCGAGCGACTGACACGGCGCTTTTCCACGCCGGCGGCGTCGAGCGTACCGCGCACGATGTGGTACCGCACCCCGGGCAAATCCTTCACGCGACCGCCGCGCACCAGCACGATCGAGTGCTCCTGTAAATTATGCCCCTCGTCCGGGATGTAAGCGATGACTTCGTAGCCATTGGTCAGGCGCACCTTGGCCACCTTGCGCATGGCTGAATTCGGCTTCTTGGGTGTGCGGGTCATGACTTGAATGCACACGCCGCGGCGAAACGGCGAGCCACTCAAGGCCGGGGCCTTGGACTTGAATTCCAGTTTTCTGCGGCCCTTGCGGACCAATTGGTTGATCGTCGGCATGTGCGCTTAAAATTACTCCTGCTTCACCCGGCGTCTGAACGCCGGGCAAACGGAACAAGCAGATTAGCAAAGGGCTGTCACTACGCAACAAGTTTTTTGAGAATTGTCGGGAGGGGGGCGCATCTCAGTTTTGCAGGGTAGAAGAATGAGGGGGAAATCGGCGACAACTACCGTTGCGCCAGAAGGTTTCCAAACCTATCAATGCTTCATCACCTTGCTGACGCCAGACCGCTCCCCTTCTGGAAGGGGTGGGGGTGGGACCGGCGTAGAGCAATTTAGTTTACAGCACTACTGTCCGACCCGGCATGGCAATCGGGTAACGCCCATTGGCGTCGGGCAAAACGGGCGCGGGACCATCAAGCGATGTGATTTTTTCCAGACCCGGCGCCAATTCCACGTTTGATGCCAGTGCTTCGTCGAAAGTGATCATTTGACCGGACTCACAGGCCATGCGGCCCATAATTGCGGTCAAGCATGATTTGGCGCAGCGCTCGGTTTCGTTGTAGGGCTTGTCATTCCGGATCGCGTCGAAGAGCAGATCGTGCTCGCGTTGGTAATGGTCGCATTCCGGCCCCTTGTAATCCCAGATGAGTTTGTCGGAGGCTTGTTTGTGATCTTTCCAAAGGCGAGGCTTGCGTTGGCCCTCGCCCAGCACACCAAGCCCTTTTGCGCCGAGAATCATGGCGCCGAAAAAGCCCCAGCAGTTGGAGATATGGCGTCCTTGCGCAAGCGACCGCGTGCCGTCGGCGAATGTGTATTCCGACGCGTAATGATCGAACAACTGGTCGGCAGCGTCGCGCACCTGGCGTCCGCCCATGCCTTGCGCGGACACCGGCCATGCGTTTTTGACCCAGCAACAAACGTCAATGTTGTGGATGAGCCAGTCCACGATGAAGCTGCCGTTGAGCCAGGTGAAGCAACTGTAGTTGGATATCTGGTAGGCCAGTTCCGTCATGTTTGGCTCCTTCGGACTAATGCCCACCGGTCCATGCATGCGATAAGCATTGGCGTAAATAACCTCACCGATGCGACCTTTGTGGATTTGCTCGACCGCTTCCTCGAGTGGCTTGTAGTGGCGGCTCATCAGGCCGCCGGCGATTTTGAGGTTCTTCTGCTGCGCCAATTCGCCCGCCTTGAGCACGCGCCGGATTCCGGGCGCGTCCACGGCAAACGATTTTTCCATGAACACGTTCACGCCTTTCTGCACGGCGTATTCCAAATGGATGGGCCGAAACGCCGGCGGCGTGGTCAGCAACACCACGTCGCCTTTTTCGAGGGAATCAATCGCTTGCTTGAATCCGTCAAAGCCGATGAAGCGGCGTTCGGGCGGCACGTCCATCTGCGCGGCGTGTTTTTGTGAAATTGCCTGGTAGCTTTTTGACAAGCGCGGTTCGAAAACATCGGCCATCGCCCAGAGTTTGGTCGACCCCTGAGTGGACAACGCCTGAGCCGCCGCGCCAGTGCCACGTCCGCCGCAACCGACGAGTGCCACCTTGATGGTGTTGGCCTCCGCGCAATAGCCGGGACGCGGCGTAGCGAGCGCCCCTGTCAACACTGCGCCGGCGGCGGCAGTGGAGGTTTTGATGAAATCGCGGCGCGTGGTGAGGGAAGATTTTATTTCCGAATTCATAGTAATCTCGAGGCTTGTGTTTACAGACGCAAGCAATTGTGTAAGGCGGGGGCGAAAGTTGTAAAGTGATTCATTTCCGATTCATTTCCGACGGAGAGCGCAACCGGCAATAGTGGGACATTCGCAGGCGGGACGCTCTGCGCCACTAACAGTTCAAGCCGCAGCGCCGGTCACGCCGAGATTCCGCAACACGCGCACGGTGGAAGCCGCCTTGTTCAGCGTGTAGAAGTGCAACCCGGGCGCACCGGCCCGGAGCAATTCCTCGCATTGCTTCGTGGCGTATTCGATGCCGAACTCCGCGCACGCCGCATCGTCGTTGGCGAACTGGTCGAGTTTCCGTCCGAGCGCGGCAGGGATTTTTGCGCCGCAAAGCTGCGTGAATTTCTTGATCTGCGACGCGCTGAGGATGGCAACGACGCCCGGCACCAGCGGCATCCGAACGCCAAGTTTGCCCGCAACATGATCGCGGAAGGCAAAGTAATCCGCGTTATCGAAAAATAATTGCGTGAGAACAAAGTCCCCGCCGGCATCAACTTTCTCCTTCAGATGCTGCCAATCGGCGAGTTTGCCTTCCTTGCACGCGATGTGGCCTTCGGGAAAACCGGCAACGCCGACGGAGAATCCGCCCCGCTCGCGGATGAATTTCACCAGTTGGGCAGAAAACTCGAAGCCACCGGGCGTGGGTTGAAACCCGCCACCGAGAGGCGGATCACCGCGCAGGGCGAGAATATTTTTGCAACCAAGCGCGCGGATTTTTTCCAGCAGTTCACGCACTTGCTCGCGCGTGTGCTCGACACATGTGAGGTGCGCCAGCGCCGTCAGGCCGTGCTGCTTTTGAATGCGGTCCACGATCATCAACGTTTTTTCGCGGGTGCTGCCCCCGGCACCATAGGTCACGGAACAATAGTCCGGTTGGGTTTGGAGCAGCGCGGGAATGTGCTTTTCGAGCAGATTGCGGTCACCCTCGTCGGTTCGAGGCGGAAAGAATTCGAACGAAATGACCGGACGCTTGGCCAGGGCTTTGGCCGCATAAATGTCGCCAATGAATTGCATGGGTGGGTGGATTATGACCGAAAGTGCGTGGAATCCAAGTGCGTTTGCGCCACTAATTCACGACGTTCTGCGGCTGGCCGGCGAGGAAGGCGCGGATATTTTCCACGGCGACGCGCATCAACCGGGCACGGGCGGCGCCCGTCGCCCAGGCGTTGTGCGGTGTGATGATGCAATTCCTCGCCCGCAGCAACGGATGGTCAGCGGGCGGTGGTTCGACTGACAAAACGTCCAGACCGGCGCCGGCGATTTTTCCTTGGTTCAGCGCTTCCGCCAGCGCGCGTTCGTCCACGAGCGGGCCGCGACTGGTGTTCAACAAGAACGCCGTGGGCTTCATCGTGGCGAGACGGGGCGCATTGACGAAATTTTCCGTTTGTGGTGTCAGTGGGCAATGCAGGCTCACCACGTCGCTCTCGCGGAACAGCGTTTCGAGGCCCACGAATCGGACAAAGGGCGGGCCGGATTTGGGCGAGAGATTGTGCACGAGCACATTCATGCCGAACTCGCCTGCCACGTCCGCCACCGCGCGACCGATGCGCCCGAACCCGACGATGCCCAACGTCAGCCCGGCTAGTTCCACGAGCGGAAAGTCGCAGTAGGAGAAATCCGGCGAAGCCGTCCAACGGCCTGCGCGAACGCCGTCGGCGTGGTGGCCAACCTGATGCGTGAGTTCGAGGAGCAGGGCGAAGGCAGCCTGAACCACGGACGGAGTGCTGTAAGCGGGCACGTTGGTTACCGGGATGCCGCGTTCGCGCGCCGCCGCCAGGTCCACCACATTTGTACCGGTCGCGAGCACGCCGATGTATTTCAACTTTGGCAAACGCGCGAGGTCGGCGCGGGTGAGAACGGCTTTGTTGGTGAGAATGATTTCCGCATTGGCGGCGCGGCGCAGGATTTCCGCCGGCGGCGTGCGGTCGTGAATTTCACAATGACCGAGCGCCCTGAGCGCGTCCCAACTCAGGTCGCCGGGGTTCAACGTGAATCCATCCAGGACAACGATGTTCATGAAGCAAAAAGTTCCACGCGCAGTCTAGCCGCCGCGCGCGATGCGTTGCAAGCAACGGCCACGGGCATTTTGCGGTGGGCAATAGGCCGATGATTCGGCAGGCTGCGCGCATGACGCGACATTGCTGGAAGTGCGGCACGGAATACAAGCTGGCCGGGTCACCGGGACGTTCGGAAACGTGCGAGCGGTGCAACTCCGATCTCAAAGTCTGCCTGAACTGCGTGAGCTACGATCCGAAGGTGGCTTACCAATGTCGCGACCGACGCGCCGATCCGGTGGAGGAAAAACACCTGGCGAATTACTGCGAGTATTTCGAGCTGGCGCGGCGGATGTTCGTAGCGCCGAAGGAGGAAACAGGACGCGAGACGAAGGCGCGGGACGAACTCAAGAAGTTACTGGGGGACTGACAGGCGGGCGATACTATCTCGTTTCATGCTAGATCGGTTGCGATGGCCAGCAGGCGATGGCCAACAGCTAATCGCGAACCAAAACCTCCCCGTTCACATCCTGGCGGCGCTGGAGAAGCTGGCGGAATCGCGCAAGCGTTTGTTGTCGGCACGAATCCGCGCGGCAAGCGTTTTGGAAGCCGCCAGCAGAAAAGGCGCGGCGAGGTCAGGGGCTTCTTCGGTGAGCCTGGCAAAATCAGCGGCGACGATTTTTAACACCGCGCTGTCCACGTTGGCAACGACGTCCGCCGAACGCGGCCCATGATCAAATAGCGCCATGTCGCCAAAGAACTCGCCGGGACCCAGCGTGGCGAGAATGGTTTCCTTGCCGCCCACCACCAAGCGCACGCGCAATTCACCTTCGAGGATGAGATACATGGTGTCGCCCTGCTCGCCTTGCTTTACGACGACAGTCCACTGAGGAACCTGCTGCAGTTCCGTGAACTGCGCAAAATGATCGAGTTGAGCGTCGCTGAAACCAGCAAGGACTTTCACGCGGCGGAGCGCACCGGGTTTGATTCTCGCGGAGGCGTTGACAGCCGGACTGGCGGCTTGGCGTGGGAAGAACATCTGCAATTCTGGAATTTCCGCCGCGCGCCGCCAGGTTACCTCGCGCCCAACGAAAATCCAAGTGTCGGCAAACACTCGCTCGTCCTTGATCCAACTTACGAGCGTCGGCAACTCGACCGGTCCGTAAGCGGACTGGTCAATCCCCCAAATGAAGAAGGCAGTGCTGTCGGCCTGGGTACTCACAGGTGTTCTATAGCATCAAACCGAGCGGGAAGAAAGCAGAAATGGGCCTGAATCCGCGGCCGCGAAAGGATTGGCATAAAATAACCCCCCTCGCAGGAGGCGAGGGGGGCCGGAGGAACGGACGCGATCAGAATTTGTAAATGATGTTCGCGGCGAGCAGGAACGCGTTGTCGCGAGTCGGAGTGCCGGCGGTGAGTCCGCCAAAAGCCGGGCCGTCCGCGACGTGATCCCAGCGGAATTCCACGCGACTGAGCACGTTCTTCCACAGGTCGTATTGGGCCGTGGCGGTGAAGGCCCAGACCCTGAAGTCACGGCCGCTTCCCACGTCGGACCAATCGCCGAGCAAATCGGCGCCGTCGTCCAAGTATTCGCCGCGCAGGTTGAAAGCCAGCTTTTCCGTGGCTTGATACGAAGCATACGCCGCTGCCGACCACGCGTTGCCGGGCCCTTCTCCTGTCCCATTAACCTGCGTGTAGTCATGCACGACGTAGGCGTCATACGACGCGCCGAATTTCAATCCAGTGACCGGCGTGGCCACCGTGGCGCCCGCGTACCAACTCGTCGTGTTCCCCGGAGAGCCTTCCGATGCGCCCGAATTGAAGCCGTTTACGACGCCGAGAGAGAGGGATGATCCCTTCAGCCAGCCCCAACTGTCAGGCGCGGTCAGCGCGATCGATCCCATGTAGGTCTTGTAGGACTCCGCTTTGTTACCGGCCAGAAATGCACGCTGATTGATCACCGGTCCAACGGTGTCGGCCACACAAGCCGTTGCGGAAAGCCAGTCGGCAAACTTGTAGGCGGCCTGCACTCCGGTATGAGTTGTCGGCTCAATGGCGAAACCGTAGGAGCGGGTGTAG
>Ga0315268_10003676_pt1 | contig 16786 bp, 10 predicted proteins | sample C1_top_MG_FD_204535 | JGI IMG/M metagenome (GOLD analysis project Ga0315268, IMG submission 204535) | Sediment microbial communities from Yellowstone Lake, YNP, Wyoming, USA - C1_top | ecosystem: Environmental > Aquatic > Freshwater > Lake > Sediment | place: USA: Wyoming | collected 2017-08-01
GGCTTCCAAATATTTGATAGGAATATTCAAATCCTGCGAGGCCTTCTTAAAGGTCTTGCCTTGGTCCAAGCGCTTATCCCTTAAGTAGTCGCCCAAGGGATTGGCTTTATGTCGAGTCAGTAATGCGGCGGTCATATTAGGTCCACTCGTCGTCGGAGAAAAAGTTCTTGTGCGATTTCTTCGGCGCTTCTTCTTCCTCTTCCGTTGCCTCTTCCGGCTCTTCTATTTCTTCCACTACTATTTCTTCTTTAATTATTTCTTCCGGCTCGGCTTCTTCTTCCGGCTCTTCGGCAATTTCTTCCTCTGATTTCGCTTCTTTTTCCGTCAATAATTCCTCCGCGATTTCCGCAATCGCCTCTTCATCGGCTTCCAGTTCGGCACCGATATCGCGGTTGTCAAAAACCGGCTCCGATTCTTCAATAGCTTCTTCCTCCTCAGCTTCTTCAGATTCATCCATGAGCGGATTAACATCTTCATCCTCCGTCACCTCTTCTTCCTCTTCAGAATTTCCACGGCTGAATGATGTGAATGTCGGCTCTTCTTCTTCGTCATAACTGCTCTTGCCTCTCGCAATCGGCCTTAATTCGCCAGTCAGATCATGTTCGCGGGCGGCAAACTCCACCGCTCCGACGCCGCCCAATTTGTCCAAAAATATCTCGCGAGCCTTAGCTCCGTCCGACGGGCCGATAATGCCCTGTTCCTCCAATAAATCCAAGATGCGAGCGGCGCGAGCATAACCAAGTTTCAGGCGACGCTGCAAGAGCGAAGCCGAGGCTTTGCCTGACTCTCTAATCACTTCGATCGCTTCGTTCATCAGCGGTTCATCGGAACTGCCGAAGCCGCCCCCCATGCCTCCCCCGACCGCTGAAGTCGCGCCCAGTAATTTCTCATCATATTCCACTTCGCCATGGGATTTGATGTATCTGACCACGTCGGAAATTTCCTTGTCCGCCAAGTATACGCCTTGGATGCGCTTGGGCCGTGACATTTCCGGACCGAGATAAAGCATATCGCCTCGGCCCACTAATTTCTCAGCCCCCATGCCGTCTAAGATAGTACGGGAATCAATGGATGAGGCGACAGAAAAAGCGATGCGGGCGGGAATATTAGCCTTGATTAGGCCGGTAATGACTTCAGTCGAGGGACGCTGCGTCGCCAGAATCAAATGGATGCCGACGGCGCGCGCCATCTGCGCCAGGCGAACGATGCCGGCTTCCATGTCATTGCCGGCAGTGGCCATCAGATCGGCCAACTCATCAATAATAATAATGATATATGGGATCTTGTCGCTATGCGTCTGATTGAACGAGGCGATATTCCTATTGCCGAATTTCGCCAACAGTTCGAAGCGGCGCTCCATCTCAGTGATCGCCCATTTCAAGGCGCCGATAGTCTTCTTAACGTCATTGATGACCGGCGTCAGCAGGTACGGAATGCCGTTATACATCGGCAGTTCGACGCGCTTAGGATCGACCAAGATGAACTTCAATTCATCAGGCGAATTTTGATAAATAAGGGAAACGATGATGGAGTTGATGCAGACGGATTTGCCCGAACCGGTAGCGCCAGCAACCAGAAGATGAGGCATCTTATCTAATTGCCCGAAGATCGGCTTGCCCGAAACATCCTTGCCTAAGGAAATGAACAAATTATTTGTTCGACTCTTATATTCTTTCGACATCAGCATCTCGCCCATCGTCACCTTGGCCGACTGGATATTCGGCACTTCGATGCCCACCAGCGACTTGCCGGGAATCGGCGCCTCAATGCGGATCGGGTGTGCCGCCAGGGCTAAGGCCAAATCGGCGTTCAAAGTCGAGATCCTGGCCAGGCGCACGCCGTCGGCCGGCCGCATGGTGAATTGCGTCACGGTCGGGCCGATATTGACATCGCCCATTTCCACCGCGATGCCGAAATTATTCAAAGTTTTCCTGATGATTTCCTGATTATTCTTGATATCGACGGAGGTCGCCTTGCCCGTTTTGCTATTGAGAAGCCCGATCGGGATATCGATCGGTCCGTATTTCTTCGCCTTGCCCGGGCCAGCTTCTGCCAGTTCAGCCTCCTTGTCAAAGCCCATTTTTATTTCTGTCTTGACGAACCCCGGAGTCTCCTCCTCTTCCGGCGCTTCTTCTTTCATGCCCGATTCCTCAGCTAAAATAGCTTCAGTATTTTCCGCTGGCTCTTCCTCATAACCCTCCTCCGATTGCTGAGCAAGCATCCTTTCCTGTTTTTTCAGCCGCTGATAGAAATACCACTCTTTGATTTTTACCGACAGCCAGCTGAAAACCTTGATTGGCCACATAATGCCGTAAATGGAGGTTTCTAGAGCAAGAAGGAGTCCGATCAGTACGGCTGCAACCAGAACGACCAGAGCGCCCCAAAAATTCATCATTCGCAAGAGCGGCAAAGCAGCCATGACGCCGATATAGCCTCCGCCCTGGCCAGCCTTAGCCGTCTCGAGCGACTGCCATGATTCATAAGGCAGATGGAAAATGCCGGCCAGCCCCAAGATGAATAAGGCCACGCCCAAATAATTGATGAACCGGATGGGATATTTTTCTTCATTCAAGAGGCAAAAAATCCAAGCTCCTAAGAGCACCGGGAAAATCCACTTGAGGTTGCCCAGTGCGATAGAAAGAGAATAATTAGTGAATTGGCCGAAACGTCCGGAGAGATCGAATAAGCCCATGATGCTTAATGCGGCCAGCGCAAATAGGAAAATAATGAATATGCCCTTCTTGACTTCAGGATCGAGGTTGCTGATCGTTTCCGTCAGGGAGCCTAAGCCATAGCCTTCGGCCTCATCGCTGCGGTATCTCCTCGCTTTGGGTCGACGCAAAAAGCCGAGCCAACCCGACTGCCTTTGATATTTTTTTCGCATAAGACAATTTAATATTATGCCTCTGATTCATCTTTAATAATGCGGTAATTATACCATATTTGGCGGGTTTAATCCTAATCCGATATTGTGGACAAAAAAACCGCCTCCGGACAAGTCCGAAGGCGGCAAAACAGAGACTATTTAGCATTTATATATTTCCATAAAGCCATAATGCCGAGAACTAAAAGCGCTACGACCAAGACATAAGTCAGCCAGGAGAAAAGCATCATGCCTCCGCCGTAACCGCCCCACATGTAATTGTATCCCATCATAATATCACCCCCTTCTTTTGAGCAGCCGGAGCTAGACGGCCCAGGCTGCGAATATAATCAAAGGCACGACAAGCCAAAGCAATTGCCACATGATTTTCATCGGATCACGTTTTGATCGATGTATTTCTATCGTTAAGAAAGTCATAAATTTTGTTATTGTCATCCCGACCGAAGTCCGGTAACCCGGACGCAGTGGAGGGATCTGCAAATAAAGCCAGGTACTACTAGGTCTAAATCGATAAGTATGTAAAATAATGGCAGTGAAATTAGAACCTTTGTAGATCTCTCCACTTCGCTATGTTTACATAGCTTCGGTCGAGATGACATCTTAATTTATTTTAATTTCTTCTTGATTTCTGCCATGGTTAATCGCAGCTTATATTGGTATTTTCTGATCGTCTTCATGCGCTCCATTGCCTGCCCTTTATGATACAATCGATAACCCCCTTGAGTCTCAGCGGCGAACTTAAGCAAGCCTTCCTTGGTATAGTAATGGATAGTCGACGGCAAGACATCGGCCAATCTGGCCAGTTCGCCGATTTTGATCAGGTTGCCTTCCCTCTTTGGCGCCATATGCGGTCATTTCTTAAAGTATGAAGTATGAAGTAATACTCTCAACTTAATACTTATATTATACCAGTTTGCATTAATGTCCGCAAGAATTTTATCCACAACTAAAAATCCCGCCGGACTCATGCCGACGGAACTTAATAAATAATTTTATTTTAGGCCGTGCTCGTGGAACAGCTTCACGTATTTCTGATCGTATTCCATGATATGGACCAAGAGCCAATCATCTAAGAGCTTGAGCGCTTCAAAGATTATGTCCTGATTCCTGGCCGCGAGAAATCTGGTCTTCAGATCCATAATCCTGTCCTTAATCTTATTATGCTCCGCGATATGGACGTTCGCTTCCGGATATTGGAATTTGGCGAAATACCTTTCTTCCGTGCCGAAGTGCAAATCGGCATGTTCGCGCAATTGGTCGAAGATATCATCGAATGCCGACAAATCTACTGTTGTCGCTGAATTGAGCTTGTCGTAAATTTCGTTGGTAAAATCGACGATTTTGTGATGCTGTTCGTCAATTTCCTTGATGTGCACGATAAAGAAATTTTCCCAGGCGACTATTCCCATATTGTTGGTTAATATCTATTGATTGAAGGATAGCAAAACCTTGCTGAAATAGCAAAGGCCGGATTACGGCCAGTCATAGCCGGGGAAATAATCCCGCTTGATCCGATTGTCGGCAATGCCCATCTCCGCCAGCATCTTTTCCATCGCCTCCACCATCGGCTCAGGGCCGGAGACGTAATACTCCGGCAGTTGCAGATCCGGCACGAGCTTTTTGACAGCTTCGGCGGTAACGCGCTCCGGCTCGATAAAGTAATGTATCTTGAAATCAGGATTGCGGCCGGCAATCTCTTCTAAATCTTTTTTAAAAATGAAATTATTGTCGCGATTGGCATACAAAAGCATGCCCTTGATCGGGATTTTCCGATTATCCAAATCAGCCAGAATGGAACGGATGGCCGTAATGCCGATGCCGCCGGCAATGAAAACAAGCTTTTCTTCCGGTTCGCCGATGGTAAATCCCCCGCTCGGGCCGTCCGCATCAATCTCTGCGCCGATCGGCATGATTTGCAAGGCTTTCTTAAAGCTGCTGGGTTTATCCGTTATCCGGGTCGTAATATAAGCATTCTTCTCGAAGGGAGCCGAGGCGATAGAAAAAAATCGCTTGTCCTTCTTCTCGTCCATATCCGCATGCGGCAGGGTGTAGATCAAAAACTGCCCTCCCAGCCAAGTTATGGGCGTTTTCGGCTGGAAAATGAAGGTATACGCCTCCGGCGCCTCCTGGCGCTTGTCGATCAGCTTGAGCTTCATAATATTTTCTTGGTTTTATTACTCAGGGGCAAAAAATTATTCTTGCTGACTACTTTTTTGCCGGTTTCCTGCTCCATTTTCCGCCGCGCGATTCCGGCCACTTCTCCGCCTCGTCGTGAAGTCTTTTTGTTGGCTAGCAATCCAGCCGGCTTTTCTAATTTGGTGATTTCTGTCGTCGCCGCCTCGCCTAACATCGAGAAAATCAATTCCAAATCAGTCATATGATCGCGCAGATTCTGCCTGTCCAATCCTTTCAGTTTCTTGTGTTTGTCGGGAGTCAAGCCGAAAGTCGCCTGAGCTATTTCCGCGGTCAGGATTTCGTAATCCTTTTGCACTTTTATGCCGCGGCGCTTCCACTCGTCCGTCAAGGTATCTCGGATCTCAATGCCGCGCATCCGCTTTTCTATCCAACCGTCAGGATAACCCTTGAGCTTATACAACATGCGGGTGCGTTTCTGGCCCAGCTCCGGATCTTCCACTTCCTGCACCCTTTCATAGCCGACCCTGGCCAGCCAGCGCTTAAACGGCTCAGCTTTGGGCGACGGGATCGACTGGATGATGCGGAATATCCCTTCGGTATTGGCGCAATCGGTTTCGCGCATTTTACCGTCTGGAGCAAGCAATTTCAACTCGTGACAAAATGTCACGACTTCACTACCTTCCTCACCCAACCTTTGCTTGAGCTTTCTCCAATATGCCCCCGAGTCGAGGCTTTCAGTTAATGCTGCTGTTACATCAATGACGGAAAACCACCACTCGTTATTATGCAGAATGCGGCGGATATTCTTCTTTTTGAACAATACAAGGTTATTGCCTGGCATATTAATCGATTATATCGATACGCTTTGATATATTTTAGCAATTTCTCGGTAAAATAAAAAGACCCGCGCCAATGAGAAAATATGATTAACTAAACCCCTCCTAACCTCCCCTTTCGTAAAGGGGAGGGAAAATGCAGTACAAAAAAAATCGCCTCATTGCTGAGACGATTTTTTTGAGTATATAATTACCACTTGGAAAGATTGAATCCTGTTCCTGCCGGGATCTTGCGGCCGATGATGATATTTTCCTTCAAGCCGGAAAGATCGTCGGTCTTGCCCGTGATGGCGGCGTTGATCAAAACCTTGGCGGTCTCTTGGAACGAGGCGGCGGCAAGCCATGACCTGGTCGAAAGAGAAACCTTAGTGATGCCCATCAAGAGGCGCTCATAGTCCATAGGCTTCTTGCCCTTCGACAATTTCTGATTGGCGAAGATGGCGTCCATGTATTCGATGACTTCGCCCGGCATGAAGTCGGTATCGCCGGCGTCGGTCACGTAGACCTTGGAGAACATCTGGCGGATGACCACTTCGACGTGCTTGTCATTCAATTTCTGGCCCTGGCTGGAATAGATATGCTGGATTTCCTTCATGATGTATTGCTGGGTGAACTTCTGGCCTTTCAGCTTGTAGATCTGATGCAGGTCGAGAGAGCCTTCAGTCAGCTGGTCGCCGGCTTCCACCTTGGCGCCGTCCTTGACCATGATCGATTTGACCGAGGCCACCAGATATTCGCGCGTGCCGAGCTCCTGGCCGAAGATGAACATGGTGTTGCCGTCGATCTTGGCCGTACCGGACAAGGGCGCGGTGATTTTGTTCTCGCCGTTTTCGATAATGATCTGGCCCTGAGTGATCTCGTCGCCGTCCTTGACCATGATGACGGTCTTCTTGCCCTTAGGCACGGTGATCTTCTTTTCCAAAACTTTTTCGTAAGTGATTTCCAAGATGCGTTCCTTGCCGGAAGTCTTGACGATCGTCTCGCCGTCGGCGGAAACGATTTCTCTGGCGCGAGGCTCTTTGATCTTGATGAAGCCGTCGACTTCGGCGATGACCGCCTTATTCTTCGGACTGCGTACCTCGAAGATTTCTTCGACGCGCGGCAGACCTTGCGTGATATCGCCTTCGGAGGCCACGCCGCCGGTATGGAAGGTTCTCATTGTGAGCTGAGTGCCAGGTTCGCCGACAGATTGCGCGGCCATGACGCCGACAGCCGTGCCCATTTCGACTTCCTTGTTGTAAGCCAAGTCGTAGCCGTAGCATTTGGCGCAAATACCGCGGACGTTCTTGCAGGTCATGACTGAGCGGTAAGTGGCGCTCTCCAAGTCGCCGTCGCCGATTTTCTTGAGAGTCTCTTCGGTCACCAGTTCGCCGGCCTTGGCCACGGCTTTGTTCTTGACCAAGAGATCCTTGGCCAAGTAACGGCCGAAGACGCGGTTGATCAATTTGTCGCCCATCTGCTCGGATTCGGCCTTGGTGATGGTGATGCCTTCGTCATCGCCGCAATCATCGACAGCCACGACAATTTCTTGCGCGACATCGACCAAGCGGCGGGTCAGGTAACCGGCCGAAGACGTACGCAAAGCGGTATCGGACAAGCCTTTGCGGGCGCCGTGGGAAGAAATGAAGAATTCGAGCACGTTGAAGCCGTTTTTGAAATTGGATTTGACCGGCAGTTCGATGACTTCGTAATTCGGGTTGACCACCGGGCCTTTCATGCCGATCATCTGAGACAGCTGGCCCCAGGAACCGCGGGCGCCGGAATCGATCATAGTCAAAATGGAATTGCCTTCAGTCATACAGACTTTGACCAAGTCCAAGATCTGCGTATTGATGCGCAGCCAGTTCTCGACGATTTTCTCATGGCGTTCGTCCTCAGTCAGAAGGCCCATCATGTATTGGCTGTCGATCAAATCGACTTCCGTGTTGCCTTTGACAATCAATTCGGCGCGTCCTTTGACGTCGACCAAATCGGCCATACCCAAGGATTGGGCGGAAAGAGTGAGATATTTGAAACCAAGATTCTTCATCTTATCTAATACTTCGACAGTGGCTTCAGGGCCGAAACGATACAGGATGTCGGCCAAAATTTTGGACAGATGCTTTTTGCCGCAACGGGTGTTGATGTATTCAAAGTCCGGCGGCATGATTTCGTTGAAGAAAATACGGCCGAGCGATGTCTCGATGAGCACCTTCTTGGCTTTCTTGCCGGTGCCTCTGGTATAGAAAATTTTGATTTTGGATTGCAGATTGATCAAGCCCTTGTCGCGAGCCATGATGGCTTCATCAACAGAAGAGACGATCCTGGTCGGGCCGCCTTCGTCCATAGTCGTCAAATAATAGCAGCCCCAGACGATATCCTGGTTAGGCGTGACGATCGGCTGGCCGTTGGCCGGCTTCAATAAATTATGAGAAGCAAGCATACGAGTCGCGGCCTCGTCGTTGGCATCTTTGGAGAGAGGCACGTGGACAGCCATCTGATCGCCGTCAAAGTCAGCATTAAAGGCGGCGCAAACCAGCGGATGCACCTGCACAGCCAAGCCTTCGATCAAGATCGGCTTGAAAGCCTGGATGCCCAAGCGATGCAGAGTCGGAGCGCGATTCAGCAAGACATGCGCGTCTTTGACGACTTCTTCCAGAATATCCCAGACCTCGTCATGCTTGGCGTCGATATATCTGTTGGCTGATCTGATATTATGCACGATGCCGCGGTCGATCAATTTGGCGATGATGAATGGTTTGAATAATTCCAAAGCCATGATCTTCGGGATGCCGCACTGGTGCAGCTGCAACTTCGGACCGACGACGATGACCGAACGGCCGGAGTAGTCGATACGTTTGCCCAAAAGATTCTGGCGGAAACGTCCCTGTTTGCCTTTCAAGATGTCAGCCAAAGATTTCAACATTCTCTTCTGGCCGGTCGAGGCCACGACAGTCTTGCCATGGCGGGCATTGTTATCTATTAAAGAATCGACGGCTTCCTGCAGCATTCTTTTTTCATTGCGGGTGATGACTTCAGGCGCGTTAAGTTCCAACAACTGCTTGAGGCGGTTGTTGCGGTTGATGACGCGGCGGTATAAGTCATTCAAATCAGAGGTGGCAAAACGTCCGCCATCCAGCGGTACCATCGGCCGCAGATCAGGCGGGATGACCGGAATCGCAGTCATAATCATCCACTCCGGGCGAAGCTCGTTCTTAATCAGGTTGTTGAAAAATTTGATGCGGCGGATGATTTTATCTTTCTTGGCGCCGACAGCTTCTTTTAATTGAGCCTCGAGCTCGTCCACGGTTTTCTTCAGGTCGATCTTAGAGAGTAATTCGCGGATAGCTTCGCCGCCGATGCCGGCTTCGAAGATATGGCCGTACTTGAGCGAGAGCTCGTGGAAAGAATGCTCAGAGATGATCTTCAAGACTTTGATTTCCTTCAATTCCGCTTCAGCCAGAGTCATGGTGTCTTCCAATTCCTTCAGCTTCTCGTCGCGGCTCTTGGCAAACTGCTCGATGGCCTCGTGTTTTTCGGCATCGGTCTTGGCAGATGATTCCATCTGTTTGACGCGGTTGTCGAAATCGCCTTCGATCTGCTTTCTGTATTGCTTGTATTCGGTGCGCAACTGTTCGAAGGTTTGAGCCTTCAGATCCTCATTGACATTGGTGATGATGAAATCGGCGAAATAGATGACTTTCTCCAAGTTCATGACAGACATGTCCAAGGCCAAACCGACTTTGCTCGGAATGGAGCGCAAGAACCAGATGTGAGCCACGGGAGCGGCTAGATCGATATGAGCCATGCGTTCGCGGCGAACCACGGCGCGAGTGACTTCGACGCCGCATTTGTCGCAGACGATGCCCTTGTAGCGGATTTTTTTATACTTGCCGCAGTAGCATTCCCAGTCCTTGATCGGCCCGAAGATGTGTTCGGCGAAAAGCCCGTCTTTTTCCGGCTTCTGCGTCCTATAGTTGATTGTTTCAGGCCGAGTGACTTCGCCGTGTGACCAGGCATGAATATCATCGGGGCTGGCGATCCTCAGGCGGATGGCGTCGAATTTGATGTTTGGCAGCTGTTCTTGATTGAACATAATATTGTTGAAATTTCAAATTTACAATTTCCAATGTCAAATTGGATTTAAAGTTTGTAAAGTTTATAAAGTTAATTACGAATTTAATACTTTTAATTAGAATACTAGTTATCTAATATTATTCTTCATTGCCATAATTTCTTTTTTAATATCTTCTATATCTTCATCATAATCTAGCATAAAATAAGTAAAAATCCCTATTATGATACTTAATAAACCTAAAATTAAAAAATCTGTTTTAACACCAAAATACCATAAAATTAAGACCCCCAAGGAGAATCCAACTATTGTCTTTGTAGCAGTATTCCTATGTCCTTTTTTTCTGTGGTCATTATATTTCATACGATTTTAGATGAGATTTAGTTGGGAACAAAACAGCGAATAATCTTTTTTTCTCTTGTCATCCCGACCGTAGTCTGGTAATCCAGATGAAGTGGAGGGATCTACAAATGCGGATAATCACTGTTCCGAATAACTTACTAAGTATTTTATTGGGAAGTAGTGATGTTCGATGTTTGCAGATCTCTCCACTCCGTCCCGATAGTAATCGGGACTTCGGTCGAGATGACACTCGAGGCTTTCCCTCCCCTTACGAAGGGGAGGGCCAGGGTGGGGTTAACGTGTTCCTTAACCTCCCCTTAATCCCCTCCTTCGTAAGGAGGGGAGACACTTCGATTTCCAATTTCTAATTTTTAATGCGACCTGGATCCCCGCCTACGCGGGGATGACAACTACTTTTATTTTTCCTAACAATTTAACAATATAACAATTCAACATTTTTCCTTATGACAACCCCTCCTCGTCTTCCCTGACCATGGCGACTTCGATCTTCTTGTCCAGGTCGGTGACTTCGTTGTTCTCGTCCAGAAGCTCGACGTTGAGGCCGAGGCCTTTCATTTCGCGGACAAGGACATTGAACGATTCAGGAATATACAGGTTATCGATCGGTTCGGACTTGATGATGGACTCATATGTCTTGGAGCGGCCCAGAATATCGTCTGATTTGATGGTCAGGATTTCCTGCAGGGTTGCGGCGGCGCCGTACGCTTCCAAGGCCCAGACTTCCATTTCGCCGAAACGTTGACCGCCGAATTGCGCCTTGCCGCCTAACGGCTGCTGCGTGATCAATGAGTACGGTCCGATGGAACGGGCATGGATCTTGTCTTCCACCAAGTGGTTCAGCTTCAACATATAGACGTAGCCGACAGTCGATTGCTTGTGGAATGATTCGCCGGTGCGGCCATCATATAATTGGATGCGGCCGTCTCTCGGGAAACCGGCTTTCTCCAGTTCGTCGCCGATGTTAGTCTCGGTCGCGCCGTTGAATACGTTGGTCGCGACTTTGTAGCCCAAGGCCTGAGCGGCTAAGCCCAAGTGGGTTTCCAAAATCTGACCCAAGTTCATACGGGAAACGACGCCCAAAGGCGAGAGAATAATATCGACAGGCGTGCCATCAGCCAAATGCGGCAGGTCTTCGACCGGCACGACTTTGGAAATGACGCCCTTGTTGCCATGGCGGCCGGCCATCTTATCGCCGACTTGCACTTTGCGAAGCGAGGCGACAGTCACCTGCACCATCTTCAACATGCCGGCGGACATCTTGTCGCCGTTCTCTCTGGAGAATATTTTGATATCGATGACTTTGCCGGATGAGCCGTGCTCCAAATATAACGAGGAGTCGCGGACGTCGCGGGCTTTTTCGCCGAAGATGGCGCGCAGCAATTTCTCTTCTGCGGATAATTCAGTCTCGCCTTTCGGAGTGATCTTGCCGACCAGGATGTCGCCGGACTTGACGAAGGCGCCGATGCGCACGATTCCCTCTTCATCCAGATCCTTCAATTTTTCTTCGCTGACATTCGGGATATCGGAAGTGACAATCTCAGGTCCCAGCTTAGTCTCACGCACCTCGCAAGTATAGTTCTCGATATGGATCGAAGAATAGCGATCCTTGTGCACCAATTTTTCAGAAAGAATAATGGCGTCTTCGTAGTTGTAGCCCTGCCACGGCATGAAAGCGACGAGCACATTCTGGCCGAGCGATAATTCGCCGCCGTCAGTTCCCGGGCCGTCAGCCAAAACATCGCCTTTCTTCACAATCTGGTCGATGGCGATGACGGGTTTCTGATTGATGCAAGTGGAAGCGTTGGAACGGATGTATTTGTTCAGCTTGTATGTATCGATTTTGTTATTGTCATTGAGGACTTCGATCCTGTCGCCATGCAGTCCGACGACTTTGCCGCCGACTTTCGCCATGATGACGTGGCCGGAATCCTGAGCGGCGATCTTCTCCATGCCGGTGCCGACAAGCGGCGCTTGCGGGCGGATGCAGCAGACAGCCTGGCGTTGCATGTTCGTGCCCATCAAGGCGCGGACAGCATCATCATGCTCCAAGAACGGAATGCAGGAAGTGGCGATGGATACGACTTGGTTGGAACCGACGTCCATAAAGTCGATATTCTCGACCGGCGCGATGGTCGGATTCAATTTGACCCTGGCTTCCAATTTCGGCACAGTGAAATATCCCTGCTCATCGACTTTTGTCGTGTAAGGCGTCGTGGTGGAACGCGATTCGATGATGGCGTCGATATAAGCGACTTCATCAGTGACGCGCGATTTGACCGCGAGGGTTTTCAAGTTGGCATTATGAGCCAAGGCTTTAGCGTCCTCGGCCGAGATCTTTTCTCCCTTGGCCGCGATGACTTTGCCTGCCTCGTCTTTCAAGTCGACGCGCGCGATTTCTCCGGCGGCGGATTTGCCGTCGTTTTTGACATCATGCTTGACGCGGTAATACGGAGCTTCGATGAAGCCATAATCGTTGATGCGGGCATAACCGGCCAAGTGGCCCACCAGTCCGATGTTCGGGCCTTCCGGAGTGGCAATCGGGCAGATGCGTCCGTAGTGAGTCTGATGCACGTCGCGGACTTCGAAGCCAGCTCGTTCGCGCGACAAGCCTCCAGGTCCGAGAGCCGAGATACGGCGTTTATGTTCGAGTTCAGCCAGCGGATTGACCTGGTCCATGAACTGCGATAATTGGGATGACATGAAGAATTCCTTGACCACGCTCATCAGCGGACGGGCGTTGATCAATTTGGTCGGAGTCAGAGTCGTCACATCCAAAGTGGACATGCGATCTTTGATGATGCGTTCCATGCGAGCCAAGCCGATGCGGAATTTGGCCTGTGCCAATTCGCCCACGGCTTTGACGCGGCGGTTGCCCAAGTGATCGATGTCATCGGCGCCTTCCTGAGTCAAGCTCAAGCGGATGATTTCTTTTATGATATCGACGATGTCCGAGCGCAGAAGCACGCGGGCTTCTTTATTGATTTCGCGATCGGTCTCGAAGCGCTGATTCATCTTATAGCGGCCGACGGCGCCAAAATCATATCTGGAAAAATTGAAGAACATGTTGTCGATCAAGGACTTGGCGTTATCAGGCGCGGCCAAATCTCCCGGACGTATGCGTTTGTAAACTTCGATCAAGCCTTCGGCCTCGTTTTCCGATGCGTCTTTCTTGATGGTCGCTTCCAAAAATTCCTCAGCGCCTTCGAAGCCGGCGAAGAGTTCCATGATCTGCTCGTTGGAAGAATAACCGAAAGCTCTCAGCAAGGCAGTGGCTGCAACTTTTCTCTTGCGATCGATCTTGACCCAGACGACTTTGTTCGGATCGGTTTCGAATTCCAACCATGAGCCGCGGTTAGGAATAACCTTGGCGCCGTATAATTTGCGATCGATAGACGGGGAAGAAGTGAAGAAGACGCCGGCCGAACGGACCAGCTGGGAAACGACGACGCGTTCGATGCCGTTGATGATGAAAGTTCCGCGATCGGTCATGAGCGGGAAATCGCCGAGATAGATTTCCTGATCCATCGCCTGGCCGGTTTTTTTGTTCTCCAACCGAATATTGACCCTCAAAGGCGACTCGTAAGTGATATTCTTGTCCTTCGATTCGACTTCGTTGAATTTAGGCTCGTCCAAGTAGTAATTAGTGAAATAAACCTCCAGATCGCGGCCGATGAAGTCGGTAATAGGCGAGAATTCGTCAAACAGCTCTCTCAAGCCTGTTTTCCAGAACCATTCGTATGACTTTTTCTGCAATTCTATCAAATCCGCCGGTTGGAAATTGGTTTTCGACAATGGAGCGAAATTGATCCGCTCTGCACCAGTTTTTTGTTTAGACATAAAAAAGCCCTCATTTCTCTTAATTTAGCCAATTTATCTTGGCTAACCTAGTTTTTGAAATGAGATTAAGCGATTAATTATTTAGTTTTTCTCGAAGATAAATACACTAATTTGGACGTTATTAGTGCTAAGGACTTAACTTTGCGCAGACCTAAAAAATTCTGTTGTTATTATATTAACAGAAACGAAAAAATAAGTCAACACCTTTTTGACCCCGTGCCAAATAAATAATTTTTGTCAAATTATTTTATTTATATGTCTTATTTTAGACAAATATTGCTATTTCTTGAATGCTTACATCCGCCAGCTGGCGGAGTTATCCACAATGAGCGATGCCGGCTAATCGGCAGTCCAAATCCTTGCCAAGAGGCTGGATTTAGGCTATACTGATGGCCATAGCACTTTGTATTTCCATTTTATCAAATTCCCAAGCTCATTACAAAAGATTGTCAACTCAAGGAGAAACGACATGCCTAAGAGACGCAAGCTGCTGAGACTGATAGTCCCCGCTTACCCGAGATTCAACATCTATACCGCCATGGCCAGCCGCACTACCGGACTAGGATTAATTCTGGTCGGCTCAGCCGCCAACAAACTGATCGGCTGGGAAGTCGAAATCATCGATGAGAATAATTGCAAACGGCGTGTTTGGCCGGGCAATGCCGAAGACGGCTACGTCGATCACCGCGCCTTGCAGACTCAGCGGCCAGCCGATATCGTCGGTTTTTTCGGTTCTATGAGCTCTTCCGTCCCTCGCCTTTGCGAACTAGCCAAGCTCTACCAAGAGCTCGGCGCAGTTACGGTGACGGGAGGCTATCACGCCCGCGCCTTGCCTCAAGACATGCTCGATCACAATATCGACATCGTGGCGATGCAAGACGGCGAACAGCCGATCATCGAAATTCTCAACGCCTTCGACGAATATTCGGAACAATTATTCAGTCAGAGTTCCGGCGTCGGAACGAAGACTTTGGATTACTACTTTCACAATATCTCAGATGTTTCTTTCATGAGCCAGGGCAAAATTGTCAGAACAAAACCGTTGATCAAAACCGAAGATCAATGTGATAATTGCGTGCCTTGGCCCCTGCCTGATTTCGGCTTGCTGCGCTATGCCAAGCTTTCGACTTACCCGATCATTTGGAGAAAAGGCTGCCCCTATAACTGCGAATTCTGCGCCGTTAAGGATCGGCCTGAATCCGTGCCGGCAGAAGAGTTCATGGCGAGATTGGAATATATGGTCGACAAGTTCAAGGCCAAGAATTTCTTCATCGTGGACGACCATTTCGGCGGCAGTCTCAACAATCCTGATGATTATGCCGAGACGATGAAGCTCTTGAGGCTGATGCAAGAATACCAAAAACGCATCGGCAAACGCCTGTCCTTCACCATCCAAATCCGACTGAATATGTCGGAGAAGACTGAGCTCATTCTTGAAATGCGCAAGGCCGGCATCGACCTTGTTTGCATCGGCATTGAATCGCCGATCGACGGCGAGCTTAAAGCCATGAATAAGGGCTATGAGTCAGCTGACATGGTCAAGTGGGTCAAGCTGTGGCGCGACCAAGGCTTCTTCGTCCACGGCATGATGATCTTCTCGTATCCTAAGGATCCGAATGAGGTTTACGAAGACGACGAAGGCAATCCCTTGCCGGAATACTCTGTCGCCGAAAGGGCGCAGATCTACCGCGATTTCATCAAGCAGTCGAATCTCGATACGGCGCAAGTGCTTCTGACTGTACCAATTCCTGGGACTGAACTTTGGAATCGTTTGGAGAAAGAAGGCAGACTGCTTCCCGGCATGAGTTGGGAATTGTGGGACGGCCAATACCCGCTCTACCAGCCCGACAATGCTACGCCGGAAGAACTTCAAGACGCGATGCATGGCATCATGGGGAATTTTTACGGCTTCAGGCATGTCGTAAAATTATTTTTCCTCAAATGGTGCATCCGCTATCCGCTAAACGTCTTTCCGTATATCGTGACGCTTGCTACATTGCGCACCAGATATCTTGTTAAGGCTCACAAGAATTGGAGCGTGAAGCATCACCGCAATACTTTGATTCGAGCCGGAGGCTGGTTCGTCGTCAAGCATTGGGAGAAGCAGCTAAAGAAAGGCGACTTCCGCGCCAAATTAAAAAGAGCCCAAGAGGCTCTTAAGAAACGCGGCTTTCCGCCATCAGGATTCTAATCAATCGCACCTTACCGCTCGTCACATTATGTGACGAGTTTTTTCAATTCCTCCCTGATCACTTCGCGCTCATCCCAGGGAATCTTTCGGCCGTTGGCTGAACAAATTGCTTGTTCAGATCCCTTGCCGGTGAAAAGTAGCAGATCGCCGGGCTTGGCCAAGGATAAGCCGAATTTGACCGCGTCGCGCCGTTCCTCCACCTTGAACAGATTCTGGCCTAATACCATGCCTCCTGATATGGCCCCTTGAGCCACAGAATCGATTATTAGCCTAGGATCGTCGTCGTATGGGTCTTCGTTGGTAATTATGGCTATAGCGCTGTTTTGGGCCGAAATCTGCCCTAAGACAGGCCTTCTGGCCTCATCGCGGCCGCCCCCGCAGGAACCGAAGATATGGATGATTCTGCCGCCCTCGGATATTTTGTGATCTTTGATGGTCTGGAATAATTGCGTCATCGATTCCGGCTCCGGCGCATAATCGACCAA
>Ga0315268_10003678_pt1 | contig 16777 bp, 15 predicted proteins | sample C1_top_MG_FD_204535 | JGI IMG/M metagenome (GOLD analysis project Ga0315268, IMG submission 204535) | Sediment microbial communities from Yellowstone Lake, YNP, Wyoming, USA - C1_top | ecosystem: Environmental > Aquatic > Freshwater > Lake > Sediment | place: USA: Wyoming | collected 2017-08-01
TTCATGCCATCGTCGCCTGGGAATATCCGATTGTCTTTAATTTGGAAGCGGGGTTACCAGGTGCATGGCAACCAGATGTAACCGCAAAGGAAATTCTCAACGAAACTCTGGACACCGTCTTTGGCAAAGAGAGGCCAGCAGGCCTTAAGGGCAGTATCAGTCAGGGACATCCAACATTCGTTCTGCTTGACGCGAGCAAAAAAGCAGAGATGCTCATTGTTGGTTCGCGCGGTCTTGGCGGATTTTCCGGACTTCTACTTGGCTCAGTAAGTTCGGCCTGCGCCGAGCATGCGAAGTGTCCAGTACTGGTCGTTCATGGAGATGTTAAGTAAGACAAGCAACGATTGCCTCAATCACTCGCTTGGTCTCCGTTGAGTCTCTTACTTCAATAGATTCAACGCCGGCTTCTTTAACCGGGAAGTCGTTTCCGCCTGGAAAGAGAGCGTCGCCGACGAAGATCATTTCGGACTTGCGAATGCCCAGTACTTCTATGAGTTTTTGAATTCCATAGGCCTTATCGATACCTGCCCTTGTTACATCAATAGAAGTAGTCCCGCCCAATCGAACCGAAAATTCCGGTATCGATTTGCTCAACATATTCTGCATCTGCTTTCGTTTGCTGAAATCTGGATCCCATGCCTTCTTCTCATCCAGCGGAGCCTTCTGCCCCAAAGCGCTGAATGTTATTTGACTTCCCCGGTCTTCGATCACTTCACCCCATACCTTATGAGGAACAAAACCCAAGAGCTCGGATGCGATTCGGAGCGAAGAAGTTATCTCTTTCTTCTCAGAAACGGTGAGGTCTTCCGAGTAGATCGCCTGCCACATTGTCGTGTAAGTGAAGTACTTTGTGCCACAAGTAGGGAGCAAGGAGAGGTTGGAAAGACCCTCCGGAGCAAATGTATGCGAGAGGATCTGCTTTTCAAATTGCGGCCAATCTCCTCCGGATATTATTGCCACTTTGACAACGGACAGGAGCGCATCAAGTAGGAGAACCATTTCGGGATCAACATCTGATTTACTCTCGGCCAAGGTTCCATCGAGGTCGAAAACAACAAGTTGCTTCATGCTTATAGCTCCCTTTCGTCAATTCCACCCTACTAGCAATGCGAATGACTAAGTTCTCTTCATTTCTGAGATAAACCCGCCGTCACGCTCATCTTGCTGTGAATGCACTGATAGAGACGTTCAGGAACCGAATCAGATGAGGTGATTGACGGATATGGGGTTACTATCAAATTGAGGGTGCAATCACCGTGCCCCATACAACTCGCCAAATGCAGATCTCGGCTATCTAGGGAGAGCAACATGGGAACTAAAATCGGATTTGTTAGCACCTACCCGCCTACACAGTGCGGCATCGCAACCTTCAACTCATCGCTCGTTTCCACGATACAGGGCGTTGGACCTCACGCCACGTCCGTAATCCGACTTGTAGAAGCGGATGATCAGAGTTCTTCTCAACTCAATGGGCCAGAAGTTGCCGCAATCCTTAAATCTGGTGATCCGCGATCTCTCGCGAATGCTGTGAATCTTATGAATGATCTGGACATCGCGATTATTCAACACGAGTTTGGAATCTACGGCGGTGAAGACGGTGATGAGGTAGTGACGCTTCTTCAGGGGCTGCGAATCCCGTCAATCGTCATACTCCACACGGTTTTGGTCGCCCCTACCGAGAACCAGAGGGCAGTATTTCTGAAAATCTGCTCACTAGCATCCGCGGTCGTGACAATGAGCAAATCTGCGCGGGACCAGTTGGTGGCTACCTATTTCATCGACCCCAGAAAGATCTACCCGATTCCGCATGGAGCAAGAGCTGTCGCTGACTCGGAATACAGAGGCATTGGCGCCTCTCCCCTGATTTTGACTTGGGGCTTGATCGGACCCGGCAAAGGCATCGAATGGGCTATCGAGGCAATGCACAAAATTCGCAAACTGTCCTCCTCGCCACGGTACATAGTGGCCGGCCATACCCATCCAAAAGTTTTAGAACGGAACGGCGAGGCATACCGTAAGGGACTTCAGAATCAAATAAGGGATCTAGGTTTGGAGAAATCTATTCTGCTCCAAGGCGATTACATGGAGAGCGAAACCCTCGATGCGCTCATCGCCTCAGCCTCCCTTGTGTTATTGCCATACGATTCAACCGATCAGGCTACATCTGGCGTGCTCATCGAGGCGATCACAGCTTGGAGACCCGTTGTGGCAACTGGATTTCCTCATGCAAACGAACTTCTCTCCACAGGTGCTGGGATCGTGGTTGCTCATCGCAACCCCAACGCAATGGCCAACGCGATCAAAAGAATATTGGAAGAACCCAACTTGGCCGAGACGATGTCGAGCCGAGCCAAAGTTATGGCATCGGAACTTCTCTGGCCAACAGTGGCAGCTCGATACGTGCGACTTGCGTCAGTACTAATTCGAGCCGAAGCAGCTGCGTGAGTACATCAACCATAGTTAAACTTCCCTTTATTCATCTCAAACGTTTGAGCACAACTTTGGGACTTTACGAACATGCCCAACTTGATGAACCGCGGACTGAACACGGCTACTGCGTGGACGATGTCTCCAGGGCATTGATACTGCTCTGCTATGAAACCGAACTTGATGACGATACTGATGAGATGTTGAGCGTCTTTCTCGATTTCACCCTCAGGGCCATAATGGAAAACGGCATGTGCCATAACCGGATGAATGTCCAAGGGATGTGGACTGATGAAGCTTCAACTGAAGACTGCTGGGGCCGCGCTATCTGGGCCCTGGGTATATGTGCAGTGCATGCACCGGATAAGGCTCGGCGAGATCGCGCCCTCAATGGATTTCGCACTTTGGCGCAGGCTTCAACCCCCGATCTCATGGCTCTCGTCTTTGCAGCTTTGGGCGCAGGTGAAGTATTCATTGCCTACCCCCATGAAAGCGCAGCAAAGAACATTCTAATGACCGCTCGCACCAGACTTATTCCCGCAAACTTGGACGGAAAATGGTTCTGGCCAGAACCTAGATTGCGTTACGGCAACGGCTCAATTGCTCAAGCGGTTCTACTTGCTGGAGCCGCCTTGAATGATCGAGCTACAGTCAACGTTGGAATTCGAATGTTGGATTTCCTCATAAAAATTGAAACCAACGGAAGTCATTTTTCAGTCACCCCAGTCGGTGGTCGGGGCCCCGGTGATCCCTCACCTGCCTTTGACCAACAGCCCATCGAACTGGCGGCTATTGCCAGTGCATGTGCGCTGGCCTGGAGTATCACCGATAACGTACGCTGGCTTTCTGAAGTAGATCGCGCGTGGCATTGGTTCCTGGGGAAAAACGATGTGGGCGCAAGAATGTTTATTCTCCATACCGGTGCCGGATACGATGGTTTGCATCTGCGCGGCCCTAATCTCAACCAAGGTGCGGAATCCACTATCGCTCTATTATCAACGGCCCAGATAGCCCATCGTCTTGCCGCAGCTGGGTGATGATGTTTACTGAGTCGGTCGCCAGCATTATTCCGCAAGACGCCAATCTTCTCTTTTCGACTGTGGCACAGTCTACGGCGGCACTCGTTGCCATTGTGGGGGCGTTCGTACTGACAGAAGCCATCAAATCGCGATCTCAGGTTTTTGAACTTAAAATCCGAGAAATTGATTTGAACTTGGAGAAGGACTCAAAAGAAAGTGAGATGGATGCCGCTCGTAGTGCGCTTTTGCTTTCTAACATGAGACGATTCTTCAGACATCACATCTCCGAATACAAAAGCCTAGAAAGCGAAAATGAGATCGACTTTGAAAAGATGTGGGAGTCCTATCAACCACCTGACTTAGAACCAACCGACAAAACCAACATTCAACGAACTTTGCAGGAGATAGTTTCCAAGTTCTACAACAAGAGACACATAAATCCCTCCGACAAGATGGCTCCCGAAGATTCAGTGGGTCCAAATCAGGATTACTACCTCCTGGAGCTCTTTGTTGAAGAAAAACTGAAAAACACAGATGTAGTGGGCCCTCCAGAAACCTTCCCTACTACCAACTATGCAAGCCGTGAACTGCGCGTCAATCGAGTCAAGCGAGTGGCAGAATTGGATTCCCAGTTAAAATCAATAGAGAAGGCGATCGCAGGAAATAGATTGCAGATCCTGCAAATAGAAGGATCTAAGGATCTTCGTCGCGCACTCACCATCCTGATCATTTTTGGAACCTTGGGAATGATCCTGCCGATTGCGCTTATGACGAGAAAGCCAATCTTCGAAGAGGTGTTCTGGCGAGATGCCGTTTTAATCTTCTTTAGCGTTGGCTTTCTTTCCATGGTCGCATTCTTTTGGAATTTGATTGTGACCTCGAGGCGCGAACCCGAAATGCCCCGTTCCTAAAGACCTAATAAGAATTTTGAGATAGTTCGACGATTGCGGTTACCAACGCAATTACCGCCACAAGCGCTGCGCCAAGCCAGATTGTGCGGCTTTCCTTCTTGGAATCTCTCGCATTCGTTGCCCATTCGAATTCGGTTTGCGCCTCTTGAATCTCTATCGGCATCTCATGAGTAACAGCTACGCCGCCTTTGATGGATGCAGATTGCCAAGTCTCAACGACATTTCTGAACTTTGAAGTAGCCGAATCAAGTGTTCTGATCTCCTTGCTGAGGTAGACAATTCTCACAATGCACAGCGCTAATATCAAAGCTACAAATATCGTTGCGTAGACCATGTTTAGAGAATAGAACCCCAATGCCGACTAGAGCAAGGAAACGCTCCTGGACGCTACCAACTTTCGGTTTTTTGAACCAAACTCAGATACCGCTTCACTACAAATGTGGCTGGTTCGGATTGAATTTCAGTGATTGCAGACCTATCCCACATCGGCTCTGAACCCTGCAAAGCCCATGCGATTTGTCGTGCTGCCCCATCTGCAACGTATTCACCATCTTGTGGAAGATAGACAGGTTTGCCGAACAAGGAAGATGCAATCGGACCGATAGCGGGATTCTTCGCAGCACCACCGATAATGAGAATCCTTGATACTGCAACACCCTCTATTTCCAATTGCGAAACCGCGTCAACCAACCCGCAGAGCATGCCCTCGATCATCGCTCGCGCGAGATTTTCAGGAGTTGAATTGGTAAGCGAAAGACCAGTCAACACGCCAGTTGCATCTGGCCGATCGGGAGTTCTCTCGCCTTCAAAGTACGGAAGCAAGGTAAGCCCGCCTGCTCCGGGCTCGGCAACAAGGGCTCGTTCTCCAAATTCATCCAGAGAGAGCCCCAGCATTTTTGCTCCTGCGTCGAGAATTCGCGCCGCATTAAGAGTGCACACTAAAGGAAGATAGTTACCTGTCGCATCGTCAAAACCCGCAACGTATCCTCGTTTATCGTGTGTAGGAGTCTTGGATAGCGAAAAAGCCGTCCCGGAAGTTCCCAGGGAAACGACGACATCTCCGGCTAGCGCACTGACACCAAGGGCGGCTCCTGCGTTATCTCCGCAGCCAACCCCAATTGCAACCCCGGAAGAAGTCTTAGCCGCAATCTCGAAAGGACCCAACACCTTCGGCAGAATAATGTCGCGGTCATCTCTCAAAGCAAGTGCCAAGATGTCTCTTCGATATTGAGATGTCACCGGGTCGAAATAGCCCGTACCTGACGCATCGGAACGATCGGTGAAAAGATCGGAGAGTTCTTTCGAGCCAGACAGTTTCCAGGAAAGCCAATCGTGAGGAAGTGCTATTGCAGCAATCCGCTTGGCGTTATCGGGTTCATTCTCTGCCAACCAGCGGACTTTGCTGGCCGTGAAAGCGGCAACCAACCTGGAGCCAACTGCATTTGAAATAGATTCACCCGAATGGAGGCGTTCGTATTCATCATTGAGATCGGCAGCGGCCTGGGCCGATCGTGTGTCGTTCCATAATAAGGCAGGGCGAATTATCTCCCCGTCCTCATCAAGCACAACCATGCCGTGCTGTTGTCCGCCAATTGAAATACCAGCAACATCGCCTAATCCCCCTGCAGACTTGATCGCCTCTTGTAGAGCAACCCACCACAATTCAGGATCGACTTCAGTCCCGCTCGGATGAGTTGCCCGCCCCGAACGCACAAGATCGCCAGTGAGAGCATTGCGGATAACAACCTTTACGGATTGAGTCGAAGAGTCAACTCCGACGACAAGCACAGCCCTGTTAAGCGGTGCCATTGCCTAGCTTTGAACTCCCATCAAGTGTTCAATGGCTAGTTGGTCGATCTTCTCGTAGCCATACCCGCGGGCTCCTGCCGCCTCAACGTCAATTGAATCCTTCTCTAAATCTTTCCAACTCTCTCCTGCCGAAAGGGTCGGCACTGCTAGCTGATCAATGTGAGATTCCACCATTGCGGCTTTGACCCTTGGGTCATTTCGGAATGCAATGGCTCGCTCCTTTAGCAAGAGGTACGTGCGCATATTTGCTGTAGCAGATTCCCAGACGCCCTTGTCATCTTCGGTTCGTGCCGGCTTGTAGTCGAAATGCTTGGGGCCTTGGTAGCTGTAACGCTCAAGCAGATCCACCAAGAAAAATGCTGATTTGAGATCGCCGTGCCCGAAGACCAGGTCCTGATCAAATTTTGGACCGTGCTGTCCGTTGAGATCGATATGAAAAAGCTTCTTGTGAAAGAGCGCTTGAGCAATTCCATGTACGAAGTTGAGGCCAGCCATCTGCTCGTGTCCAACTTCTGGATTTACCCCGACCATTTCTGGATGATCTAGCGAATTAATGAAGGCAATTGCATGTCCAATTGTTGGCAGGAAGATATCTCCGCGCGGCTCATTGGGCTTAGGTTCGATAGCGAATTTGATTGAATATCCTTTATCGATTACGAATTGAGAAAGAATGTTGAATCCCTCGCGGTATCGCTCGAGGGCGACGTAGGCATCTTTTGCCCCATCCGACTCGGCACCCTCTCGGCCGCCCCATGCGACGTATATTTCTGCACCCAGATCAACAGCAAGATCGATGTTGCGCATCACTTTCTTGATTGCAAAGCGGCGAATATCGCGATCATTTGACGTCAGCGCGCCGTCTTTGAATATCGGATGAGAGAAAAGATTGGTGGTTGCCATTGGAATTTTCATTCCGGTTTCAGATAGCACCTTCTTGAAGCGCGCAATATGCCCGTCACGCTCGGCTTCACTTGCGCCGAACGGAATCAGGTCATCGTCATGGAAGGTCACGCCGTATGCACCACGGGATGCTAATTCGTTGACGGTTCTAACAGGATCAAGAGGGCCGCGCGTGGCATCGCCAAAAGGATCCCGCGCCTGCCAGCCGACGGTCCATAAACCGAATGTGAATTTGTCTGCGCGCGTAGGAGTAAGTGACATTTTATTTTCCAATGGGTGAGTTTGTTGTTTGAATTGACAATTTACTCTATCCTGTGGGAACTGTCAATGGCGGGTTACGGAAGGTAGGTCCAGGGTGCCAAACTCTCTACTCCCCACGGGGTCTGATCGTGGACGCAATCGGGAAGACCTACGCGAACACAATTTGTCAGCAATTGTCGGACTTCTCCATAAATTCGGAACTCTCTCACGAGCCCAACTCACATCCAGTACCGGCTTGAACAGAACGACCATTTCGAATTTAGTGACCGAACTCAAATCTCTTGGTTTCGTTTATGAATCCCAATCAACGGGACCAACAGGTGTGGGACGACCCAGCGTCATGGTCTCCCTCAGTACCGACGTTGTCGCCTTTGCCGTCAATACCGCACTCGATGCCACAACGGTGGGAATTGTCAATCTTCTCGGCCAAGTTCTATTGAAGGCGCGCCGACCCAATCCAGCCAACCTCACGCCAGTAATGGCTGTGCAGATTGCTAATGATCTAATAATTCACTTGCGCGCAAAACTTGCACCAGGAACTCGTATTATTGGAATTGGCGTCGCCATCCCGGGGCAGGTCAAAGTAGCCGAAGGAATTGTGCGCTTTGCTCCCGCTTTCAAATGGGTAAATGCACCATTCGGGCCGATGCTAAATCGCCTAGCAAGCCTGCCAGTATTCATCGACAATGACGCCAGCCTTGGATGTCTGGCAGAACGAACGCTAGGAAGCGCACGCAAATTTACCGATATCGTCTATCTGTTCGGTGGCACGAACGGTGTCGGTGGCGGCGTGGTGATTAATGGACTACAGCTGCGCGGGACTTCTGGATATGCCAGCGAATTAGGTCATATCCGTATCTCTGATTCCAACAAGGAAGATTATTCAGGCTTAGTCGGCACGCTTGAAGCGACGGTTCGCCGCGACAGATTACTCAAGGTTCTCGGGCTTAAAACCGCCAACGAAGATGAACTAGAAGCGGCAATTCTTTCGACCGATTCGCCTGAAGCCATTGCAGAATTCCGCGAACAAATAGATTACCTCGCGATTGGCGTTGCAAACATAGTCAATATTTTCAACCCTCAGGTAGTTATTCTTTCAGGCTTCTTGTCATCACTTTACAAATTCGACCACGACCGACTCCTCGATCAATTCAGGACCCATGCACTCCTAGCAACGCAAGAAGAAGTTGTCGTTATACCCGGAAAATTGAATTCGAATCTTCTGATGATTGGCGCTGCAGAACTGCCTATCTACCAACTTTTGGAGAGTCCATCGTCAATCTCGCAGATGCCTCTCATAAAGGGTCGCAGAAAAATATAGTCAGCGACGTTGTCGCATTTTGCGCGGGATGAAAAGATAACTAAGGAACCCAATTGCGAAGGCAAAGGCGTGTCCCCAATTGGTAAACGACGGATCTATCACCAAGGTGATCCCGATCAGCGAAACTATGGCTCCCACGTACAGCCAACGTCGTGGATGTGGGACTCGAAAGGTCAGCAAGGCAGCCAGGGCAGCCAGCCCGTAACTGGAGCCAACATCCCGGGCACTGGTCATAGGTGACCTCACGACCGTGAAGTTCAATGAGGCCCAGAGCCAAAAGGCCACCAAGAGTGTGGCACCAACATGGCCAAAGAAGAAGACACTGGCAGTGCGAGCTGTTCCAATCCACCGTTCCACATGCGTTGCTATCAAAGTGAAGGCGACCAATGAGAAGAGCAACTCACCGGTACTCGAAACCCAGAAAGCACTACCGAAGAGCACGCGCATTGGATCGCGAACTAGATGATGGAGATTTGTGCTCCGCTCAAGAAGCAATTCTTCTGCAATTTTGCTACTAGAGGTCTGGAGCACCCAGGTCGTGATGATGAGCACGAACAAATATGTAAATGTGCCGGGGGCGGAGCGCATAAAAGATTTTGCCTTCGGTATCCACGTTCGCCACAACTTTCGAAAGCCCTCAAGGGCGGGCCATCGGTCGGAGGCCACGGCGCGGTCAATCCCGATGAAGAGAATGAACAATGCCAGAGCGACCATGTGTTAATTAAACAGCAGACCAGCCACCATCCACCGGAAGCACTACCCCAGTGATGTCACTCGCTGCATCAGATGCTAAAAAAACGATCGCAGCAGCGACTTCATCTGCCTCAGCGATTCTGCCGACGTTGGACATGTAGGCACCTATAGTCTCTGGGCCCTTGTTTCCAGGAATCGGAACCACCGAAATATGGGTCTTGGTCCCACCAGGGGCGATCGCATTGACACGTATTCCTCTATTTCGATACATGAGCGCATCTGATTTTGTCAGACCGATGACCCCATGCTTGGAGACGGTGTACGGAGTGCCAGCGGCACTACCCCTAAATCCCGCCTCTGATGCTGTGTTGACGATCGCGCCTTTTCCTTGAAGAAGCATGTGTGGCAAAGCGGCACGAGAAAGAAGGAAGGGCGCTGTCAGATTGACTCGGATTACGCGATCCCACTCTTCAATACTCACCTCGTCGTTCGCACTCATGCTATCCATAATGCCGGCGTTATTAACTAACACATCCAAACCGCCGTGAAGTGTAATCGCAGCTTTAACCACTTTATCTACCACGACCTGATCGCTGAGATCTCCTGTTATCGCAGCAGCAATACCACCAAGGGCGTGGATCTCTGCCACCACTTCACTGGCGGTCTTCTCGTTTAAGTCTGCAACTAGAACTTTGGCTCCTTGTTTAGCGAATTGAATCGCAGCGGCGCGTCCGATGCCGGATCCAGCACCAGTGACGATCACGCTCTTATTCTTGAAACCTTCTGCGGCAGTCATGATTTGCCCCGTTTTCTCGACATAATTCTCTTTTACTCGCCGATCAAGGATCGCAGCCTCTCTACGACCCCGTGATTGTCAGGCTACACCTAGTCTTGGTTGTGCGTCTCAAAATGTGACTTTTCAAACGCACAGCGGGCAGGCTCTTTTCCTTGTGAACTTCATGGGAATAAGGCCTTTAACGCAACTCCCCGTGTGGCTCCTTTAGCTATTGCAGTACCTTTTTCTAATGGCAAACGGCGAAGTCTCAAAGAAAGCTAAGCCAAGTTTTCGTGCCGATATTGAGGGCCTGCGCGCCATCGCCGTCCTCCTGGTCCTCCTTTTTCACGCATCGATTCCTGGATTTAACGGCGGTTTCGTCGGTGTAGACGTTTTCTTTGTCATATCCGGCTTTCTCATCACAGGGATGCTGCTGCGTGAATATGAGACAACGGGAAAGATTTCTCTTAGCAATTTCTACGCACGACGCGTTCGTCGACTCTTGCCTGCCTCTGCACTCGTACTTGTCGTCACTCTTATTGCTGCTGCCTTTATATTGCCACCCCTTTCGGTCCCTTCAGTGGCCATAGATGTTGCAGCAGCAACTTTGTATGTGTCGAACATGGTTTTTGCTTATCGGGCAACAGACTACTTTGCGGCAGGGTCGGCGCCCTCTCCCATCCTCCACTTTTGGTCTCTGGGTGTAGAAGAACAGTTCTACCTTCTCTGGCCGGCGATATTTCTGCTGGCCGCATACGGTGCACGGAGATTCAGATTTCGCATTGGCATCGCCATGGCTTTCATCGGCTTCTCATCTTTCACTTTTGCCACTTATCTCGTAACACGGCAAGGACCGTGGGCGTTTTTCTCATTGCCAACGCGGGCTTGGGAGTTGGCACTGGGAGGAATACTCGCGGCCATCGGTACTCGGCTTTCCAGAATTCCCGCATTCTTCGCAGTGGTCTTTGGTTGGGTTGGTCTGGGTGCAGTTGTTTGGTCGGGGATCTTCATAAAGGCAACTTCGCCGTTCCCATCGTGGCCCGCTCTCACTCCAACCCTTGGTGCTGCCCTGCTTATTGTCGGAGGTAGTCGCGCAAGCAAGTTCGCTCCTTCTCATTTGTTGGGCAGAAGCATCCCGCAATTTTTCGGGAAAATAAGTTACTCGCTCTACTTGTGGCACTGGCCCCTGCTTGTACTGCCGATTGCCGTCAATGATGGCCCGCTCAATATTTACGAGCGTTCAGGACTTGCTCTGGCAGCAATTCCATTCGCCTACGCAACTCATCGATGGGTTGAAGATCCACTCAGACGTGGAAAATTTGTGGGCACACTACCTCGAAAAAATCTGATTACTGCTGGAGCAATGGCACTTATAATCGCTGCCGCCTCGTTCGGGACGGCCTACGGATTTACTGCTACCGCACATCACAAGATAAAGATCAGCACACCAGAGGAGAAATTGGCGCAGGTGGAGGCCTTGCTGACGCCTCTGGCGGAGGCCACAAAGTCGGCCAACCTTCGACCGGACACGGTTAACTCCGCAGTACCAATTAATCTGGAACCTCAATTGATCAACGCAAAAAACGACCGCGCCATTTCGTATGCTGACAGGTGCCACACTCAGCAAAACCTTCCGCCCTCTACTTCGCCGTGCATCTACGGTGACACCTCATCGAATACCACGGTCGTCCTGTTCGGTGATAGTCATGCACTCTCATGGTTTCCGGCAATGAATGTCGTGGCGAAACTGAATGGCTGGAAGTTGCTATCCCTGACCATGTCCGCGTGCTCACCAGCCGACATTCCAGCCTGGGACCCTTCTAATAACAGCGTTATGAAGAATTGCGCCATATGGCGAACCCAATCATTGCAAAAGATCGCACAGGCACACCCACTTCTGGTTGTGGTAGCTGGGACTCGCGGATTTGCCACCTTAAATTCGAAGGGCAAGCTCGTCAAAGATGATGCGAGAACCGCTATATGGCGTGCGGGGATGAAGCGAACAATCGACCAGCTGAAACTTGACACAAAGAATGTTCTGTATCTTGCAGACACCCCCCAATCATTAGTTGATCCGCCCGTGTGTCTTTCTGCCCACCCCAAGAGCTCATTGGCATGCGCCACGCCAGTCAACAAAGCAATTCAGAGTGACTGGATCACGCAGGAAATTGCGATGACCACCGAAGAGAAAATACTTTTCGTCGATCCTGGGCTGTGGGTTTGCCCATCAAGTCCGTGCCCAGTGATCCTAGGAAATATCTTGATTTATCTTGATGGTGGCCACCTAACGGCCACCTTCTCCGCTGCACTTGCAGGTAGGTTGCAAAAAGCGATTTCCAATGCCACAGGAATACCTCTTCCAACGCCAACTCCCAAAGGCACTTCAACACCTTAAGTTCAGATTTTGAGTTGCATACTCCTGAGGGTATAGTTCGAATTAGTTGAAAGTTCAACGATTTCTATTACTCTCTACCAAGGAGCACAAGTTGTCTTACCTTCTCCATGTTGAAGTAAGCCCATCGGGTGAAAATTCAATTTCCAGCAGCATTTCCCAAGATTTCATCTCTGCATGGTCGGCAGCTCACCCAAAGGCCCAAGTCGTCCTTCGAGACATAACGGGCAACACTGTCCCTCACCTAGATATTGAGGCCATTTACGCTGGCTACACACCTGAGGAGGCGCGCTCCCCCTCCATAGCGGCCAAATACAACTACCGCAAGGAACTTATCAAGGAGATAACAGAGGCAGAGGAGATTGTTATATCTGCACCCATGTGGAATTGGTCCATTCCCTCGGCACTAAAGGCCTACTTCGACCAAATTATCATGTCCGGAACGCTGGATGCGGGCGCTAATAAAGGTCTAACCGGCAAGAAAATAACCTTTATCCTCGCCCACGGTGGTTCGTACGCCAAAGGCGCCCCAAAGGAAAGTTGGGATTTCGAAACCGGGTATTTGAAATTAGTTGCCAATGCTCTGGGTGCCACGGATGTCGAAGTTATCGCAGCAGAGTTCACTCTGGCTGGTGTGGCGCCGGGTATGGAGTCCTTCGTTGACGCAAAGGCTGCATCTATTGAAACTGCCAGACAAAGCGCAAGAAATCGCGCCGCATAACCGCTCTAGCAAAAGAAAGAAAGTGTTTGCAAGAGGTTGAGATAGGCGAAAGGGGTAGCCCTCTTTGGCCTATCTCACATATAAATTCACCTGTCGATACTTTCGCTTTGATCTTTTTTGCAGGAGAGTAACTCTATTGCGGTCCACAACCATGGATCCAAAAAAGGAGAGAGTTATGGTTCTTTTGGCAGTTTCGCTTAACCACCCCGCTAGGTTTTTTACTTGGGGCTTCATTTCTGTCTCAATTCCTAACCTAATTATGATCGGGTTGATCTTTCTTCTCTTCGCACTAGCGCTGGTAGTGCCTTTCCCCACGCACAAGGGGAAGTGACACATGTCAACAATGTGGACTACAAGACTTCGCAAGGCGACAGTTGAAAAATTTGAACCCCAGGACGTTCTCCCCGATGATCAACCTTCATACGTTGCTTCATGGATTTACGTATTCGGGGTTCTCACCCTGGCTTCCCTTTTCATCATCATCGGCTCAGGCCTCTGGCTCACCACTAAGGGGGCAATTTGGTGGCACAGTTCCAGTGTCGGCCACTTTGTAAACTCGGTGCACCTATGGTCGGTTGAACTATTTTTTGTGTTCATGGTTGTCCATCTTTGGGGTAAATTCTGGATGGCTGCATGGCGCGGACGTCGCTTCATGACATGGGTAACCGGCGCCTTTGCTTTCTTAGCTTCGGTGGCAACCGGCTTTACGGGATACCTCATTCAATGGGATTTCGATTCACAGTGGATCGCGACCCAAGCAAAGGACGGCCTCAATTCCGCTGGAATAGGCTCGTTCTTTAACACCTTAAACACCGGCCAGGCGATTTTGCTCCACGTTTCCCTCCTTCCACTGGTGGTCGGAATCATCGTGGTATGGCATGTAATTCTCGTTCGACGCAATGGCGTGGTGCCTCCATTGGATGCTAAAGAGATTGCTGGGGGTGCAATGTGAGTAAAGAACGTAATGTAGATCTTGCAAAGTGGAGTGGACCAAAGCGTCCATACGACCTTGTCAAAGAATTCACAATTGCACTTCTTGTCGTCGCAGTTCTCGTGGGTGGTTGCGCACTTTTATTTAGTTCACCCGATGAGCCTGCAATCACTCTGCAAAAATGGGCAAACAGCGCTCCTTCCGATTTCGTGGCAACCACGGTTGGAGAATTGGCTGGCACCACTATCAGCGCCTCGTACGGACCTCCGTATAACAACGCTGGTGAAGGTCTCTCACTTGGACCTATAAAACCCCAAAAATGGGCTGGCGTTACGATTCCTGTGAACCCAGCGGTTGATTTCGTTGTTGATCCACTCAAGTTCAGCAAAGATGCTTCAGTTCCGGCTGCTCTTTCACAATGGACCAGCGCTCCAGCGACCCAACAAACAAAGTGGGCAAACGATTATGCAAGCGCCATTGAAAAAGCTGGCGACTACACCAAGGTAGCGACAAGCGATACTTACGGTCCTGTACCAACGATGGCAGCTGGCCTCTTAACTCTTGCCCAATCAGATGTGCTGGATGGTTTGCTGACCACCACGGTTACTCCATATCCAAGTGATTTCACAAAACCAATGCTCTTCTTGGCAGATGGTGGTTACTTCGATGAACTAGGGGCCGCGCAACACCTTCACGGCGACCAATGGGGAATGATGAATGAGACTGGTTCCTATCCAGGGCAATCCTGGCTATGGCTCTTTTCTCTCTGGTATCAAGTAGAACCACTTAAGTCATCAGGGAATGCAGATATTCAAATATTTGCCCTCTTGATACTCCTTAACTTGGGCTTCATCTTCATGCCAAAGATTCCATTTATCAATCGCCTCCCGCGATTGATTCCTTTCCACCGTTTAATCTGGCGTCGGTACTACCAGGAGAATAATCTCTAGCCAAAGAACCTCTCATAATTGTTGCCGGCTCCCTTTTAAGGGAGCCGGCAACAATTATGTAATGGGCTAATTAGTTCAGTTTTTTCAAAGGCCATTCGTTAAGGATTGCCTGAGCAGCTCTGCGTCCCTGAGCCATGGCCTCAACCACCGTAGCCGGACCAACGAGCACGTCACCTGCAACCCACACTCGATCTGCCACACTGCTGCTGGCATGGGAATACGCAATTTCGCGCCCAAGGGCCAACTGGCCAATGGGTTGGCTGCGTGCAAATACAGGCTTACCTCCGGCAAGCAGGCCACTAGCCTGCCAACGTCGGTCCGTCAGACCTGGCTGCAACTTGCGGGAAATCGGCGAATTCGGCAACACGGACGAAAATGAAGCGTCGACGCGATACCCCATCGCCATTACAACCAGATCGACAACTTCGGTTGCTGCCATTTTGGAAACAACTACGGGCAACTCTCCCGCAGACCTTTGCTCTGTGAAGTTGAGATGTGCCATTACAAGTCCGCCTTCAGTGCCTTCAAGATGGTCGATTGTCGTTGAGAATCTAATATCGACCCCTTCCATACTTGCCTCATCTAACTCATCCGGCCGTACAGGAGCAAAGCGTCGATCCATCCAATCAACACAGATCGCACGGGCGCCCAGACGGCGCGCGAGTCGCGCGACGTCCATTGCGGTATTACCCGCACCCACCACAAGAACGGTCCTTATTCGAACTCCGCTTGGATCCTCTTCTTGAGTGAGGTCAGAAAGTGTTCGATTGGCTACAGCAGCAGACTGCGCCTCATGAAGGAACCGCGTTGCGTCCCAAACTCTTTCAAGTGATCCGCCCTCCACGGGAAGTCGAAGTGGCGTCCCTGCTCCTTGTGCCAGCACAACCGCGTCAAAAGTTTGGAGAAGTGAGTCAAGGCCATCGACTTCGATCGCACTATTGCAGTGAAGCGTTACACCCGCCTCTAAAAGCGCGCCCCATGGCCGAGATGCGATTTCATCGGGCAATGTGAAATCTGGAATACCCCATTTTAAAAGTCCGCCTGGGTTCTCATCTTTCTCGAAAACTGTCACCGTCACAGATGCTTGCGCAAGTTCCCACGCGGCGGCTATCCCAGCAGGTCCAGAACCGACAATCGCGACCTTGAGTCCGGCACCTTCATCGGAGAGTTGTTCAACTGGCGGAACCGGGGCGTTCTCGGTTACGAAACGCTCTAGGGCCCCTATTGCGACACCCTCACCGCCGGCAAGTGACCAGGTGCAGGCGCCTTCACATTGCAGCGCTTGATCGCAGACTCTTGAACATATGTCCGGAAGAAAAGATGTAAGTCGCAAGATTCTATGAGCCTCTGGTAAATCATCATTTCTAATGGCCGCAATGAAGCTAGGGATATCATTGTGTGCCGGACATCCGCGTACGCAGGTCGCATCCGGGCAGCTTAAGCACCGACTTGCCTCTGCTTTGGCCTGAACCCAAGTCGTGAAGCCCGACCTCGTCTCTTCCAAGTTCCCAACAAGTTTTTGTGGGTGAACGGGAGAGGTGTGTTCGCGACTTGATACAAGCACCGGGCCTTCGACGGTAATCGCGCTAAATGGACATGTGCGAACACATTGTCGGCACCCGACGCAGGCCGAATTGTCAGCGAGCACCGTCCAATTTCCGGAGTCC
>Ga0315268_10003679_pt1 | contig 16775 bp, 18 predicted proteins | sample C1_top_MG_FD_204535 | JGI IMG/M metagenome (GOLD analysis project Ga0315268, IMG submission 204535) | Sediment microbial communities from Yellowstone Lake, YNP, Wyoming, USA - C1_top | ecosystem: Environmental > Aquatic > Freshwater > Lake > Sediment | place: USA: Wyoming | collected 2017-08-01
CCGACCAGACGCAGCGGCGGCTGCGCCGCTGCCGGCACCACCGGCAAACGCGCCAGGGCCGGATCGATACTGCTGCAGGTGCTGAAGAAATCGCGCACTACGCCGTCTTCAAGTGAGTGAAAACTGATCACCGCCAGGCGGCCGCCTGGCGCCAGCAGCGCCACGGCCTGTGTCAGGGCGCGGCGCAATTGCCCGAGCTCGTCGTTGACCCACATGCGCAGCGCCTGAAAACTGCGGGTCGCCGCGTGCTTGCCCGGTTCACGCAACGGCACCGCGCGCTCGATCAGCGCTGCCAGTTGCGACGTGCGCAGCAACGGCACAGCCTCGCGCTCGCGCACAATCGCGGCAGCGATACGGCGCGCAAAGCGCTCTTCGCCCAGTGTCGCGATCACGTGGCGTATCTCCTCGAACGACGCGCTCGCCAGCCAGGCGCTGACCGGCGCACCCGCGCCTGGATCCATGCGCATGTCGAGCGGCCCGTCGAGCCGGAAACTGAAGCCGCGTTGCGCCGTGTCGAGCTGCGGCGAGGAAACCCCGCAGTCGATGAGGATGCCGTCAAGTAGCGATACTTCCGGCCACGCTGCACGCACCAGCTGCGCCAGATCCGCATAGGCTCCATGCACGAGCCTGAGACGCGGCTCGGATGCGAAGCGCGCGCGCCCCGCGGCGATGGCGTCGGGATCGCGATCGATGGCGATGAGCCTGCCGTCCGCGCCGAGGGCCGCGAGGATGCGCTCGCTGTGACCGCCGCGGCCGAAGGTGGCGTCGAGATAGCTCCCCGCCGGGCGCACGGCGAGAGCTTCGAGCACCTCATCGACAAGCACCGGTTTGTGCTCATCCAAACTCCCCGCCCTGGCGCATCGTTATCGGCCTGTCAGAGCGACAGCGAGTCGAGATCGGCGCTCAGGCCGCCGGCCGCGTCATCGCTCTTGAGCCAAACCTCGCGCCGCTCATTCCAGCGCGCCTCGTCCCACAGTTCGAAGCGCGCGCCCTGCCCGATCAGCATCGCAAAGCGCGTAATACCAGCGAATTCGCGCAGCTCCGCCGGCAGCAGCAGGCGACCGTGGGCATCGATCTCGAGGTCGGCAGCGTGACCTACCATCAGGCGTTGCAGCCGACGCGCCTGCGGCTGGAGGCTCGGCAGCGCCATGATCTTGCGTTCGATCTGTTCCCATTCGGGCAGCGGGTACAGCAGCAGGCACTGATCGCGATCGACGGTGACGACCACCCGCCCAGCCGACTGCTCGCGCAGCCGGTCGCGATGCCGCGTGGGCATGACCACCCGGCCTTTGTCGTCCACCGTGAGCTTTGTTGCGCCGCGAAACATGTCGTAATGGGTGAGAAACACCCATTCCCTCCCACTTTTTCCCACTCAACGCCACTATAGGAATCGCGACACTCCTATGTCAATGCCCCTGACCTGGATTTTTCTCCAGTTACACAAAGACTTACACGTGAAATCGGCGGTTGGGAGGAATGTCGGAGCGACACTCTCTTACCGATCAGTCACTTGGCCTGAAAAGCTCAAAGTGGGATGAGGAAGAAGGAGAGCCGGCCGTTAAGCCGGGTTCTGTCTTGGACAGTCATTCCTCTAGGGACTACGTCGCCGCAGTCCTCAAGCAGCCTACCCGGAAGCGCGCGCAGGTCTGGCGCTGCGGAGCCGTCCCCGCTGCTTCCCTATTTGGCCTTGCTCCAGGTGGGGTTTGCCGTGCCATTGCTGTTACCAGCAACGCGGTGCGCTCTTACCGCACCCTTTCACCCTTACCAGCACCGTTTCCGGCACTTCGGCGGTTTACTTTCTGTTGCACTGTCCGTGGGCTCACGCCCCCCAGGCGTTACCTGGCACCTTAGACCCGCCGAGCCCGGACTTTCCTCCCCCCATGAACCTTGCGGCACATGAGCGGCGACTGTCTGGCCGGCTCTCCAGCACACACCATACGGGCTGCGCCCGGTCAACTCAATCAAAGTGGCAAAACCGGCAATCAGCGCTCGCGCACTGAACCCAGTTGCATGGCCTGCTCATAGGCTACGCGGCGCGGCACGCCGGAAATCTGTGCGGCAATTGCCGCGGCACGCGCCGGCGGCAGGTCTTTGAGCAACAGTGGCAGGAGCCGCGCCAGCAGCGCCGCGTCGCCTTCCTCAGCCTCGGGACTGCCGGCAATCACCAGGGTAATCTCACCGCGCGCCATGTCGGCATCGCTGCTGGCGCGCTGCTGCAGGGATTCCAGCGTACCGCGATACACGGTTTCGTGGATTTTCGTCAGCTCGCGCGCGATCACCGCCGTTCGCTGTGCACCGAATGCGGCGGCCAGTTCCGCCAGTGCAGCGGCAATGCGATGTGGCGCCTCGAACAGCACGATGGTGCGCGGTTCCTGTGACAGCCGCAGCAGCGCCGCGCGCCGCTCACCGGGCGCGGTAGGCAGAAATCCCTCAAACACAAAGCGGTCGGTGGGCAGACCTGCGACCGCGAGTGCTGCGGTCACCGCCGAGGGCCCGGCAATCGTGCGCACCTCAATGCCGGCGGCCGCAGCGGCGCGCACCAGCACAAAACCAGGATCAGACAGCAACGGCGTGCCCGCATCGCTCACCAGCGCCAGCACCTCGCCAGCGCCCAGTCGCGCGAGCAAAGCCTCGCAGCGCTGCGCCTCATTGTGATCGTGCAGCGAGAGCAGCGGCCGGGAAATCCCACAGGCCGTGAGCAGCGTCGCCGTGCGCCGCGTGTCCTCGGCCAGCACCACATCAGCGGCTGCCAGCGCCTCCCGGGCGCGCGGACTCAAGTCGCCAATGTTGCCAATTGGCGTCGCAATGACATCCAGTCTTCCGGCCCGTGCTGACACTATAATCTCCGAGTAATGAAGGCGACTTTGCCGGTCACGGTGCCAGAGATGCAACCACAGCGATACACTTATTCGACCGTGCCGCGTTTGCTTGTCGCGCTGACGCTTTGCGCCCTCGCCGCCTGCGCGAGTTTTCCGCCTGCCAGCTTTCCGGGCGGCAATGCGAGCGGCAGCGCGAGCGGCGGCGCGGGCAGCGGCGCTGCTGGCAGTGCCAGCCGTAGCGCTGGCGCCGGCAATGGCGCGGCCGATTCCGCTGCCCGCGCAGCCGAGGCGTCAGCGCTGGAAGTGCGGGCGCGCAACAGCGCAGCGAACCAACAGGCCGCCCTGCAGTTGCAGGCCGCGCGCAGCTGGTTGCGTGCCGGGCGTGGCGGCGAAGCCGCGCGCGTCGTCACTGCCATCAGCGCTCCACTGACGCCGCTGCAGATCACCGAGAAGCGGCTCATCGAGGCCGATATCACTCTGGCCAGCGGTCAGTCGCAACTCGCCTGGCAAAAAGTGAGTGCCATCGCTGAACCGACCGGCACGCCGTTGGCGCCGCAATATTTCGACAGCCGCATGCGCATCGCGCTGGCGGCGGCGCGGCCGCTCGAGGGCATACGCAGTGAAATGGCCGCCGAGCGCCTGCTGACTACAGCCGCCCAGCGCACGCAGCTGCGTCATGATCTGCTGACGCAATTGCGAACCGCCCGCGAGCATGGCGTCAAACTTGAACCTGAAGCCAGTCAGGATGCCACCGTGCGCGGCTGGCTCGAGCTCGGGGCCATGGCCAGCGATGGTGGTGGCACTTCCATCAATGCGGCAATTGAGGCCGCACGCTGGCAGGCACGCTACCCGGAACATCCGGCCACCGAACTGCTCGCCGCGGCACTGCCAGCCCCGCTGCCCGTTTCAGGCCGCGTGCACAAGATCGCATTGCTGCTGCCGCTCACGGGCCAGGCAGCGGGTTACGCAGCAATCATCAAGAGCGGTTTCGATTTCGCCTACCAGCAGCTGCCGGGCGACGGGCGACCGCAGGTAGTGGTCTATGACACGGGCGTCGTACCGGTCAACGATGCGCTGAATCAGGCCCGTAGTGAGGGCAGCGATTTCATTGTCGGTCCGCTCACGCGCACCGAAATCGAACTCGCCGCTGCTACCTCGATCAGTGTGCCGATTCTGGCGCTGAATTTTCTGTCGTCGGGACGCAGCGCCCCGAACGGCATGTACCAGTACGCACTTTCGCCTGAAGAAGACGCGCGCCTGATCGCGCGCCGCCTGCTGGCGGCCGGCCAGAAGCGCGGCGTGGCGCTCGCCCCCGCGGGCGACTGGGGCACGCGAGTGCTGGCCGCCTTCAGTCAGGAACTGCTGGCTGGCGGCGGTACCCTGCTGGCGCAGGCGCTCTACGAACCTGGTGGGCACGATTTTGGTACACCCATCCGCAGTGTCCTGGCCACCGATCGGAGTTTCGCGCGCCGCGAGCGCCTGGAAGGCGCGCTTGGCATCAAGCTGGAATTTGAACCGCGCAGCCGCGCCGATCTCGATTTTGTTTTTGCCCCTGGTCAGGCGGCAAGCCTGCGGCTGCTGCGCCCGCAACTTCGATTTCAGTACGCCGGCAATGTCCCCGTGTATGCCACCGCCGACGCCTATGCCGCTGACGGCGGCGTTGCCAATCAGGATCTCGAAGGTCTGATTGTTCCGGCCATGCCCTGGGTGGTGCCCAATAGCGGCAGTGCCGATGCCGTGCGCCAGGCGGTCGCCGATGCCGCTGGCGACAATGCCGCCTGGCAATCGGGGCTCTATGCCTTTGGGTTCGACGCCTGCCAGCTGGCGCTGGCCATCGCCGCCAGCGGACGCGATCACGGCGCCGTGCGAGTCGAAGGCTTATCCGGCCAGCTCAGCATCGATGCCGGCGGCCGCGTCCACCGCGAACCGCTGTGGGTGCGCATCTCGCGCAGTGGTGAGCCGCGCATCATTGTGCCAGGAGCGGGCGGCAGCAGCGGCGCCGCCGGCATCGACACCGGCAATTAGCCGGCCCTGAGCGCGATGAATATTGATCGTCGGCAACTCGGCAATGCCGCCGAAGAGCGCGCGGCGCAGTATCTGTGCGCTGCAGGGCTCGAACTTCTGCACCGCAATTATCACTGCCGCATGGGCGAGCTCGATCTGATCGCGCGCCACGGCGACACACTCGTGATCGCCGAGGTGCGCCTGCGCAGCTCAGTGCGCTTCGGCGGCGCAGCGGCCAGCATCACCTGGAACAAGCGCCGCCGCATCGTGCGCACGACGCGACACCTGCTGGCTCGCTACCCGGCGCTGCAGAAATGTGCAGTGCGGTTTGATGCACTACTCGTCGATGGCGAGGGCGGGGAGATTGAGTGGATCAAGAGCGCGTTTGACGCATTTTGAGTACGCGCACGTCAGGGTCAAGGCGTGATAGGACCCGGCCCAAAGCGAATATCGTGGAGCGACGGCCGGGTCCTATCACGCCTTGACCCTGACGTGCGCGTACGCTTATCGCGGCGGGCGCGGCGGGGCGCGGCGGCCAAAGGAACTTCGGCACGCAGGCAAGAACTCTTTGGGTTCCTTAGACGTAGCGCTTTCTGTTGGGGCCGCGGGGCTGCACTGCGCTCTTCGTATCGCCGCTCTCGTCCATCACCAGGCGCTGCCAGGCCGCGTGTATTGCCGGCCGCACGATCGCCGCGGTCGCGGCCGGCAAGCTCACCAGCGTACTGCCCTGCTTGCCCCACTCGCCTTTCGCCGGCGCAAACACGCTCGGCGACTGCCGCAGGTGCTTCGCCTGATCAGCACTCGTCAATTTCACCATCCCATGACCATCATCGGGATATCCCAGCGTCGCAAAAACCTTGCCGCGCACGCGAAAATCAGGGTGCCCCTGGTGCACGCCTTCAACCGTGCCCGGCAACGCCAACGCCATGGCCCGGAACTCATCGATAGTGATACCTGTCACGCCCCACCTCATTCACCGTGCCAAGGTCTGCAAATTTGCGCGCGTATGAACCCACCGAGACAGCGTCTACGGCAGTTGGCGAGCATTGAATGGGCCCGGCCCAAAGCGAATATCGTGGAGCGACGGCCGGGCCTATTCAATGCTCGCCAACTGCCGTAGGCGCGGCATCAGCGCATCCGTACGCGCCGCTATTTGACAACCGTAAGCTTCGCCCGCCGGGTATCAGGCTTGGCCGTCGTCACCCTGGTTGCCGGTACCACCGCTTCACCGGGCGGCGGCCCATCGGGCTCGCCTTCGTTGAACACCATGCCCTCACCCGTTTCACGCGCATAGATACCCAGCACCGCGACCATCGGCACGCGCACGTGATGCACGACGCCGCTGAAGCGGGCGTCGAACTCGATGCTGTCATTGTCCAGGTTCAGGCGCTGGGTCGCGTTAAGCGATACATTGAGTACGATCTTGCCATCCTTGATGTAGGCGCTGGGCACCTGCACGCCAGTGCGGCCAGCGTCGACGATGACATGGGGAGTGAAACCAGCGTCGCCCATCCATTCGTGCATGGCGCGCAGCAGATACGGCCGGCGCGAGAGGCCGCTACCCGCGGAGCCGGCGCCAGCACCGCTACCACCGCTCTTGCCGCCACTGGAGTCGTCGTTCGAACTCATAAGGCCACGCCCATCTCGAGTTCCGCATCCGAGAGGCTGGCGCGGAAGGCGGGGCGCGCGAGTATGGCGGCGGCATAACGCGCCAGGGGCTGCGCCTCAGGGGGCAGATCGATCTCATAACGCCGCAGGCGCCAGAGGATAGGAGCAATGGTGGCATCGACCACCGAAAATTCATCGCTCAGGAAGAACGGTTTGACCTTGAAGACATCCGAAGTCTGCAGAATCGTATCGCGCAGTTCTTTCTTGAGTCGCTGTTGCTGTTTACGATCGGTTTCGCGCTCGATCTGGCCGGCGAGGCCGTACCAGTCGCGCTCGAAGCGGTACATGGCAAGACGAAACTGGGCGCGCAGCACCGGGTCGACCGGCATCAATGGCGGGTGCGGGAAGCGCTCATCGAGATAATCGATGATGACGCGGGCATCGTAGAGCACCAGATCGCGATCGACCAGCGTCGGCAGGCTGCGGTAGGGGTTGAGATCAAGCAGATCTTCCGGGTAGCGCCCCGGTACCACACTGATAATTTCGATCTCGCTGGCTTTCTCCGCGAGCACGATGCGCACACGGTGACTCTGCAGCTCTTCCGGCGCGGAAAATAACGTCATGACAGACCGTCTGCTAGCCATGATGCAATCCTCCCATGGCGGTGCGGCGCGGCAGCCGCGTCAGTGCACGTCCTTCCAGTATTCCTTCTTCATGAGCCAGGCGATCCCGGTGAAGACCAGCAGGAACAGCACCACCCAGACGCCGAGATTGCGCCGCGCGACCTGGGCCGGCTCGCCCGCGTAGTCGAGAAAATTGACGGTGTCGCGCACGAAGGCGTCGTACTGCGCCTGGTTCAGCTGACCGGGCGCTACGCTGGTGAAATGATCGAAGACTTTCTGCACGGTGGGTTTGCCATCTACCACCACCTCGACGTTCCTGTAGACCGCCGCCTTGACGCCCTCCAGCTCGGACAGCACAGCCGGCATCGCCGGGTTTTCCAGCGCCAGATTGTTGGTGCGAGTGGCGCGAGTCGGGTCAACGTAGAAAGTCTCCAGGAACCGGTAGAGATAATCGACGCCGCGGGCGCGCGCCATCAGCGACAGATCGGGCGGCTCTTTGCCAAACCAGGCAACGCCATCTTCAGCGCGCAGGCTCGTTTGAATGTAATCAGCCGGCTTGGCGCCGGCCGGAATCAGATTGGCGACCAGCAGCGGCGTGGGTATCTTCAGGTCGGCGCCCAGACGCGACCAGCGCAGGTACTTCAGCGAATGACAGCCGAGGCAGTAATTCGTGAAATTGCGGGCGCCGCGCTGCAGCGAGGAAATATTGCCGACTTCGTTGCCGGCGTGGAGATCCTGCCAGTTGGCCGCTGCAGCCGCTGGCTCAGCGACAGACTCACCCGCCAGCAACAGCGGCGCGCAGAACAGGCTCAGGGCCAGTGCGAAAATCTTAATCATGGAAGGTCACTCGCTTGGGCACCTGCTTGACGCGATCCCAGCGCGTGTACCAGGGCATGAGCACGAAGAACGAGAAATAACCAACGGCGAAGACGCGCGCCGCCGTCACGTAGGCACCGGTCGCGGGCTTCAATCCCAGGTACATCAATGCCAGAAAGGACACCGCAAATTCAGCCAGGAAGAACTTGAACCACCAGCCGCGATAACGGATCGACTTCACCGGCGAGCGATCGAGCCAGGGCAGAAAGAAGAACGCCAACACCGCCAGCAGCAGCAGCAGGGCACCAATACGCTGATTGGGCACCGCGCGCAGAATCGCGTAATAAGGCGTGAAATACCACGAAGGCGCAATCGGGTCGGGCGTCGAGAGCGGATTGGCTGGCTCGAAGTTGGCCTCTTCCATGAACAGGTTGCCGAAGGTGGGCACGAAAAACACCACCACCGCAAACAGCGTCAGGAAGAAGCCGACGCCTACCACGTCCTTGACCGTGTAGTAAGGGTGGAAGGGAATGCCATCGATGGGCTTGCCATCGGGCCCCAGGTTTTCCTTGATCTCGATGCCATCGGGATTGTTGGAACCGGTCTGGCGCAGCGCCACCAGGTGCAGAACCACCAGCAGCAGCAGCACCAGCGGAATGGCCACGACGTGCAGTGAGAAGAAGCGATTGAGGGTGGCATCGGCGACGCCGTAGTCGCCGCGGATCCATTCCACCAGGCCCGGGCCGATGGCCGGAATGGTGCTGAAGAGGTTGATGATCACCTGCGCCGCCCAGTAGGACATGTTGCCCCAGGGCAGCACGTAGCCCAGGAAGGCCTCGGCCATAAGCGCCAGATAGATGAACATGCCGAACAGCCACAGCAGCTCGCGCGGCGCCTTATAGGAGCCGTACATCAGCGCGCGGAACATATGCAGATAAACGACTATGAAAAAAGCCGAAGCACCGATGGTGTGCAGGTAGCGCAGCAGCCAGCCGAAGCGCACCTCGCGCATGATGAATTCGACCGAATCGAAGGCCGTGGTGTCACCGACCTTGTAGAACATGGTCAGGAAAATGCCCGACACCAGCTGCATGACCAGCACCAGCAGCGCCAGCGAGCCGAAGAAATACCAGATGTTGAAATTTTTCGGCGCGTAGTACTCGAGCAGCTGCTCGCTGACGAATTTATCGACCGGCAGGCGCTTGTTCAGCCAGGCCCGGAATCCCACCCGCTGCGCCACCCCGGAGGCCGCATCATTGCTCGCCATTACGCCACTCCCTGGGTAGTCGTATCATCCTGGCCAATGATCAGGGTGTTGTCATCCTGAAAACTGTAGGGCGGTATGCGCAGGTTCACCGAAGCCGGCGAACCGTTGAACACGCGCCCGGCCAGGTCAAAGCGCGAACCGTGGCAGGGGCACAGGAAGCCGCCCGGCCAATCGGCACCCAGCGCCACATCGCCGGGCTCAAAGCGCTGTTTGGGCAGGCAGCCCAGGTGCGTGCAGGTGGCGACCAGCACCGCGACATCAGCGCGGCGCGCGCGCATTTCATTGACAGCGTACGCGGGCTGCTCGGATTCCGCGGATTTCGGATCTTTGAGATGCGCGTCGTGCGCGGCCAGTTTGGCCACGGTCTCGGGCGCGCGCCTGAATATATAGATGGGCTGCTTGCGCCACACGTAGGTGAGCATCATGCCCAGCTCGAGCTTGGACAGATCGACCGTGATGGGCGCTCCCAGCGCCTGGGCGCGCTCGGAAGGATTCCAGCTGGCGACGAAGGGCGTGGCGGCGAAAACCACACCCACGGCGCCGGTCACAGCGGTTGCTACAGTCAGAAATTTGCGGCGATCGAGGTCTACCGCGTCTTGTTCGGCCATTGCAGAGGCTCACGATTGTCCCGGGAAGTGTCGCATTATACACATCCTGTTGCGGCGCCCGCGGCGCCCACGATACTTTGGGAGGCAGAATGAATCCGGGCAGATTGGGGCGTAGCGCGATATTCCTGGCTGGAGCTGCGGTCGGCGGACTGGCACTGGCCTTTATTGTGGTGTTTTTCAAGCCTGAACTGCTGATCCGCGCGCCGGCAAAGCCCCAACCCCAGGCAGCTGCGGCTACGGCCGGACCCGCCGTGCCCACCGGAGCGAGCAGCGCCGGGCTCACGACCGAAGCGCCAGAGCCCCTGGCCTCAGCCATGCCACTGCACCGCTTTGCCACGGCCGTGCGCCGCGCCGCCCCTGCGGTCGTCAACATCTACACCAAGCGTGTGGTGACCGAGCGTGTGCAACCTTCATCCCTGGATCAATTCTTCGGCGATTTCTGGCCGCGCGTGCGGCAACGGGTGCAGGGAGCACTGGGCTCTGGCGTGATCATCGATGAGCTTGGCCATATCATCACCAACAACCATGTGATCGCCAACGCCACCACCATCAACGTGCAGCTGGCCGATGGCCGGGTCGCCCAGGCGCGCGTGGTCGGGCGCGACCCGGATACCGACCTCGCACTGCTGGTGATCAAGCTGGGCCAGCTGCCGGTCATGACGCTGGGGCGCTCCGATCACCTGCAGGTCGGCGATGAAGTGCTGGCGATTGGCAATCCGCTCGGGCTGCAGCAGACAGTCACCCATGGCATCGTCAGCGCCACCGGGCGCAGCCAGCTGAACATCGCAACTTTCGAGAATTTCATCCAGACCGACGCTGCCATCAACGAGGGCAATTCCGGCGGCGCGCTCGTCAACGCCGACGGCGAGCTGGTCGGCATCAACACCGCCGTGATCGCCAAGAACATGGACGCCACCGGCGTCGAGGGCATCGGTTTCGCGATCCCGGTCAATCTGGTGCGCGGCGTGATGCGCGATATCCTCGACCACGGCCGCGTGGTGCGTGGCTGGACCGGCATTGTCCCCGAGGATTTCAGCGCCGAGCAGGCCGCGCAGACCGGCCTGGCACGCGGTGGCGTGGTGATCACCAATCTCTATCGAGACAGCCCGGCTCTCAGCGCCGGCCTGCGCGTGGGTGACATTCTGCTGGCGGTAAATGGCCATGAAGTCGCGACCGCGCAGGATGCGCTCAAGCAGCTGGCGACCGAGAAGCCAGGTGGCAAGGTGAAACTGCGGGTGCTGCGCGGTCAGACCGGCATCGAAATCGAGTGCCGGGTGATTGAGCGCCCTAGTCAGGTGTAGGTAAACGGGCAGCGCCTTCGGAATGCAAGAACTGTGTATTGGCGGGCATCGTGGGCGGCTATTGGTGTTGCTGTTCTCGGGAACGCCATGAACCCGTCCATGGGGGCTCCGGGCGCGACATCCTGTCGCGCACGGTCCCGAGAACAGCAACACCAATAACCACCCACGATGTAGCGGTCACTGTACCGCTCGTGCGCGCGTATGCGCGCCCACGCATGCCCCGGAACAGGTCGCGCACCACGCCGCACCCGCGCGGTATCGAACTACCCCGCGCACTTACGTTTTCACCTGTACGCCTGAACGCCGCGTGTATTCAGGATTCCCCCTTTCAGGATCGTGCGCGACAGGATGTCGCGCCCGAAGCCCCCATGGATGGGTTCATTGCGTTCCTGAAAGGGGGAATCCTGAATACACGCAGCGTTCAGGCGCGCGCGCGGCAGCGCAATTACGCGATCTTAATTCGGCACCCGCCGAATCTGCGCCCCGAGTTGCGCCAGCTTCTCTTCAATGGCCTCATACCCGCGATCAATATGGTAGATGCGCTCGATATCGGTGCGCCCCTGCGCGACCAGGCCCGCCAGCACCAGCGAGGCCGAAGCGCGCAGGTCGGTAGCCATTACCGGGGCGGCAGTGAGATTCTCGACGCCGTGAATGATCGCGGTATTGCCCTCCAGGCGGATCTCAGCGCCCATGCGACGCATCTCGAGCATGTGCATGAAGCGGTTTTCGAAAATGGTTTCAACTACCGTGCCCACGCCATTGGCTACGGTGTCGAGCGCGGCGAACTGCGCCTGCATGTCAGTTGGAAAAGCCGGATAGGGCGCGGTGCGCACATCGACCGACCTGGGTCGCCGGCCGCGCATGTCGATCTCCACCCAGTTGGGACCGGTGCCGATCGTGGCGCCGGCTTCGGCGAGCTTGCCGAGAATGGAATCCAGATGCGCCGGTCGGGTGTTCTTGATGCGTATGTGGCCACGGGTAATGGCTGCGGCTACCAGATAGGTGCCCGCTTCGATCCGATCGGGCAGCACTTCATATTCGGTGCCGTGCAGGCTCTTGACACCCTGAATCACAATCTTGTCGGTGCCAGCCCCTTCGATGCGGGCGCCCATCGCGATCAGAAAATTAGCCAGATCGACCACTTCGGGTTCACGCGCCGCGTTTTCAAGCACCGTTTCGCCATCGGCGAGCGCCGCGGCCATCATCAGGTTTTCGGTGCCGGTGACCGTGACGGTATCGAGCACCAGGCGCGCGCCGTGCAAACGCGCGGCCCGGGCACGGATGTACCCGCCTTCGATATGAATATCGGCGCCCATGGCCTGCAGGCCGGCGACGTGAATATTCACGGGCCGCGCGCCGATGGCGCAGCCGCCCGGCAGCGAGACGTCGGCGCGTCCATAGCGCGCCAGCAACGGGCCGAGTACCAGGATCGAGGCGCGCATGGTCTTGACCAGCTCATAGGGCGCGAAGCATTCGCGAATGCTCGACGGATCAACCTCGATACGCATGCGCTCATCGACCGTAACCGTGACGCCCATGCGCGCCAGCAGTTCGATCATCGTGGTCACATCCTGCAGATGCGGCACATTGGCAATTGTCACCGGGCCATCGGCGAGCAGTGCTCCCGCCAGGATCGGCAAGGTCGCGTTCTTGGCGCCGGAAATACGCGTCTCGCCTTCCAGCGGCACGCCGCCGGTGATCTGCAGTTTGTCCAAGCTCAGCTCCTTGCTAGCGACCCGGTGCGCGCGACCTGCTCATCGGGCGTCAGCGCTTCGATGGACAGCGCGTGCAATTCGCGACCCACCAGTTCGCCCAGCGCTTTGTAAACCAGTTGGTGACGGGCGACACCACGCAGCCCCACAAAAGCGCTGCTGACGATGTGCGCTTCGAAATGCGTCTGATCGGGAGATTCGACCCGTACTTCAGCGCCGGGCATGGCGCTGCGGATCAGATCGGCCACTTGAGTTGGGTGCATGGGATATCGGCCTTGCGGTGAATAACGCCGGTGGCTGCCGGCCCTGGCGCCATCTTAGAAGAATCCACGTGCCGGGGCGCGTTATGATGCGCATCCAATGGGCAAAGCCGGCGCCAACATCATCGACGACACTGCGCTGCTGGCGAGTGCGCGGCGTACGCTGCAGGGCGAACAGACCGGGATCGGGTCCGTCGCCGCGCGACTTGATGCCCGGTTCGCGCTCGCCTGTCGCACGCTATTGGGCTGCCAGGGGCGGGTCATCGTCACCGGCATGGGCAAATCCGGCCATATCGGCGGCAAGATCGCCGCCACCTTTGCCAGCACCGGCACCCCGGCCTTCTTCATGCATCCGGCCGAGGCCGGACACGGGGATCTGGGCATGATTACCCGCCAGGATGTCGTGCTGGCGCTCTCCAACTCGGGCGAAACCACCGAGATTCTCGTACTGCTGCCACACCTGAAACGACTGGGCGTGCCGCTCATCGCGCTCACCGGTCGTGAGGCTTCCACGCTGGCGCGCGCCGCCACTATTGCCCTTGATGTCAGCGTTGAGCACGAAGCCTGCCCGCACAATCTCGCGCCCACCACCAGCACCACCGCCACGCTGGCCATGGGCGATGCGCTGGCGGTGGCCGTGCTCGAAGCGCGCGGCTTTTCCGCCGAGGATTTTGCCCGCGCCCATCCGGGCGGGAATCTTGGCCGGCGCCTGCTGCTGCACGTTGAAGACATCATGCGCCGCGACGCCGCGCTGCCGCGCGTCGGGCCTGACACGCCGTTGGCAGCAGGTCTGATCGAGATGAGCGCCAAGGGTCTGGGGCTCACCGCCGTAGTCGACGAAACGGGCCAGGTGCTCGGCGTATTTTCGGATGGCGACCTGCGCCGCGCACTTGACAAGCGCCTCGACGTACACGCCGCCACCATGCGCCAGGTGATGACCACGGGTGGCCGCAGCATCGGTCCACGCGAGCTGGCGGCGTCCGCCGCGCTGCTGATGGAGACGCATCGTGTGACGGCATTGCTGGTGGTTGATGAGGCGCAGCGCCTGATCGGCGCTCTCAACGTGCATGACCTGATGCGCGCGGGCGTGGTCTGAAGCGCCATGGCACGACGCTCCAGCGCGCTCGCCGCAATCCGCCTGCTGGTGCTGGATGTCGATGGCGTACTCACTGACGGCAGATTGTGCTACGGGCCTGCTGGCGAAATCGAAAAAATGTTTCATGTGCGCGACGGCCACGGCATCAAGGCTCTGGCACGCTCAGGGATCATCATCGCGGTCATCTCCGGGCGCGACTCGGCGGCGGTGGCGCGGCGCTGCGACGATCTGGGCATCAGCGAAGTACTGCAGGGCGTGGCAGATAAACGCACCGCCTTCAACACACTGATTGCGCGACTCGGCATCGCCGCCAGCGCCTGCGCCTGTATTGGCGATGACACGCCGGATGTGCCGCTGATGCAGTGCGTCGGGCTGGCCTACGCGGTGGCCGACGCCCATGCCGACGCACGGCGGGCCGCGCACCGCCGCACGCGCCTGCGCGGCGGCCAGGGCGCCGTACGCGAGGTGTGTGATGCGCTGCTGGCCGCCCGTGCGCGGCGTCGCTGATGCGCCGCTGGTGGCTACTACTGGTATTCGCCGCCGCCCTGGCGCTGTGGCTGTGGCAGGCCAGCCCGCGCCAGGAAGCAAATGACCCTGGCACTGCGACCGCCCGCCAGAATGCGCAGCCGGGTTACGTGGCGATCGGCGCCGACCTGCTCGACACCGGAGCCGACGGCCAGCCGCAGTTTCGTCTGCGCGCTGCGCGCATTGAGCAAGCCGCGCCGAACGCCGACGTGGTGCTCACCAACCCCGAGTTTGAACATCAGGGCGGGAGCGTCTGGCGCCTGAGTGCGCAGCGTGGCGTGTTGCCGCCGGCTACGCAGCGCCTGCAGCTCACCGGGAACGTGCTCGCCACCGGCGCGCTCGGTGGCGTGCCGATCCGCATTCGCAGCGAGGCTTTGGCTGTCGATCTGCAGCAGCAACAGCTCGACACGGCTCTGGCCGTGAACATCGAGTGGGGACGCAACCGGCTGAACGCCACCGGTATACATGCGGATATGAAGAGCGACAGTCTGCGACTAGAATCGCACATTCATGGCGAATTTACGCACTGACTTGCGCGCCGGCCCGGCGCGCCCCTTGTCGAACATGCCGGGCCGGTGGCGCCCCGGCCTGCTTGCGCTGCTCATGCTGCCCGTGGCTTTAAGCTGGCGGCACGGGGCGCGCGCCGCCAGCAGTGAAGCGGACGCCGCCTGCGCCCCTGGCAATCTGTGTTTCAGCGCCGACGGTCCGGCTGATTACCAGCGCGACAAGGTCGTGTTGCATGACATCGTGGTCTATCAGGGCGGCAGTCCGATGCGGGTCAGCGCGCGCCTGGCCGAAGCGTCAAGCCTCGATTTCAATGACAGCACCTGGGCGCTCAGCGGCGCGGTTGAAGTGCGCGTCGCCCAGGGCAAGCTCGCGGCCGACAATGCCCAGGTGCATTTTCTTGGCAGCAGACTTGCCATGGCACGCGCCAGCGGTACGCCCGCCACCTTTGAGAGTGACACCGGCGTTAGCGGCCACGCTGCCAGTATTGACTACGACCTGAAAGCCGGAGAAATCCGCCTGCGCGGCGACGCCTGGATCAGTCGCGATGGCTGCAATGAAACGCGCGCTGCGCTGTTCGTCTACAACCTGGCGCAAAAGAGCGTGCACGCGCAGGGTTCAGAGACGCCCGGGGGATCCGGGCGCGTGCAGGGCACCATCCGTCAGTGCAAGCCGGTACGGGCACCGCCAGTCGCTGCTGCAGGCGACAAACCGTGAGTACGCTGCGCGCCGAAAAACTTTGCAAGAGCTATCACGCGCGCCAGGTAGTGAATGGGTTGTCGCTTGAGATAGCCCCCGGTGAGGTGGTCGGGTTACTGGGTCCCAACGGCGCCGGCAAGACCACGGCCTTTTACATGATCGTGGGTCTGGTGCGCGCCGACAGCGGCAGCATTCGCCTCGATGATCGCGATCTCACCGCCCTGGGTATCGATGAGCGCGCGCGCCTGGGGCTGGGGTATCTGCCGCAGGAGGCCTCGGTGTTCCGCCGACTCTCGAGCGCCGATAACATAATGGCGATTCTGGAGTTGCGCGCCGACCTTGATGACGCAGCGCGCAAGCTCCGCCTGGAAGAGCTGCTCGAGCAACTGCACATCGGCCACCTGCGCGCCATTTTGGGGCTGTCGCTCTCGGGCGGCGAACGCCGGCGCGTGGAAATCGCGCGCGCGCTGGCGGCCGAGCCGCGGTTTATACTGCTCGACGAGCCCTTTGCAGGCATTGATCCGCTGTCGGTTGCCGATATCCAGCAGATCATCCGCGAACTGGCGGCGCGCGGCATCGGCGTGCTGATCACCGACCATAATGTGCGCGAAACGCTCGGCGTATGCGCGCGCGCCTACATCGTCAACCACGGCGCGGTCATTGCCTCCGGATCAGCAGCAGAAGTGCTTGCCAACCCGGTGGTGCGTGAGGTGTACTTGGGTGAATCCTTCAGCCTGTAGACTACTCATTGCTTAAAGCCTCCCTGCAGCTCCGACTTGGCCAGCAGCTGTCGATGACCCCGCAGCTGCAACAGGCCATACGCCTGCTGCAATTGCCGACCATCGAGTTGCTGGCGCACATACGCGAGGCGCTCGAATCCAACGTCATGCTCGAACAGGACGAAGACGCCGAGAGCGCCGCGTTTCAACCGCT
>Ga0315268_10003680_pt1 | contig 16770 bp, 16 predicted proteins | sample C1_top_MG_FD_204535 | JGI IMG/M metagenome (GOLD analysis project Ga0315268, IMG submission 204535) | Sediment microbial communities from Yellowstone Lake, YNP, Wyoming, USA - C1_top | ecosystem: Environmental > Aquatic > Freshwater > Lake > Sediment | place: USA: Wyoming | collected 2017-08-01
AGCAGCCAGAGGCATTTCCAGCACATGTTCCGATGGAGAGATGTTTGAAGCCGGCGAAAGTACTGGGAAAGTACTCCCAGCGTCTATTCCGCTCTGACCGGATTTCGCAGCGTTCCAATACCGTCTATTGTGGCTTCGACGACATCCCCATCTTTCAAGAATTGCTCTCCGGTGAACGCTGCCACGCCTTGCGGTGTGCCGGTCGATATGATGTCTCCCGGCTTCAAAGTCATCCCGGCTGAGACATATTCGATCAGGCGGTCGATCGAGAAGATCATGTCGCTGGTCTTGGACTGCTGCCTCATCCGGCCGTTCACGCGGAGTGAGATCGCCAAGTCATGTGGGTTCGGGATCTCGTCCTGCGTGACCAGCCACGGGCCCAAGGGGAATGAGGAATCCAGCGCCTTGCCCTTCACCCAGTTGTTGCCAAGCGTTACAGGAGCGTTGTCTGAGCGGGTCGAGAATTGCAGGTCTCTGAAACTGATGTCGTTTGCAACAGCGTAACCCGCAACGTAGTCCATGGCGTTCGCTCGTGGGATGTCTTTCCCAGCCTTGCCGATGATGACGGCAAGTTCGGCCTCCCAGTCCGCTTTGGATGAGATTCTCGGAATCAGAATGGTTTCACCTGGGCCGATCAGTGAATTCCGGAACTTCGTGAAGAAGTACGGCTCGGCAGGCGGTTTGGCGTCTTGTTCCCTGTTATGTGATAGATAGTTCCTCGCAACTAGAAGGATCTTCTCTGGATTCAAGATCGGGCTTCTTAGGGTTAGAGATTCGAGTGGGACTGCTTGCCGGAACGTGAGTGTTTGCGCGGCCCGCCGAACCGACTCGAGGAGACCGCCTGAGAGGATATCATCGATTGTGGGCACTCTGTCGGAACCGCGAACGTCTAGGTGCTCGCCGAGTTCTCCTATGTCCACGACTCGCCTCTTGTCAACTAAGCCTACTCGAACTTCTCCATTCCTCGCATAGTGAACTAGCTTCAAGGCTCGAACGCCCTGTAATTGAGTAGCGACGACTTCAAACCAAAGCGAATGTAATAGTTTATTCTCAGGCACGTCATCTCCGTCTGCGAGGAATGACTCGTGGTGTTCTGTCACAAGTGTGGAACTGATCTACCCGAAGGGGCAAAATTCTGCTACAAGTGCGGAGCTCTGCAAGGACCGCCAAGTCCAAACGAGTTCTCTGTTGCGTCGGAGGACCTCGTCAGAACCGTCAAGAACCTGATACACGAAGGAAACGTGAGGAAAATAATCGTCAGAGACGATCAGGGAAGGACACTGCTCGAACTCCCCGTGACTGCGGGCGTCGTGGGAGCCGTCCTGGCACCGTGGCTCGCCGCAGTAGGGGCTATCGCAGCGCTCGTCAGCCACTGCACAATTTCGGTTGAGAGAAAGGAAGGGTAACCTCGATCAGCGATCTTAATCTGAAACTAACGCCCCAGACTTTCCAGCGTGCGAGATTCATGGAGTCTAGCGTATGTGACTTTGGCGGATTCGACGTAGTCGATTAGCCGATGACCTGGCCTCTCCTCGAATTCTAACCCCAAGTTTGAGTAGAGCCGTTTAGCTGCGGCTTTCTCTATCGTGTTGAAGCTTGTCCCGAATGTCTTCTCCAACGCTGAGCTCAGGGTATCCAACCGGTATGGAATCTCTGCGGGAGTGATGTCGTGGAATTTCTGCAAATGAGCGTAAAGCGCGCCAAGAACCGATTCCCCAAGGATTGCCGCAATAGTCTGGTTTATTGACTCCCCCACAATTTCATTGAAATCCTTGATCCGGCGCTGAGTCAATGAAGCTCATGAAACTGATTCGGCGTCTGCGGTTTGCCTCATTCGAAGATAGAACCCCCACGCCGCCGTAAGATAAGCAAAGTCTAGGACTAGATCAGCCGGACGAGCAAGGGAGGTCGCTCCGTAGAGGCTGACACGGACCGTCAAAACCTGTGACAACAGCGCTAACACTATTCCACAGCCCAGAAACAGGAAAGGTTTCCAGAAAGGAGGAATGGCTTTAGGTAGCTTGCATTTCGGAAAGCGGGTGAATCTCGTAGTTGGCGAAGTTGTAGACAGGCATTCTGGCCAGAAGAATTTCCAGCTCTTCATTGGACTGCACATCCAGTATCCATGCTCCACCGTGTTTTCCGACAACATGATAGTATTGTTGAAGCTTCTTCTGGCCGCGAAGTTCCTTTGCGTAGTCCCGAAGGCTGGACAGCATCTTCGCCACCTCAGGCAGGCTAGCGCGGATTCCGGGCTGCAGGCTCCAAAGAACAAGAAACTTCATGGAACTTTCGCATCCCCAACGAAATCTGACGCGGACCTAGTTAAGGCATGTTGGTACTTGCTTGACGAATATTTTCCCGGACGTAGCTCTCGCAGCGGTAACACGACCATAAGCATTGGAATGATTATGATCAGCCCTGAGACACCGAAGGCGATGTAACCAAGGCCAGAGATCACCATTCCGCCGACCGCGGGCAGGGAGAGCGACGAAAGGCCGATTATCATGTCGTTCGCACCAAGAATCCGCCCGCGTCTGTCCGCCAATGTCACGTCAGTAATGAGAGCGGTCGTCGCCACATTCGCGGCGCTCCAACCGAGACCCACAAAGAAGATTGCGCCCGTGATAATGGCGTATTCCGACGTCAGCGGGACAAGTAACGCGCCAACTCCAAGAATCACTGCTCCAATCATGATGACTATCCTCCTCCCGAGCCTGTCGCAAAGCCATCCTAAGGGAAATGACAGCCCGTACATGCCGAATACGTGAATTGTGATCGAGAGGCTGATGAGCGGAAGCATCACGCTGTGTTCTTGGAGTATGACCGAAACGAGTGCCATCATCATGCTCATGTCTCCCCATGCCAATGCGGAGGCAACGAACGCCGCAAGAACCGGAAGAAACAGGATAGATCGCAACAGATGGATGTTGTCTGATTTCACATTGCTCTGATTCGCGATGGAGCTAGGAAAGTACTCGTTGAGGTTCGTCGCGATGTCCCGGGGATCGGGCCTTAGCTGATGGATGAAGATTGATGCTGACGCCAGCACGACCATGCCTACGATGAGAATCACGGCATAGACGTTGAGGTGTAGCAAATCAGCGACTGGGAGCATCAGGCCCGTAAAGACTGGGGACAGAAAGGAGCCGATAACATTGGCGGTCATAAGATAGCCCATGCCCTCGCCTCGCCGTTCAACAGGGTACATGTCCATGACCGCGATCCTGCTTTGCTGCAATATTCCGCTTCCAAAGCCGAAGATGAGGAGACCCAACCAGAAGAAGTCCAGTCGACTCGTAATCACCGCCCAACCCATGAGCCCAAGAGCAACGCAACCAGTCGCGTACCCGAGCAGAAGCACCGCTCGACGTCCCATTCGATCCATCAACCTCCCAGTCTGGTACACGATGAGGACGCGCCCTCCCCAAATCACACCAGTCGCCAATCCGCCCATAGCAGGAGACTGAGTCAACGTGAAGACGACGAGCGTTGCGAGAATGAAAGCGGCCTGATTGACGCAGGAATAGATCGCTTGGCTGATCACTAGGCGGATTATATTGCGCTTGACGATGTTAGGTATCGGTGGTTTCATCGAGGCTTCTTCACATCGGCTTCGGGGTATGAAGTGACTCACACGGATCGAGGATTCTCTGGGCGCAGTGCCCTCTCGCTCAGGCGGGAGCCTTTGTCACTCGCCTGGGCTGTGTCGCCCCGCTGCTGCCCTTTCTTCTTCGCCGGCGAATGAAGAGAGCCGCTCCGATGATGATAAGGAGGAGAATCAGGTACTGCGCGTACTCGAGGATTATTGTCATGGGTCCGGAAGGTGCCGTTACGGTTTGTGTTTGTGTTGCCGTACGCGACACTTCTATGCGTAGCGATGATTCGGACCGTTGATTGAGGTGCAGATCGTCTTGGTAGTACACTACCAGGGTGACGGTGTACATGCCGTCAGCTGTGTCGGGGTCTATTTTCGCGGTCAGGCTGAACGGTGCTGGGGCGTTTGCGTCAACCTGCCCCATGTAGGTAGCACTTTCCGAGCTCACGATCAGGGGGGCTGCGGGGTTGATGGTTAGGTTGGTGAACATTGCAGATGTGACGCCACGGTTCAGAAGGCTACCTGAGATCTCTACTGGCGAGCCGGGGCTCACGGGAGAGGGAGTCACGAGCAGATCGTAGATTACGAGATCAATCCAGCCTCTAACCAAGAATCCAACTGTATGTGATTCCTGACTGTACGTCGTCTCACCAGCCTCCTTGTACAGCCCAGTCACAGTTGCCTGATAACTACTGCCAGCCGCCGACGCAGGCGCGAAGATCATGAGAGGCGCTTCAATCGTATCGCCTGGCCCGAATCCGCTCCGACGCCAATGGTTATCGCCAAACAACACTAGCGGTGAAGGCAGAGTGAGTGCCACATCCAAGTTGGCCAGCAATTTCCCAATTCCCTGCACCTGTAGGGTGACTGTGTTGTTTGATCCCGCACGAAGCGTGTTCGCGCTGACTTGCACTGAGAGTTCTGAGACGGGGTCTGCTCGTATCGTCCGCGGAGTTTGCGAAATGGCCAAAAGTACAACGAGGATCACAATGAGCGCCACGAGGGATCTCTTGGTACCACGCAATGTTGTCCTTCTCTGGTCGCCCTCAGATGGCGGAGGGGCTCTTAAATCATGGCAGTAACTCGTCTTGCTCAATTCTGCCATCTCGCAAGTGAATGATTCTGCGTGTCGCGTTCGCGACCTCTGGATTGTGAGTGACGAGGATGAATGTGATGTTCATCTCTTGGTTCAGGTCCCTCACAAGCTGAACTATCTCCGAACCCGTCTTCGAATCGAGGTTGCCCGTCGGTTCATCACCCAAGACGATTGCGGGGTCGTTTATCAGAGCTCGTGCAGTTGCCACACGTTGTTGTTCGCCGCCGCTGAGTTCCGTTGGTTTTCTGTTTACCTTGTCGCCTAAGCCAACTCGTTCGAGTAGATCCTTTGCTTTCTCTCTGCGCTCGCCGCTGGGCAATCCGCTCACCAGCGCGGGGATCTCCACGTTCTTCAGTGTGGTTGTGCGCGCGATGAGGTTGTGTGATTGGAAGATGAAACCAATGTAACGGTTTCTGAAGTCTGCCCGTTGCCGTTGGTTGAGGGCTGACACGTCGTAGCCGTCCACGAAAACCTTCCCGTACGTCGGCTGATCCAGCATTCCTATCATGTTCAGTAGGGTGGACTTCCCGCTTCCAGACGGGCCAACAATCGAGACCAGCTCACCCTTCCCAACCTTCATCGACAGGCCCCGAAGGGCAGGGAACTCGATCGTCCCAACGCCATACACCTTCTCAAGATCAACGGTCTCCACTGCTGGCCAGTCATCACTCATCACGAACACCTCGCCCCTCGATTACGGACATGATTTTGAACGCGAGAATTGGCACTTGAAACGGCATTTTTCTTGATGTGAACCAAGTACAAAGCCGTCGCTGTCAGAACCAGGAAGATTGCGCCTCCGAGGGGTTCGTCAAGAGGAATCCCGCTCTCATCCAGAACGAACGTGATGGACCTCAACATCGACCCGCTTTCTACAGTGACTTCTGCGGTCTTAATCGAATCGTGGCCTTCCGACCGCACGGTCCACTCAGTCAAACTCAGTGAGTATGAGCCTGGAACTAAATAGGCATCGAAGAAGCCATCGAGGCTGTATGCCACAAAGTTGAATCGGCTATTCCTGGCTCCGATTCTGACCCAAGAGGCGGATCTTGCTTCGTCGCTCCAAGTCATCGCCAATACCTGACCTTGAACGTAACCGTTCAGATCGAGCGCGTAGATAGCGGAGATTTCAGAATCGATCTTCGTGTTGGGAATCACCCAGCCCTTATTCTGCGAGAAGGGCGCAAGATGATTGGCTGAAAGGGCCTCCCCAGTCCAGCCATAGGGGTAGGCCTCCTCGCGGAGGATGTGGTAGGATTCACCCTGGAGCAGCGCGGGGACCGGTGGATAGGAGTTGTCGGCCCGATGCCAGTTGACCGTATCAACTTCCACCGTCCAAGCGTCATCATAGAAGGGGGCGCCCGTGATGCCCTCCGGGGTGGCATTTGTGAAGATGGGATCAAAGTATGTGGGAATACCCGCGAACGTCACCTTCAGATCCTTGGTTCCGGCTGGAACGTACCAAACCAGGTCGGGATCTCGATGTACGGGATCAATGCTTCTGAGGTAAGACGGATTGGTAGGATCCTGAGTTAGGCCTGCCTCGAGCTGGAGGTTGAATAGAACGTCATCAGCCGATCCAGTCAACCATGCGGCCACTAGATCACCAATGTTGTTGAACATGCGGATTCTCATTGACATGTTGAATGGAACGGATGTGAAGATGCCTTCACTTCGAAACTTCATGTTCAATGTAACGTTTGCGCCGATTAGCAGGTTGATCCGAACATCTGTTGTGGCATTTCCTTCAGAGCCGAAGGCTGTGGTGAGTCGTGGCTGGAAGTAACCATATGTTAGCACCTTGAAGGTGTAGCTGCCATTCGTGTAGGCAGTTGGCTTCGTGCCGAATAGAGCCAGGAATTCGGCAAATGGTTGAGCGATTATTCCATGATTTCCGTCGAAGAATACTGGACCGAAGAATGAGACTCCGTTCGGTTGCACGGAGTATACGAGGAATGGTTGAGTGTCGATCAATGTTCCGTTTGAGTTGAAGACCTCGATGGTGATCCTTTCGCCGGGCCATCTCCAGTTCCTTTGAATTGGTGGGCGCTCCCAGTCGAGGGAGTATATGGTGAGTTCGAAAGCCGCGCCACGGTACATGCTGAAACTTATGGCTTCCAAGCTGAAGCCCATTTGAACGCTGGCCTTGTCATCATCATTCTGTAGGTATCCTTGCACGTAGGCCTTGACGTGGTAGACTCCAGGCGGAATGCCATAGTCTTGGAATCCGAATCCGCGATATGCGAATAGCGAGAATCGCCGATTGGGGTTTGAACCGTGGAGTCCCAGGCCGGTCAGCAGAACTGAGGCTGATGATGCACCGATTGGGATGACTGTGAAGTTCATCGCCACCTGATTGTAGTCATCATCATACAGTTCGACGAGAAGGCTGTTCGGTCGCGCCGTAGGGCTTGGAGTGAGGGTGCCGCGTCTATCGTGCAGATGAACGGTCACGTTGATCACGTTAGTTACATACAGGTTGAGTGGAACGAAAACGTCGCCCGCCCACTCATGTTCTGAAACTTCAAACGAATATTCCTGAAAGCTTTGCCCGTCAGGTGTTGTTTGAACGTAGCCGTTCACGAACGCTCGAACGAAGTATCTCCCAGCCGGAAGGCCATTGATCCATGTGGCGAGTGCTTGTGGAACGTATCCACTCATGTTCGCGGGCGTCCCGTAGACGCCTTTGGAACCAAAGTGAAACAGGAAACTCGTCGGTCCCCCGTGATTTGTTAAAGCGCCCGTTGAATCGACCCACCAGAATTGCGCTGGGCCGACTCCGTCACGAACTCCGCACGGGTCGGGTGACCCTCCACAAATCGGACCCGAGGTCGCAAGTCTTGTTCCGTCGGAATAGTAGCTAGGAGAGCTTTCCCAAGAAAGTGCGACCCTGGTAGGCTGCGGTGGAAGACCGGGAGTCCAACTGTACGACACCCCACTAATGTTTCCCGCGTTGTATCGTCCCCAAGTGGCGCCGGTCAAGTTCAACGGGCTATAACTGACCAAATTACCGAGAGTGTACTCGTCTGTGGCATAGATCTCGATTCGGATCGGCTTCAGACCAGACCAGGGCACCTCTCCCTCCATCGCCCTTGAGAAAACCTGACCACTTACAACAGCCCCCGGCTCAAGATATCCATCGAGGGCCATTGATTGACCTCGCAGAATTGAAACACCCGATGCGATCAGCTTTTCAGGGAACCCTGCCGCGCTCGCGTAGATATCGTAGATGCCCGGAGCAAGGCCTTCAACCTCGTAGTGGCCGTGGGCACTTTCATTGAAGAAGCCCCTGGCTTCAACAGGTCTCCCGGTTCCCTCATGGTTGTACGGACCGATAGCCTCCCCCACGGCACGCACCAGGCCCGAAGTAGGAACCGGTTGACCGTACAGAGTCTGGTTCCAGCTCCCATACCGAATGGTACCATACAATATGGCTGGATCCACTTCACCCTTCACAAGAACCACCGGCCAATTCTGTACGGGCATGTAGAGGTTCCCAACAGTCGGCGCATCAGACGATGCCGGATACGAAAAGAACAGACTACCGGTCTGCCGCAAGATGACTTTGAGGAAGTATTTGCCCGCGATCTCCGGAGCGACCACCCCGTTTAGCCGCACATAATACCATTCCTTGTACTGGTGACTCGCTCTGAATGCCATGACGTACCCCAACGAAGACGACATTACGCTTACACGGGTCCACCCAGGAGCAAATGGGTCAGTTAGCGGAGCGGCGCTCACCCCAATCTGCGAATAGTCATTGGTGATCGAGGTTACAACTCGCGAGCGGTCAATATCTCTGAAATCCGGCGGAATGTAGATGTAGATTCCGGAATAGAATACGTCCGTGCCAGGCGGCAGGACGTCTGCGGGGCGCGTGAAGTTGATTCCCAGAATCAGGTCGCCGATATTGGCGTGGTCGGCTGTCGAAGTGAGAATTGCGCCGAAGGGAGCGTAGGCGTTTCCTTCCAGCTGATACCAACTGGCCTGAGCTCCCGGCGGGTTGCCGTTTGGCCAAGGTGTCTGATATCCGGGCGGTAGTCCCGCGAGGTTCCCAGTCATTGCTGCGTATCCGGCGCCCGGCCATAGATGCGCAGTCGGGCCAGGAACATGAGGGTCGAAGTCCTGATCGTGAAACCTCCCAGTCCCTGTCTGTTTCCCCAGCGTGAAGTGGGCGAAGACCGCTGGGGAATCGCTGAGCGTGAACAGAACTGTGGAGAGGAGGATCACTGCTGCCAACACCCTCTTCCCATGCTCTCGCAAAACGCGTCCACTCTCCCGTCGAACGGAGTGACCCTCAGTGAGAAACAAGATTCTATTAAGGCACAGTGAGCCGCGAATCATTGAATTCCGGACAAATCCTTAATGGAACGATGGATCGTCTTCACGCAGCGCAACATCATCGTCAGGAAAGGACATGGCAATGTGGCGTGACATCGTCGGCCTCTCCGCTGGAGCACTGTCCGAGCGAAAAGTTCGGTCAGGATTGACGATATTGATGGTTGTGATTGGGGCTACGCTGATCACATCGATTTACGGCCTTAACGCTGGCATGCAAAACTTCGTCAATGTTCAGCTGAGCGTTCTTGGCGCCAACCTGCTCATTGTGACGCCCGCCCCTATTCTCATGGGACGGGGGCCGTCGGGGGGCGGCGGTTCGGTTGTGGTTTTGAACGAGCAGACGGTGAAGACTCTCAAGGGGATATCGGGGGTAGACGTGGTCGTGCCAGCCTACAGCGGGGCTGCGAGAATGACAGCTCACGGGACCTCACGCGATGTTTCAGTCAACGGACTAGACCATCGGAACCTTCGCGTCATCTACCCCACACTAAGGTTAGAGGCAGGGTCCCTCCTCCAGACCACAGACTCCATAGGAATAGTCCTCGGCAATGAAATCGCCCACCCATCCGGGCAGGCAACTCCATTCGCGAATGTAGGAGACACCGTGAGCCTGCAATTCTCCTACGTTGAAGATACCGCTCAAGGGCAGAAGACGCAAACGAAGACGCGGGTCTTTCAGGTTAAGGGCATACTGAACGCATTGGGATCACAAGGCGTCGACTCATTTGCCTTCATCACGACCTCGGCTGCTAACGCCCTGTTCAACAAAGGAGGACAATATTCAGCCATTTATGTGGTGACGAAGGATTCCAACCTAAACGATCAAGTCGAGGCGAGAATCAAGAAGATATACGCAGACAACATTGGTGTCATTTCACCGAAGAGTCTGGCTTCCACGATCCAAGAACTCCTTGGCGGCTTTACCGGATTCATATCAAGCATCGGAGCCATCTCTCTACTCGTCGGAGCGGTGGGCATCGTTACTACCCTGTACACGTCCGTTATGGAGCGCACACGAGAGATCGGCCTACTGAAGGCGCTAGGCTTTAGGAACGGCGTAATCATGACAATATTCCTCACCGAATCTGCAATTATTGGACTTATGGGAGGGCTCTTGGGGATTCTCGGGGGGATCGTGGGAGCGCAACTACTCGCTCAGCTCTTCGCGTTCGGTCCCGGCTCAACAATCACCCCAGTGATCCTGCCCTCAGATCTCGCCACCGTGTTCGCGCTCTCTCTCTTATTGAGCGTCGGCGCCGGCCTATACCCCGCATGGAGAGCCGCAAGCCTAGATCCCATCGTGGCCCTGAGAAAAGAGTAAGATTCCCCCCTCTGGTCTCAATGAGAGACCTCTTCCAGTTTGTGGAAATCCGCCAAACCCTACTCATACTCCACCCACAGTTAAGTACCTCTAGCACGCGCGAAAGACAACGGGGTTGGAGACGAAAAATGCCTCGGAAAAGAAAAGTAAAGATGCGCACGCTTGTCGAATCTTCTAGACCGGAGAAGATTACTGAAGAATATCAAGCATAATCCCGGAACGCGGCGACTGCCTGAAACTTTTCCTAGTCGAAGTAGCTGCTCAGCTTGAGGCCTGAGCATTAACGAGATTTTTTTCGATGTTGCCGACTCGTTTCTTGCTTTGACCTCGATGCCTTCCTGAACGGGAGCTTTGGATTCCAAAAGACGGCAACACCTAGAAACAGAAAGAACAGGATAAGTCCGAGCCATGGGATCCAGGCAGCCATCGCAGGTTCTATTTTGACATCGAGCGGTGTTTGAACTGTCTGGGTGCCAGCCCTTGCGACGACGAGCGCTGTGAATGATTGAGGGGCAGCCGCCGGAGTGACCTCAATCGTCAGAATTGATGCGTTTCCGACTTGTGTCGCAGTGCACTCGGGGGTGAATGATATTTGCAATCCGCCGGGATATCCTTCGAGGCTGAAGCACACTCGCCCCGCGTTTCCGGCACTAGTTATTGTAATTGTGACGTTCACACTCTCCCCGACCTTAACAACCACTGCTGGAGGGTTGACCATGAAAGTAAGAGCCGCCTCTGTTGAACTCACGTCGCCTGCGACACTCTTCACTTGCAATGTATTTCCTTGAACCATCACAAGTACAAGGATGATGACTATCACAACATGAGATCGCATATTACTTATCTCTGAACGAATAAGCCAGTGTCACCATTAAGTTCTAAAACCATTCGACACTCCACCGCGGAAGAGCCAACATGGTCGACAGTCCTCATCACCATCATAGATTTCCAGAGAAGTGGGCATTTCTACTCAACAGCCCCATCAGGAGATGGCTCGATCCTCCGGAGAAATTGATCTCAAAGCTTGAGATTGGCCCGAGGGACACCGTGATGGATTTTGGCTGCGGTCCAGGGTTCATGGCTGTTCCGCTCGCCAAGGTTGTTGGCAGAGTGATTGCGGTAGATGTCTCGCCGCTGATGCTTGAGAGGGCTGAACAATATGCCCGGAAACAGCGAGTATCGATCGCTTTGATTCAGAGCGACGGAAGCAAAATCGACATAGATACCGAGAGTGTGGACCTAATTCTGCTCAATCATGTGTTCCATGAGGTGGAGAAGAGGCGGGCAACTCTCGGCGAGTTTAGTCGCGTGCTTAAGACATCAGGCAGAATAGCTATTGTTGAGAGAACTCGAAGCGGGCGTTTCTCCGTAGGATTTGGCCCCCCGATTATCGATGCGAGAGAAGTGATGGATGAGCTTACAGACTCAGGCTTCAAATCCGTTGGGGTAATTTCTCACGGAAGAGACTCCATAATCATCGGAGAAAAATAAGGGGCTCAGCTCTCGGATGAGAGGGTCGCCTCTCGTAGCATTTTGCGGTACTCATACACCGCATACAGAAGAACCGCAAACGGTACTAGATGTGTGAGCGTGGATGGTTCGGCGCCCAGCAGATCTTCATGTACGTGCAGCGCTGCGAGGACTAAGAACAGCGCGCCAACGGCGATCATCGATCTCGAAACAGTTGTAGCCTTGTTCGCGCGGCTCATGCGCTGATGCACGTCAAATCCGAAATAGACCAGGGTAATTGATGTGATGAACCACAATAGGTCAAGGAGAAGATGGGTGGTATTCGTTTCGGGTTATCTCTCCAGTATATTCCGGGCGCCTTGTCTTGGTCGGCTGAATTGATAGTATCCTTCGTTCATATCTGTATATAACGAAGCCATTGGTATATGCTATAGTATAGACTTCATTCATCAGATATATACAGCCATTCATCAGAGCTGACGGACGGGTGAAACAATGGTCAGTCTAACGGAAACGCGCGCAGCCCTCGCTTACTCGTTGCCACTTCGACTCTTCCTCGCCTACGAATGGCTCAACGGTGGAGTTGAAAAACTACAAGAAATCGCCGCAGATCCCAACGCCGCAGCAGGCTTCGCCGCTGTGTTCGGCAGATGGGCCAAGGGAAATCCGAACCCATTTATGGTCGATTTCCTGAACGGCTTCGCCATACCAAACGCAGCAGCAGTCTTCACTACTGTCGCGGTCGCTGAGTTCCTTGTCGGCCTTGCCTTCCTGCTTGGATTCTTAGTGCGACCTGCATCGATCGGTGGAATCGTAATGAACGGGTTCTTCTACCTGGCGGCTGGTTACTCGTCAGCATCAACATCTGGCGTCAACCTCGTCATGATCGGTGGACAGCTCAGCATGATTCTACTCGCAACGGGACGCGTGCTAGGCATAGATGCGCTACTGCACAAGAGGTTACCTCAAATCCCACTCTGGTAGAGGTAGCCTCCCACTCTTTCTTTCCTGAAAACCTGATGCCGACCGATCCTTTCAGTAAATACATTCACATCGGTTCTAGCCGTGAGAATATTCGCTTTCCTCCCGGTTGAAGACTACGTTTCGTAAATGCACAGCGAATATCGGTTAGCGAAGGTCTCACCTTCATGAGTGTTGGGCAGGGTCACTCGAAACTTCCTAATCGAATTCACGATCGTGACAGCCGTGACTCTGATACTCGTGCTCACGCGAAAGTACTGCGGCCTATTTCTTCAGATCTTACCTCTTCTCTATGTTGGCGTGCTCTGCGAGATCGTCTACAAATATCTGACTCCCACCAACCCCACATGAACCTCGCTCAAGCGGGGAGCCTCGCGTAAGAGGCAGGCAGCGTTCCGTTGCTAAATTCTCTATATATTCTCCATTGAAACCAGAGATATACGAGTACTCGCAGTTCGAACTACGAGTGCCTAAATGACCCGAGACCAGGAAGACCGGTCTGAGACAGTCGAGATGTATCTCGAAACTGTTCACCGATTGAAAGAGACTGATGGATCTGCGAGAACAAGCGCGATCGCTGAAGAGCTTGGAGTTTCCATGGGTGCCGTAACCAACACGCTAGCCAGCCTTGAGAGGCAGGGCTTGGTGGAACGGAAGGCGTACAAGGGTGTTGAACTCAGCCCGAGGGGTCAGACCATTGCGCTGAGAGTTTTGCGCAAGCATCGACTCGCAGAGCGATTGCTCACTGAAATCTTGGGACTGCAATGGAGCGAGGTCCATGAATCCGCGTGTGAGCTTGAGCATGGGATGACCGATGATGTTGTCGAGGCTCTCGAGAAACTGTTAGGCAATCCGAAGACTTGCCCGCACGGCAACCCCATACCAAACTCGGCGGGAAAGGTGACGGAAGCAAAGATGGAACCCCTAGACAAGCTGAAGCCCGCCCAAAGAGGCGTGTTGGAGAAGATTGTTGGAGAGAAGGCAGAGCTTCTTCGATACTTGGGCTCGCTGGGCCTCGTTCCAGGCGTTCAAGTCCGCGTGGAAGAGAAGGCGCCGTTCGGCGGGCCAATAATAGTGAGTGTTCGAGGGTCGCGATATGCGCTGGGACCGCAAGTGGCTTCACTGATCCGAGTTAGAAGATCATGATTCGCTGGGCATGAGCGATTTGTCCTGTCACGAATCCCTCAACAAGCATTTTGAGGCAGATTACCAAATCGCTCTTGCGGGCAATCCGAACGTCGGGAAGAGTGCGATCTTCAACCGGTTGACCGGCCTAACAGCGATAACGGCGAACTATCCAGGGAAGACGGTTGAACTCAACATCGGTGTAGCCAAGCACCGAAATCGCAGAATCGCAATCGTCGACCTGCCCGGCACTTATGGACTGGACCCAGCCTCGGAAGACCAGCAAGTCGCAAAACAAGCCCTGCTAACACAAAGTTTCGCAGCCGTCGTCATTGTTGTGGACGCTACGAACTTGGAGAGGAATCTCTACCAAGTATTGCAGGTCATCGATCTCGGCCTCCCAGTCGTGATTGCACTTAACCTCGTCGACTGCGCGGCACGCAAGGGCATCGCGGTGGATGAGCGTCAACTTGAGAAGTCGCTCGGCGTGCCCGTTGTCCCAACAGTCGCGATCACGGGAGCAGGCCTCAAGCGTCTACTCGACCAAGTGGAGACTGTGGCCACTCGTCAACCCTCGCAATCAAAGCCGCGAATGCGCTTTCCCTACTCCTACTCTGAACTGGTTGACGGTTTAGAGCAGGCGGCTCAAGAATGGAGCGATTTCCAACTCGCAGGTGAATGCCCCTCTGGCGCCTATTCTCGACTGATCGAGGGAGACGCAGATATTGAATCGATTGTGCAGACATCTACTTCCGGACGAAAACTGGTGGCGCTTGCTCGCACACTACAGACAGCCATCGAGCTCAAAGAGAACGAGCCCGCGCACATGGTCTTCGCGAGAGAGCGACAGCAGGTTGCCCATCAGATCGCGGAATCCGCCACCAGATCCATCAGCATGCGGGAAGAAGCGGCCGCGTTGACGAGGCATTATGCAGTCTGGCCGCCAACGGCTGTGCCGATAATGTTCGCTGTCTTCATCGCGGCTTTTGGTTTCATGTTTTTCATTGGCGGTTTCCTGAGCGATCTGCTGGCGGCATTCTGGGCGGCTCTGGTTTCGCCGCTGTTGATTTCGGTTGCATACGCAGTCTTTCCCAGCGGATTGCTCGCTCGGACCGTTCTTTGGGCTGTGGACGGAGGAATACTTGCTGCGCTTTCTGTGGGGATCCCATTCGTTCTGACATTCTACCTTGTACTGGCCGTTCTGGAGGACAGTGGCTACTTGGGAAATGTGGCCTATGTCACCGACAGCCTGATGCGCAAACTAGGTTTGCATGGCAGATCAATCATTCCACTCATCATGGGACTGGGATGCAATGTCCCCGCGATCATGGCGACAAGAGTTCTGTCAACTCGCAGAGAACGCATGTTGGCTTCCGCTTTGATTACCTTGACGCCTTGTAGCGCCAGAATCGCGGTGGTGTTGGGAGCGGTTGCGTATTTCGTGGGTTGGCAGTATGCCCTTGGTATCTTCTTGATTGACTTGGCCGTCATCGGATTAGTCGGCAAAGCCTTGAAACTTGTCATGCCAGGGGACTCCGACGGGCTCATCATGGAAATGTTCCCGTTCCGCGTCCCATCTCTCCGTTCAATCATGAAGAAGACGTGGTTCCGTTTCAAGGCTTTCGTCTTCATGGCGTTTCCAATCGTGACGTTGGGCAGTGCTGCGTTGGGCGGACTTTACGAGTTCGGAATTCTCCAACAGCTCGGCGAAATCTCTGGGCCGACCATTTACGCGGTGCTGGGGCTTCCTGCAGTTGCGGGAATAGCTCTAGTGCTCGGGATATTGCGCAAGGAGTTGACCTTGCAGCTTCTGGTCGCATTGGCAATCATGCAGTATGGAGCCACCGCCCGAAACCTGAGCGCGTTCATGTCGCCCGTACAGCTTTTCGTGTTCGCGCTCGTTGTCACACTCTACTTCCCTTGCATCGCAACCATGAGCGTGCTCGGAAGGGAGATGGGTTGGAAGAACACCGCGGCCATAATGATCGGCGATATCGCGATCGCCCTTGTGATAGGGGCGATATCGTTCAGAACCGTGACCTACCTACAAATTCTATGATAAGCCATCGAAACTGCAGTCACGAGAAAAGTTGACTCGCTGAATCCCAATAGTCATTTATCCACTCTGGAAGCTAGCTTGAGCCATGTCCATGACTATCACCTTCGAGCAACAACTCTTCAACGCCGGTACCGGAGCAATCATACTCGTCCTAGTTCTCCTAGCTAACTACTACCAGTTCAAGGTAAGACGGCGCTTCAGCGGCGTAATTGGAAAGATAATGTTCACTCAGCAGGCCTTGCTTCATTGCTTGGAGTGACGATCTTCAACTGGATCATGTTCTCTTACGGAATGGACATTGCGATCGTCAGTTTGGAGGGTCGCGTGTTCGACATCGCAGCAATAGCATGCTTTCTGAAGGGTGCTATGGTTATCCGGTGACATGCGACGACGCAGACACGGCAAGTCACCGTAGATGACGTAGTAACGGAAGGGTTCACGGGCCTCCCGTCACGATACTTAGTAATGGTAACTAGCTCCCCTGAGAAATACCTCCCAATGATCCTGTCCGTACTCCGCAATCAGGTAACCGCTGAATCACTCGGCGTCTACATATCCGTCAACAAACCCTACTTCGCGCTGGAAGAGGTCATGAAGAGTCAGAAGATCCCAACGCAGAACATGTACTTCCTAGACTGCGCCTCAGGTTTGATGGTAAGATGCCACAAGAGCTTGAAAGAACCTACATACTCAGCGGCCCGTCGAATCTGACCGAGCTGAGCATCACTCTATCGAAACTGCTCTCCTCTGATAGACTGAAAGGCAAGGAAGCGCAGACG
>Ga0315268_10003681_pt1 | contig 16767 bp, 18 predicted proteins | sample C1_top_MG_FD_204535 | JGI IMG/M metagenome (GOLD analysis project Ga0315268, IMG submission 204535) | Sediment microbial communities from Yellowstone Lake, YNP, Wyoming, USA - C1_top | ecosystem: Environmental > Aquatic > Freshwater > Lake > Sediment | place: USA: Wyoming | collected 2017-08-01
TTCACCTTCATTTTGCTATCCTGAGAGTTACACAGGAAATTACGGCTGGCCTGCTTCTCAATACAAACCCATTTTTATGGTATTAGAAAAGAGAGGACAACGATAAATGTCAGACAAGGTATCTATCATCATTCCCTGTTACAATCAAGCACAGTATTTGTCACAGGCTATCGAATCAGCCCTCGGTCAAGACTATCCCAATGTTGAAGTAATTGTCATTGATGATGGTTCTACTGATAATTCCTACGAAGTTGCCATGTCTCATTTAAAAAAGATAGAATATGTTTATCAGGCTACTATTGATGCCCTGATAATTCACTACACTCAACAAAATAGAGAAGAAAAAAATAAAGATAATCCCATGACTTTAAAAGAAGCTCAAACTGCTGCTGAGAAATTTCATTGGTCACCAAAAATGAAAATCCTCAAACAAAATAATATGGGTCTTGCCTTAGCACGAAATGCGGGGATCAACGCTTCTTCTACCGAACTCCACGAATTCATTCTCCCGCTTGACGCCGATGATTGGATTGAATCAAATTACCTGAGTAAGGTAGTACCCTTGATGAAAGACCGCGTGGCTGTTGTAGGAACTTGGGCCGCTGTGTTTGGTGTTTGGGATTATACGTGGCAAACATGGGTACCTACTATTGAACAGCTAATGGAAGACAATCATATTCCCTGTTGCTCCTTGATTAAACGTGGAGTGTTGAAAGAAGTTGGGGGCTACAATCCGGCTTTAAGTGGTTATAACAAGCACTTAACGGGTTATGAGGATTGGAATCTCTGGCTTGACATTATGAAACGAGGCTATAAGATTAAAATTCTTCCTGAATGTCTTTTTCACTATCGAGAAAAGCCTGGGTCTATGCTTCAAGAAGCAACTAAAAAGCGACAGGAATTGATTTCTAGAATACGAACCCTACACACGGATCTCTGGCCTACCGAGGAACGTAGCATGCTTAACAGATGGATGGGGGCGAGAAAAGACACTATGGGTGGTGAGTGCTATGGGGTTGAAGAAACCTATAGAAAATCTGTAGCATTTATTGATCACGGACCAGTGGAAGATTGGGGTTGCGGAACAGTTTACGCGAAAAAACTTGTCACAAATAAGTATACCGGGGTGGATGGAACACCTGATTATTGCGATATAGTCGCTGACTTGGCAAAACACAAATCCAACACTTATGGTATTCTTCTGCGCCACGTGTTAGAACATAATTTTGAGTGGGAAGCTATCTTGAAAAACGCATTGATATCTTGCAAGAAACTCGCGATTGTGATCTGTACCCCGTTTGCAGAAACAACGCAGCTGCTAAGTTTTGATGAATTTGGAATTCCGATTTTCTCTTTCCGTAAAGAAGATTTGACAAAGCATTTTCAAAGTTACACAGAAGAGACGATTGTTGGCGAGGCTTGGGGCACTGCATGTACAGAGACAATATTTTATGTAGAAGGTAACAATGAAGGATAGAGAAGAAACCCACAAAGAAGCATGTTTAAGGATCTGGTCGCGAATGGCTTCGGAACATCCTGAATTTACACATGAACATGACTCTTTAGACAATCCATGGTCCGTAGAAACTCTTATACTCGATAATGAACAACACTTCAAACCATTTTCAGGAGCTAACGTCCTGGATATTGGGGCGAACGCAGGGCTGCTTACTGCGTATTGGGCGCTTAATGGGGCTAAAGTTACTGCTTATGAAGCTGATCCTATAACTTATAAAATCTTGACCGATATGCTTACGCAAACTGGTCTAAAGGTCAGTGCCATCAACGCGGCCATATGGACATATACAGGAGAAATAAAATTTCAAGGTGGTGGGCACAAGTCAGAAAGAGGACACTTTTGTCGTAATGGGCTAATTCAAACAAGCGGTATATCAGACGCAACTATGGTACCTTGTGTGTCTCTTACAGATGCTCTTGGTGACACCATTTGGGATTTTGTAAAAATGGATATAGAAGGGGCAGAGCACGAAGTGATTATGAGCACCGGACCAGAAGTTTTAAAAAATCATATCAAACAAATGCAAGTTGAGTTCCATGCCGAATGGCCCACAAGCAACTCTTTGTATTGGGATGTGAGAAATAAACTACGTTCATTGGGTTTGACCGAATAGGAACCAAAGATGCTAAAGATCTATACTTCCTCACATAAGCGACCGGATTTTATCGAATTACAACTAAAGTCCTTTCAAAAACATCTGCAAGAAGATTTTATACTCACCATTCTTAACAACGCACACTTTGATCTCAACGATAAACAAATCGCCAAACAAATTCGCTCAGAGTGTGAACGGCTGGGACTTCCAATGATTGATGTTATTAAAGAACAAACCACAGTAGATCACTACCAAAGTTTTGAAGCCTGCCCCCTATTTACCTCAGCAGGTGAATATTACAATGCGTGTATTGCTTGCGCATATCCGCTCGCTTGGGCTTGGGACAATTACATTGTAAAAGAAAAAGGTCCGATATTGTTTATTGAATCAGATATGTTTCTGATGACTCCTGTCCGTTTGACAGATTATCTGCAAAAGTATCAAATAATCTATGTTCCACAGAGTTCCAACACTCCGGTAGGTAGAAGTGCAGAACATATGCATAGCGGTTTTTTCTTAGCTGATTTAAGCCAAATTCCAGAACCAGAAAGCATTAATTGGTGGTGTGGAAAAGCCGAAGGCATCCCAGTAGATGTAGGTGGTCAGACCTTTTGCTATCTAAGAGCACATCCAGAATTAACTAGACTTCACGTCAAAGAAGAACGCATTTACGATGACCCTCAAGTAGATTTTGCCCCTGCTAATTACATGAAATACTGGTTAGAAACCACACCTACCATTCTACACTATGTGAGCGGTTCTAATTGGAATCATCAATCAAATGACTATCATGCCAAAAAAACTATATGGCTGAAGAAAGTTTTAGCTTTATGAACTACAAAGCATTTGGAGAAGTTGAACAAGACCGTTTTGCCTACGATTGGGCGAAGGCTCATAAACTTTCCACTGGAACATTCTTAGACATTGGTTGTGGTGATCCTTTTGATTGCAACAATACTTATGGCTTGGAACTAATCGGTTGGCATGGGGTTGGCGTAGACTACAATCCTGAAATTGTTGCAAAATTTAACACTTCGCGGATAACCCACGCCATTTGCGAAAACGCGCTAACCATTGATTGGAAAACTGAATTAACCGCAGCAGGCTTGGGCAGCATCATTGACTTTCTTTCATTAGACCTAATGGACGAAGAACCTGACATTATGAAAGCATTATTAGAAGCTGGATTTTCATTTCACGTCATCACGATAGAACACGATAACGAACCTGAAATTAAACGTAAAGAACGGGAACTTCTATCTGGTGCGGGTTATACCTTAATCAAGCCAGATGTTCTTGCTCCAGCTTGGGGACCGAATCAAAATCGTACTCCTTTTGAAGATTGGTGGATACATGAATGAATTCAACCTTGACACTTGTAACTGGGTGATCTGGGGGTTCAAGAATAACTGGCATACTCACACCTATATCCACGCGGGGTTCTACAGGGCGCTTCAGTTCATGGGAAAGAACGTGCGCTGGCTTGACGAAGATGACGGTTCTGACTTTTCCAACACTCTCTTCCTAACTGAAAATGATGTATGTCTTAATATCCCCCGGCGTAAAGATTGTCTTTATGTTAACTACAACGGTGGTGACCCGAAGTGCCGAGAATATCTTGTAGACTGTCCTCAACTCCATTTCTGGTGCTATTATTACGAAGAAGAACGAACACATCGTGAACTCCGTGTGCCTGGTTGCGTCAAACTTGCAATCAACACCTATTTTGTCCCGCCAAACGGGGTGGAAATACAATGGGCAACTGATCTACTTCCACACGAGATAGAAGCACTCAAACCCAATCGGGTGTTTCGTAGTGAAAGCAAAGTGGTCAATTGGGTGGGTACTTACGAACCCCGACACAACGGTGGCACCGTTCCACCTTTTGCTGATGAATGCCAAAAGAATGGTATTGAGTTCCGAGCTATAGGCGGTTATTCTGGTACTCCTCCTGTTACTCTGGAAGAAAATATCAGACTAGTCCAGGAATCGTATATCGCGCCAACGATTCCCGCGAATTCTCAGATGCAAGGATATGCGCCTTGCCGAATCTTTAAGAATATCTCGTATGGTCAATATGGAGTGACAACATCCAAACATGTTAATGCAGTTTTTGAAGACCGTCTAATCTTCAACTCAGATTCACGCCAATTATTCTATACAGCAAAAGAACAGCTGCCTCAAATTCCACTCAAGGATTTGCATGAATTAATGGATGAAGTTGCGGCAAAACATACATACATAAATAGAGTGAATGCCATTGAACAGGCTGCTCGTCTTAGAACACATAATGTCTGAAGAACTGATGTGCCAATATTGCGCCAAGCAAGACAAAACCGTCCAAGAACGGTGCTACGACGATAGTGTTATTGTCCTTTGCGATGAATGTGCTAAAGACAATTGGGGTCGTAAGATGCGTACAGGAAAGTTAGAAAATCTCTAAAATCATGACTTTCCCTCTCTAAAGAGGGGAAGATTGAATGAAGATTCTAGTTGCAGGTGGAGCGGGATATCTTGGTTCACGGCTTGTGCCAGCCTTGTTGGAACATGGATATGACGTAGATGTCATAGACCTACTTTGGTTTGGAAATTACCTACCCACAAGCGTTAAACTAATCCAAAATGATGTTTTCAAACTAGTAGAGTCTGATCTAGAACAGTACGATCAAGTGATCTTTGTGGCCGGAGTTTCTAGTGTTCCTACTGCTGAAATCTTGCCTGCAAAGAATTTCATCTTCAATGCGGCAGCTCCTAGTTATCTTGCATATTGTGCCAAACGGGCTGGGGTTAAACGATTTATCTATGCCAGCACTTGTTCAGTCTATGAAGCTCCCCTAAACGAATCGTGTAGAGAGACTTTTTCCCCTTCTTGTTCTCACCCCTACGCAATGTCTAAACTTCTTGGGGAGCAAGGAGTTTTGCACTTACAAGATGAAATCTTTTCTGTAATCGCATTCCGCATGGGAACGGTGTGTGGGTATAGTCCTCGCATGCGTTTAGATCTTATTGTGAATGCGATGGTAAAATCAGCTCTGAAAGATAAGGCTATCACGGTTGTTAACCCCGAGGTTTGGAGACCCATTCTAAGCATCTCCGATGCAACTCAAGCATATATCAAAGCAACAGAGGCCGATCTTGCTATTTCTGGAGCATTCAACATTGCCTCTGAAAACTACACGGTGGGAAAAGTTGGAAAAATAGTTGCGGATATACTCCAAGTTAATGTCAAAACAAAATCGGGTCCCGATCTTAGAAATTACAAGATTTCTACGGCAAAAGCAAAAGCAATTTTGTCATTCCATCCTCAACAAAAGGTGGAACAGATAGTGGAGGAATTGGTGGCAAATGTTGAGAGTTTTTCCGATTGGGATAGTCCAAAATACTATAACATCAAAATGCTTGAGGGGTTAAGTCTATGAATTGTAGAAGTTGTGGAGCGCCAACTGAACTAGTTCTTTCCTTGAAGAAACAGCCTCTTGCCAACGAATTGCTGACTACCGCCGATTCTCCATTTGAGTGCTATCCTCTAGAAGTAATGTATTGTTTATCATGTTCGCTAGGACAATTACGAGACGTTGTGCTACCTGAAAAGATGTTTGTGGAGTATCTCTACTATTCTACAGTGTCCAATTCTGTTGTCAATGCGGCACGAACTTTGGTAGAACGGGTTAGCAAAACTCTCTCTGAAGATGCCTTGGTGATAGAAATCGCAAGCAATGACGGCTATTTACTACAGTTCTATGACGGGTTAGGAATTCAGGTCTTGGGAATAGATCCGGCGCGAGGACCTGCTAACGAAGCTGCCCTAAAAGGAATTCCCACTGTACAAGATTTCTTCTCCCTGAAATTGGCGAAGCAACTTCCCAAAGCCGATGTGATTCACGCTAACAATGTCTTAGCTCATGTACCCAGCACCAATGACTTTGTTGCAGGAATCGCAGAAGTTTTGAAGCCCGACGGGGTTTGTATCGTGGAAGTTCCCTATTTTGGAGATTTAATAAGTAAGGGCAATTTTGACACCATCTATCATGAGCATGTTTTCTATTTTTCTTTCAAATCTCTAGCCATCCTATTCGGTCGAAATGGACTTCACATTCAAGAAGTGGAGCATCTAGAATCACAAGGGGGTTCTCTGCGCATTACAGCAAGCAAGAACGGGACTTCTTGTCAGTTTGAAGAGTGGGGGCTAGAAGGAGTGCCAACACTTCAACAACAAGTAGATGAAATCGCCGTCAAACTAAAAAGTACCCTACTTAAATTAAAAGAAAAAGGCAAACGAGTATGGGGTTTCGGTGCGGCGGCTAAGGCAACCGTCATGATGAATTATTGCAACATTGATCACACTTTGATTGAAGCAGTTGCAGATGATGCCCCGGCTAAATTTCAAAAATTTATTCCAGGAACCAGAACTGAGGTTCTATATCCAAAGAATTGGTTAGAAGCGCGACCTGATTACACTTGCATCTTCTCATGGAATTATGCTCAGGAAATCATGGAACGTTTCAAGTATAACTATGAAGGAAAATTCTTTATCCCCACACAATCTGATATTTAATCATCTAAAAGGCTTTACGCAACCCAAAATGATATCAGGGGTTGCGATGACAACAATTGAAACTATTAGATATTTTTGGGATGCCAGGCCGTGCAATCTACGGCACTCTACAGCTCCCGTTGGCAGCAGGCAATATTTTGATGAAGTTGAGCAACGAAAATATTTTGTAGAACCGCACATACCCGGCTTTGCAGATTTCTTTCAACACAAAGATTCCAAAGTCTTAGAGGTTGGATGTGGAATTGGCACCGATACGATGAATTTCGCCCGGTATGGCTGCAAGGTCACTGCCGTTGATCTGTCCGACGAATCTCTCAAGCTCTCAATCCAACGTTCGCAAGTCTATAGTCTTCAAGATTGGATCACGTTCTACCAACTCAATGCAGAAGAATTATCCAAGTACGTCCCGGTTGAACCTTACGATTTGATCTATTCGTTTGGTGTCATTCACCACACACCTAATCCTGAAGCTGTTCTTAAAGAAATGCGAAAATATTGTCACAAAGGCACAACGATTAAAATCATGTTGTATGCCAAGTGGAGCATCAAGAACCTTACTATGCAACAACCGGAAGCTCAGGCTGGATGTCCGATTGCTACTGTATGGACGAAGGAGGAAGTTAAGGATCTGTTAAATGATGCGGGATTCAAGGTCACGGAGATTCGTAAGACCCATATTTTCCCTTGGAAGATTTCGGATTACATTCAACATCGATATGTGAAATGCTGGTACTACCGCTGGATGCCTAATGTTCTCTTCCATATCCTTGAACGATTTTTGGGTTGGCATCTATTAATTACAGCGGAGCCAATATGAAAATTTCTGTAATCGGTCTCGGCAAACTTGGTTCTCCAATGTGTGCAGTTTTCGCGGCGGCGGGCCACATGTTGATTGGCGTGGACCTCGATGCAAGCAAGTGTGACACCGTTAACTCCGGTCATGCTCCCGTCGGCGAACCGGGACTCGAAGAGCTTATAAGCTCTTTACCACCCAATCGTCTCTCAGCCACCACTGACACGGGTTCTGCAATTATCAACACCGATATGACCTTCATCATTGTCGCCACGCCTTCACAAGAAGATGGCAAATTTTCCCTTAAATATGTGCTCCCCGTTTGCGAAAGTATCGGTGCGGCCATCTCACAAAAGAGCACATACCACACTATCATCTTGACAAGCACGGTCATGCCTGGTCAGACAGCAGAGGTCACAGCGGCACTTGAGCACGCCAGTGGAAAGAAACACGGTGTTGATTTCGGTGTTGCGTACAATCCGGAATTTATCGCACTCGGGTCCGTGATTCACGATTTACACAACCCCGACTTGCTCCTCATTGGAACAGACGACTCCCGTGTCGGGGACACGCTGAAGACATTCTATGGCACATTTGTTAACAGTTTTCCCATAATCGCTCTTATGAAGCCCGTCGAGGCTGAGTTGACGAAGATTGCCGTCAACACGTTCGTGACTACAAAAATCGCGTATGCGAACATGCTGGCTGATTTTTGTGACAAATTATCGGGAGCCAACGTTGATGTGGTTGCGGCGGCAATTGGAGCCGATAGTCGTATCGGGGTAAAATACCTCAAGGGTGGCGTCGCCTTCGGTGGTCCCTGTTTCCCGAGAGACAATGTTGCATTAAAGGCTCTGGGAGAATCTTTAGGTGTTGATGTCTCTGTTCCTAGAGAAGTTCATAATAGTAATATTCACCGTGTTGATTCACTAGTAAAAAGAGTGATGAGTCGAGCACTAGGACGTCGAGTAGCTATCATAGGATTAACTTACAAAATAGGATCCGAAGTCATTGAAGAATCGGCAGGTTGGAAAATGATGCTTGCGCTTCATGAAAAATATGTTGACCTCTATGTTTATGATCCCTTGTTTTCTAGTCCTATACTAAGAGGTGTGAAAAGAATGACTGATTTGCGTCAATGTATTGAAGAAACTGATTTGGTCATTGTGATGCTTCCCTATCCTGAAGTAATTGCTCTTGAACCAACCGCTTGGGCACGTACTGCCGAGCAACGTCGTGACGGTTCGGGAACCGACCGCATCGTTGTTGATTGTTGGCGTGTATTACCTAATCTTGCAGAGTGTAATGGGATTAAGTATTGGCCTTTAGGTGTTGGAGAAGACAAATGAAGAAAGTTCTTGTAACTGGAGCAGGTGGTTTCATTGGACATCATCTTGTCAAACGGCTCAAGGCTGAGGGAAACTTTGTCCGGGGTATTGACATCAAGTATCCCGAGTTTGAGCGGACTGTTGCTGATGATTTTTGGATTTATGATCTACGTCATGCGGCTAACGCGGTTCACTCTTTCAATGACGAGACTTTTGACGAGGTCTATAATCTCGCAGCGGACATGGGTGGAATCGGCTACATTACACAGTACCTGGCCGATATCGCTCGCAACAACATTCTGATTAACGTCAACATGCTGGAAGAAGCCAAGAATTTCAAGGTGGGAAAATATCTCTACACCTCTTCGGCCTGTGTCTATAACCAAGACAAACAGCGCGATGCTAACGTGACACCACTCAAGGAAGAGGACGCTTATCCGGCACTCCCGGAACCCGGCTACGGCTGGGAGAAACTCTTTGCCGAACAGATGTGTGAATACTACGCTAAGGACTATGGTCTAAACATCCGCATAGTACGATTTCATAACGTCTACGGCCCACTGGGAACTTATGAAGGTGGCAAGGAAAAGTCTCCTGCGGCAATTTGCCGCAAAGTGGCTCTAGCACAAAACGGTGGAGAGATTGAAATATGGGGTGACGGGCAGGCAACCCGATCTTACATGTACATTAACGACTGCGTGGAAGGTATTCTGCGCTTGATGGCGTCCGACTACCAAAAACCTCTCAACCTGGGAACTGATGAATTGGCTACAATAGATGGCCTGGTAGACCTCGTTTGTGGTATCGCGGGAAAGAGCCTGACGAAGAAGCACGATCTTACCAAGCCCCAAGGGGTACGTGGGCGCAACAGTGACAATAGTCTCCTCCGCCAAGTCCTCGGATGGGAACCCAAGACCTTACTTGCTGATGGTCTTATCCCGACCTACAGATGGATCAAAGAACAAGTCTCTTAAAACGCAAATGGCGGGTTGGTCTGTTTTTCAGACGCCCGCCATTTTTGTCTGTACCACATTCGCCCCCTGTATCCCAAACGTTTAAGCGAGACGCCCGGAGGATGCTCAAGGTCGGCCTTAACCATTAAGGGAGCCACCCGTGATAGAACTTATTTATTTAGGTCCATTACTATACACTGTAGTCCCTGTACTGAAAGAGACACTAGGATTTACAGATGAATTTGTTACAAGAGTAGGAAGCATTTCCAAGGTAAATGTACCATTTACGGTTGGTGTGGTGTTAGTAACAAGAGTTGTAACCGTGTTCAGGTTAACTGTCCCTGACGAAGTTATGGTACTCCACCAGGGAGTAATGTAGGGGGGGTAATAAACGGGAGTGTTTGGATAGTGATAATGGTAGTGATGTACGTACACAGTTTTGAAAACATTCTCCCACTGTAGGGGGGCGGGGGTGCTAGAAAGAACAGCCTCAGCACCCTTCTTTATCTGTTCCAAGCTATTCAAAGAACCTTTTAACTCTATCACTTCTTTACGAGCTTTAGCGATGCGAGCCTCAGCACGTTCTAATGCAGCTGTTTTCTTCTTTATATCATCCTCTACAAGTTGAAGCACTTCTACATAGTGCTTTTGTTCATTGTTAAGTTTTATTTTTGCTACTTCTTGAGACTTCTTAGTTTCATTCTTCATGGTATCCTCACAAATTGGTCATTTTGACCTACATAAGGGGGAAAGGATAACCAAGAATTTCCTACATTAGCGATTTTCTACTCCACCATCCTTGGATGATATGGGTTGTTTTAGAAATCATGCTGTTCTGGATTGACTAATACGTTATGTTCCTCACGTGTAAAAAATAAATCATCACTTTTACGATCCCAATCTATACAGAGAACATCTCCTGCTTTTAATTGTTCAGTGGACAAGAGGTTTGCTATGGAATGAACTAAGAGACGTTCAATAGCTCTCTTTAAATGTCTAGCCCCAAAGCGGCTGTCAGTACCTTCTCTCAAAATAAGATCACGGGCGGACCGGGTGACTTGTAACAAGAATTGCCCCTTGGCCGTGCCCAATATTCTTTGTTGTACATGATCCAATTCAATACTAAGAATATCATCTAGTTGTATGCGAGTTAGTGGATGAAATACGACCACTCTATCAAGACGATTCATAAACTCAGGAGAAAAATTTCGTCTAGCCGCGTCTACAGCAGCGGAGTCTATTTTATTGTCCAGGTTAGTATCAGACGATTGAACAAATCCCATGCCACCATTCATAAGTTCAGAGATTCTTCCTCCACCTAGATTTGAAGTTAGAAATATTATGGTACCAGAAAGATCCACTCTACGGTTGTCTCCTAAAGTCAAGGTGGCTTTATCCATTACTCCTAGTAACAATTGCCACAGGGAGTCACTAGCCTTTTCTATTTCATCAAAAAGAAGAAAGGATAATTTTAACTCGTCTTTATGATATTGAGCTAGTGCTTCTTGCGTGATAAGAGGATGAGTCTCCTTATGTCCTAGGTACCCTGGAGGAGAACCGATTAATTTTGCAATTTCGTGAGAGTGTTGGAATTCCGCGCAGTCTACTTTTATAACCGCACGAGGATCCCCAAAGAGTATTTCAGCCGCAGCTTCTACTATGCGTGTTTTACCAGAACCCGTAGGACCGAGGAATAGGAAATTTCCCACAGGACGATTTGGTGAGTTAAGTCCAGCGCAGAATACCTGGTAGATGTCCGTAAGTGCTTTAACACCTTCATCTTGTCCAACTATTTTGGCTCGTAAATTCTCCCCAAATTCTCTCGTTTCATCTGAACGAGCGGCGGGGTTGAGCTTCTGGCGAACAGGGGGTCTTGGCATTTCTACCACCTCCGTGTTCTTATCGCGCAGAACTTATGTAATGGGGGGTTGAAATTAGTAATCGTGCTGATGTCCTCGATGATGGTGATGTCCCTGTTTATGATACCACTTAGTGCGGAGAATACGGTTCCAAAACTCATGATGAGTTTCATGCCCATATTCAGGGAAGGCTTGACAAAATCTATGCCAGGCGTCTTCACGACGGAATTCGTCGGGAGCATCACATATCCAAATAAATGCTAGAGTCTCCCAATATTCACAATCGTATTGACGATGACATTTACAACTACATTGCTGCTGAGGAACTTCATTCTCACAACCACAACATTCTCTATTATGCATACAGTCTCCAAAATTTTGTTGGACTGTATGAAGGTCTATAGTTGAAAATTATTCTCGATTGCCAGGGATTCCCGATTCTCCACCCTGGACTTGAATCCTACGCCCGATCCCTCACGGGGTACGGATGGTCTCATAAACCAGTAAGCTCGTAGAATCCCGGAGTGTTAAGTCCGGTGCGTCTTTATTTATTAATCGTCTTTTCCGCCACAACCGAGAAATCCTAAAAAGAAAAAGGGAGGAACTAGACACCTACCAAGTTCCTCCCTTTCTTGGAGACACGGCTATTGCCGCAACCCGCCACCTTCCGCTCTAAATCATCACCAGGGAACGGAACCCTTCCACCCGTACCATTCATTTCAGAGTGTACGGGAACTCCCTGGGTATAGTCCAGCCATCCGTTCTCTACTACATGCGTGAACGGTTACGCAGGACCATAAATTCAACGGTTTCCCGTTGGATATAGCTCCACCACTTATTATACTGTTCGGTCTCAGCCGACATATAAGACCTTAATTACTCTCAAGAACAATCTTCCTGCCCGGAGTAATACATGGGCCAGAGACTGAGTGTCTGAGCAAAAAACGCTTCCGCTCTTTACTGGTATCTTTTGCTATTGCGCTACAACGTGGGCAGGTCAAACGAGTGGACATTAGTTTATCCTAAAAAACTTTGGTGAGCGGGGGCTGCAGTGTTCCCCATCCGGTTAACTGCGCACCAACCAATGCGCCGGAAATCTCGACTCGAACCAAACTTAAAGTAACGTGGTATGCCAGCATTTATTTCCCTGGCCCTGTGCTTCCCCAGATTCGCTGCACGGTCTCATAGCCGCCGCTCTTTCCTTATCGTCTACTCGTCGGGGGTTACTAGTAAATCTTAGGCAAGGCCGTTAAGCCAGGCAGCTTTCCGACGGACACCAACAAGGACCACGTTACAAACTGTTTTGTAGCGTCCCACATAAAAAGAGTCAGGTGTGAAGTTCCTGCCCATCACATGCTACGCTACAAATTGGTAGCGGGGGGCGGTATCGAAACCTGCCATCGTGGAGTTTATGAGACTCCCGAGCTACCTTTGCTCTATCCCCGCACAAATATCGGCTCGTGTGCGCCCTGCTTGGAGCAAAACTCATGAAACTTTGAACGGATTTTCGATTACTGATCGTTGCGCCTCGTAGTCGTCATCGAGCAGTGCGCGTTTCGCTTCGTAGTCGGCATCGATCGGTGCGCGTTGCGCCTTGTAGTCGTCATAGAGCAGTGCGTGTTTCGCTTCGTAGTCGTCGTCATCGAGCAGTGCGAGTTGCGCGAGTTTCGCCCTGTAATCGGCATAGAGCGGGGCGCATTGCGCCTCGTAGTCGTCATAGAGCAGTGCGCGTTTCGCTTCGTAGTCGGCATGTGTCATCATGGCTTCTCCTTCGCGGCGGCGATTTATCCCGTTCGAGCCTCGACGGAGAGCGGTCTCTCCAAACGAACCACGGGACCGATAATTTATTATGCTGCCCTTTCGGGATTGCTCAATTAGGTGTAGATCTGAGTCTCAGCACCACAAAATCGTGGGTGGATTGCCCACCCTTGCAAACCGTTTAAGCGGAACGGATAACTGGGAAACTTCTCCCGTTAGTAATTCTGGGTGCGGGGGTCCGATTTGAACGGACGACCTTTTGCTTATGGTCGAAGAGAAACCCGTTAGGATTCCTCTCCGTGAGGCAAACGAGCTACCTGGCTGCTCCACCCCGCGCTGTAGTCTACTAATACTGCTAAAACTAAAAACATTGAAGTAAAAAGTGATTCACTGCCACTCCCAAATTTCTCTGTTTACAGAGAGTTGGTAAGTAACGTCGTGGAATTCCTCCACGCACCACAGCCTTCTACTTCAATACCCTAGAGAAATCAGCAAATCGTTGGGAATTTATTCCAATTCTCCCTCTTTGTTTCGAGGGCGAATTTGAACAGCAGCATTCTAACCAAACGATTGGTTGCCGTTTGGACATTTATTCCCAATTGTTTAGACTCACGTTTGTGACTATTTTTCATTTGTGATGAACCTATAGCCGGGGTTCTGTCATCAGCCCATGCTGAGTGACTGTCATTCGTCTAGGATCATAGTCACCTATGATCTCAAGCTGCCTACCCGGATGAGAAAAACGATCGAGCAGATCATCCCATCCTTATTTGGCATTGCAGCACGTGGGGTTTAGCAGCCACGACGTTACCGCCGTGCTGGTAGGCTCTTACCCTACCTTTGCACCCTTACCCCGGCTTGCGCCGTGGCGGTTATTTTCTGTTCCACTTTCCGTCATCGGATTTCTCCGATGCCCAGTTATTACCTGGCACGTTGCTCTGATGCTGCCCCGAACTTCCTCCCGCAACTCATTCTAGCAGTCGCCAGCGACAGTCCAGTCCATCACAAATCATTTAGACTGAATAACTTTCAGTCAAATCTTTTCAAGATCCCGTTGCTTCGCACTCATTCAACGATGCGCTTACTCCAGCCGGAGTTGCAATACCGTCCTGAGACTCTTCTTGAGCAGCGACCCTTTCCATGACTGCTTCAATTCCGCTGTTCAGACCTGCCCGAAGTCCCATGACCTCCATACGGAGGTTGAGAACTTCCTCCCTCAAAGAAGCAACCTCTGCTTCCGCCGTCTCGGCACGCTTCAACAGTCCAGAACAAGCCGGGGCAAGAGTAGCGACGGCATCCTTCTCCATTTCATACGATTCCACCAGAACGTTGACATAGTCAACATTTCCGGTAAAGAGTCCCTGCTTCGTGTTCATAATGACGACACGCAGCATCTCTTCTCTGGAAATCTCGGGCTTGTCACCCTTCGGTAATGCCGATTTTTGTGCTTTTGCCACTGTCGTCTCCTATTTCTTTATTTAAAAGTATTGAACGCGCTACCCAGACTCGTCTGGGACCTCTTAGCCCTGATGGATTACGGATTCTACCGTGCGTGCTCCATTACACCACAGCACGTTCAATTTTCATGGTGGCTCCCATGATTTTCGACCTTTGGGTATTAGTATCCGGAACGGTCGCCGTTCACATCTTGACGGATCTGCCACCTTAAAATTTACCGGGGTCGAAGAGAACTTCAAGAAAGAAGTTCTCTTCGTCATGAGCCTTCCCGGAGAGCGGCTCAAGTGCGCATGCAGGACCAACCATCAAAGGCTGGGTTCCCTTCGAGGCGCTATGGCGTCTCGAAAAGGCAGGCGATTTATAGTCAGCATGGTTTTGCTGCCCTTTTGTCGCCCCATACCTATCCCTGCAATTTAATACGGGAAGTCCAAGTTGAGCTTGAACTTCCCTAACCCTAACTGTGTGGATAAAGAGCTTTTCGCTCATTCCAGTAGTTCCACCACAGTATTGCCCAAATCGTTGGCGTATGAAACATAGTCAAACGGTGCGGAATTAGATACCTCAGCGCCTGCCACAACGGCCTAATTGGTCTTTTTAATACGGGCATCTATGTTCTCCTTCTTTCCTGCTCTTTTATTCTACCCTGTAATTCTATTTTCGGGTAGTTTTCTTTATTTCTTTTTTAATCTCTTCTATTTGCTGGAGAAGGAATTGTCTTCTCTCAGGATGATTTAATACTTCAGGTTTCTCATCAGCAAACATGCTCTGTAACTTCCAAGCAGCTAGATCCGCGTCACAACTATGCTTACTAACCCCAAATAGAACATCGTCAATAAAGACGCCCCATTCTGGGATACGGCCTATAGAGGGTTTCACTTCTATGATCATACTACTTGATACTTAATTTTGGTAGCTCTGGGAGGAATTGAACCTACCGTCTCCGCTTTATGAGAGCGGCGTACTGGACCATTATACGACAGAGCCATTACTTTACTACAAAGCCTAACTTCTTAGGGTACCGATTCTTCATGCGCTCACGTTGAGTCATTCCCAATAGTTCCTATACTCGGTTCCGTAAACTTCATTCAATTTTTTAAAGTATATGTCCGTTTTTATCTTTATTATAAAATCATCCCCCTTGGCTACGACTCCTTCCCAAACGGGATAGACTCCCTTACGAACATCATCAATAAATTGCTTGTTAAGGTTGCCTTCATAAGTCACTTGCGCTGAATAAGGCAAATCTCCAAAAGTTTTTACGAACTGTCGCGGAGACATTATTCCACGTTTGTACAACTTAATGTCAAACAACTTCAATTTCTTTGGTTCCGCCAATTCATGCTCTCCGGCGAAGCTAGAAGGTCCAAAGAATTCCGTATAAACAATAATTCTCTGTACTCCGCGTTCGGCATCCTTACAACGACGAGCTATTTCCGCTCCCATGGTATCTTGGAATATGGGAATAGCCTGACCGAACAACGGATCAGTCTCATTAAAAAGTTGCGTCCGGGTACCATACTTGTACCAGCCACGTTTGGGTGCCCACTCCCAGCGTAGATTGCTACCATCGTATTTATAAAAGGCTATACGAAGTTTACCCCAGTTTAGGCCACAATCACATAAACTGGGGTAAACTTGATATATCACAGACAAGTTTGGTCGGGACGACTGGATTTTAACCAGCGATCTCACCCACCCCAAGGGTGCGCGATAACAGGCTTCGCTACGTCCCGAAACTTCCGTTGCGTTCGGTGAAGTCTTACCTTCCAACGGAACACTAGGCTCCAGGAAAGCTGCTCCTCCGTTTATCGGCAAATCCGCCTGGGTCGGTTAGACTTGGCTACTAGACCGAATCTTTCCTTGTGCGAATCCGACTCCCCATTAAGTTGGGGTCTGCATCTTCCACAACGAAAATCTGTGAGCAGGAGGCGTTTCACCCACGCTCCCCT
>Ga0315268_10003683_pt1 | contig 16765 bp, 12 predicted proteins | sample C1_top_MG_FD_204535 | JGI IMG/M metagenome (GOLD analysis project Ga0315268, IMG submission 204535) | Sediment microbial communities from Yellowstone Lake, YNP, Wyoming, USA - C1_top | ecosystem: Environmental > Aquatic > Freshwater > Lake > Sediment | place: USA: Wyoming | collected 2017-08-01
CCTTTGACGTGCGGCGAGCCGCCGCGATCCAGAATCTCGAAACGCTGCACCGCCGCTGCGTTGCGGTTGAGTCGGCCAAGGCGGCGTGATGAGATCACTTTCAAACCGTTCGGTGTTCTAGGTGGTCGTGCGCGTCGCCAGCACGGTCCAGGCGCGCACCGGCTGCTGCCGGTTCTTGACCTTGCGCTCGCCGGCAAACTCGCAACGAAACGCCTTCTTCACGATCTCGTGCGTCGTCTCGCCGATCTGGATGGTCCCCGGTTCGGTGCTCGATTCGAGCCGGCTGGCCACATTGACGGCGTCGCCGATGACCGAGTATTCGAGGCGGCGCTGCGAACCCATCATGCCGGCGATGACCCGGCCGGTGTTGATACCGATGCGGGCCTGGATGTTGGCGTACTCGGGCTGCTCGGCGCGCATCTTGGTCAGGGTATCGCGCATCTCGACTGCGGCCGCCACCGCGCGCTGGGCGTCGCTCTCGACGCCGTCCGAGAACGGCGCACCGAACAGCGCCATGATCGCGTCGCCAATGTACTTGTCGAGCGTGGCGCGGTAGCGGTCGACGAGGATCTCGGTCATGCAGTCGAAGTAGTCATCGAGCAAGCGCTTGACCTCGGCCGCGCCCATGCGCTCGCTCAGCGCGGTGAAACCCTGGATGTCCGAGAACAGGATGGTCACCTGTTGCTCGCGCGCCGACAGTGCCGGCTCCAGCCGGCCAGCCGCCGCTTCCTCGTCGATGTGCTTGATGACGTCGGGTGCCAGAAAGCGCGCCAGGTTGCGGCGCCGCTCCTGCTCCTCCTGGATGCGCGCCATCAGCCGCAGCCGACCGATTTCTGAAGCGGCCTGGTGGCCGACGGCAGTGACAAAATCGAGATCATCGTGGCCAAAGTGGCGGCCGATGCCGCTGCTGTCGAGGTACAGGTAGCCCAGGATCTCCTCGCCGTCCCACAGCGGCGCGCACAGGATCGAGCGGATGTCGAAGGCGACCACGCTCTTGGCGCTGGCCAAGCCGTGGTCCTGGCCGGTGTCCAGCGCGACCAGCGCCACCCGCTTGTTGACGACCCGGTCGACGAAGGTCTTGCTCAGCCGCACGCCCTTGCCGGACCCGCTGTTGTCGGCGCGCTGCACCATCGGCACGAACTCGCCCGATTCGGTGCGCAACGCCAGCACGCCACGGTTGGCGCGGGTCGCGGTCATCGCCATTTCGACCGCGGTGCGGCACACCGCGTCGACGTCGGTGCAGCGGCGCATCTCGTCGCTGATGCGGACCAGCGTCAGCAAGCGGCTGGCCACCCGCGCGTCGCTGTCGACGGCCTCGGGCGCCAAGGTGGGCGGGGGCTCGGTGTTGGCGACTTTTCGCGGCGGTTGCTCTGCCAGCTGCAGTGGTGCCGGCTTGGCCAGGGCGGCGATCAGCTGCTGCGGGTTGTCGATGATCTGGGTGACGTCGAGCCGGCGCGCGCGCGCGATCGTGGTCATGATACGACCCGACTCCAGCGCGTGCTCGGCAATGATCTCCGCGATGTCTTGGCGCCCGGCGTCGGCCCCGGCGGTCGCGTTGGAGTCCTCGTCCGGGAACAGGTCCGTCTCGACCGGTGCAAAGGCATCGTCGTCGGTCGACTTGCCGTCGACGAACACGATCACCTCGGGGCCGATCGAGATCTGATCACCCGCGGTCAGCACCTTCTCGACGATCCAGGTTCCGTTGACCAGGGTACCGTGCGACGAGCCCTGGTCGGCGATGACCCAGCGGTTGCCCTTGCGATAGACCACGGCGTGCCGGCGCGACACGGTCGGCTGCGAGATGACGATGTCGCACTTGGAGAGGCGGCCGATCGAGACCTCGTCTTGCTGGAGGTCGATAAATGAGCTGCGCCCTTCGCGCGTGCGGTACTTCAGATGCGCCATTACGGCGCGCATCCTACCACTGCGTTTTCAAGCGAAGCAATGCGCCGGTCGATCATTCACTCCCACTCGATGGTGGCCGGCGGCTTGCTGGTCAGGTCGTAGACCACGCGGCTGACGCCCTTGACGCTGTTGACGATGCGGTCGGCCACGGCGCCAAGAAAATCGACCGGCAACCCGGCGCGATCCGCGGTCATGCCATCGACGCTGGTCACCGCGCGCAGCGCAACGACCGAATCGTAGGTGCGCGCGTCGCCCATGACGCCGACCGTGCGCACCGGCAGCAGCACGGCGAACGCCTGCCACACCTGGTCGTAGAGCCGGTGCTGGTGCAGCATCTCGATGAAGATGCGATCCGCATCGCGCGCGATCGCCAGCTTGTCGGCGGACACCTCGCCCAGCACGCGCACCGCCAGCCCCGGTCCCGGAAACGGATGGCGGCCGATCAGCGTCGCCGGGATACCGAGCGTGTGGCCGAGCTGGCGCACCTCGTCCTTGAACAGATTGCGCAGCGGCTCGACCAGCGTAAACGGCAGCCGTTCGGGCAACCCGCCCACGTTGTGGTGGCTCTTGATGGCTGCCGCTGGCCCGCGCACGCTGACCGACTCGATGACGTCGGGGTAGAGCGTGCCCTGCACCAGGAAGCGCGCGCCCTCGACGCTGCGCGCCTCGTGCTCGAACACGTCGATGAAGGTCTTGCCGATCGCCTTGCGCTTGGTCTCGGGGTCGCTGATGCCGGCCAGCGCAGCCAGAAAACAAGTCCCGGCGTCAACCACCCGCAGTTCGACCTCGAAGCGGTCCAGAAATTGGCGCCGCACCTGGTTGGCCTCGTCGTGGCGCAGCAGGCCGTTGTCGACCAGGATGCAGACCAGTCGCTGGCCAATGGCGCGCGACACCAGTGCCGCGGCCACGGTCGAGTCGACGCCGCCCGAGAAGGCGAGGATGGCGCGGCTGTCGCCGATGGCGGCCGCGATCTCGGCCACCTTCTCGTCCACCAGGTTGGCCGGCGACCAGTCGTTACGCGCGCCGCACAGATCGCAGGCAAAGTGGCGCAGCCACTCACGGCCGTGCTCGCTGTGGGTCACCTCGGGGTGAAATTGCACGCCGAAGATCGGTTGGCCGCGCACCTCGATCGCCGCCACCGCCCCCGCCTCGGTGCGGGCGGTGACGACCAGCGGTTCAGGTGTCGAGACCGCGGCGTCGCCGTGGCTCATCCAGACCACGCTGGCGTCGGCCGTCTGTGACCCGAACAGCGCGCTGCCGGCGTCGACCTGGCGCAGCCGGGTGCGGCCGTACTCGGTGGCTGCACCCGACGCCACGGATCCGGCAAAGCGCTCGACGATCAGCTGCATGCCGTAGCAGATGCCGAGCACCGGGCGGCCGGCGCCGAGCACCGACTCGGCCAGCCGCGGCGCGGTGGCAGCGCCGACGCTGGCGGGCCCGCCCGACAGGATCACGCCCAGCGCAGGCGGCGGCTGCGCCAGCCGCGGGTCGTGGCAGGCCCAGATCTCGGCATAGACGCCCAGCTCGCGCAGCCGGCGTGCAATCAACAGCGTGGTCTGTGAGCCGAAGTCGACGACCAGGATGCCGCGTTGCAGTTCGTCCGTCATGACGCCGATCCTCAGCTGCTGCGGCCGTTGCCCGGTGCGCTGTCGTTGGCCAGCACGTCGTGCACGCCGCTCTCGCGCAGGCCAGCCGGCGAGATGCGGACGAAGCGGCTGTTGCGCCGCAGTTCCTCGATGGTGGCGCTGCCAGTGTAGCCCATGCCGGCGCGCAGACCACCGAGCAGCAGATGGATCACCGCGGCGACCGGACCGCGGTAGGGTACGGTCGCCTCGACGCCCTCGGCCACCAGCTTGTCGGTGGCCACACCCTGCTGGAAGTAGCGGTCGCGGCTGCCGTCGGCCATGGCGCCCAGCGAGCCCATACCGCGGTAGCGCTTGCAGTCGCGGCCGTTCTCGAAGCTGCGCTCGCCTGGCGCCTCGTCGCAGCCGGCGAACAGGCTGCCGACCATGACGGCGTGGGCGCCGGCCGCGATCGCCTTGACGAGGTCGCCCGAGAAACGGGTACCGCCGTCCGCCACGATCGGTATGTTGTGTTTGGACGCGGCCGCGGCGCACTCGGCGATGGCGCTGATCTGAGGCACGCCGACCCCGGCCACCAGCCGCGTAGTGCAGATGCTGCCCGGCCCAACGCCGACCTTGATGGCGTCGGCGCCGGCCTCGATCAGGGCCGCGGTGGCGGCCGCGGTGACGACGTTGCCGGCCAGGATCTGCATGTCGGGATGGTCGCGGCGCAGCCGCGCCACGGTGTCGATCACGCGCTTGGAATGGCCGTGCGCGGTGTCGACCACGATCAGGTCGCAGCCGGCGTCGTGCAGGGCCGCGGCGCGCGCCAGGTGGTCGTCGCCGGCGCCCACGGCGGCCGCCACCAGCAGCGGTCGATCGGCCGGCGCCGCCTTGACCCGCTGCACTTCCGCCACCTGCGCCTCGACCGTCAAATTGCGGTGGATGACACCCAGCCCGCCGGCGCGTGCCAGCGCGATCGCCATGTCGCCAGTGGTCACCGTGTCCATCGCCGACGACAGCAGCGGCGCCCGCAGCATGATCTGCGGCGTCAGCGCGGAGCTGGTGTCGACCTCGGCCGGCAGCACTGCGCTCGCGGCCGGCACCAGCAGCACATCGTCGAAGGTGAGGGCGAGCGGCGGGATCTCTTGCAGCACGGTGTCCTCCGATCGGGCGCGGGTGGACGATCATCTAGCAGCCGGCTGGAGTCTGGCCAAGCGGCAGCGTGCGAATCGCGCGCAAGCCGGCCGGGCGGGCGCCCGTCCGCTAGCAGTCGAGGCCTTCGACCTGAAGGCCACTGGCGTCGCGTCAACTGGGGGGAGGTTGCGGCAGGCAAGACGGCAGCGCTGCGCGTGCCAGGTAGGCGGCGACGGCACGGTCGAAGCCGTCGACGTCGGTGACGGTCGACCAGTCGATGCCATCGAGGAACGCACGCACGTGCGCGGTCAGGTCGGCTCCGCAGGCTCGCGCCGGTCTGGTGATCAGTGTCTGCCTCGCCTCGAGCACGCTGTTGTAGGCCGAGTCCTTGCCGTCCAGTGCGGCCTGGCGGATCGTCTCCTCGCCAAACGCCTTCTTGTCGGACTGGCGCAGCCGAACAACCTTGGCCACGCCGTTGACCGTCATCAGGTCCAGCATGTCTGCGTCGAACAGCACCTGCGCCTCGCGGCTGGCCGGCGCCGGGAACTTCACGCCGTCGCAATAGCGCGACATGAAGCGGCTGCGCAGTTGCCGCCAGTTGAAGCCGGTCGGTCCCATGTGCTCGCGGATGCTGTCCGCAACGCGCTCCACGAAGGCCGGCGACTTGCCAAGCGGATTGAGCACGCTGCTGGCGACCTGGGCGCCATCGGCGCCGTGCTGGCAGAACACGGTCTTCGAATCGCCCGTGTTCTCCTTGGTGACGTCGTGCAGCAGCGCTGCGGCGCGCACCGCCGAGACGTTGGCTCCGATCGCGGCGGCCAGCGGCTGGACATAGCGGTGGATGCGCGCCGTGTGCTGGAAATTGGGCCCCCCGATCTTGAGCCGCGCCTCGACTGCCAACGCGATCGCCCGCAGGTCGCCGGGCGTCAGCGAATCGGGCGGCGACGGCGGCAGCGGCCGCAGGTTCACGAACAAAGCGACGCCGATCGCGATGCCGATCAGCGGAATGGTGGCCATGCGGACGCGGCGGTGAAAGAGCGCGGCGAATGGCGCCATGACGAGCCAGCCGAGACCGCCGGTGACGGTCACCAGCAGCAGCTTCAGGAACGACCTCGAACGGACCGGCGCCATCTCACCTCCGGTGGCGGTTGCGCGATCGCATCGGCCATGGCTAGGCTTGCGCCACCATGGCACTCCACGTCACCTCTCACCGTAGCGGTTTTGGTCCGGGCGAGACCGCGATCGTCGCCCTCGATGACGCCGACGGCGCTGGCATCGGGCTCGGCGTGCTCAAGCTCGCTGCAGGCGAGCAGTGTGCGTTGACGCCGTCGCACGAGACCGCCTGGCTGCTGATGGGCGGCGCGCTGCGCGTTCAGGTCGGCAACCAGACCGTCGTGTTCGAGCGCCACTCGCTGTTCGACGACTTGCCCAGCACGGTCCACGTCGCCGCGGGCACCGCGGTCAAGTTCGAAGCTCTGACCGACGTCGAGCTGACCGTGCACCGGGTCGTCAACGCCGAGACCTTCGAGCCGCGCCTGTACCTGCGGTCACAGGTGCGCGACGAGATCCGCGGCAGCGGTTGGGTCGACAACACGGCGCAGCGCATTGTGCGCACCATCGTCGACGACGACAACGGCGACCTGGCCATGCTGCTGGTGCTGGGCGAGGTGATCCATCTGCCCGGCCGCTGGTCAAGCTACCCGCCGCACCACCACCCGCAGCCCGAGCTCTACCACTACCGGTTCACCGCGCCGCAGGGCTACGGTCACGGCGAGCTGGGCGAGCAGGTGGCGCTGGTGCGGCAGTACGACACGCTCAAGATCCTGGACGGCGTTGACCACGCGCAAGTGGCTGCACCCGGTTACGGCATGTACTACACCTGGACCATCCGCCACCTGCCGGGGCAGCGCTACCAGACCCCGACCTTCACCGAGGCGCACCGCTGGACCATGGACCGCAACGCCGACTTCTGGCTGCCCAAGTGGTACTGCGGTAGCCAGCGGCGCGAGATCTAGCACGGTGCTGATTGCGTAGAAAAAAAGGGGCTGTGGTGAAGACGATCAAGCTGACCATGGCGCAGGCGCTCGTCAAATATCTGATCGCGCAGCGCACCGAGATCGATGGCGTCGAGGTTCCGCTGTTCGCCGGGGTGTGGTCGATCTTTGGCCACGGCTGCGTGGCCGGGCTGGGCGAGGCGCTGGAGCCGGTGGCCGAGCAGCTGCCCACACTGCGCGCGCACAACGAGCAGGCCATGGCGCACGCCGCGATAGCGTTTGCCAAGGCCAATGCGCGGCGCCGCATGATGGCGTGCGTCACCTCGATCGGACCGGGCGCCACCAACCTGGTGACCGCGGCCGGCGTTGCTCACGTCAACCGGCTGCCGGTCCTGTTGCTGCCCGGCGACATCTTCGCCAGCCGGTTCCCGGATCCGGTCTTGCAGCAACTCGAGGACTTTGGCGACGGCACGCTCTCGGTCAACGACTGCCTGCGGCCGGTGTCGCGCTACTGGGACCGCATCATGCGGCCGGAGCAGCTGCTGGCCGCGCTGCCGCGCGCGCTGCAGGTGCTGACCGATCCGGCCGAGTGCGGACCGGCGACGCTGGCGCTGCCGCAGGACGTACAGACCATGGCGTTCGACTACCCGGAAAAATTCTTCGCGTCGCGGGTACACCGGCAGCGGCGGGTCCGGCCAGACGCGTACGAGCTGGCGAGCGCGGTCGAGGTCTTGCGCCAGGCGCAGCGGCCGCTGCTGATCGCGGGCGGCGGTGTCCTCTATTCGCAGGCGTTCGAGCAGCTGCGTTTGTTCGTCGACCAGACCGGCGTGCCAGTGGCGGAGACCCAGGCTGGCAAGGGCGCGCTGCCCTGGAACCATCCGCTCAACGTCGGGGCCGTTGGCGTCACCGGTGCCAGCGCTGCCAATGCGCTGGCCGCCGAGGCTGACGTGGTGCTGGCGGTCGGCACCCGGCTGTCCGATTTTACGACCGCGTCGCGCACGCTGTTCCAGTATCCCGACGTGCGACTGATCGGTCTCAATGTCGCGTTGTTCGACGCGGCCAAGCACGGCTGCCAGCCGCTGCTGGCCGATATCCGCGCCGGGTTCGAGCTGCTGTCGCCGGCGCTGTCGAGCTGGCGCGCGCCCTCCAGCTGGAGCGACCGGGCGCGTCAGCTCGCGACGCAGTGGAACCAGGCCGTGGACCGGGTCACGGCGCCGACCGGCGCGCCGCTGCCAACCGACGCCCAGGTGCTGGGTGCGGTCAACCGCTGTGCGCGGCCGGGCGACGTCATGGTCTGCGCCGCGGGCGGTCTGCCTGGCGAGCTGCACAAGCTGTGGCGGACCGAGGCGCCTGGCGACTATCATGTCGAGTACGGCTACTCCTGCATGGGCTACGAGATCGCGGGCGGGCTCGGCGTCAAGCTGGCGCGGCCGAGCGCCGACGTCTTCGTGCTGGTCGGCGACGGCAGCTACCTGATGCTCAACTCCGAGCTGGCCAGCTCGGTCATGCATGGCCGCAAGATCATCGTGGTGGTGCTCGACAACCACGGCTTCGGCTGCATCCACCGCTTGCAGACCGGCTGCGGCAGCGGGCCGTTCAACAATTTCCTGGTCGACGGCACGGGCAAGCCACCGGCCATCGACTTCGTGGCGCACGCCGCGGCGCTGGGTGCTCAGGCCGAACGTGTCGCCGACGTGGCCGGGCTGGTGCCGGCAATCGAGCGTGCCCGCCAGGCCGACCGCAGCGCGGTGATCGTGATCGAGACCGATCCGCGCATCAGCACCGGCGACGGCGGCGCCTGGTGGGAGGTGGCGGTGGCCGAGGTGTCGACACGCGCCAGCGTCAAGCAAGCACGCCGTCGCTACGACGACAACCGCGCCAAGCAGCGCGTCGGAGAGTGAACGATGGGCATCCGTTTTGGCATCAACCCGATTGTCTGGAGCAACGACGACCTGCGCACACTGGGCGGCGACACTCCGCTCGAGACCTGTCTCTCCGAGACCAAGCAGGCCGGCTACGACGGCATCGAGCTCGGGCACAAGTTCCCGCGGGTGGCCGCTCAGCTCAGGCCGATCCTCGAACGCAACGGCCTCGCGCTGGTCTCGGGCTGGTACAGCAGCAACCTGCTCGAGCGTTCGGCCGAGGACGAGATCAAGGCGCTGCACGCGCACTACGAGCTGCTGCAGACGCTCGGCTGCAAGGTCCTGATCCTTGCTGAGACCACGGCCGCGGTGCATTGCGAGGTCAAGGTGCCGCTGTCGCGCCGGCCCACGCTGGGCGACGAGAAGTGGCCGCTGCTCGGCGAGCGCATGACCCAGGTCGGCGATTGGCTGCAGGCGCGCGGCATGCACCTGGCTTACCACCACCACATGGGAACCGTGGTGCAGACCGCCGATGAGGTCGATCGGCTGATGACGTCGACCGGCGCCTCGGTCGGCCTGCTGCTCGACACGGGTCATCTGACCTATGCCGGCGCCGATCCGCTGGCAGTGGCCAGGCGCTGGGCCAACCGCATCGTGCACGTGCACCTCAAGGACGTGCGGCAGCGCGTGCTCAAGGAGATGAACAAGATCGACGCGCCGTTCTTGCACGCCGTGCCGGCGGGCGTGTTCACGGTGCCCGGCGATGGTGACGTCGTCTATCCGCCGATCTTCGCCGAGCTGGCCAAGGTCAAGTACCAGGGCTGGCTGGTGGTCGAGGCCGAGCAGGACCCGAAGCAGGCACACCCGTTTACCTACGCGCGCAAGGGCTTTCAAAACAGCGTCAGCCTGGCGCGCAACGCAGGATTAATTTCGTAGTGCTGGTTGGGTGAAGTCGGTCGGGATTCACTCCCGACCGGCGAGGGGCTGCCCGACAGCCCTTGAAAAAAGTAGAGGAGAAACCCATGTTGAAGATGTGTCTCATCGGCGCTGGCCGCATCGGTGCCATCCACGCTGGCAATGTCGCCAAGCACGCCCAGGCCAGGCTGCACAGCGTGGTCGACGTCAACCGCGACGCGGCAGTCAAGCTGGCGCAGGCGCACGGCGCCGAGGCGCTGACCAGCGTCGACCAGGCGCTCGCCAACAAGGAGGTCAATGGCGTGCTCATCGCGTCGTCGACCAACACCCACGTCGACTACCTGATCAAGGCGGCCCAGGCTGGCAAGGCGATCTTCTGCGAGAAGCCGATCGACCTCGACCTGGCGCGCGCTGACGGCGCCATCGCCGAGATCCAGAAGGCCAAGGTGCCTTGCCTGATCGCGTTCAACCGCCGCTTCGACCCGAGCTTTCGCAAGCTGCACGACGACCTGCGCAGCGGCGCGGTAGGCAAGCTGGAGACCGTGATCATCACCAGCCGCGACCCGTCGCCGCCGCCGCTCGAGTACGTCAAGGTCTCGGGTGGTCTCTTTCGCGACATGATGATCCACGACCTCGACATGGCGCGCTGGCTGCTTGGCGAGGAGCCGGTCGAGCTGTATGCGAGCGCCAGCTGCCTGGTCGACTCGGCGATCGGCAAGGCCGGCGACGTCGACACGGCGGTGGTTACGCTGCGCACCGCGAGCGGTGTGCAGGCCGTGATCAGCAACAGCCGGCGCGCCACCTACGGTTACGATCAAAGGATCGAGGTGCTCGGCAGCAAGGGCATGCTGCAGGCCGGCAACGTGCTCGGCACCACCGTCTCGCGCTGGAATGGCGAGGGCGTGGCCGCCGACAAGCCGCTCAACTTCTTCCTCGAGCGCTACGGCGCCGCCTACCGTGCCGAGTGGGACGCCTTCGTGACCGCGGTCGAGACCGGCAAGCCGGTCAGCCCCGACGCCCAGGACGGTCGCAAGGCGCTCGTCCTCGCCGACGCCGCAACGCAATCGGCAAAGAGCGGCAAACCGATTGCAATTAAGTACTGAGCCAGCAGCTTGCTAAAACTATTCAATGTCCGGCCGGGGGGCCGGAGCAAGGCTTTTGGCGGTCCCCTTCAAGGGACCGACAGAAGCCTTGCGCAGATCAGCGGGGCCCCGGCCGAGAATTGACACAGCTCAGCGAGTGGCCGCGGCCGAAAATTGAACCAGCTGAGCAAGCGATCCCGGCCGAAATTTGACTCAAGAAACAGCGAGCGATCGTCACTCGACGTCGACAGCCAGCGAGTAGTCGTTGGCCGCGCCGTTGTACCCGTAGACGCGCACGGCATAGGTGCCGCTGGTCGTCGCGGCGTACTCGATCTCCTCGAGGTCGGCCACGCGCCGCGAGCTGCGCTGCTCGGTGCCGCTTGGATCGTGCAGCGCGAGGTCGAGGTCGCCGTTGGCGTGCGCCAGCTGCAGCCGCACGCGCACCAGCTGCCCGGCGCTCAGCGAGACCGAGAACCAGTCCTCGTCGCCGGCGCAGACGCGGCCTGGCATCGGCATCGGCTCGACCACCTTGGCCGCGGCCTGGCTATCGTTCTCCTCGTACACGTCCTCGAGGCAGCTGGCCGCGGTCGGGTAGCCCAGCAGCACCACGCCGTTTTCATAAGCGGCGTCGCGCCGCGGCAGGATCTTGTAGGTCGCGACCACGGCGACGTCGCGCGCGGCATCGATCGCGACGCCGGTGGCCAGGCCAAAGCTGCCGCGGTAGTAACGCCCGGGTTCGCCACCCAGCTGCCAGCGGCAGCGACCGAAGGCAGCGCCGGCCGCCGCGTCGCAGCGCCAGAGTGACTGCACGGTCGCGTCCTGGAACACAACCACCCGGCGGCCGTCCCCGAACAGCGCGATCGCGGGATCGCTGACGATGTGGTCGCCGGTGGTACCCAGCGGGCCCAGCCGCACGCCGTCGTCGAGCACCTCGCCACCGCTGAAGACATTGGCCGCACTGAGCGTGCCGTACAGGATCGAGCGCAGGCTGTCGTCGACGTAGACCAGATGGGCGGTGCCATCTCCCGCCATCGCCAGCGCGACGTGGGCGCCGACGTCGCGGCCATCGGTGCCGTCGAGGCGGTGCAGACTGAAGCTGGCGCCCGGCTGCAGCAGGTTGGCGCCGGAGGCTGGCGTCAGCAACACCAGGTCGCCCTCGACCGAGTCGTAGGCCAGCACGAACAGTCCGCCACCCGCGCGCGCGCCGATGCGCGTGTGCAGGCCGATGCCCAGCGGCGGTAGCTCGATCAGCGGCCGAGCGACCACCGGCACGCAGCTGCCACTGACGCAACCGAGTCCGTCGCCACAACTGCCACAGGCGCTACTCTCGGCCACGCAGTAGTCGGTCTGCGGGTCGGCCACGTCGCGGCACAGCTCGCCGGCCGGACAGACGCCCTCGCACGGCAGCTGGGTCAGGTCGACGCTGGCTGCGGTCTGCAGCACGAACTGGCTGGCGCTCGACGGATTGGCCACGGTCGCCACCGCCACCCGCAGCCGCGCCCGCCGACCATCGCTGACCGCGGTGCGGCTGGTCAGCGAGGCGATGCGCGGTGCGCCGCTGTCCGGATCGATTGCGATCGACGGGTAACGACCGGCGTCGCCGCTGCTGTCCACGGTCACCAGTGTGATCGAGTTGTCGGTCTCGATGCGGGCGTAGCGCAGCGCGCGATTGGTCTTGTCCCAGTAGGCCAGGTGGGCGCGGCCGGCGCCGTCCAGCGCGAGGTCGAGCTCGCGGCCGACGTCGTCACCGGGCGCCAGCACGCCGCCGCGCGGCCCGCTCGGCCCGGCCTCGATCGGCGACGCTGGCGCACCGTCGACAAAACGCCACTGAAAGGTCGACGGCGAGGTGGCGCGGCCGACATTCAGATCGCCATATACCGTGTCGGAGTAGACCGGGTCGTGGTCGAAGCCCCAGTTGTAGCCGGCCACCAGCGGCGTGCCGTCGGCCAGCAGCTTGAGCACAGAGCTCTCGCCGATGTCGCCGACCGGCAGCGCTGGCCGCTCCTGGCAACTGCACTGGTCACCGCTGTAGGCGCAGTCGTCGACCGCCCAGGGCGCTTCGACCGAGGAATGACCGACGTAGCCCGGATCGCAGATCAGTGCCGCACAGTGCGCCGGTGTGTCGATGCAGGTCGGAGCCGGCGAATTGCCACAGCAGACCTTGGCGTCGCCGCAAGGGCCGCCGCAGGCATCCTGGCAGACGCAGTCGCGAGCCACGCAGCGCGGGCGGGTGCCGGGGCCGCACTGGCCGGTCAGCTCGGCCTCGCATTCGACGTGCTCGTTGCAGCCCGGATAGACGCAGACCCGGTAGCCGCTGGTTGGGTCGGTCTGGCACACCATGTCGTTGGGGCAGCGATCGCTGTCGCTGCATTCGTTGTGCGAGACGCACAGGTGCTGCTCGACCTGGCAATAATAGTCGTCACCGTAGGTCGAGCAGTCGTTGTCGGTGTCGCAGTAGTAGCTGAACGCGGGCACGCAGACCTTGCGCTCGGGATCGCATTCCTGGCCGGACGGGCACTCGGACGAGAAGCGGCACTTGGTCTCGGGCGGCGTGGTCGAGCCACCGCAGTCGCAGGCAGGTCCGAGCAACGGCCAGGAGAGCGCGGCCAGCGTCAGCCAGCGCGTCGATGGGCAGGATCTCATGCAGCAAAACGTACCATCCGGCGGGCGCCCCTTCAACCAGGTGGGCGGGCCGCAGGCCGGCGCTGCGCCAGACCGTTGCCGCGATGCGCACTCGCCGTGATAGGATGACCAGGCCAATCGGGCGCAGAGCACCGGTGACGCAGATCGTTGCGGACCCTCGTCCGTTGAATCAGGCGAGGGTTCGGCAGGTTACGATGGCCGGACCAGAAGGAACCCTCGAACAACAGACCGCGCGACCAGCGCGCGAGGAAGGCCAGCGCCGTGAGGTCTCTGCACCTTCGATGCCCGAGGTCCCCGACGAAGTGCTCATGCAGCGCTATCAGAAGGGGGATGCCCAGGCCTTCGAGCAACTGCTGCGGCGCCACCAGCGACCGATCTTTCACTTCGCGCGGCGCTTTCTCGGTCACGACGAGGCGGCGCAGGATGCGCTGCAAGAGATCTTTCTGCGCGTGGTCAAGAATGCTCCGCGCTACGAGCGCCGTGCCAAGTTCACGACCTGGCTCTACACCATCGCCCGCAACCACTGCATCGATGCCTCGCGTAAGGCGCGCTACCGCCGCACCACGTCGCTGCACGATCCGGTGGGAGGCGAGGAGGGCGGCCGTAGCCTCGAGGAGACCATCGAGGGGCGCGAGCCCGAACCCGACCGCACCGCGCACAACCGGCGGCTCAAGCGGGCGATCGACGAGGCCATCGCTGCGCTCGGCGACGAGCAGCGCGAGGTGTTCATCCTGCGCGAGCACTGCGGGCTGGCGTTCAAGGAGATTGGCGAGATCACGGGCGTACCAGAGAACACGGTCAAGAGCCGGATGCGCTACGCCCTGGAAAAGCTGCGCGAGCAGCTGCGCGCTGTTGGTTTCGAGCCATAGTGGCTCGGTGTTAAATAGTATGCGGGAGCATGGCGCGAGGCGATGAGCGACGAGCGACAAAAAAACGAGGTGATCGATTACCTCTATGGCGAGCTCGACGAGGGCCGGGTGCGGGCGCTGCTGCGCGATGCCGAAGCCGACCCCGAGCTGGCCAGCGACCTGCGCACGCTGCAGGCCACGCGCGTGCTCTACCAGCAGGTGGAGCTACCCGAGCCGCCGGCAATGCTCAGCGAGGCCATCCTGCGCCAGGAGAAGATCCTGCGCGCGCAACCCGAATCGTTCTGGGCGCCGCTGGTGCGGCTGTTCATGCACCCGGCATTTGGTGCGGCGGGTATCGTCGTGGTCGCCGTCGGCGCCGGCCTGGTCTACACGCTGAGCCAGCCGCCAGCACCGGCCACCCTGACCGGCGCCGCGCCGGCCCCGGTCGCGACCGTTGCTGTTTCTCCGCCGCCACCGGGCGCCGCCGAGAAGCTGGTGCCGGCTTCCCCCGGAGCCATGGGCAAGGCCGGCGGTCTGCGCGAGGTCGAGTTTGCACCGGAGGAGGCCCGGGCCGCAGGTGACGTGGGGCAACCGGTCGCCGACGAAGTCCGCCAGGTGCCGCTGAAGCAGGCGCAGGCGATCGCAGGCGAGCGCGACCTGACAACCGAGTCGCCGGATGAGCGCGCCGACGACAAGGATGTGGTGGGCGGGCGCAAGCAGCAGCGCAGCGCGCTGTCTAAAAAGAAGTCTGCGCCCGCCGTGGCGACGGACGGCTTCGAACAGAGAGCGGAGCCGAGCGCCGAGCCGGCGGGCGGCTTTGCCAGGCCGTCCAATACCGCGCAGCCGTCAACTCCAGTACCGCAGGACCTCGCGTATGGCGACCTGGCGACCACCGCGGCCCAGGTCGAGTCCAAGGCCGGGTCGGGCGGTCAGCTCACGTCGCCCAACGCGCTCGATCAAGAAACGGCACCGGCGATGCCCAAGGAGCTTTCGGGTTCGGCCGGCAACGTCGCCAATCGCGACCCGATCCTGTTCCCGGACGGCGCGAGCGAGGCTGGTGACGGGACCAGCGGCGTCGAGCAGCAGCAAGCCAAACCGCGACGAATCCCGGTCGGGAAGGGCAAAACGTCGACCGCGGCCGGCCGGGAAATCGGGGCGGCGCAGGCCGCGCGCATCAGCCAGCGCGCCAAGGATGCTTTTGACGCCGGTCTGGTCGCCTACGACAGCCGTCGCTACCTCGAGGCCTACGACCTGTTCAAACAGGCCGAGCAGCACGACGTCGGCAAGAAGCTGGCGCCAGCGCCGCAGGTCTACCAGGCGCGCGCGCTGTACGACTACAAGATGTGGCCCGACTCGGCCGCGATCATGGAGAAGGTGCTGGACGATTTTCCCAAGTTCGAGGGCCGCGACCGGCTCTACAAGCTGCTCGAGGTCTGCTACCAGCAGATCAAGGACGACGCCAAGCTCAGCTCGGTCAGAGCCCGCCGCGCACGCGAAGCCGACCGCAGCAAGGCGATTCAGGCCGCGTCGCCAGTGGACGAGCCCGCCAACCCGACGCCGGCCGCGCACTAGCAGCGCACGCGGCGCTGACTCGCCTTAGACTCGATCGAGCGCGCGCCGCAACTTGGCGTCGACCTCGTCGGCCAGTCCCTGCATCTCCGGCCGGTCGACCAGCTTGAACCGCTCGAGCGCGTTTGTGAACGCGACCACGCTGCCGCCGTGGTCGTCGTCAAAGACCACCACGTTGCAGGGCAGCAGCAGACCGATCAGCGCCTCCTGGCTCAGCGCCTGGTGCGCCAGCGCTGGGTTGCAAGCGCCCAGGATCTTGTAGCGGCGAAAATCGACGTCGATCTTCTTCTTGAGCGTCTCCTTGACGTCGATCTCCGTGAGCACGCCGAATCCCTCGCTCTTGAGCGCCTCGACCACGCGCGGCAGCGCCTGGTCGTAGTCCACGTTCTCCAATTGTTTGGTGTAACCGTAATTGGTTGCCATGTTGCCTCCTGAGACGCGACGGAGTGGAGGTCTGCGTCCCGCACTCTCGATATAGGGAGAGAGCCAGCGCCCGCCAGAAGGATGCGCCCGGCGCTTGGCTACCTTGACTTCTTCGACTTCTTCTTGCCGCTCTTCTTCTTGGACTTGTCGTCGCTGGTCGCGCCCGCGGCAGGTGTGGCTGCCGGCGCCGGGCCGATCTTGTCTGGCGTGGGCGCACTGGCTGCCGGTGCCGTGCCGAGCCACAGGTTGACCAGCAGCGGGCCGGCGCGCTGCGGGATTTCCAGCGCGCTGCCGTCCTTGATCGCAGCCGCCTGGCCGTCCAGCTCCATGTCCCAGACCCGGCCGCGGCCAAAAACCGCGACTCCGACCTTGGCGCCGCTGGTTGCCAGACGGCCGGGCAGGCCGTACTTGGCCCAGGCAGCGCCGTACTTGAGCGTGCCAGCGTCGCCGGCCGCAACGCCGGCAGGCACGGGCGCACTGTCGTAGCCGGACCAGGATTGCTGCCAGCCGCCGTTGACCGGGAGCCAGCCGAGCGCCACCACGACGTCGACGCTCTGGGCCTGGTACCGCACATAGGGCTCCGGCTGCCAGGCGTCGGCGCCGATCAACACCCCGACCTTGCCGAGCGCGGTCTCGAGTACCTGCAGCTGGTCAACCGCGCCGGGTCCGAGATAGGACTGCTCGGCGCTGCTCACGAAAACCTTGCGCACCGGCCCGCCGATGATGCGGCCGTCCGGCCCGAAAACACAGGCGACCTCGCGCAGCGGTCCCTTGCTGTCGATGACGAGGTCATTGCCATCGAGGCGAGGCTCGAGCAGGACGGCC
>Ga0315268_10003684_pt1 | contig 16762 bp, 15 predicted proteins | sample C1_top_MG_FD_204535 | JGI IMG/M metagenome (GOLD analysis project Ga0315268, IMG submission 204535) | Sediment microbial communities from Yellowstone Lake, YNP, Wyoming, USA - C1_top | ecosystem: Environmental > Aquatic > Freshwater > Lake > Sediment | place: USA: Wyoming | collected 2017-08-01
CTCTGCGTGTCACGCGCCCCTCACCGGGCTATCGGATTCGTGCGCCCATGGCGCCCGTGCGTGGCTGCGTCAGCACGCCAGACCGTCATTTTCCCTCACTGCTGGCCCGTCAGGGATCGGTCGTGGGGGCGCGGCCGGCTGGCAGCGCGGCGCCCGAGTCGGTATGGTCGCCCGAACGGCGATCGCGCCGTCCGCCCCGACCGACAGCGCATGAACCTTCCCAACGCCGAGCGAGCCCTGAGTCACGAGGCGACCACACCTGGCGCGAAGCGCGCGCCCGACGCGGCCGAGCGCGACGCTCGAGTCTTCTTCTGGTCGACCTTGTTGCCCATCGCGGCCGCGACCGCGTTCGTCGTCGCCTTCGTGGCGCCGCTCATCGCTGCCCCGGCGCCAAGTCGCGAGCAGATCGCCGCCGAGTTCATCGCGGCGCTCGTCGAGCACTGCCGACCCGAGGGGCTCGAACAGTTGCGCTATGTCCTCGCCGTGCTCGTGCCCGTCGCGCTCATGGCGGCGGCGCTCCTGCTGCGACGGCGGCGGGGGCCTGCAGCGAGCGCGGCGACCCCGTCGTCACTCACGTCGCGGACCCCGTTAGGGGTCCTTTCGCCGCCCCGCGCCTGGACCTTGCGCTGGGCCCGGCCGAAGACGGCCCTTGCCCTCGGTGCGCAAGGCCTCCTGCTCGTGACCGCCCTCGCCGCATGGGCGTTCGAGGACTGGCGCGGCATGCACTACTTTCGCGAGCCCGCGGCGTTGGCGTGGGCCGTCATGGGAGGTGCAGCCGTTTGGCTCTATCGCCACCGCCGCGCGCCACAAGGACGCCAACACCTCGTGCGCTTCGCGGCTTGGTGTCGCGCCCGGCCCTCTCTCGCGTCGCTCACCGCCGTTGCCTGGACCGCCGCCTTCTTGCTCACCTGCGTCTTTAGCGACGCGAGCCTCGCTCATGCGTTCGCCAACACGCGCTACCACCTCGATTTCACGATGGGTGAGTTCGCGGCGACCATGAATGGTCGCACGCCCCTCGTCGATCTGATGCCGCAGTACCAGAACCTCTCGCCGGTGCTGCTCTCGCCCTGGTTTCGCCTGCTCGGGCTCAGCGTCACCACCTACACCTTGACCATGGGCGCCTTGTCGCTCGGCGGGCTGCTGTTCATCTACTCAGTATACGTGCGCGTCACGGCCTCGCGCTGGCGGGCGCTCGTGCTCTATCTGCCCTTCGTCGGCCACAGCCTGCATCCGGCCCACAAGGGCGAAGGCGGCCTTTATGAGAACGCCTTCAACTATTTTGGCGTTGGGCCCTTGCGCTACTTCGGCCTGCTGCTGCTCGCCGCGGCGACCGCGTGGTATCTCGCCCAGCCCTCGCGGCGGCGGCTCGCGCTCGTCTCGACGCTCGCCGGCGCGGTGGCCCTCAACAACCTCGACTTCGGCGTGCCGTCCGCGCTCGGGGTCCTGTTTTGCGCGCTGCTCTTTGCGCCGCCCGCGCGTCGCTCACTGCTCGCGACTCGGGTCTCGCGACTCATTCATGCGCTTCGTACCGCGGCGGTTGGCATCGGGGGCACCCTCGCTGGCTTTGCGCTCGGCCTTCTCGTGCTGCGCCTGCACGGCGGGGCGTGGCCAGAGCTCGCCGCGCTCGTCGAGTACCAGCGCAGCTTTGCGCAGGTCGGCTTCTTCATGCTGCCCTTGCCGCCCCTCGGCATGTACGGGCTGCTCTACCTGTCGTTCATGGCGGCCATCCTCATCGCCCTCGCGGCGAGCGTGACGCCCGGCGACGATTCAGCGGCCGCGCGTGTCCAGCACGGCATGCTCGCCTACGGTGGCGTGGCGGGCTTGGGGGCCTTGACCTACTACATTGGCCGCTCACACGCTTACGTTCTCACCGCGGTCTTCTGTGCCTGGGGGCTCGTGCTTGGGCTGCTTGCCTGGCGTGCCTGGTTGCACTGGCGCGGGCGGGGGTTGCCTTGGCGACCCGGCGCTGGCCTCGGGACAATCGTGCGCGTGGCCCCGAGCGTCGCGACCCTAGCCCTTTGTCTGGCGTTGCTCCCCGACGCCATGAACGTGCCGAGCCCCCTGACGCAGGGGCGGCGCTTGAGCACGCCGCCTGCAGGCGCGCCGAGCGGCGATGCCGACGCCGTCGCCCTCGTGCGCAAGTACGTGCCCGCCGGCCGGCCCACCGTCGTCGTCTACCCGCGCGGTCATTGGCTCGCCTTGCAAGCCGGCGTCGACAATCGCTCGCCCTTCGTGCATCCGGGCTCGCTGCTCTTGCGGCGACAGGTCGATCTGCTCATGGGCGCCATCGACCGGCTGCCGCTCGCGGCGAAGTACGTCTTTGGGCAGCGCGCGCCGTGCGCCGAGTCCCGTGAGTGCGGCGCTGAGGGTGAGCTCGCGCCGCACGAGCTCACCGTCCGGTTGCGGCAAGCCGGCTTTGCGCCGCTCGACGCGGTCGGCACGCTTGTCGTGTGGTCCAAGCGCTCGTAGACGCCTTGCGCACCCACATCCCCTATGGTCTAAGGCGGCGCGGCTTCGCCCCCGCGAGGGCGTGCGCGAGCGTCGGAGGACACGAGGCGTGAAGACAGTCATCCTCTGCGGTGGTCAAGGCACCCGCATCCAAGAGGCCACGGGCGGGCAGAAGCCGAAGCCGATGGTCGAGGTCGCCGGGCGGCCCATCGTTTGGCACATCATGAAGGGCTACGCGCACTATGGCGTCACCGACTTCGTGCTCTGCCTCGGTCACCTCGGCAACGTCATCAAGGACTACTTCCTGCACTACGAGGCCATCAACAGCGACATCACCGTCAAGCTCGGCTCGCAAGGTGCCATCGAATACCACCGCCCACCCGGCGAAGCCGAGTGGAGCGTGACGCTCGCCGACACCGGGCTCGAGGCGATGACCGGCGCGCGCGTCGCCCGCATCAAGCGCTACGTCAAAGGCGAGACCTTCTTTCTCACCTACGGCGACGGCGTCGCCGACCTCGACCTCGACGCGCTGCTCGCCTTTCACAAGAAGCATGGCAAAGTTGCGACCGTGACCGGCGTCGTGCCGCACGGCCGCTTCGGCCGCATGGTGGCTGAAGGTGAGCGCGTCACCTCCTTCGAGGAGAAGCCGCGCGGCGAAGGCGGCGGGCGCATCAACGGCGGCTTCTTCATCTTTGAGCCGCGCATCTTCGACTACGTGACCGACGACGCCTCATGCATTCTCGAACGCGAGCCGATGAATCGCTTGGTCGCCGAGAACGAGCTCATGATGTACGCGCACGACGGGTTTTGGCAGTGTATGGACACGGTGCGCGATCTCGCCCTGCTGCAAGGCCTGTGGGACGCGGGCAAGGCGCCCTGGCGTCTGTGGCGCGACGGGTGAGGGCCGAGATGCTCGACGCCTGGCACAATCGACGTGTGCTCGTCACGGGCCATACGGGCTTCAAGGGCGCGTGGCTCGCGCTGTGGCTGCACGAGCTCGGCGCCAAGGTGCGGGGCTTCGCGCTCGCGCCGCCGACCGAGCCGAGCCTGTTCGCGCTCGCCGACTTGCCGAGCTTGGTCGAGCACGTCGAGGGCGACCTGCGCGATCTTGGCGCCTTGCGCGCCGCCTTCGAGCGCTTTCGCCCCGAGGTGGTCTTTCATTTGGCGGCGCAGCCGCTCGTGCGCCGCTCGTACCGCGAGCCCAAAGAGACCTTCGACACCAACGTCGGCGGCACGGTCAATGTGCTCGAGGCCATTCGCCTGTGTGAGTCGGTGACGACCGCCATCTGCATCACCTCCGACAAGTGTTACGACAACCGCGAGTGGACCTACGGCTATCGCGAGAACGACCCGCTCGGCGGTCACGACCCTTACAGCGCGAGCAAAGGCGCGGCCGAGATCGTCATCGCCGCCTACCGGCACTCGTTCTTTTCGCCCGGCGCACAGGGCCGGGTCATCGGGCTCGCCTCAGCCCGCGCCGGAAACGTCATCGGCGGGGGCGACTTCGCCGAGGACCGCATCGTGCCTGACGCGGTACGCGCGGTGCTCGCGGGGGTGCCGCTCGACTTGCGTAACCCGAGCTCGACCCGTCCCTGGCAGCACGTGCTCGATCCTTTGGGCGGCTATTTGCACTTGGCCGCGCAGCTGCTCCTCGAGCCGGTGCGCCACAGCGACGCCTTCAACTTCGGCCCCGACTTGGGCGGCGTGGCCAAGGTCAAAGACCTCATCGACGCCTTCTATCGTGAGCTCGGCCGTGGCAGCGCGCGCGACGTCTCGGGCGAGCAGCATGGCGCGCCGCACGAGGCGAAGCTTTTGCGTCTGTCGTGCGACAAAGCGCACAACGAGCTCGGCTGGCGGCCAGTCTTCTCGACCGCCGAGGCCATTCGGCGCACCGCCACCTGGTACGCGCAGGTGATGCTCGAGAAGGGCGACGCGCGCGCCGCGTGTCGCGCCGACTTCGCAGCCTATACAACCAAGCACAAGGCAGTCGTAAGCACATGAGCACCACGGAATTGAAAGCCCTGCGCACCGAGATCCTCGCCAAGGTCGCGGCCTTCGAGCGGGCCCGCGCCAAGAACAAGCACTTCGTGCCCGGCGAATCGATGGTGCATTACGCGGGCCGCGTCTTCGGCCCCGAGGAGCTGTGCCTCGCCACCGACGCCGTGCTCGACTTTTGGCTCACCGCTGGGCGCTTCACCGAGCAGTTCGAGCAACGTTTGGCCGAGTACTTGGGCGTCGAAGCGGTGCTCATGGTCAACTCGGGCTCCTCGGCCAACCTGCTCGCCGTCACGGCGCTCACCTCGCCGAAGCTCGGCGACCGGCAGCTCAAGCCCGGTGACGAGGTCATCACGGTGGCCGCGGGCTTTCCTACGACGGTCGCACCGCTCGTGCAAAACGGTCTCGTGCCGGTGTTCGTCGACGTGGGGCTCGGCGACTACAACGCGCTTGCCGAGCGTGTCGCCGCCGCGGTCGGCAAGAAGACGCGCGCCATCATCCTCGCCCATACGCTCGGCAATCCGTGGGACCTCGACGCCATCGCGGCCGTAGCGAAGAAGCACGCCCTGTGGCTCATCGAAGACAACTGCGATGCGCTCGGGACGACCTACAAGGGCAAGAAGACCGGCACCTTCGGCGACCTCGCGACGCTGTCGTTCTATCCCGCGCACCACATTACGACCGGCGAGGGCGGCGCGGTCGTCTGCTCGAACGACGAGCTGCGGCGCATTGTCTTGTCACTGCGTGATTGGGGCCGTGACTGCTACTGCGCCGGGGGCGAGAACAACACCTGCGGCCGCCGCTTCGCGCAGCAGTTCGGCACGCTGCCGCTCGGGTACGACCACAAGTACGTCTACAGCCACATAGGCTACAACTTGAAGGCGACCGACCTGCAAGCCGCGATTGGTTGCGCGCAGCTCGATCGACTCGACGGCTTCGTCGCGGCGCGCAAGAAGAACCACGCGTATCTGTCAAAGGCCTTGGCGCGCTTTGGCGACCGCCTCATTCTGCATACCGCTACTGCCGGCTCTGACCCGTCGTGGTTCGCGTATGTCATCACGGTCGGCGAGAAGGCGGGCTTCTCGCGCGAAGAGCTCGTCAAGCACTTGACCGAGCACAAGGTCGAGACGCGCAACGTCTTCTCGGGGAATCTCTTGCGCCATCCGGGCTTCGCGCACATCAAGCACCGCGTGCACGGCGACCTCGTCAACTCCGACGTGGTCACGACGCGCAGCTTTTTCGTCGGCGTCTACCCGGGCCTCGGCGAGACGGAGCTCGGCTACATGGTCGAGCAGTTCGCCTCGTTCATGGCCAAGCACTAGAGCGGCAAGACCCTATGCCCCCGCCTTCTCGCTTACGTGCCAAGGTCGAGCGTGTCATCGAGCACGCGCCGGGCCTGCGCACGCTCGTGCTCGCACCCGAGCGTCTCGCACCGCGGTTCTTGCCGGGGCAGTTCCTGCATCTCGCCATCGACCCCTACGATCCGTCGCAGCACTGGCCCGAGTCGCGCATCTTCTCGATCGCGAGCTCGCCGGCTGCGCGCGAGCACTTGCACGTCACGTTCTCGGTGGCCGGGGTCTTCACGCAACGCATGCTGTCACTCAAAGCGGGCGACGAGGTGTGGGTGAAGTTGCCCTACGGGGAGTTCTTCGTCGAGACGAGCGTCGAGGCCCCGGCCGTGCTCGTCGCGGGCGGCACGGGCGTCACGCCCTTTGTTTCGCTCTTCTCGGCCGCCGCGGCCCCGAAGGGCCCGATGCACTTGCTCTACGGGGCGCGCAGCCCCGAGCTGCTCATCTACCGCGACGCCGTGCTCGAGGCCGCCAAGCGCTGGCCCGAGCTCAAAGCCACACTCTTCGTCGAGACCGGAGCCCTCGCAGGCGCGCGCCAGGGCCGCCTCGGCATCGACGACGCGCTCGTCGCGGCGCAAGGGCTCGGCCACGCCGATGCGGCCGTCTACTTCCTCTCGGGGCCGCCGGCGCTGGTCACGTATTTTCAGCAAGGGCTGCGCGAAAACGACGTCGCACCCGAACGTATTCGGATCGACGCGTGGTAGCCGCATCACGGCGGCATTGCCGACGCATCGCGCGAGGAGTCTCCGCTCGATGAAGCACATTACAATCGTTTCGCCATGCTACAACGAAGAGGCCAACCTGCGTGAGCTGCATGCGCGCATCACGAGCGTGATGAGCGGCGTCAAGAGTTGCTCCTACGATCTGCTGTTCATCGACAACGCTTCGAGCGACCACACGGTCGAGGTCATCCGCGAGCTCGCGAGCGCCGACCCGCGCGTGCGGGGCATCGTCAACGCGCGCAACTTCGGCCACATCCGCTCGCCGCACCACGCCATTCTCCAGACGACGAGCGACGCCACCGTCTGCATGGCCTCCGACCTGCAAGACCCGCCCGAGCTCATCCCCAAGTTCATCGCGAAGTGGGAGGAGGGCTTCAAGATTGTCATCGGCGTCAAGTCGAAGAGCGAGGAGTCGCTCGTCTTCTTCGCCCTGCGCTCGCTCTACTACAGGGTGCTGCGCAAGCTCTCCGACATCGATCTCATCGAGCACTTTACGGGCTTTGGTCTCTACGATCGCAAGGTCATCGACGTGCTGCGCACCATCGATGACCCCTACCCATACTTTCGCGGCCTCATCGCCGACATCGGCTTCGAGAAGGCAAAAATCGAGTTCCTGCAGCCCTTGCGTCGCCGCGGCCTGACGAAGAACAACTTCTACACGCTCTTCGACATGGCGATGCTCGGCTTTACGAACCACTCGAAGGTGCCGCTGCGTCTCGCCACGTTCTTCGGCTTCGGCACGGCCGCGCTGTCGTTCCTGGCCGGCTTGTTCTACCTCGGCTACAAGATCGTCAACTGGGACAGCTTCTCGCTCGGCCTGGCGCCGGTGCTCATCGGCTTGTTCTTCTTCTCCTCGGTGCAGCTCGTCTTTCTCGGCGTGGTCGGCGAGTACGTCGGCGCCATCCACACGCAGGTGCTCAAGCGGCCGCTCGTCGTCGAGCGCGAGCGTATCAACTTCGCGGCCCCGGCCGCGCGAGACGGGCATGCCCGCGACGCCCGAGCCTAAGGTCGAGCGCGAGGCGGTTTGGCAGGCCCTCGTGCGCCTCGCGACCCTCGTCGCCGTGGGTTGGCTCATCGCCGTAGCCGTCTACTACGTCGCCACCGCGGTCTTTCGGCGTGCTCTGCCCATCGACACGGTGCTCTTCAATCCGGACCGACGCTTTGGCGATCTCGTCGACTCGTGGCGCCAGGCCCAAAACGCCAATCCCTACATCGAGGGCGGCCGGCTCGGGGTGGCGGCTCATTTTCCCGCTCTCTACCTCCTGTTGCGGGCCGCCCGCGACCTCTCGCGCGACGCGCTTGTTCTCGTCTACCTCGGGCTCACCTTCGGCGGGTTCGCTCTTGGTGGCTATCTGTACCTGCGCGGTCAGCGCGAACGCTTCAGCGGCGATGCTCGCTGGCCCGCCGTCGTGTTCTTCGTCACGTTGCTCGGCGTGCTCTGCTACCCGCTGCTGTTTGCGGTCGAGCGCGGCAACCTCGACCCGCTCATCGCGCTGCTGCTCGTCACCGCTCTCATGTTGGCGCGCCGCGAGCGCCTGCTGGTCGGGGCGTTGCTCGTGGCGGTGGCGTCGGCCTTAAAGGGTTACCCGCTCGCCTGGCTCGTGTTGTGGCTCAAGCGCCGCAGCTTCGGCGGGGTCGCCCTCGGTCTCGGTGCCACCGCGGCGCTCGTGCTCTTGCCCGGCCTGTGCTTCGAGGGCGGCGTTGCCACGACCCTCGCCGGCCTGCAAAGCGGCCTGAGCGCCTTTCACGAGGACTACGTCGTCGGCTGGCGCTCGGCGCACTTCTCGGCCGACCTCATCAACGGCTGGCGCATGCTCGCCTACTGGACCGAGCAGCCGACCGACATGCGCAGCGTGGCGCACATCTACGAGCGCCTCGCTGTCGTATGGGCGGCCGGGCTCGTGTTCTTCGCGCTCTTTGTCGCGCGCTCGCTCTGGCGCGAGCTGCTCGCGGTCGTGCTCGTCATGCTCGTCTTTCCGCACGTGACCAACGACTACAAGCTCGTGCTGCTCTTGCCCGTGCTCTTGGCGTGGCTCACGGCGCCCGGCCAAGGTTGGCGCGACCGCCTGTTTGCGACCGCCACAGGCCTGCTCATGGTGCCGAAGCATTACTTCTTCATTCGCCACACCGACGCGAGCTTCTCCTGCGTGATGAGCCCCCTGTTGCTCGTGGCGCTCTCGGTCACCCTCTGGCCCACGATCGAGGAGCGCGAAGCCTTTCGCGTCGAGAGTCGCGCCGCCCGCGCGCGCCTCCGCACCTGGACTCGCTTCGGGAAGACGACCGCAAGGGAGGCCCATGTCGCCAGCTCCCCCATCTGAGCTCGCGCGTGACGCGGTTTGGCGGGCCCTCGTGCGCCTCGTGACGCTCGTCGCCGTGGGCTGGCTCGTGGCCCTCCTAGGGCATCACCTCGCCGGCACGGTGTTCGGGCGGCCCTATCCGGCCAACACCTTCCTCTTCGATCCGGGCGACCGCTACAACGACCTCGTCAACTCGTGGCGCCAGGCGCAGGCTGGCAATCCTTACATCGACGGCGGCACGTCGGCGGTCGCGGCCTATTTTCCGCTCGTCTATCTCGTCTTGCGCGTCGCCCGTGCCCTGTCGCGCGAGACCCTGATCGTGCTCTACGTGCTCGTGACCTACGCCGGCCTCGGGCTCGCCGGCCTGCTGTTTTTGCGCCACGAGCGCGCGCGCTGGCGAGCTGATGCGCGCTGGCCCGCCGTCGTGTTCTTCGTCACGCTGCTCGGCGTCTTGTGTTACCCGCTGCTCTTCGCCGTCGATCGCGGTAACCTCGACCCTCTGCTCGCCTTGTTGCTCGTCGCGGCCTGGGCGCTCATCGAGCGCGGGAAGTTCGTCAGCGGCGCCTTGCTCGTGGCTGTGGCGGCGGCCAGCAAGGGCTACCCACTCGTCTGGTTTGCACTGTGGCTCAAGCGCCGCGGTTACCGCGGCCTCGCGCTCGGGCTCGGCGCTACCTTCGCTTTGGTGTGCTTGCCCGGCCTGTGCTTCGAGGGCGGCCTCGCCACAACCCTCGCAGGCTGGCGGGGTGGGCTCGACCTCTTTCGCGCGAAGTACGTCGTCGGGCCATTGTCGGCGCACTTTTCAGCCGACGCGATCAACGGCTGGCGCTTGGCGTCGGCGTGGGTCGGGCACACGCCTGACATGCGTGCCGTCGTGTCCACCTACGAGGCAGCGGCGGCAGCCTGGGCGGCGGCCCTCGCCTTCTTCGCGCTCTTCGTGGCGCGCTCGCGCTGGCGCGAGCTGCTCGCCCTCACCCTCGTGATGCTCGTCTTTCCGAACGTGATCAACGACTACAAGCTCGTGCTGCTCCTGCCTGCGCTCTTGGCCTGGGTCGCGGCGCCCGGTGGCGGTTGGCGCGATCACGTGTTTTGGATCGCCGCCGCTCTGCTCATGGTGCCCAAGCACTACTTCTTTCTGCGCGACACCGACGCGAGTATCTCCTGCGTCATCAGCCCTCTCTTGCTCGTGGCGCTGTCGATCTCGCTGTATCCAACGCCCGACGAGATCGCGACCTTCCGCCAAGCGAGCCGCGAGGCCCGAGCGCGCGTACGGCCCTGGATCGACCGCCATCGGCACGTGCAACCTACGGCCCCATCGCGCCGAGACAGCGCGCCCACGGCGGGAGCGCGAACCCCGTGAACGTCCTGTTGACCGGAGCCACGGGCTATCTCGGCAGCCGCCTACTCGCGGCGTTAGCCAAGGAGGGCGGCCACACCCTCGCGGCCCTCGTGCGCCCGACCTCGAACCGGGCGAGCATCGAAGCCATCGCCCGCCGCGCTCCCGACGTAAAGCCCATCGAGGTGCTCGAGTGCACGAGCGCGGCCCTCTATGCGCGTCTTGCGGCGGGCGAGTTCGACCTCATCCTCCACTCGGCTACCAACTACGGCCGGCGCGACCTCGCCCGCACCGAGATTGTCGAAGCGAACCTCGTCTTGCCGCTGCGCTTGCTCGACGCGGCGCTGCGCTGCGGGCGCCGCATCGCCTTTATCAACACGGACACCATGCTCGACAAGCGCGTCTCGGCCTACAGCCTCTCGAAGAAGCAGTTTCGCGAGTGGCTGCAGGCCTACGCCGACGAGATCGTCGGCATCAACGTAGCGCTCGAGCACTTCTTCGGCGCGGGCGACGACCCAACCAAGTTCGTCTCGCACGTCGTGCGCGCGCTGCTGCGCCAAGAGCCTCGCCTCGCCCTGACGCCGGGCGAGCAAGAGCGTGACTTCATCTACATCGACGACGTGGTGGCGGCGTTCTTGTACATCACCCGCTTCGCCGCGAGCGCGGCGCGCGGCTTCTACGACTTCGAGCTCGGGCGCGGCGAGCCGGTGACCGTGCGGGCCTTCGTCGAGCTCGCCAAGGGCGTGTGCGGCAACACCGTCACGCAGCTCGACTTCGGCGCGGAGCCTTACCGACCGCACGAGGTCATGCGTATCGCTGCCCGCACCGAGGCCCTCGGCGCCCTCGGCTGGCGTCCGGCGCTCACGCTCGAAGAAGGCTTGCGACGCATGATCGCGGAGGAACAACGATGAAGAAGAAGTACCTCATCACTGGCGGCTGTGGCTTTCTCGGCAGCAACATCGCGGCCCGTCTGCTCGCCACTCCCGCGAGCACCGAGGTCGCGGTGTTCGACAACCTGTCGCGTAAAGGCTCGATGGCCAACCTCGAGTGGCTGCGCAGGCAGGGCGCGCTGCAGCACATCCACGGCGATATCCGCAACGCCAACGATGTGACGCGCGCCATCGCCGCCTTCGCCCCCGAGGTCATCTTTCACTTGGCCGGCCAAGTGGCGATGACGACCTCGCTCGACAACCCCCGCCTCGATTTCGAGATCAACGTCGGCGGCTCCTTCAACGTGCTCGAGGCCGTGCGCCACCACGCTCCTAAGGCCGCGGTCATCTACTCGTCGACCAACAAGGTGTATGGCGATCTCGAGTCGCTGCGCTACACCGAGGACGCGACGCGCTACCGACTCGCGGACTTGCCGAGCGGCGTGCCTGAGACGCTCACCCTCGATTTTCACTCGCCCTACGGCTGCTCGAAGGGCGCCGCCGATCAGTACATGCTCGACTACGCGCGCATGTTTGGCCTCGACACGGCGGTCTTTCGCCACTCGTCGATGTACGGTGGCCGGCAGTTCGCGACCTACGACCAGGGCTGGATCGGCTGGTTCTGCGAAAAAGTCCTCGAACAAGCGGCCTCGAAAGCGGCGCCCGCTTTCACCATCTCCGGCAATGGCAAGCAGGTACGCGATGTTTTGCACGCCGACGACATGGTCGACCTCTACCTCGCGGCGGCCGACCTGATCGCCGACGTGCGCGGCCAGGCGTTCAATATCGGCGGCGGCATGGCCAACAGCTTGTCGATCCAAGAGCTCTTGCGCTTTCTCGGCGAGGAGCTCGGCGTCGAGCCGAGGTACGAGCGCCTGCCGGTGCGCGAGAGCGATCAGAAGGTCTTCGTGGCCGACCTCGACAAGGCCAAGCGCCTGCTCCGCTGGCAGCCGAAGGTCGGCTGGCAGGCGGGCCTGCGTAAGATGCTCGAGTGGGTGAAGAGCCATGGCCAAGGTTGACCTGAGCGTCGTCATACCGGCCTACTTGGAAGAGGAGAACCTGCGCGTCGTGCTGCCGCGCCTGACCGCGGTGCTGCGCGGCACGGGGCGCTCTTTCGAGGTCCTGGTCGTCGACACCGAGCAGCCCATCGATCAGACGCGCGAGGTCTGCTCTGGCGCCGGCGTCACCTACTGCCCGCGTCATGGCGGCAACACCTATGGCGACGCCGTGCGCACGGGTATCGTCGCGGCGCAGGGCGAGCTCATCGTGTTCATGGACGCCGACGGCTCGCACACCCCGGAGTTCATCCCCCGCCTGCTCGAGCACGCGGCGACGCACGATATCGTCATCGCCTCGCGCTACGTGGCGGGCGGCGCCACCGAGAACCCGGCCGCGCTCATCTGGATGAGTCGCGCGCTCAACCGCATCTATACGCTCGTCTTGCGTATCCCGTGCCGCGACGTGTCCAACAGCTTCAAGCTCTACCGGGCGAGCCTGCTCGGCGACCTGGCGCTCGAGTGCCGGCACTTCGACATCGTCGAGGAGATCCTCGTCAAGTGCTCGGTCAAGAAGCGCCCGCTGCTCATCAAGGAAGTGCCCTTCGTCTTCAAGGCGCGCATGTTCGGCATCACCAAGCGCGACCTCGTGACCTTCATGCTCTCGTTCTTCGTGACGCTCGTGCGCTTGTGGCTGATGAAGGTGCGGGCACGCCGGGCGCTCGCGCGTCAGGTCGCGAGTCCGCGCTTGTAGATGGTCTCGCGCAGCGCCTGATTTTCCGAGTAGGGCGTGTCGATCTCGTCGATGACGATCGGCTTGTCCTTGGTGACCGCCTTGGTGAGCGTGTGACCGAAGCGGCCGAGCATCAGCTCGCGGCACGAGATCTGGCCGCGCTGCAACGGGATCGCCATGTAGATGTCTTCTTCTTGCAGCTTGTGCCCCGCCGGCAGGTCGGCCGCCGCGTAGACGCCGCGGATGTAGCTGTCGAGGTAGTCGGTCTCTTTTTGCAGGGGGATCTTGCGCTCCGTGGAGGACGTGCCGCAGAACGTCTTGACGTCTCGGAAGGCCCGGAACCAGGCGTCGATCTGCTCCGGTAGAGACGAGTACTTGGCGATCTCGACGCCGTCGGTATTGATATCGATGTGGCGCTCGAAGGTGCGCGCCCCCTTGGCGTAGGCGATGGTCACCGAGGTGTTCCAGCTCTTGTGCTCGTGGCTCGAGTAGCCAATCGTGTGGTTCGGATAGCGGTGCTTCAAGTAGTCGATCTGGTCGAGCTCGCACTCGGCGTCTTCATGGGGATAGGCGGCGATGCAGTGGTTGATGGCGAGCGGGATGTTGCGGTTCTCGAAGAAGGTGACCATGTCGTCCATGTCCTTTTGCGACGTGCCGCCGACCGAGACGATGACCGGCTTCTTGGTCTTGGCGATGCGCTCGATGAGCATCCAGTCGTTCGAGTCGGCGCTCGCGATCTTGATGATCGGCATCTCGAACTCGACGCACCAGTCGACCGAGCGCTCGTCGAACGGCGTCGCCATCGGGATGCAGCCGCTCTTCTTGATGGCCTCGACCACGGTCGCGTAGCCCGCCTTGTCGATATAGGTCTCCGTGACGCGGCGCACGTAGCGCAGGTCCGTGCGCGACTTGAAGTCCTTGTGAATGAAGGTCTCGAGGTCGCGAAACTGCAGCTTGATGGCGCAGCGAACATTGTTGAAGCGCACGACGCGCGAGTGCTGGCGCACCATCTCGAGGGCGCGCTCGACCTTGCCCATGTGGTTGTTGGTCATCTCGAGCACGAAGAGGTCTTCGAAAATATCACGCGTGATCATGGCTTGTCCTCCAAGAGATCCGTCACAAACATGTTGGCGCGCAGCTCCTGCCGCGGGAGGAACGGCGCCATGTCTTCGAGCGGCGAGCTCACCATGCGGCCATCGTCGAGCCGGCGCGACGAGACCTTGGGCGAGAACTGCTGTTCGAGATCGAGCATCACTTCACACAGGGCGGCCCCGGGCGCGGCGAGCGTGCGGGCGATGGTCTCGTCGAGCTCGGCGTGACGGGCGCAGCGCACGAACGGCAAGCCAAAGGCGAGGGCGAGCTTCTCGAAGTCAGGGAAGGTGAGGCCCGACTCCGTGCCGCAGCCAACGACGTTATCGGGGAAAAAGCCCCGCTGTGTTTGTCGGATCGAGTGGTAGCCGCGATTGTTGAGCACGAAGATTTTGACAGGTAGGCGCTGGCCGACGATGGTCTGCAGCTCCTGCAGGTTCATCATGATACTGCCGTCGCCGGCGAGACAGATGATGCGCTTGTTAGGTTCGGCGAGGGCGGCGCCGATGGCGGCCGGCAGGTCATAGCCCATCGAGGCCGCGCCCGAGTTGTGAAACAAGCGCTGGCGGGGCTTGAGGTACGCGGCTTGGAAGGCCACGACGCAGGCCGTGCCGTTGGCGCTCACGACGGTTTCGCCTTCGTCGAGCGCGCGGAACAGCGTGTCCATAAAGCAGTAGGGGTTCACCGCCTGGTCGCGCTGCCAGTATTCGGGCAAGACCGTCGGATACTTGCGGGCGCGCTCCTTGCACCACGCGAGCCATTCGCGCCGGCCCTTGCTCGGCGCGAGCGCCGGCCGCGTGAGCACGATGCGAAAGACGTCGGCGACATTGGCATGCACGGGAAGATCGACCTTGACGGTCGGCTTGCGCATCTCCTCGGCGTCGATATCGACGACCATCTTGTAGGCGGCGCGCGCGAACTTCTTGTAGTCGTACGAGACGAGGCGAATGTTGAGCCGGCAGCCCAAGACCAAGAGCACGTCGGCGTTTTGCACGGCGAAGTTGCCGGCGCGATCGCCGATCGTGCCGGGGCGGCCGACGTAGAGCGGGTGCTCGTTCCAGAGCAGGTCGTTCGAGTTCCAGGCCGTGACCACCGGCACGCCGAGCCGCTCGATGACCTGCAAGAACTCGGCGTAGGCGCCCGATGAGCGCACCCCCGCGCCGGCGTAGACCACGGGTCGTGCGGCCTTCGCGAGGCGCGCGAGGATCTCGGTGCACGCGGCTTCGAGATCGGGCGTCTCCCAACGAGGCGCATCGTCAGCCGGATCATAGGCGGCGAGCGTGTCGGGATCGATCTGCGCGCCCTGGATGTCGAGCGGCACGTCGAGCCAGCATGGCCCGGGGCGGCCGGCGAAGCATAGGTGCAAGGCGCGCTCGAGGTGGTAGCGAATCGTTTGGGCGTCGTCGATCGTCACCGCGTACTTGGTGATGCCCTTGACCATCGAGAGGATGTCGGCCTCCTGGTCGCCGAGCTGGCGTAGCTTGCCGATGAGGTTGTGCTTGTAGAGGCAGGTCTCGCGCTTGACCTGCCCTGAGACGACGAGCATCGGGATCGAGTCGACCCAGGCGCCGAAGACGCCGTTGAGGGCGTTGATGCCGCCTGGGCCGGTCGTCACGTTGACAGCGGCGAGCTTGCCCGAGATCCGCGTATAGGCCTCGGCCGCCATGGCGCACGCCTGCTCGTGATGGAAGAAGACGCAAGCCAAGTCTTTGCAGCGGCCGAAGGCGTCGTTTAAGTGCATGGCGCCGCCGCCCGTGATCATGAACACCTTGCGAACGCCTCGGCGCGCCAGCGTCTGCGCAATGTAGTCGGCTACTCGCATGTGGAGAGTCACCTCACGGCCGCGGCGAGCCTAGGCCTGCCCTAAGCCCGGGTCGTCAAAGCATGCGTTTGCCGAGGGGGTCAAGCTCTCGAAGGCTCAGGCCGGGCGCCCGGCGGCTCGGCCGTGCGGTGGCGCGGTGCAGCGGCCGCGCGGTGGCTATTCTCGAAAACGTCGGTCGTAGAACTGCAGCGGCAGGACCTTCGCGAAATGGTCGAAGTCCCTATCCGCGGTGAAGATCTCGAACTCGTTGCGCAGCGCCGTCGCGCAGATGAGGAAGTCGGTGTTCGAGCCTTGAATGCCGCGCTGTCGGCATTCGTTGTAGCAGCTCGCCGCGCGCTCGAAGTCCGCGGTGACGAGCACCTCGTCGGGGAACGCCCGCAAGATCTCGCGCAGCGCTGCAAACTGATGCTCGCTCTCGATGCCGGACAGCAGCTCTTGCCGTATCGGGCCGGCTATCACCACCCGGCTCTCATCGACCAACTCTTGAACCTCGCGGGCGAATGGTGAAACCCCGCGTTTTCGACGGCGCAGCACATCCGACCAGATCGAAGTGTCGACGATGACCTTCATTGTCGGCCGCGCACTCGGTTGCGCTGGCGCTTGTAGTCGTAGCCCGCGGTGAACTCGACCTTGCCAAAGAGCGAAACGATCTTCGCCTGCTCACGCCGCTGGACGTACTCGACGAGCGCCTCGGTCACCGTGGCCTTCTTCGTCCGATGGCCACCGGCCTTCTGAGCCTCTTTGAGCAAGCGGTCGTCGATCGCGAGATTGGTTGCCATGTGTAAGAGTCTACACATGGCATTGTACAAATACAAGACCAGGTCGCCTCAAGGGCTCTAAGGCTCGAGCACGTGTAGTTCGAGGTCCTTGATCGCTCGAAACACCGTCGACGAAGCTCCGGTGGCGCGTCGTATTTGTCCTGACCTAGTACAGCCGCCACGAAGTGGCGGCAATAATCCTCCGGTGGGCGTAGCGAGCGGCGAAGCCGTGATCCCTTCGGGTGCGGGAGCGGGTGCGTTTACGGGTTCGGGCATGGGCACGGGCCACGGA
>Ga0315268_10003685_pt1 | contig 16761 bp, 24 predicted proteins | sample C1_top_MG_FD_204535 | JGI IMG/M metagenome (GOLD analysis project Ga0315268, IMG submission 204535) | Sediment microbial communities from Yellowstone Lake, YNP, Wyoming, USA - C1_top | ecosystem: Environmental > Aquatic > Freshwater > Lake > Sediment | place: USA: Wyoming | collected 2017-08-01
ATTTCATACAACCCGGCCAAACATCGCCTGGCGATCATCCTTACCAGCAGAACAAGGGGCAAGGCTGTCAGCCAACTTGCCAGAACATCGGCAGGAAAATGGGCGCCGACGTTGACGCGAGAAACGCCGACCCACGCCACAAAGAATGCTGCGACCCACCGTTGCCTGTTATCAAGCATCGGCCAAAGGCTCGCCGCGATCAGCATGGCAAAGGAAGCATGGCCGCTCGGCAGGCTGCGGTGATATTCAGCTTCGCCGATAACGTGAACCGCGCCTTGCGGCAACGCCAGCAGCGGGCGGGGGAAATCGAACCAGTGTTTCGCCCAGGTGAGAAAAGCGCCATCCAGCAGGTAAGCGACGCACAGAATGCTTAACGTGCCCAACCAACTCAGCGCCAGCTTTTGCCCCTGATTCGGATCGCGGTTTGTGGCAAAAGCCGCCACGAGCACAATCAGCGTCAGGTAAACCGGAAACAGGGCATGATCGCCGATCTGCGTGCCCAAAAGCATGAAGCGATCCAGAACAGGACCGCGCAGGTCGTTGACGGCATGGAACAGCCAAAGATTGGCGCCGCCCCAGTCGTAAAAAACTTCTCTTATCATCAATGCGCCGCTTTCATATTTGTTGTTCCTTGGGGCACTCGTGTTGGGAATGCGCCAAATGTTCTACCTGTCTTACGGAGCAAGGAATCTCCGACATAGGCATGAAAACTGTCGTCCATTGCACCAGTCCCGCCCACCAGATAGGGAAAATGGCCATAGCGCAGCGAGAGTTCCCGTTCCGCTTTTTTCGCGTCCACGCCGCGTGAAAAAAGATAGAGTGCAGACACCAATCCGGTTCTATCCGAACCCGCCTTGCAGTGAATTAGAATCGGCTTGGGCGCGTTTCGTATTGCAAGCAGGATTTCCTCTGCCTGGGCAACTGACACGAGCCGTTCTGCGGAAAGGCCATAATCGTAATGCGCGATGCCTTTTGTGCGCGAAACGGCGATCTCGTTGTCGTACCATGCCTCACCGGGGGATGCGCCACGTAAATTCAGGACAGACCGGATACCATACGAAGAGATCGCCTGTTCGAGTTCCACGCCGTTGATTTGACCGGCGCGGTAAACGCGTCCCTGTTCGACAATATGGAAATTACCGCTGACCTTCAAATATACGTAGAACCCCGCGCTCGCGCCTAACGCCAAACCGATGAAAACCATAACGACGACTGCCAATCGCCTCAAACCCATTATTGCCGTCATTCAGCCATCCTTGTTGAATTATTGCCGAGATAATTGATCTTGCTCACGTTCACCCACGCACCACCGTAAACAATCCAGAATGGCGATTTCAAGCATCGGTTTCTCCTTCACTAGGCAGCGCCGCCAGCGCCCTTGCCGCGCCTTCCCGCACCGCGTGGGCGGGGTGGCGCGCTTGCAGGATGGACAGAGCGGCTCGGCCAGTCCCCGTCTCTTTCATCCGGGCGAGGCTGTTGACGGTTTCCAACCCTTGCACCACATCCGCGGGATGACGCATGGCGCATTTCACCAGGGCATCCGCTGTCTGCGGCTCACCGCGCAGGCCCAGGGCGATAATGGCGCGCATGCGCACGTCCGCCAAGGGGTGCAGCAGGGCGTGGGCCAGTTTTTCCCGGTAGTCCCGTCTGCTGAGTTCCGCCATCCGGGCGCCGCAGGCCGGGCAGGTGTCCGCCTCCTGGGCGAGGGGGGCGAAACAGGCGGGGCAGAAGCCGGGATGCTCGTTCATGCCGCACCGGTCAAGGCTTGCAGCCGGGTGGCGAAACCGGCCAGGCGCTCCAAATCCGCCGCCAGTTCGCGGGCGCTCGCGTCTGCTTGGGCCGCGTTTTCCGCGCCGGTTTCCATGCCTTTTTTCACCGCCGCCTCGATGCTCTCCAGGGTGGCGTCGATGCGCTCCAGCATGGCGGCCTTGAAGTCGCGCATGCTCTTGTCCAGCCGCTGGGCGAAGTCGTAGCGTACCCGCCCGGCCTGGGTGTCGGTGAGTTCCCGGCCGTATTTTCGCGCCTCCCTGAGGATCAGGGCGTCGCCGAGGAACTTGGGCAGGGCGTGCAGCAGCGAGGTGGTCATGATCTTGAGGCTCCCAGGCACCTCCCAGAACTTGTAATAGAAGCGGGATTCCGCACTCCAGGCCGATTCCGCGCCGACAGCCTCGAAGGGCACGGAAAACAGCTCCGAGGAGAAGCGGTAGAGTTCGTCCACCGTGGCGTCGATTTTCCCGCTGAAGCGCTCGCACACAGCCTGAAAGGCGGCTTCCAGCCTCTCGTCCTCGTCCCGGCGGAAGCCGTCCCAGGCGGCGCGCACCTCGTCCACCACGCAGCGCTGCAAGTCCTCGTGCAATTCGCGGGAAGGCAGGTGGCGCACGGCCTCGAAGCGGGCTTTCACCTTGGCCTCGATTTCCCCGGCCAGTTTCGCCTTGAAGGCTTCCACGTCTGCCGTGACGTCCTGGCCCGCCAGGCGCTTGATTTCCGCTTCCAGCAGGATGGCGAAGTCGCGCTTTTCCTGCGCCATTTCGCCGCGTTTCCGCTCGAAGGCCTCCACCTTGCGCTGCAATTCTTCTACCGGCGTGGAGAGGGAAGACAGGGCCAGTTCCGCGTTGAATCTGGCCTGGGAAACGAGCCGCAGCAGCCCCTTGGCGACGGAAGCAGCCAGGGCGTTGCCCTTGCCTTCCATCAGGAAGCGTTCCAGTGCCTCGGTGAAGGCGGGAAAACGGCTTTTTGCCAGCAAGTCTTCCGAGCCGCTCTTGCGCCCTTCCAGCGCCAGCCGGGCGGAAACGGGGAACATGGCGACCGGCCCGCCCATCGCTTCCTCAAGGACGCGAGAGGCGAACGCCGCCGATTCGGCCAGATCGGCCTCGGAGAACAGGTCGGCCTTGTTGAGGAGAAAGAAAATCCGCCCCGCGTACTCCCGCACTTCCTTGAGGAAATCGTACTCCGCCTGCCCCACCGGCTGGTCCACGGAAAGCAGGAACAGCACCGCGTCGGCCTTGGGCAGGAAACGGTAGGTGACGTCGGTGTTGTGCCGGTACACCGATCCGATGCCCGGCGTGTCGATGAGGCGCACGCCGTTTTTGAGCCAGGGGCTCGGCCAAGCGATGCGCACCTCACCTACGCCCTTTTGGTTGGCGGGATTGCCCTTTTCCGTGACAAAGTCCCACAGGGCCTCCAGGGCCGCCTGCCGCTCTGCCCCGTCCTGGAACACCACCCGCACCGTCGGCTCCTCGCCGTATTCGAGAATGGTGGCGATGGCCGTCAGTGGCACCACCCCCACCGGCAGGATGTCCGCGCCGATCAGGGCGTTGAGCACGCTGCTCTTGCCGCGCTTGAACTCGCCCACCGCCACCAGGTTGAACACGTTCGACTCCGCCCGCTCCCTAAGAGCGCGCAACTCGGCGGGCGGAATGCCGGCCAGTCCCTCGGCGTCGGCCAGGCATTGCTGCATGGCGTGGAGGTGCTTCACCCCCTCTCCGCAGGCGTAATTTAATTTTCTTGCGTCCATCGGTGCTCCGTTACCGCACCACTGTCACCGTACAGTGGGCATAGGCGATCACCTGACGCGCCACCGAGCCGATCAGCCAGCGCTCGAACAGGCTATGACCGCGATGCCCCAACACGATGTGGTCTATGTCGTGGTCTTCGGCATAGAGCACGATGCTTTCGGCGGGATGTCCGACCAATACCTCGAAGTGAGTCGTCAAACCTGCGACCCGTGCTTTCAGCGGCTGCAGCAAGTGGGTGTAATGACGGCGCGAGCTTTCGATGACTGCCTCGGTCTCCACCTCCGCGCCGAATTCCGGCGGACGCGCCACCGCCAGAACATGCAGTTCTGCGCTGTATTTTTCCGCCAAGTCCAAGGCAAAATCGAAAGCTGCCTTGGCTGAATCCGATCCATCATAGGCGATGAGTAATTTGTGAATCATGGTGGTCTCCTTAGTTGTTTGTATTTTTTTCATCGACCGGCTTCAGCAGATGACGTGGCAGGAAAAACGCATTAGCGATGAGAGTCGGCACTACGGCGCTGCCGATCACCGTTGCCACCAGGGCTGAATACTGGGCCTGGTCGATCAGATGGTGAGACAGTCCGAACAGCGCGGAGATGGTGCCGAAGGTGAGGCCGGTGGACATCAGCAGCGTGGTGTACATGCCTTCCTGCTTGGGCGAACCGTAAGCCCGCGTCACCGGATAGACACCCACCACTTTCGTCGCCATCTTCACCAGCAGCAATGCGATGAACGCCAACGGAGCGGTGATGAGTGCTGGCAGAGAAACCAGCGCACCGGCGCGGATGAAGTAGAACGGGGTGAGCAGGCCGAAGGTAAGTGTTCGGAGCCGACGCACCAGCGCGTGATCCTTGCCCACCGTACCCGCCAGCACCATGCCGATGAGGTAGGCCGGCAGCACCGCCTCGCTATCGGCCCAGGTGGCCAATGCGCCCATGCCGAACAGGCAAGCCATGAGAAACTTGGCTTCCAGTTCCGAGGGGCGGTTGCCATAGCGTTTGAAGAAGCGCGGCACGATCCACGGCAGCACGAAGAAGGCGACCACTCCGACGCCGAGAAAAATCAGCGTCCTGCCGGTGAAAGGCGCAAAGATCAGCCCCAGCGCCACCACGGTGGCGAGATCGGTGATGAAGCAGGCCGCCAGCACCGTTTTGCCGTAGTCCGTGGCATTGAGGCCGAACTCCAGCATCACCGCATACACCACCGCCACCGAGGTGGTGGACATGGCGATGCCGGCGAGCCAGCTCGCTTCCACGCTCCAGCCCAGGCCCCAGCGCGCGAGCGCCGCGCAGCCCAGGAAGGGCGCGATGAAGCTCACCAGGCCGATGGCCGTAGCCTGCTTCCATTGCTTGCGAAAAACGGCCGGATCGAGCTCCGCGCCGGCAAGGAAGGTCAGCAGGATGGCCCCCGCCCCGGAAAGGAACTTGAGCCAGGTGGCGTCTCCCGCCAGCAGCGCCCCGCCCAGCAATGCGCCGATGATGAGCTGGGCGATCGTGCCGACGACGATCTCCGACAGAGCCGTGGCCATCTTGAGCCAGATGGACAGGAGCGAGGCGATCAGCGCCAGTCCCAGCCACAGTGCTGCCTGCGCCCAGATTTCAGTCATGTGCTTCCCCGTTCAGTATGCCGTATTCGACCGGTGTCATGACGTAGAACAGTGGCAGTTTTTCGGTTTGAATCAGCGCCAGCAGGCGCTCGGCTTCCTCGTCGCTGACCACGAACTCGACCATCACCGGCAAGTCGCCCGCCAGTTCGAAGAAATGGTCCTCGTGCAGGATGCCGTGCCGACCGTACCCTGCGATAGCACGGAAGGCCGAACCACCGTGGATGCCGATTTTCTTGGCCTGCTCCAGCAGCCATTCGTAGGCCAGGATATGGTGATGCTGAAGGTTTTCGTGCATGTAGAATTTTAGACAAGCGCCTTTCATGATGCCCCCCTTTCCAGAAGTTTGAACGTCAGGATGCCCAGCGCGGTCATCGCCAGCGAGCCGAACAAATGCACAGACGCTGCTGCAAAACCCCACAGGTATTCGGCGCGCGCCAGCAGCGCCACCACCTCGGCCGAAAAAGTGGAAAAGGTGGTCAACCCGCCCATGAAGCCGGTAATGACGAACAGCCGCGCCTCCGGCGGCAGGCTGGTGTGTTCGGAGAAAAAGGCGACCGCCAGGCCGACCAGATAGCCGCCGAGCAGATTGGCCGCCAGCGTGCCCATAGGCAAGGTTGGAAACACCGGATTGATCGCCATGCCCAGCCACCAGCGCAGCCAGGCGCCCAGGGAGGCGCCAGCGCCGACTGCAAGAAAACTTTGGAAACCCATCCTGTTCCTTTCGCAAACAAGGAGCAAAGCGGAACGCGGGAAGGCTTAGGAAGGAATAGAGGAAAACCGCTCGCACGCCCACACCTTCCCCGTTCCGGGAAAACTGTAGGCATCATCAGCCACGCTGGCGGTTATGAGGAGGAATGCCATCTCCTTGAGTCTTTTTGAAGTATACGATGATGTAGATGGGTTCGGCAACCACGCTTTGGCGGCACAGCAGAAATGCGCCGAAAACGGGAGAACTCAGGGATGGCGGGATTTACGTGGGAAAGACCTGTCTCGCCTCGCCTATTCCGCTTCGATCTCCAGGTAAACCTGGCTGGCATTGCCGCCTTTCAATGTTTCGTAATTCTGCAGGCGGGCGAAATTCTTCTGGTCGAGACGATTTATCGCAGTTTGCAAGTCAACTCCGCCGTCGAACGACTTCTTCATGTGTCCGCGCAGCAGGCGCAGATAATCGCGGGTTTCGCGCCGCGCCAGGTCGAGATCGCACACCTGGCCGTGGCCGGGCACGATCTTCACGGGCTTGAGCTTTTCCATCGCCTCGAACGAGGCCAGCCAGTTGCGGCTATTGCTGAACGGCAACACCCCCAGCAGACGATCGACATAGACCAGGTCGCCGGAGAACAACACTTTCTTTTGCGGCAGCCACACCACGCTGTCGCCCGGCGTGTGCCCCCCGGAGAAAAACAGCAGATGGATTTCGGTGCCGCCGAGGCGCAGGGTTTCGCGCTGATCGAACAAGCGAGTTGGATAGACTGGCCTGGTGCCCTCCAGCCGATCTTTCAGATCGACCCGTAACGCCTCGATCTGCACCCCGCCCCGTTGCTCCATGTCGGCGCGCGCCGGCCTTGCGGCGATGATTTCCGCGCCCTGCTCCCTGAAATAGCCGTTGCCGAGCCAGCGATGGTCCTGGCCGCCGGTGTTCACCACATATTTCACCGGCTTCCCGGTCACCCGCTTGATGGCAAGGTGCATGGCCTTGGCGGCAAGATAACCGGCGCCGCTGTCCACCACCACCACGCCGTCATCGGTGACAATGAAGCCGGTATTGGCGTTCATGCCGTAATTTGCATAGGTGCGGCCGCCGGTTTCGCCGATGAAGGCGTACACATCGGGCGCCACCTTGACCGGCGTGAGGGTGAGCGCGTGGGCGGCATTGAGATAGAGCAATGCCGCCAGGACCGGCACGGCTTTAAACAGAGTCTTCATTTTTTCTTCCTCTTCACGTTCTAGCGGCAGCCGCCCACTCAGAACTACCCAAGCCGCCGCTTCACTTCCGGAACCAGATTGGCCCGAATCTCGTCCCGCACCTTGACGAAGCTTGCAAGCTCCTCGCCGTGGGGATCGTGGAACGGCATATGGAGCGCAGGGATAGCCTTGGGGAATACCGGGCAGGCTTCCCTGGCATTGTCGCACACCGTAACCACCAGATCGATGTCTTCGTTCATCACCGCATCCACGTCCTTGGGGTAAAGCCCTGCGGTGGGCAGACCGCCCAGCTTCAGCGCCTCGATGGCACCGTCCGCCACCTTGGGCTGAGGCCGGGTGCCGGCAGAAAGGGCCCGCACCTGCGGGCCGAGATCGTGGTTGACGAGGGCTTCCGCCATCTGGCTGCGGCAGGAGTTGCCGGTGCAAAGGATCAATACGGTTTTCGTCATGCCGCTCACTCCTTGCCGCAACAGCCGCAACAGGATTCGGCGCTGCCCAGCCAGCCTTCCACCGCGCTCTTGCCCGGCACGCCGCCGGCATGCACCACCTTGCCGTCGACCACCACGCCGGGGGTGGACATCACGCCGTAGCCGAGGATGGCAGCCATGTCTTCCACCTTTTCCAGTTGAACCGAAACACCCTTGGCTTTGGCGGTTTCCTCGATCAATTTCATGGTCGCGTTGCAGTTGGCACAGCCTGTGCCCAACACCTTTATATTTTTCATTTTACAGATCCTTGTCAAAATTTTTAAGGCTTGACCGCCTCGATATTGGCGGAAACCACGAATTCTTCGATCTTCCTTCCCGGCGCCCAATCCCGGATAAAGGCGCGGCTTGCGTCCTTGGGCGTGATGCTCATTCGTCCGAACCCTGCCGCGCCCAACATGGCTTCCAGTTCCCCGATCAGCGAGGCTCCAGCCATGCAGCCGGTGTAGAGCGCCAGATCGCGCCTTGCCTCCTCGGGCAATTCTGCGGTTGCGACGATGTCGGAAATGGCCAGCCGCCCGCCCGGTTTCAAGACGCGAAAGGCATCGCGGAATACCTGCCCCTTGTCCGGGGAAAGATTGATGACGCAGTTGGAAATGATGGCGTCCACCGTGCCGTCGGCCAGCGGCAGGTGCTCGATCTCACCGAGGCGGAACTCGACGTTGCCATAGCCGCCTTTCTGCGCGTTGCCGCGCGCCTTGCTCACCATGTCCGGCGTCATGTCCACGCCGATCACATGGCCGGATTCCCCCACCTGCCGGGCCGCCAGGAAACAGTCGAAGCCGCCGCCGCTGCCCAGGTCCAGCACCACTTCGCCGGGTTTCAGCGCCGCAATCGCTTGTGGATTGCCGCAGCCCAGGCCCATGTTGGCGCCGTCTGGCACGGCGTCGACGTCCTGTTGCGAATAACCGAGACCGACGGAAACCGCCTTGGCGCTGCCCTGCGGCGTTCCGCTGTCGCAGCAGGTCGGGGCGCAACCGCAAGCCGAACCGGACTGTGCCACTTGGCCATAGGTCTGGCGCACCGCCTGACGGATTTCATCATGCTTCACATTGTGCATTTCAGTTTCCTTCCTTCAACAACACGATTTTCCACTCGGCGTCGGCGTGCAGCAGCCACCCTCCGCGACGGCGATAGTGGACAGTTTCGCCTTGGCGCTTTCCTTCCTGCATGCCTCGTCGAAGCTTGCATCCAGCTTCTGCGCCGCCTCGTCGCGGATATGGCGGGCGATTTCGACCACCAGGTCGATCTGGTCCTGCGCCACGCCATACTGCTTAAGCTTGTCCACCTGGCACAGGCCCTGTTTGGGATGGTTGGCCGCGATGTTGGCGGCAAGGGAAACCAGCGCCACGATGGAGGGGTGCAATTCCGTACTCATCTCAAGACTCCTAACTGATTGAACAACATTCCGACAATCACGAACGCGGTCGCGAGGTAAGCGGCGAACAGCGCCAGCAACGGCCATTTCACCACCTTGCGCAGGATCAGCATTTCCGGCAGGGACAGCGCCACCACCGCCATCATGAAGGCCAGCACCGTGCCCAGCGGCACGCCCTTGGATAGCAGCACCTCGGCGACAGGGATGATGCCCACCGCGTCGGAATACAGCGGCACCCCGACCAGCACCGCGACGATCACCGACAGCAGGCTGCCGCTGCCGGCAATGCCGACGATCAGGTCCTTGGGCACATAGCCGTGCATGATGGAGCCCACGCCGACGCCGATGAGCACGAATTTCCAGATGCGCCCGACAATCTCTCTGACCTGGCCCATGGCGTACTCATGGCGCGCTTTCAGGGAGCGGTCTTCCTCCACGGACTGGATCTGCCCCATGTGGATTTTCCATACATAGTCCTCCACCCAGCGCTCTGGCTTGAATCGCTCCAGCACAAAGCCGCCGAGCAGCGCCACGGTCAAACCAGTGGCCACGTAAATCACGGTCATTTTCCAGCCGATGACGGAGGCCAGCACCACCACCGCCACCTCGTTCACCATCGGGCTGGCGATCAGGAAGGACAAGGTCACGCCGAGCGGAATGCCGGCTTCGACGAAGCCGATAAACAAGGGCACCGAGGAGCAGGAGCAAAACGGCGTCACCGCGCCCAGTCCCACTGCCATGAAGCGGGAGCTGACGTTGCCGCGGTTGCGGATGAATTCGCGCACGGTTTCGGGCTTGAGCAGCGCACGCAGCAGGCCCATCAGGTAGATCACCAGAGTCAGCAGCACCATGATCTTGGTCACGTCCATGACGAAAAAATGCAGGGCATCGCCCAGGGGTGTGCCCTTCATCCCCGCCAGGTCGTAGATCAGCCAGTCGGCCAGTGCTTCAAACATGGTGTTGCGCCCTTCCCGCCTCGTACCAGCCCTTGCTGCTGTTGACCACCCTCACCACCACCAGCATCACCGGCACCTCGATCAACACGCCCACCACCGTCGCCAGCGCCGCGCCGGATTCAAAGCCGAACAGGCTGATCGCCGCCGCCACCGCCAGTTCGAAGAAATTACTTGCGCCGATCAGGGCCGATGGCCCCGCCACGCAGTGGGCGACGCCGAGGCGGCGGTTGAGCAGGTAGGCAAGGCTGGAGTTGAAGAACACCTGGATCAGGATCGGCACCGCCAGCATCAGTATCACCCATGGCTGTTTCAGGATCGCCTCGCCCTGGAAGGCGAACAGCAGCACCAGCGTGGCCAGCAGCGCGATCAATGACCACGGATGCAAGCGCTTGATGATGCCCGCCAGCACCGCCACCCCATGTTCCCGGGACAGCGCCCGGCGCCGCCATGCTTGGGCGATGATCACCGGAATGATGATGTACATGGCCACCGAGATCAGCAGGGTGTCCCACGGCACGGTGATCGCCGACAAACCAAGCAGCAAGGCGACCAGCGGCGCGAAGGCGAAGATCATGATGACATCGTTCAACGCCACCTGGGACAGGGTAAACAGCGGATCGCCCTTGGTCAGGTGGCTCCACACAAACACCATCGCAGTGCAGGGCGCGGCGGCGAGCAGGATCAAACCGGCCACGTAGCTGTCGAGTTGTTCGGCGGGCAGATAAGGCGCGAACACATGGCGCACGAAAATCCACCCCAGCAAGGCCATGGAAAAAGGCTTGACCGCCCAGTTGATGAACAGGGTGACGCCGATGCCACGCGCATGGGCGCGCACCTTGTGCAGGGCGCTGAAATCGATCTTCATCAGCATCGGGATGATCATCACCCAGATCAAGGCCCCTACCGGCAAGTTCACCTTGGCCACTTCCCACGAACCGACGACATGGAACACGCCCGGCAGCCATTGCCCGAGCGCGATGCCGACCGCGATGCAGAGAAACACCCACAGGGTGAGCCAGCGCTCGAAAAAGCCCATCTGCGCACCGGCAGAAGTTTTGGCGGCGACTTCACATTGTGCTGTCATGTCCTAGCGCTCCGTCCCGGCTCGTTTAAGATCGGCGATTTTCTTGCGGATGGCGGGCACCCAGATGCCGATGCGATTGCGGATCTCGTTGCGGATGCGGCGGAACACAAGCAGCCGCGCTTCTTCGTCGCCTTCGGCATGAACCGGGTCCTCAAAACTCCAGTGGATGCGCTCGTTGTCGCCGGGGAAGGTCGGACAGTTGTCGCGCGCCCTGTCGCATACCGTGATGATGTAGTCAAACTCCTGGCCGATGAATTCCTGCAAATCCTTGCTGCGGTGGGTGGAGATATCGATGCCGACCTCGCCCATGACTTTGGTCGCCAGCGGTTGAACCTGGGAGGGATGTGTTCCCGCGCTGCGACTGTCGAAATCGTCCCCGCCCATGCTGCGCAGAAATCCCTCTGCCATTTGCGAGCGTGCGGAGTTGCCCGTACACAGAAACAGTACCCGAACCGGATAATGCATTTTTACCTCCCTATCTTCGATTCTTCGCCGTTTACTTTATATGTCATGGCATATATTACCGCAAGCGGATATATAGCAGGAAATTTTTTTAAGCGCAGCAGCGTGCCGGACGGTTGGCCATTTCTTCCAGGTGGGCCGCATCCCGGTCAAACAGATGAGACTGGCTTATGCTTTGCGTCATGGCCTCGACGATCCGGAAAGCCCACAATGGAAGTCCGGGATGCAGGCGATAATAGATCCAGGTTCCTTCCCTCCGCACCGCCAGCACTTCCGCCTCACGCATGACAGCCAAATGGCGGGAAATTTTCGGCTGCGGCATATCTACGGCATACTGCAACTCACACACGCACAATTCTCCCTGCTTGAGAAGCAGCGCCAGCAAGCGGCGCCGGGTTTCGTCGGAGAGGGTATCGAAAAAATTCTGGTCCTGAAGCATTTTTCAATCATATTCTCCATATCGAATATTTACAAGGTGCTTGGCACATCGAGGGTGGTGGAGATGGCTGTCAGAGAGTCGCGGCAATATTCTGGACTCCGGCTTTTTACATGGTGGATACAAATCCCTTGACTTGGAGTCAACTCCAGGCTTTAGGATGTGAACCAAATGTTGCCCCTGCCGCTGGGGTTATTTTCGAAAACTTCACATCTGAATGGGAAAGAAAAATGCACGGACTGCGATCGATTTTGTTGTTGATGCTCATGGTGCTTGGGCTGAGTGGCGTCAGTGGTCAGGCTGGCGCTACTGCCTCAAAGCACAAGGAAAGAGTTCCGTTCGTGATGCAAATGACTGCGGAAGAGTCGCAGCAGCGCCGTGCCTTCATGCAGATCGCCAAGGTGCTGGAGGATATCGGCCCGGATAAGGTCAAGATCGTGGTGGTCGCCTATGAGGCGGGCATCCTCTCGCTGCTCGCGAACAATGCAGCGACCGCCGGCCTGGTGGAAACCCTGCACCGCCAGGGCGTGAGCTTCAAGGCGTGCCGCATCAGCATGCGTGCTTCTGACCTCTCTGAATCGGATTTCCCCCTGGAGGTCGAGTTCGTTCCGGCGGGCGCCCCGGAGATGGTGCGCCTGCAGATGCAGGGGTATCGGTATTGGCGTCCATAGGTCATTTTGAGGAGTATGAAATGGGAAAGACATGGTTTGGGTTACTGCTGCTATTGGCGGCTTCTCTTGTCAGCGCCGGCACGGTGTTCAAGGACTCTTTCGGGGATCTGCACGCCGATCTGGCAGATGCCGACCGGTCAGGCAAGGTTCTGGTGCTGGTTTTCAGCATGGAGGGCTGCCCCGGATGTCGCGCGCTCGAAGAAAAGACCCTGCGGGACAAAGCGGTGCAGTCCTTCCTGCAGGGACACTACGAACTGGTTCGCCTCGATCTGCGCGGCTCGCTCCCCATCGTCGGGCCTAACGGCGAGAAAACAACCGAGAGTGGGCTCGCGGGGAAGCTGGGGGTATTCGCAACACCAACCGTGATCGTTCTGGATCGGAGCGGCAGGCCGTTAAAGCGGTTTTTCGGGGGGCTGCCGCCCGCCGCGTTCATCGAGAAGATGAAGGGATGAAGGAGATGCAAATGCTTAAAGTAGAAGTGTTTTCCTCGCCCGGCTGCGGCAAATGCGGCCACGCCAAAGAAATCCTGCGCAAGCTCGCCCAAGACATCGGCGGCATCGAATGGCGCGAGGTAAATGTGCTGGAAGAACTGGATTACGCGGTCACGCTCGGCGTGCTCTCCACTCCGGCCATCGCCATCGGCGGCGAGCTGGTCTTTTCCGGCCTGCCTTCTACCGGGAAATTGCGCGAGGCTCTGGAGAAGCGCCTGCCTGAAAGCAGCCAGGGGGCACGAACATGAACGCGCTATTGCTCGCGGCCTCGGCCCTGCTCGGGGCGCTCGCCTTTTTCGAGCCGTGCACCATCGCAACCCATACCCTGTTCACCGTGCGCGCCCACGGCCAGGGACGGACCGGTTGCTGCCGGAGCCTGCTCGCTGTATGGATCGCCCGCAGCATCTTGGCAGTCGGGCTGCTGACGCTGCTGGTATGGGCCACGGAGCCGCCCGCCTGGGGACCTTACGTACCCAGCCTGATCCTGTCCGTGATGGCCACGGTGTACCTCGTCTCCCGCTTCACCTACATCCCCGTGCCGCATCTCGCGTTCCACCTGCTGCTGCCGGGGGGCAGCCGGCTTCCCCAAGCCATTCAGCTCGGGCTGACCCTGCCGGCCTGCACGATCCCCCTTTTCGTGGTGGTGGTGGGACTTGCCGTGACCGTGGATTCCCTTCGCTTCGCTGCGGCTGCGGGTCTGCTGTTCGCCGGGTTCTTCACCCTACCCATGGCATTCGCGGCACTCAAGGGCATACACGCGGAGGGTCGGGAACTCCTCAATCGCGCAGCCAAGGGCAGCCCGTTCCTGACCGCAGCGTTGCTTTACGGGTTCGCCCTGTATCTCTTGGTTCCCGCCTTCGACCTCGGTGTCGACGCTCTCAGTGCGGCCTTGCAAAAGGCCAGCCTCCTCGGCATCGGTCTCGCGTTCCTGACCGGCTTCGTGTTCAGCTTCAACCCGGTTGCGTTCGCCTCCATCCCGGTGGTGCTCGCCTACGTGACGAAGGCCCACGAAGAGAAACGTGCGCTCGCACTGGGTAGCGCTTTCATCGCCGGCATGATTTTCACCCATGTGACGCTGGGAGTCGCGGCAGCCTTGGGCGGCGAATGGGTCAAGACCATCATGGGGCGGCAATGGGGGCTCTTCCTTGGGCCGCTGCTCATCGTGCTGGGGTTGCTCTGGCCCGGCTGGCTGAAGCTCCGGCTGCCGTGGATCAGCCTGCGCGGCCGCAAGGTCGCGGGCGCCTGGGGCGCGTTCCTCCTGGGCATCCCGTTTTCGGTGGCCGTCTGCCCGTTCTGCACGCCGGCGCTGATGGTGACCCTCGCCGCTGCTGCGGCCATCGGCTCGGTCCCGTTCGGCTTCGCCCTGCTGCTCGCCTTCGCGCTGGGGCGCTCGATCCCAATCGCGCTGGGCGCCTGGGGCATGGGATGGCTCGAATCGCTGAAAATGCTGTCGAATCATCAGAAGGCGTTCGAGGTGTCCGCCGGGATTACGTTGATTTTGACGGGGCTGTACCTGCTCAATGAATACTTCTTTATCATCCAGTATTAAAACCGGATCGGTGACGGGAAAAGATGGACAAGAATGACAACAGGCTGCGTATCGGCGACATCGCCCGGACGCTGGGCCTGAGCGTCGACACGCTGCGCTACTATGAAAAAATCGGGCTGCTGCCTCGCGTGGGGCGGAACGAATCGGGAATCCGCGCCTACGGCGAGCGCGACATCTCCCGCCTGCGATTCATCCAACGGGCACAGAAAATGGGGTTCAGCCTGGCTGAAATCTCAATGCTGCTCACCATGCGCGAAAATCCGCAACGCGCCCGCGAGCATGTACGCACGCTCACCGCCGCCAAGCTGGAAGAAGTCGATGCGCGCCTCAAGGAACTCACGTTGCTGCGAAACGAGTTGCAATTGCTGCTCAATCTGTGCCGGGGCACTAAGGACGGCTGCCCGATCATAGAGAACATGGATCAATGCGAAATGAAAAGAAAGCCGCGTGGTAATACTTAACCCATAAAAAGCAGTTGAACCGCCAAGACGCCAAGGACGCCAAGCAATGGCGAAGAAGAGGCCGAGTTAGCCAAATCACCCGAGGGGTGATCTGCAGGCATCCTGTAACGGCAGGAATTCTTGGCGTCTTGGCGGTTCCGATAGCCGTTTTTAAGATCGAAGTTGCTAAGCGCGCGAGAAACGTTGTCGAGGATATCAGCAGATACGCAAAGAGGCGATCAGCGGGCAGGAAACCTTGCTTTCCCGCGCCTGACATGCCTCCACCAACCCCTGCAAGGCAGCCTCTATCCGCCTCAGATCATTCAACTTGGCACGCACGTCCGTGAGCTTGTGCTCGGCAATTTCACGGGCCTCGGCGCAATGGGTTCCGTCGTCCAGCCTCAGCAACAGGCCGATTTCATCCAGGGTGAAACCGAGACGCTGGGCTGACTTGATGAAGCGCACCCGGGCGACATCCCCCTCGGTGTAGCGGCGCACGCCGCCGAGCGGTTTTTGCGGCGCCGGCAAGAGCCCGCGCCGGTGGTAGAAGCGGATGGTTTCCACATTGACGCCGGCCTGCCGGGCTACTATTCCTATCGTCAGGTCCTGGTCTTTCATCATGACTCCATAATTCTAAAAAACTCTTGACTCCGTACTCTAGTACGGAGTTTATGCTTGCGCAAGATCACACTGCAAGGAGCATCATCATGTCCCAGGAAAAAGTCGGCCGCTGGCCGCTGGTGGGCGGCGTGCTCGCCGCCATCGCTGCTTCCCTGTGCTGCATCGGGCCGCTGGTGCTGGTAATGCTCGGCATCGGCGGGGCCTGGGTCGCCAATCTTTCCATGCTGGAGCCGTTCCGCCCCTATTTCCTCGGCACAGCGATCATCTTCTTGTTCCTCGCCTGGAAAAAGATCTACCGCGCCCCGGCGGCCGAATCCTGCACGCCCGGCTCCCTGTGCGCCCTGCCGCAGACCAACCGGATTTACAGGATACTGTTCTGGATCGTCGCCATCCTGATCGGCCTGGCCGTCGCTTTCCCCTATATCGCCCCGCTGTTCTATTAAGGAGTCTTGTCATGAAAAAACTGATGTTTGCCACACCCCTGATTTTTGTCTTTACCATTACGTGGGCCGACGCCGCGCTCGCCGCCACGCAGATCGCGACGCTCTCGGTTCCCGGCATGTATTGCGCGGTGTGCCCGATCACCGTGAAGAAGGCCCTGGAAAAAGTGCCCGGCGTCACCAAGGCCACCGCCTCGCTGGAGAAGAAAGAGGCGGTGGTCACCTATGATGACGCCAAAACCAGCGTCAACAAGCTGCTGGATGCCACCTTTGAAGCTGGCTACCCTGCCGAAGTCAAAGGAGCGAAAACAAAATGAGCGTTTATTCCCTGCGTGTCACCGGGATGACCTGCGACCATTGCGCCGCCGCGGTGGAGAAGGCCCTTACGGGCATCGCCGGGGTTGTCAAGGCAGAAGTCTCCCACAAGGAAGGCACAGCGCGCGTAGAAACTTCCGCCGACCTTCCCGTCTCGACTTTGCTTGAAGCGGTGAAAGCGCAAGGCTACGGTGCGGAATCCGCCGCCGTGATCCGGGTCGCCATCATCGGCACCGGGTCGGCCGCCTTCGCCGCCGCCATTCGTGCCGCCGAGGAAGGTGCGGAAGTGACCGTGATCGAGGCAGGCACCATCGGCGGCACCTGCGTCAACGTGGGCTGCGTGCCCTCCAAGATTTTTATCCGCGCGGCGCATGTGGCTCACTTGCAAT
>Ga0315268_10003686_pt1 | contig 16761 bp, 9 predicted proteins | sample C1_top_MG_FD_204535 | JGI IMG/M metagenome (GOLD analysis project Ga0315268, IMG submission 204535) | Sediment microbial communities from Yellowstone Lake, YNP, Wyoming, USA - C1_top | ecosystem: Environmental > Aquatic > Freshwater > Lake > Sediment | place: USA: Wyoming | collected 2017-08-01
CTGATCGGCGCCGACCGCGTGCTGGTCGAAGCCCACAGCGACCCCGACGGCGACGCTTGCGGCTCGAGTCTGGCACTGTGCAGCGCGCTGCGCGAACTCGGCCGCCAGGTCGTCGTCTACAGCGAGCAGTCCTATCCGGATACTTTCGCCTGGCTGCCGGGCGGCGACCGGGTGGTCACCCGGCTTGATGCCGATGCTCAGTTCGACGCCACCGTGATTCTGGACGCCGGGGACTTGTCCCGCCTCGGACCGCAGTCGCCGCGGCCGCCGTGGTGCGGCACGCTATGCTGGGTTGACCACCACCGCCATCCGTCGCCACCCGGCGACGTCAACTACGTCGATTCGGATGCGCCGGCGGTGGGCGAGCAGATCCGCGAGATTCTGCACATCATGAACCACCCGATCTCGATCGACGTGGCGACCTGTATTTATGCCTCGCTGGTGTCGGATACCGGCTCGTTTCGCTACGCCAACACCACGCCGCGCGCCCTGACCCTGGCCGGCGAGATGGTGGCCTGCGGTGTCAACCCGTGGCAGATGACCGAGCGTATCTTCGAGTCGCAGCCGCGCGAGCGCCTGTTGCTGCTGGCGCGGGTGCTACCGACACTGGACATCTCGTCCTGCGGCCGGTTCGCCTCGATCACGATCACCATGGATGACATGGCCGCCGTGAGCGCCCGTTCGGAGCTGACCGACGGCTTCATCAATTACCCGCGCTCGATCGCCGGGGTCGAAGTGGCGATCCAGTTCCGGCAGCGCGACGCCGCGTACAAGGTCGGGTTCCGGTCGCGCGGAAACGTCGATGTCAGCGGCGTCGCCGAGCAGCTGGGCGGCGGCGGCCATGCCAATGCCGCCGGCTGTATCCTGAGCGGCGACCTCGGCAAGGTCCGGCAACGCGTCTACGACGCGGTGCGCCGGCAGCTCGACCACCCGCGGGGACGCCGCTGACTGCCGCGGCCGGGACCAGCCTCCGGCGCCTTCGCGGTGGCTTCGTGTTGCTCGACAAGGCGCGCGGTCCGACGTCGCACGACGTCGTGCGCACGCTGCGCCGGCTGCTCGACGATCGCCGCGTCGGTCACTGTGGCACCCTCGATCCGCTGGCCACCGGGTTGCTCGTGCTGGTGGTCGGCGAATCGACCCGGCTGGCCGGTTATGCCGCGGCTGACCGCAAACGCTACCGCTGCACGATCGAACTCGGTCTGCGCACCGACAGCGACGACGTCGACGGTGCTGTGCTCCAGCGCAGCGATCCTGGATCAGTCACCGCTGCGGCGCTGGCCGCGGCACTGGCGACCGTGCAGCGCTCGACCAGCCAGGTGCCACCCAAGATCAGCGCCGTTCACGTCGACGGCGAGCGGTCGCACCGGCTGGTGCGGAGCGGACGGCCGGTCGAGCTGTCTGCGCGGCCGATCGAGATAACCCGGCTCGATCTGGTCGAGCGGGTCGGGGCGCAGGTCGAGGTCGATGCCGAGGTCAGCGCCGGCACCTACCTGCGGGCGCTGGCACGCGACCTGGGTGAGTTGCTCGGCTGCGGTGCAGCGGTCAGCGCACTGCGCCGGACCGAGGTCGGTGCCCTGGTCGTGGCGGATGCGGTGACCGTCGACGCGCTCGGCGCCGGCGATCCGTGGCAGCAGGTGCGCCCGCCGCAATTGCTGTTCGTCGCTGAGCGACGCCTGCTGCTCGATGCGGCGGCCAGCCGCGAGCTCTGGCGCAATGCCTGGACCGACCGGGTGACGGCGCTGCCCGCCGGCGAATCACCCTGGATCGCGCACACCAGCGACGACATCGTCGGCGTGGTGGCCCCGGATACAGCGGCGGGGCGGCTCAGATTGGTGCGGGGATTTCCAGCGTCACAGGCCTGATACAATCAACCACTTGCCGTCGACCAGCTTGAGCTTCATCTTGTTGACGTCAGTGCTCGACACCCACTGCTCGCCGGCTGGAAACTTGACGTGCGCGCGCGACTGGAACCGGTACTCGACCAGCGCCACCTCGTCCTTGATGTCGATGTTCTTGAGGCGGATGTCGAGCCGCAACGCCGTGGTGCGGCCGAAATCCTCTTTCAGTCGGTTCGCCAGGTCGGCATGGCCGTAGTCGTCGGCTGGGTTTTCGGTTCCACTGCTGTCGAAGAAGTCCTTGGCCACGAGCGCCATCACGCGGTCGGCGTCGCGGCTCTCCATCGCCTGGCGGTAGCTCTCGATCACGTCGTAGATGGCGCGGTTGGCGTCGTTGTCGGCGACGTCCGAGTTGGGTATCAGCGCGGGTTTGCAGCTCACGGCACCGAACAGCAGCGCCAGCGCGAAGCAGGCACGCATGGTTTCACCTCGTCAGCAGTGGCTGCATAACCATATCCAAAACCGCGGCGCGGCGCGAACTATTCCGCGGCCAGCCGCTCGATCGTGGGCTGCACCGGCGTCGCCCGCTCGAAGGCGATGCGCTCGAGAAAGTCGCGCGCCCGTCGGCCATACCAGCCGTCGCCGTCGCGGGTAACCACGGCCTCGAAGTCGGTCCCCGCGCCCTCGAGGTCGCCTTCGAGGTAGCGCGCGATCGCGCGCGCCTTGAGCGCGGCGGTACGGATCTCGGGGTCGGTCCCGGGTTGCGCCAGTGCCTCGCTGAACAGAACGGCGGCGCGCACGGGCTCGGCCTCGATCAGCTGGCGTCCGATCAGGTAGGCGAGGAGACCGTCGAACGCGCCAGCGATCGGATGGGCCGAACCGGGCAGATCGCTGCGCGCCTGTTGCAGCGCGAGCAGGTCGGAGCGGCCGCTCGCCGCAGCGGCACCGCGGCCGGCCAGGTAGGTCAAGATCGCGGCGCGCGCCGTCTGCACCGCCGGGTCGCGCGCCGATCGCCATTCGCAGACAAAGCGCAGCACGGTCAGCTGGCGGCGATGGCCAGCCGGCAGCGCCGCGATCGCAGGCGTGTCGTAGATCTGGCAGGCACGGTCCTCATCGCCTGTGCGCCAGGCCGCCGATCCCTCGACCAGCGCCAGGTCGGCCTCCTCGATCGGAGTCAGGCCGCCCAGCGCACGTTGCCACTGCGCGGCCTCGGCCAGCAGGGCGCCGTCGTCGATCTCGATCGCGATGCCGCTCAGCCGGTGCGCCAGCTCGAGGTCGGCCGGATCCTGCTCGTGCAGGGCGCGCAGCACCGCGATCGCCTCGCCGCGCCGGCCCTGGGTCTGTAACTGTTCGAGCTGGGTGAACCGCTGGTGGCGCGCATGCACGCAACGCTGCTCGAGCGGTGCCGCGTGCTCGAAGCGGCGGCGCAGCATGGCCAGCGCCTGCCCCGATGGCGGCGCGGCGTCGAGCCAGGCGAGCCAGGCGGTCTGGATCGCCTCCTCGGTGGCACCGGCCAGCATCGAGAAGTCGCCGCTGCGGTAGAACTCGCGTACGCGGCCGAGCCCATGGGTTTGCAGCAAGAAGCGCAGCAGAGATCCGGCACCGGTGTAGCTGCGCGCCGGCGCTTCGTACCAGAAACCGGTCAGGCTGAGGTAGGTGTCGATCGGCGGCAGGTAACCGAGTTGTTTGAGCGCGCGCGCCTGGTCTAACTCGGAAAGCTCCTCGATGTCCGGCTCCAGCGCGACCGCGAGCCCCTCGACCAGACCCGGTCGCATCAGGAAGCCGAGGCGAGACGAAACCCGCAGCGGCCCGCTGCCCATGGTCGAGGCCAGCACATGCACCAGTTCGTGGGCGAGCACCGGATGCGGGAACGGTGCGGCGTTGAGGTGCATCTCGAGCTGCCACGGCCGCGCCAGCTGGACACCGGCCGCGCCGATCAGCTCGGCCTTGCGCTGCGCGCTCGGATAGACGAAGGAGCGCACGCGCTCCGGCGGCAGTACGCCCAGCCGGTTGCGCAGCTGCTCGTAGCGAAACTCGTGGTCCTGGGACAACCGCTGCACGTCGACGCGCTCCACGCTGCGATCGACGTAGATCTCGAAGTGCGGAGTTGTCACGTGCTGGCCGAGACTGCGCTCGATATCGTCGCGGCTCGGTCGCAACTCGTGATGCCAGCGCCAGTTAAGCACAAACGCGCCGATCAACAGCACGGCGGCCCAGGCTGGAGCCTGCAGCGAATTGCGACCGCGCCTGGGCGCCAGCGCGTAGGCCAGCGCCAATCCGCCCAGACCCCACAGCCAGGTGAGCAGCCGGAAGCGCAGGATCCGGCCGTCGACGCCAGCGCCCTCGTCATAGGGCAGGCCAACGTAGCTGCCGAAGAAGTGGTTGAGAAACCAGGTTGTCGGTTCGCGGTAGTGATACCAGGCGGTGAGCGCGATCGAGGTCAGCGCGATCAGGTAGACCGCGGCTGCGACCAGCCAGGCCTTGGGCACGAGCCGTCCGATCAGCGCGGTCAGCGCAACCAGCAGCAGGGCGGTGGGCGGTGGCCCCAGTGCGAACAGCAGCAGCGAGCTGCCGGCGTCGCAGGTCGGTAGCAGGATGAAGATCAGGACGGTGAGCAGCGGTGCCACCAACAGCGGCAGCAGCAACGCCAGCAGCGACTCGAACACCACGCGCGGATCGTGCGCGATCTGGTGGGCGCCGGCGACGACGGCACCGACCGGGAGCACCAGCGCGGTCAGCACGGTCAGCGCCAGCACGTACTCGGGACCGACCGTGCGGCCGGCCGGCCAGATGGCGGCGATCAGTGCGGCCAGGCCATAGAGCACAGCGAGGCCGACAAAGGCGAGAAACGGATTGGTGCGCGGTGGGGTGGACGAAAGCATCGTCGTGTCGCATTGACCGTCTCTTTAACGGCCGCTAGAGTCAAGTGGAGTTTGGTGAAAGAGAGGCTACAGATGACGTCGTCGACCGACCCGGCAGGCAGTGACGGCAAGCGCCGCAAGCATCCGCGCGCGCCGATCGAGCTCAAGGTCGAATACAAGAAGATGAATACCTTCTTCTCGGACTACACCAAGAACATCAGCAATGGTGGCACCTTCATCAAGACCGACCGACCGCTGCCGGTGGGCACCGAGTTCGTGTTCAAGCTGTTCGTGCCAGCGTTGCCCAAGCCGATCGAGCTGCGCGGCCGCGTGGTCTGGCACAACACCAACACCGACATGCAGCGGCCCGACCAGCCCAGCCCGGGCATGGGCATCAGCTTCATCTACCAGACCGACGACGAGCGGCATACTTTCGAAGGCGCCGTCGAGAAGATGATGCGAGCATCGCTGGGCGACCGCATCTACGACCGACTCCTGGGAAACACCTAGCGACCGCCCCTGGTTATTACCGACGGGATTTCTTGCGCGCTGCCTTGGCGGCCTTGCGCTGCTTCTTCTTGTGCTTGGGCGCGTGGCTCTTGCCAGCGCCGGCTGTGGTGGTGGCGTAGTAGCCGGGCGGTGGCGCCAGTGGCCGCATACCGGCCGGACCGAACGGATCCGAGGTACCAAACAACGACGACAGATCGGCGCCCTGCAGGTTCTTCAGCTGCGCCATCTGCTTGAATCCGGGTAACTTGGCGAGCAGACCGGGCGCCTGGCCGAGCGTCGCCATCATCTGCTTCATCATCTTGAACTTGGTCAGCAGCTCGTCCAATTCCTTGAGCGAGCGGCCGGAGCCGGCGGCGATGCGGCGCTTGCGGTTGGGGTCGATCATGCCGGGGTTCTTGCGCTCGGCCCGGGTCATCGACGACACGATCGCCTCGATCTTGACCAGCTCCTTGTCCTCGACCTTGGTTCCCTCGGGCACCATCTCGCTGAAGAACGGGATCTTCTCGACCAGATCCGACAGCGAGCCCATCTTGCGCAGGGTGCGGATCTGCTCGACAAAGTCGTTCAGGCTGAACTGCCCGCGCAGCATGCGCATGGCGTCGGCCTCGGCCTTGTCCTCGTCGACCACTTGCTCGAAATCCTGCACCAGGCCGACCACGTCGCCCATGCCGAGGATGCGGCTGGCCAGGCCGGCCGGCCGAAATTCCTCCAGCCGGTCCAGCGTCTCGCCCATGCCCAGGAATTTGATTGGCTTGCCGGTGACCTGCTTGATCGAGAGCGCGGCGCCGCCGCGGGCGTCGCCGTCGAGCTTGGTCAGGATGAAGCCGTGCACGGTGAGGCGCTTGGAAAACTCGGCCGCGGTGCGCACCGCGTCCTGGCCGATCATGGCGTCGCAGACCAGGAACGTGTTGTCGGGCTAGGCCCGCCGCTCGATCTCCTCGAGCTCGTGCATCAGCGCGTCGTCGATGGACAGGCGGCCGGCGGTGTCGAAGATGACGACGTCGCACTGCCGCTCCTTGGCCTTCTGGATGGCGCGCTCGCACAGCTCGGGCGGCATCAACCCGGTCTCGGTGTAGACCGGGATCTCCAGTTGCGCGCCCAGCACCTGCAACTGATCGATGGCAGCCGGCCGGTAGACGTCGGCTGCGACCAGCATCGGCCGGTACTTCTGCGCCAGCAAATACTTGGCCAGCTTGCCGGCGGTGGTGGTCTTGCCCGAGCCCTGCAAGCCCACCATCATGATGCGAGTGACCGGTTTGCTGATGTTGAGCGAGGTGTCGACCGGCCCCATCAGGGCCTCGAGTTCCTCGTAGCAGATCTGGACGAAGCGGTCCCCGGCGCTGAGCTTGAGTTTCTTGCCGCTCTTGTCCTTGGCCTCGACGTCGACGACCTTGCCAAGCGCCTTGTCCTTGACCCGGCCCAGAAAGTCCTTGACCACGCCAAACTCGACGTCGCCCTCGAGCAGCGAGACGCGCACGTCGCGCAGGGCCTCGTCGATGTTCTGTTCGGACATCTCGGCCTTGCCCTGCAGCTTGAGGCGGGCGGTGCGAAAACCCTTGCTGATGGTCTCGAGCATGAACGGCTTGATAGCGCAGCCGGGCGGTGCGCGGCAAGTGGTGCGTCGCGCTACAGGTGCCGGCAACGACGCCGGCGCCACAGCAGGAGACCGATCAGCGCCAGTAGCACGCCGACGTGCCTCGGTGTGGCGTCGGCCGCCCGTGCCGCGCAGGCGCAACCGGCGCCACCCGCCAACTGCCCGGCGCCGGCGAGGTCGGTCGCGGTGGCGTCGGCCGCAGCATCGGCGATCAGCGCATCGGTCACGCCCGTGGTGTCACGCATCGAGGCATCGCGACCGGAGTCGGGACCGGCCCAGGCGTCGCTGGCTGCATCGTGGACAACGGCCAGGTCATGGCCAGCGCTGTCGACAGGCTGGGACGCGTCGCGTGCGGCATCGGTCGCGGCCGGCCGGTCAGCCGCGGTCGCGGCATCGAGCACCCCGGCGTCCGGCGGCGGCGCAGCGCACGAATTGACGAGGCAGAGGTAGTTGCTGACGCAGTCGTTCCCGTCATCGCAACTGGTCAAGCAGGTATCCGTCCCGCACAGGTAGTGGCCACAGGATGAGACCGCCGGAGTCGCGCAGCCGCCGGTCCCGTCGCAGCTGGCCGCCGCGCTCTGCTGGCCATTGCTGCAGGACGCGATAGTACAACCGGTTTCGGTGGCTGGGAAATGACAGGCCGCGCTGCTCACGCCGTCACAAACGCCCTGGCACGGTGCGGTCCCGCTGCACGGCGCCTTGCCCGCGACCGGAGCGCCGCTGACTGGCCAGCAATTGCCCAGGTGGTTGGCCACGTTGCAGGCGGCGCACTGATCGGTGCAGTCGCCAGCGCAGCAGACGTCGTCGACGCAGGCTCCAAGTTGACACTGGTTGTCGCCGCTGCAGTCATGACCAAGGTCGTACTTCTGCGTGCAGATGCCGCTGCGGCAGAAGTTGCCATCGGCACAGTGCTGGTCGTCCGTGCAGTCGCCACCGCAGATGTCGCCGCTGCAGTGGTAGGGCAGGCAGTCGACCCGGTCCTCGGCCGGGCAGGCACCAGCGCCGTTGCAGGCGGCCGCTGCGATCGCCTCGTCGCTGGCGCAGCTCGCGGTCCGGCACGACGTCTCGCCGGCCGGGTAGTGGCAGGCGGTCCGACTGGTCCCGTCGCAGTTTCCGGTGCAGGGGCTGGTTCCCGCGCACGCCTGGCGGCTGGCGTGGGGATCGCCGATGACCGGCCAGCAGGTGCCAACGTGGCCGACGACGTCGCACGCCTCGCACTGGCCGCCGCAGGAAACGTTGCAGCAGCGGGCGTCCACGCATTGGTTGTTCTGGCACATGCTGCGGGCCGTGCACGACTCACCATCGGCCAGCTTGGCCGCACACAGGTGGCTGGCGCCGCAGTACTCGCTGCTCAGACACTCGTCGCGTAGGCTGTCGCAGTCGTTGTCCACGCCATCGTCGCAGACCTCGCTGGCGCCCGGGTGCACCGCATTGTTGCCATCGTTGCAGTCGGCCGAATTGGCGACGTAGCCGGCGGGAGCCGAGCAGCTCTGGGTCGAGACTGCGAGATTGCCAAATCCGTCGCCGTCCGCGTCTTGGTAGAAGGTGACGACGGGCAACCCCTCGTCGACGCCGCCGATGCAGTTGTCGTCGAGACCGTTGCAGACCTCGTTCGCCCCCGGGTGGACCGCTGCGCGGGTGTCGTCGCAGTCGGTGCTGTCCGCCAGGTATCCGGCCGGCGCCGAGCACGCCTGGGTGGTGACGACCAGGTTGCCGTAGCCGTCGCCGTCCGCGTCGCGGTAGTAGGTCGCGGTCACCCCTTCGTCCGTGCTGCCGTTGCAGTCATTGTCCTTGCCGTCGCAAATCTCGGGATTGCCGGGGTAGCGAGCACCGTCGCTGTCGTCGCAGTCGCTGGAGGTGGTCGTCACACCAGAGACGAGCGGCCCGCAGTAGCTCGAGCGCACCGATCCGCCCGCACCGTCGCCATCCGCGTCGACGAAGTAGACGACGACCTGGCTGGTGCGCGTGTTGAAGCAGACGCCCCGGTCCAGCGGCTGTGGAAAGGCGCCAAGGTCGTCGCCCGCGCTCTCCGGCAGCGTGTTGGGCGAGGCGCTGCCGGGTGCGTCCGACGTCGTCATGGCCACCACGAAGAGGTACTCGGGGAGCGCGCCCAGCCCGAGCATGGCCGCGGTCATGCGTGCCTCGAAGCCCTCGCTCGCTGCATAGCTGGTGCCCGCCGCCCCCGAGTAGAGCGCGTCGACGTCGGGGTCGAACTGCACGTCGGCGAGCACGCCGTCCCAGGCGAAATTGTCGATTGCGCCCGCGGTCCCGCCGCTGCCCCAGCTGCGCCAGCCCGCGGTGTCAAGGTCTGCCGGGTTGTACTGGTCGAGGCCGAGCGCTGCGTCAAAGCCAAGGCGGCCGTCCATGGCGGCGCCGAGCGTCGCCCCCAGGTGGGTCAGCCGGAAGTCGAGGGCGCCGGTCTCGTCGTTGAGCTGGTTGCCGGCTGTGCCGATGGTGCGCGCGCCGCTGGTCGACGCTGGGTCGAGGTCGACCAGCACGAAATTGGCATTGGCCGAGCCATTGGGGTCGCCGAATAGCGAACCGCGCACGGCGACGTAGAGGCTGTCGATCGCGCGGTCGCGGTCGAGGTCGACACTGGCCAGATAGAGTTCGGTGAGCGTGCCCTCGGCGCCGTAGTCGTTGGGCGACGCGCTGCCGTTGGGACCGTCTGCTGAGGATACGGCAACCGGAGCAAACCAACTGAGGGCATCGGTCAGGCGCCCGTCGACTGCGATGAGGGGGAGTCCCGGCGTGTCGTTCGCGGTCGTCCACGACGCGCTTGCGGCACTCCAGAATTCGCTCGTTTCGTCGTGACCGCCGACGCCGTTGCCCGCAGCTTCCGACTCGCCAGTCTCATCCAGGTTGCGCCGCTGAATCGAGGCAACGTTGATTGCCGTGGCCGGGCCGAGGCTCGTCGTCTGCGCCAGATCGGCGTGGAACGTCGTCGTGCTGGCATCGGCGTCCGGGCCATCCCAGGCGACTCCGGTCTTGTTGACGACCAGCGTGTTGTTCAGCCAGTCGACAATATCGACGTCGTCGACCAGATCGCTCGAACCGTCCCAGTGGTAAAGGATGGCCGGCTCACCGCCGTTGGTCAGGTTCAGGTAGCGGGCGGTCGGGCCGCCGCGCCATATCATGTCCTGGACACCGTCGCCGGGTCCGTCCTGACTGGTCTCCAGGAGCTGTGGCTGACCGGGAAGCGACCTGAAGTGGCTCACCGCGTCGCTCGCGCCAAAAAACTCGTTGAGGAACACTCCACTGTCCGAGCAGATGACCATGATGCCAAATGGCGGGATCGTGACCCCGGCCGGGAACTGCCAGACGCCATCGGTGGTGTTCATTCCGGCAACCGGACCAGACACGACCTGGTAGTAACGCAATTGTTCGTCCGAAAAGAAATAGCTGCCCAGGCCGTTTGCCGTGCCCGGAACGGCGCCGTCGTTCAGGTTCACCTCGGCGCCGGTCGGGTTGAAGATCTCGACAAATTCGGCCGAGGGAGAGCCAGCCCCCTCGGCGACGGTGTCGTACGCGACCTCGCTGATCACGAGGTGGTTGGCAATGTGCTGGCCGCGGGCGATCGAGGGCAGCCACGCTGTTGCAAGCGCGCACAACAAGAACGGCAGAACTCGCCTGGATCCATTTTTCGATGACATGCTCGGCTCCTCGGCTGGCCAGGGGGCAGACCTGCTGAGCCGAACATTATCAGAGCGCAGTGTTGCGAGCAGCCGCTCACACGTTGCTGTCTTCGAACGGCGTTGCGCTACCAGCATCCAGGTCGCTGTCGTAGCGCTCTTCGCCCGGCAGTGGCCCGTCGTCGCCGCAGGCCGAGGTCGGCTGGCGCACGAACACGCAGCCGTCGACCGGATCGCAGGTGTCGTCGGTGCACGGGTTGTCGTCTTCGCAGTCGAGGGCCCGACCCGCAGCGCAGTGGCCGCTGCCGTCGCACATCTCGACGCCGTTGCAGGCGTCGCCGTCGCTGCACGGGATGGCGGCGGGCAGTGGCAGACAGGCGTGGTCCCAGCAGGTCAAGCACGGATTGCCGCAGTCGGCGGTGACCGCGCAGAGCGGCCGCGCCACGAAATCGGCGGCACAGTTGTCGGTGTCCTGGGTCACCACGCCGCGCAGCAGCAATCGGCCGCGGCCGGCCGGGGAGTGTGGCACCACACCCGGGTAGCGACCGGCGCCGTAGGTCACCACGTCGAGCGCGCTGCCCGCGCGATCCAGCAGTAGCAGCTCGTCGCCGTCGGCCGCGAGGTCGAGCGCGCCGCTGCACCAGCCCGCAGCTCGCTGCAAGTCGGGCACCGCCGGGTCCGTGTCGATCAGCTCGAAATCGGGGCGCGCGCCAAGGGCCGCGCGATAGACACTGGCGCGCTCGGCCACCACCACCCGCTGCAACGGCGCGATCACGGCGATCCCGAAGCGCGCCATGCCCTCATCGCCGCCCGCGCTCTCCTCGTCACCCAGCTGGTAGCCGTCGAGCAGCAGCTCGCGCGGGCTCTGGTTGATGACGGCGATCCAGGGACCGCCGCTGCGGCTGCTGCGGTCGACATTGAAGCGGTCGATCAGCAACGGCGAGTAAACCTCGCCGTCGTCGGGGTCGAAGCTGACCTCGAGGTGGTGATCGATGGACTGGTCGCTCAACTCGGTCCAGCTGCTGACCTGAGCCGAGCCGGGGCGACCGCCCGCGCTGACCACGTCGATCGCATTGGCGACCTCCGGCCCGCCGATGTCGACGCAGCGCTGATCGGCGTCGGCGCGGCAGGACGCCACGGTCAGCTGCAGCGGGTGCACCGGCGCCGCGTTGAGACCGAGGCCCGACCATGGCACGAAGATCTCGATGCCGTCCTCGCCCCGGCTGGCCAGCGCCAGGTCGTCGAACGCCGGGCCGGTTGCGTGCCAGAGCCGGGCGGCACAGACAGCGTCGGCGCAGTCGCCAGAGCGGGTCTGGACCAGATGCTCCCAGCGCGCGTCCTCGGCCACCCGGGTCTCGGCGCCAGCGACCAGCCAGAGCTGTCCCATCCCCAGCCGGCCGTCGAGGTCGATCGCGATCTGGAACTGCGTGCTCGGTCCGGGTGCCGCGCGCGTGCGTAGCAGGATGGCAAGGCCGGTGGCGTCCAGCGTGCGACCAGCGGCGATCCGGACCTCGACCAGATCGAGTTCGCTGTCTGGCCGTGCCAGGTCGGTCCGCTCGTCGCCGGGCAGGTCGCGCCAGACGAACTCACCCTCGCCAGCGTCGTTGCGCGCGATCAAGCCGAGGTTATCCGCGGGCGGTTGCCGCTCCAACCATTCGGTGGCGATGCCGTCGACCTCGAAGGTGTGGCCGGCGGCGCGCTGCGCGATGGCAGGACCGACCAGCGAGGCCAGCAGCGCGAAGAACGTGATTTTTTTCATGGTGACGACGGGCATCCAGTTCCCCCGTCAGCGCAACGTGCGGCTCGGCCGCGTCCATTCCCGTCGCACGCTGATGGCGCAACCCCATCATTTCACGGCCTTTATTGCGGGCGAGCGGATATAGGCAAATGCATTCAAATGCAGTAGGGTGCGCCGGCGCCGTGGTACCGGCGCGATGCCGTCTAGCCGCGAGAGTAGCCATGCAGTATCGCGCACTGGGAATCGATATCGGATCCGTCAACGTCAAGGTCTGTGGTCTGGTCGACGCCGGCCAGCCACAGGCCGCCGTGATCGCGCACGAGGGCGATGTCGGCGGCGCACTTGGCCGCGCCCTCGACGAGCTGGGCGTGGACCCGCAGGGTGCAGCCAGCCCCGGCGTGGTGACTGGTGGTGGCGGCCGGCAGCGCATCGCGTTGCCCGATCTGATCGCGCCACGCGCGATCGAGGCCGCGCTGCGAGCGCTGGATCTCAAGCCGCGCGCGGTCTGTTCGCTCGGCGGCGAGGACCTGGTGGTCTATATCCTGGACGACCAGGGCCGCATCCAGACCAACTACGCTGGCAACAAGTGCGCGTCGGGCACCGGCGAGTTCTTCCGGCAACAGCTCGGCCGTATGGATCTGACGCTCGGCGATCTGGACCGGGTCGCTGCCGACGCCCAGGTGTTCAAGCTCTCGGCGCGCTGCTCGGTCTTCATGAAATCCGACTGCACGCACCGTCTCAACAAGGGTGAGGCCACCAAGGGCGACATCGCGCTATCGCTGTGCAAGGTGATGGCCGACAAGGTCAGTGAATTCTTGATCAAGGCCAAGATTCGCGACGGCCAGGTGGTGCTGATCGGTGGCGTTACCAAGAACCGTTTTTTGCTGCAGTTTCTGACCGAGGTGTGGCCGCAGGTGCAGTTTCAAGTGCCGGCGCAAGCCTGCTCCTTCGAGGCGTTTGGCGCTGCCTGCCTGGCGGGCGAGCACGGCCGGCCGGTGCCGGCGCGCGGCGAGTTGCTGCGGCAAGGCGCCGCGCTCGACTATGGTCTGTGCAAGCCGCTGTCCTCGGCCGCGGCCCTGGTGCACTACCATCCGTCCCGTCGCGGCCAGCTGCGGCCCGATGCTGAATACATCCTGGGCGTCGACGGTGGCTCCACCACGACCAAGATCGCGCTGGTCGATGCCGAGCGGCTCGAGATCGCAGCCGCGTTTTACGGCCGTACCCACGGCGACCCGGTCGCTGCGCTCAAAACCTGCGTGCGCGAGGTGCAAAAGCAGCTGGGCGGTGTCAAGCCACGTATCACGCTGTGCGCCACCACCGGCTCGTCGCGCGAGCTGCTGGGCGTGTTTCTCGAGACCAACGGTGTCTACAACGAGATCATCGCCCACGCGGTCGGCACCACCTTCTTCGAGCAGGACGTCGACACCATCTTCGAGATCGGTGGCCAGGACGCCAAGTACGTGCTGCTCAACAACGGCGTGCCGATCAATTACGCCATGAACGAGGCCTGCTCGGCCGGCACCGGCTCGTTTCTCGAGGAATCGGCCGCCGGCGACCTCGACATTGCCTGCGCCGAGGAGATCGGGCCAATCGCGCTGGCCGGCCAGGCGCCGCTCAAGTTCGGCGAGCACTGCTCGGCTTTCATCAACAGCGACATCCGCAAGGCGATTGCGCAGGGCGCGCCGCAGGCGGACATCGTGGCCGGGCTGATCTTCTCGATCGTCGCCAATTACCTCAACCGTGTCGTCGGAAACCGTGCGATCGGTGATCGGATCGCCTTGCAGGGCGGGGTGGCCAAGAACCCGGCGGTACCGCTGGCGTTTGCCCAGCTCACCGGCAAGGCGATTGCGGTGCCGCCCGACCCCGAGCTGATGGGCTGCTTTGGCGTGGCGCGGCTGGCGCAGCAGAAGCACGCTGAAGGGCGACTGGGCAAGGGCGCCTTCGACCTCGACGCCATCCAGGGCAAGGAGATCGTCTACCGCGGCGAGTTCACCTGCAAGTCGTGCGACAACCGTTGCCCGATCCGCAACCTCGACGTCGACAACCGGCGCTATCCGTTTGGTGGCCGCTGTAGCAAGTTCACCGGCGCCCGGCGCCGGCGCCCGATCGACGAGAATGCGGTGGTCGACCACGTGGCGCGGCGCCACGACCTGGTGTTCAAGGAGTGTGCGCCCGACCCGGCGACGCTGCAGCCGCGCGACCAGCGCGTGGTCGGCGTGCCGGTGGCGCTGACCGTGCACTCGCTCTGGCCGCTGTACGCCCGCTTCTTCCATGAGCTGGGCGTGCGCACCCTGCTCTCGGAAAAAGTCGCGCCGATCGGAGTCGCCAAACAAGAGAGCAACTACTGCTTTCCGGTCGAGATTGCGCACGGCGCGATCCAGGACCTGCTGGACAAGCAGGCGGACTACCTGTTCCTGCCCCATTTTCGCGACATGCCGTCGCTGGAGCAGGGCAAGGTGCACGCCTGCGTCTGCCCGCTGACCCAGGGGCTGCCGTACTTCGCGCGCCAGGCCTTTGGTTTCCGCGACGATCAGATGCTGCGACCGGTGGTCTCGTTCAAGCACGGCTGGGACGCCGGTCGACCCGAATTCGAACTGGTGGCGCAACAACTCGGCCGCACGCGTGACGAGGGGGCGGCGGCGTTCAAGGTGGCGGTCGGCGCCTACTTTGCGTTCCAGCGCCGCTACCGCGAGCGCGGCCGCGAGTTGCTGGCCGAGATCGAGGCGAACCCGGACCGGCTCTACGTGGCGCTGCTCGGCCGGCCCTACAATGCGTTCACTCGCGACGCCAACATGGGCATCCCGCGCAAGTTCACGTCGCGCGGAGTGACCGTGGTGCCGTTCGACATGATCTACGACGACAACGCGGCCATCTTTCCCAACATGTACTGGTACTACGGCCAGCAGGACATGAAAGCCGTGCAGCGGGTCAAGCAACTGCCCAACCTGTACCTGACCTGGATCAGCAACTTCTCCTGCGCACCCGACTCGTTCATGCTGCACTACCTGCGCTGGATGATGGGCCAAAAGCCGTACCTGGTGCTCGAGATCGACTCGCACACCGCCGACGCTGGCCTCGATACCCGCATCGAGGCCTTTCTGGACATCGTCGACAGCTACCGCCGGCACGTCAAACCAGAGACGCACCAGGTCGCACCGCGGCGTTACCGGGTCGAGCTAAAAAAAGAATATGCCGACGTCGTTGACAGCACGACCGGCCAGCGCTGGGACATCCGCGACCCGCAGGTGACGCTGGTCTGGCCGTCGATGGGCGACCTGGCGGTCGAGCTGGCTGCCGCCGCCACCCGCAAGCAGGGCATCCGCACCGAGCACCTGCCAGTGCCGGACATCCGCTCGACTCAGCTGGCGCGCAACGTGGCTTCGGGCAAGGAGTGCATCCCGGCGCTACTGGTGCTGGGGTCGATCCTGCAGTTCCTCGAGCGGCACCCGCCCAACAAGCCGGACGAGGTGCTGCTGGTCTACATGCCGTCGACGCTGGGACCGTGCCGTACCGGCCAGTACTACGTCTTCTACGACAAGCTGTTCGAGGAGCTTGGCTTCGAGAACGTTGTGCTGTTCGTGGGCGAGGGCGAAAACTCGTACCGCGAGTTCGGCCCAGGTTTCACCAAGGACCTGTGGCGGGCGGTGGTGCTGTCTGACTACTTCACGGATATCCGCAGCGCAATCAAACTGCTGGCCCGGGACCCGGTCGCCGGCACGGCCGTGTTCGAGCAGTGCTGGCACGACGTGGTCGATGGCGCGGTCAGAGGCGGCAACGCGCTGGACCAGGCGCTCGCCCGCAGCTGTCGCGCGCTGACGGCGATCCCGCGCCGGCTCGGCCTCGACGAGGTGAAGAAGGTGCTGGTGGTTGGCGAGATCTATGTCCGCCGCGACACCTTCTCGGTGCAGGAGCTGTGCGACCACCTGGTGGGGCAGGGCATTCTGCCCAAGCTGGCCGGTGTGACCGAGTGGATCCATTACATGGACTGGTCGCAGCACTTTCTGCTGGGTCGCGAGGTCAAGCGCGACGGCCTGCTCAAGGCGCTGCGCCGTGGCTGGCTGGGCGAACGCGCCTGGCTCGGCGTCGAGACCTGGTGGAAGCGCAAGGTCGAGCACCAGATCCGCGACGCGTTGGTGCCGACCGGATTGATCGCCGATGCGCCCGAGGACATGGACGCCGCGCTCAGATTTGGCAGTCGCACCTTCATCGACCCCGATCTCGAGAGCGAGGCCACCATCTCACCGGCGGTCGCAGCCGCCGCCATGGGCGACGGTTACTCGGGCATCGCCATCATCGCGCCTTTTGGCTGTCTGCCCGGCCGACTGATCGAGGGCGTCTACGCGCCCTGGGCCAAGGCCAGGGGCTACCCGGTGGTCGCGCTCGAAAACGACGGCCAGCCCTATCCGCCCAATGTGGTCTCGCGGCTCGAGGTGTTTGCCCACAACGTGCAACGCTTCGAGCGCAACTGAGTTTTTCAGGGGGCGTCCCCCTTCGGGGATTTCCAAGGGTCATCGGCCGCCCCCTCGCCGCCAAGGCTGAGCCTCGGCGGCTTCACCCCGGCAGCACTGTGTTGACACTGTATCGGTCCCTG